>Ga0222419_100157_pt1 | contig 117062 bp, 88 predicted proteins | sample 1B20Ametagenome_FD_182474 | JGI IMG/M metagenome (GOLD analysis project Ga0222419, IMG submission 182474) | Enriched microbial communities from leaf-cutter ant dump, University of Wisconsin, Madison, United States - 1B20A (version 2) | ecosystem: Environmental > Terrestrial > Nest > Insects nest... | reverse complement strand
CCGAGAGCGTGTCGACCTTGTAGCCCTGCTGCTCGAGCACGTTCTGCACCACGTGGGTGGCGGCGGCACAGCTGGCCCATTCCACGTAGACCAGCCTGACGGTCTTGTCGGTCGAGGGAGCGCTGGCATCCGTCGAGGCCGCGCCATCCGGCGGCGGCGCGTTTTCGCCCGACGGCGAACAGGCGGCAAGTGCGACAGCGGCAAGTGCACCGAGGATGGCGGTGCGCAGGCGGTGTTTCTGGTTTCCCATTGGGATTCTCCTTTGGATGTGCCGCGACCATGTCGCGGCGCGGGGCCGGTGGCGGAAACGTCCGGAGCGCGAGCCCTGTCGACTCGGCAAGGCTCGCGCGCCCGTTTCTACTGTCCGGATTCCCGGGCGGACGGATCGCGCCCGATACGCTGGGTGATCCGGTCGAGGATCATGGCGAGGATGACGATGGCAATACCTGCCTCGAAGCCCTTGCCGGGCTCCAGCCGCTGGATCGCGCGCCACACTTCGCCGCCGAGGCCGCCGGCACCGATCATGGCGGCGATCACCACCATCGACAGCGACAGCATGACGGTCTGGTTGACGCCGGCCATGATGGTCGGCACCGCCATCGGCAATTGCACCTTGAACAGTTTTTGGCGCCGGGTGGAGCCGAATGCGTCGGCCGCCTCGATCAGATCCTTCGGCACCTGACGGATGCCCAGCACGGTAAGCCGGATGGTCGGCGGCGTGGCGAAGATCACCGTGGCCACGCTGGCCGACACTGCCCCCAGGCCGAAGAACGGAATTGCCGGGATCAGGTAGACGAACGCCGGCATGGTCTGCATGAAGTCGAGAATCGGCATCACCACCCGCGCCGTGCGTTTGCTCAGCGCCGCGGCAATGCCCAGCGGCAGGCCGACCGCCACTGCGATCAGGGTGGAGATCAGCACCAAGGTGAAGGTTTCCACGGTGGCCGACCACAGTCGCAGGTTCCACAGCAGCAACAGGCCGACCAGGCTGCCCAGCGCCACGCGCCAGCCGGCCGCCCGCCAAGCCAGCAATGCCACCGCGGCGATCAGCAGCCATGGCGGCAGCCACAGCAGGCCGTGCACCATGCCGTCGATCAGCACCGAAATGCCGTGACTGAAGGCCTTGGTGATGAAGGAGATGTGGGTGGTGAGCCAATCCAGCATCACGTCGATGCTGTGTGCCAGGGGCAATTTGGGAATCATGAATGTCATGCGTTCGCGCTCCTTTCGGCCGGTTCCGCAACCGTCGCGCGGCTCTGCGCCAGCGCGTTGATCACCCGCGGCCGGGTAACCACGCCCAGCAGCTTGTGCTGGTCGTCCACCACTGGCAGGCGATAAGGCCACTCGGCCATGAGGTTGATGATGTCGGTCAGCGGTGTATCCGGATCCAGCGTCGGCGCATCACGCTGGATCAGCGCCACGATGTCCTTCCGCCCCTCGCTCACGGCGGCATCCAGCGCATCCAGCGTCACCGAGCCGAGCAGGGTGTGGTCACGCTCGACCACCAGCATGCTGGTGTCGCTGCCTTCGGTCATCTTGCGCAGCACGGTGCGCGGGCCATCCTGCGGATGCGCCACTTCGCGCGCGCGCCCCATCACGGTGTTCGCGGTAAGCACACGCGACATGTCCACGTTTTCCACGAAACGCTCGACATAGGCATCCGCCGGATGGTTGAGGATCTCTTCCGGTGTGCCGATCTGCACCACGCGGCCGTCCTTCATCAGCACGATGCGATCACCGATCTGCAACGCTTCATCCAGATCATGGGTAATGAAGACGATGGTCTTCTTCATGCGCCGCTGCAGCGACGCCAACTCCTGCTGCATGTCGCGACGGATCAGCGGATCGAGCGCGCTGAACGCCTCGTCCATCAGCAGGATGTCCGACTTGACCGCCAGCGCCCGGGCCAGGCCCACACGCTGCTGCATGCCACCGCTGAGCTGGTTTGGCCGCGCATCTTCCCAGCCCTTCAGGCCGACCAGTTCCAGCGCTTCGACGGCGCGGGCACGACGCTCGTCCGGCGCGACGCCCTGCACTTCCAGTCCGTAGGCGGCATTGTCCGCCACGCTGCGATGTGGAAACAGCGCGAAGTGCTGGAACACCATGCTGATCTTGCGCCGGCGGAAGTCGAGCAACTGCTCGCGTCCATGGCGGGTGACATCTTCGCCGTCGACGAAGATGCTGCCGCGGCTCGGCACGTTGAGAAGGTTGAGGCAACGCAGCAGGGTCGATTTGCCACTGCCGCTGAGCCCCATGATGACGAGCAGTTCGCCTTCTTCCACATCGAAGGAGACGTCGGCGATGCCGACTGCATGCCCCGTCTTGCGGATGTCCGCATTGCTCTTGCCGGCATCGAGCAGGCGAAGCGCCTGTTCCGGATGCGGACCGAATACTTTGGTGAGATGTTCTACCCTGATTTTCTGCATGGCTCCTTTGCCTTGGTGGGCGCCACGGCGACCCGCGGGGTCGCGCGACCGCGCTTCAGCTGAAGCGCCGGGCAAACACTGGGCAAAGGGAGACCGAGGGTCGATAGCACGCGGAGCATGCTGGCCCAGGTTTGAGAGAAAATGATTTGGTGAGTGTAGCCGACCGGGCTGGCTATCTCAAATTGAAGGCCACCGCAAGTGCCTTGAAGCCACTCCGGCAAGCCCCGGATTCCGCTCTCATGCAGCCACCCGGCAACCGTTCATACCCCGTCATCGGAAGCCGGGAAACGGTGTGCGTGAACCCGCTAGAATCACCTACCAGCCTCACCACGCGAACCCCTCTCATGCGCATCCTCGTCACCGGCACCGCCGGCTTCATCGGCGCCGCCCTGGCCGAACGCCTGCTGGCCCGCGGCGACGAGGTATCCGGCATCGACAATCACAACGATTACTACGACCCCGCACTGAAGGAAGCCCGCCTGGCGCGCTTCATCGACCACCCCGGCTACAGCCACCACCGTGCCGACCTGGCCGACACCGCGGCGCTCGAGGAAATCGTCACGGACTTCCGGCCGCAGCGCGTGGTGAACCTGGCTGCACAGGCTGGCGTGCGCTACTCGATGGAAAACCCGCAGGCTTACGTGCAGAGCAACATGGTCGGCTTCGGCAACATTCTGGAAACCTGCCGCCGGCATGACGTGGAGCACCTGGTCTATGCCTCCTCCAGCTCGGTCTACGGCGCCAACCGCAAGCTGCCGTTCGCGGTGGAGGATGCGGTGGACCACCCGGTCAGCCTGTACGCGGCCAGCAAGAAGGCCAACGAACTGATGGCGCACAGCTACAGCCACCTGTTCGGCCTGCCCACCACCGGCCTGCGCTTCTTCACCGTGTACGGCCCGTGGGGCCGACCGGACATGTCACCAATGCTGTTCACCGACAGGATCAACCGCGGCGAGCCGATCGACGTGTTCAACCACGGCCACCACAGCCGTGACTTCACCTACATCGACGACATCGTCGAAGGCGTGATCCGCACACTGGATCACCCTGCCGAACCCGACTCCGGCTACGACGCCGAAAACCCGAATCCGGGCACATCGAACGCGCCGTACCGCGTCTACAACCTCGGCAACGACCAGCCGGTGCCACTGCTGCATTTCATCGAACTGCTGGAACAGCAGCTCGGCCGCACGGTGGAAAAACGCCTGCTGCCGATGCAGCCCGGCGACGTCCCCGATACCTGGGCCGACGTATCGGCGCTGCGCCGCGATGTCGGTTACGCACCCAGCACATCGATCGAGGATGGCGTGGCGAAATTCGTCGCGTGGTACCGGGAGTATTTCGCGTAGGGCGGACACTGCCCGCGGCTTCCGGCATCGGTGTGCGTCGAACGCCGGAGCTGCCGAAGCCCGCACGCCACGTCGGGCAATGCCCGACCTACGCTCAAAAAGGTTTTGACAGGACCAGCCAGATCACGCCCAGCAGCAACAGCACGGGGAGTTCGTTGAGCCAGCGCAATGCGCGTGACGACGGCAATGCGCCGCCTTTTTCGCTGCGCTTGAGCATGCGCCCGGCCCAGATGAAATACGCCAGCAGCAGGGCAACCAGGCCGAGCTTGGCATCGATCCAGTGCATGCCTGCCACCATGTTGGGCAGCTTCGCGGGAAACAGCCGCCAGCCATGCCACAGCACCAGGCCGAACACGAAGGCCATGCCGAACATGTTGTGGCCGAACTTGTACAGGCGACGCCCCATCAACTGCAGCCGCGCCAGCACCAGCGGCTCGTTCGAGGCTTCGGCCATGTTCACCAGGATTCGCGGCAGGTAGAACACCGTCGCCATCCACGCAATCACGAACAGCAGGTGCAGCGACTTGATCAGAAGATAGGTATTCATGGGCCGCGATCATAGCGCGGCACCCACGCCTTGCATCAGTGCGACTGACGCTCCCGAGCTGGACCGATACGCTCCTGCAGAGCACGCAGCAGGCGCTGCTGCAGCGGCTCGTCAAGCGGCGCGTCGTGGCAGTCGGTGAGCTGGAAGAAATCCTCCACCCTTTCACCGAAAGTGGCGATGCGTGCATCGTGCACGCGCACGCCAGTGGCCAGCATCACCTGCGCCACCGCCGCCAGCAGACCGGGGCGATCAGTGCCGACCAGGGCCAGCTGGGTACGCCCGCCGGCAGCATGGAAACTGATCTTCGGCGTCATCTGGAAATGCTTCTGGTGCCGCGACATGCCGCGTTTGCTCGGCTGCACGCCTGCCGACTGGGCCAGCGCCCGCTGCAGCCGCTGCCGCAGTTCCTCGGCACGCATCATGCTGACCGGTTGCTGGCTGTCGGCATCGAGCAGCAGGAAGGTATCCAGTGCCATGCCGGTAGGCGAACTGAGAACGCGTGACTCCAGCACCGACAGACGCAGCCGGTCGAGCACCGCCGTCACCGTGGCGAACAGACCATCGCGATCCGGCGCATAAACGAACAACTCGGTACTGCCACGCACCGACAGCGGATGCACCGCCACCAGCGGCAACGCCCCCTGCGCCTGCAGGATCGCCGCTGTCTGCCACGCGATCTGCTCGGGCCGGTGACGCAGGAAACTCAACTGCGGGAAATCAGCCCACACGCGCTGCACCTCGGCCTCGGCATGACCCTCGTTCATCAGCAACGCCAGTGCGTATTCGGTGCATTCACGCACGCGCACGCCGATGTCGCGCGGCAACTCCACGTCGCTGCGCAGCGCATAACGGGTGCTGGTGAGCAGGTCCGACAGCAGCCGGTCCTTCCAGCCGTTCCACAACCGCGGACTGGTGCCGATGATGTCAGCGACGGTCAGCAGGTACAGCTGGCCCAGCCGTTCGCGGTCGCCAACCACTTCAGCGAAGCGGTGCACCACGTCGGGATCGGTGATGTCCTGGCGCTGGGCCGTGGTGCTCATCAGCAGATGCCAACGCACCAGCCAGGCAACCCGCTCGACATCGGCACCCGGCAGTCCCAGCCGGGTGCCGAACGCACGCGCATCGCCCTCGCCAAGCACCGAATGATCGCCGCCGCGGCCCTTGGCGATGTCGTGGAACAGCCCGGCCAGCAGCATCACCTCGGGCTTGGGCAGGCTGGCCCAGATCTCGCAGCCCAGCGGAAACTCGGAACGCGCCGCCGGATCGGCAAAGCGCGCCAGATTGCGCAGCACGCGCAAGGTGTGTTCGTCGACCGTATAGACATGGAACAGGTCGTATTGCATGCGCCCGAACACCTTGCCGAACGCCGGCAGGATCGCCGCCAGCAGGCCGTGCCGGTTCATCCGCCACAACGCCTCCACTGCCGGCGCGCCACGGCGCAGCAGTTGCAGGAAAGCCGCCAGCACCTCGTGGTCGCCGGCCAGCGCTTCGCCATGCGCGGCCGTGGCCTGATGGATGCGCCGCATGGTGTCCGCAGTGAAGCCGACCAGGCCGGACTGGTCCATCCGCGCCATGAAGATTTCCACCAGCGCTGCGGGGCGATGCATGAACAACTGCGGGTCCCGCGCCGCCAGCCGGGTGCCGTAGCGCACGAACGCGTCGCCGACCGGCACCGCCTCGTCCGGTGCCTCGAGCATCTCCTCGAAACGCTCGGCCACCTGCACGCCGAGCCGCTCGACCTGACTGGCGGCGCGGTAATAGCCCTGCATGAACTGCTCGACGCCCAGGTTTTTCTCGTGCTCGTCCTCGAAACCAAGCCGGACCGCCAGCGCACGCTGATAGTCGAACAACAGGCGCTCCTCGGGGCGCCCCGCCTCCAGATGCAACGCGTAGCGATAACGCCGCAAGACCGCCTCGGATGCCTCCAGCTCGTCCAGCTCAGCCGGATCAAGCAGACCCTCGACCACCATGTCGGGCAGGTCGGCGGCATCAGCCAGCCGGCGCCCCATCCAACGCATGGAGTCGAGCGTGCGCAGGCCGCCCGGGCCTTCCTTGATGTTGGGCTCCAGGTTGTAGGCGGTGTCGTCGAAACGGGCATGCCGCGCGTCGCGCTCGGCCAGCCGGGCCGCCAGGTATTCGCGCGGCGGCCACAACGCGGGATCGTCGACAATGGCGCGCAAGCGCCCCTCGAACAGGGGATCACCTGCCAGTCGGCGCGCATCCAGCAGGCTGGTGAACACGCTGGCATCCTCCGCCGCCAGCGCGCGACATTGCGCCGGGTCGCGCACGGCATGGCCAACCTTCAGGCCGATGTCCCACAAGGTGGCGAAAAACTGTTCCAGCGCCCGCAGCCGTGCCGGCTCGGGCTGCTCGACCAGCACCAGCAAGTCCACGTCCGAACAGGGAAACAGCAGCCCCCGCCCGAAGCCGCCGACCGCAAACAGCGCAGCCCCGGTCACCTCGCCAAGGCAGGCCGTCCACAGATGCACCACGATGCGCGCCACCGAATCGCCACGACGCCGTGCCAGCGCCCCCGCGTCGCCCCCCTCGCCGAACGCGACCTCCAGCGCCCGGTCGACATCACCCAGCAATTGCCGCAACGCACGGCGCGCCTCGGACGAAACGCCCGATCGCGGAACAGCCGCCGGCAGGCGGGGAAGCGGGGGAAGCGGAGCGGAAGCGGTCACGAAGCGCGGCACATCGAAGTCGACAGACAGCAGACATCATTGTGACGCATCCCGCCACTCGCCGGCATGCCGACGCTCCCTGACGAACAGCATGGTCCGTCGCGAATACCGGATGCTAGAGTCGGCCGGCATGCCGGCCTGCTACCGGCATAAGGCCCAAGGGGAAACAGAATGCATCTTCGCCGGAACTCATGCTCCGCGGTGCTTGTCGCCGCCACCTTCCTGCTGGCCAGCGCACCCGCACTCGCCGATTACGCCGTACCGCCGGAAAACCTGCGCAAGGTGCTGAAAGCACCGCCGCCACCGGCGCCCGGCGTGGACCCGAGCGGACGCTACCTGCTGCTCACCACCAGCCAGACCTATCCCTCCATCCAGCGTGTGGCACGGCCCTACCTGAAACTGGCCGGCGTGCGTCTGGAACCGGACAACCGCAGCCGCCACGACACTCCCGCCGGCTACGGCATCCCCGCCTGCGTGGACGATTTCACCGTGGTGGACATCGCCAGCGGCGGTGAAACCCGGGTGGACCTGCCCGAAGGCGCCTGCCCGGGCCCAGCAACGTGGGCACCGGATGGCAGCCGCTTCGCCTTCCAGAATGTCGCGCCGGCATCGGTGGAGCTGTGGATCGTCGACGCCGCCTCCGGCAAGGCCCGGCAGGTACCGGACCTGCCGCTCAACCCGATCTTCGGCAGTACCGTGCAGTGGCTGGACGGCAGCCGCACCCTGCTGGTCAAGCGCGTACCGCAGCGACAGGGGCCGCCACCCGCTGCTGACGAAGGCGCCGCCGGCCCGGACACCCAGGAGTCGCTGGGCGGCCAGGGCGAAAGCAGCACCTACGAAGCGCGCGACACGCTGAGGAACGCGCACGACGAAGCCCTGTTCGCCTATTACGGGCAATCGCAACTGGCCGTGGTCGATGCCGACTCCGGCGCGGTGCGTGACGTGGGCGAGCCGGCAATCTACAACGACGTCAACGGCGCGCCGGATGGCATCCACGTGCTGACCGAGACGATCAAGCCGCCGTTCTCGCACGCCGTGACCTACAACCGTTTCGCCCACGACGTCGCCGTGCTGGACGTGGAAAAGAACACCTCCACCCCCATCGCCAGCCTGCCGCTGGCCGACCGCGTGCCCGTGCACGGCGTCCCCGAAGGCCCGATCAACTTCGACTGGCGCGCCACCGATCCGGCCACCCTGGTGTGGTCGGAAGCGCTGGACAAGGGTGACTGGAACGTTGAAGTACCTGCGCGCGACCGCGTGCTGATGCTCAAGGCGCCGTTCACCGCCGAGCCCACGGAAATCACCCGCACCCGGCAACGCTTCGCCGGCTACGCCTGGAGTCCGAAACCCGACGTGGCCTTCCTCTATGAGTTCGACGAGAACCGTCACTGGCAGACCACGCGCATCGTCGACGTGGACAAGCCCGGCGATCCCGGCCGCACGCTGTGGGACATGTCGTACGACGAGCTGTACGAGGATCCGGGCAACTTCGTCTACCAGCGGTTGCCCAGCGGCGCCGCCGTCGTGCGCATGGAAGGCGACCACGTGTTCCTGCGCGGCCGGGGCGCCTCGCCGCAGGGTGATCGACCGTTCCTCGACCGGCTCGACCTCGACACGCTGGAGACCGAGCGGCTGTTCCGCAGCGGCAGCGACGAATACGACCAGTTCCTCGGCTTTACCGCCGACACCGGCAAATACCTCACCTGGCACCAGTCGGTGATCGACCCGCCCAATGCCTTCCTGCGCACGCTGGGTGCTCCCGTCGCCGATGCCGCCAAGGGTGAAGCCCGCTATGCCTCCGAAGGCTCCCGGCTGACCAGCCTGGCCGACCCCACCCCGGAAGTGCGCCAGATCAGGAAGAAACTGGTCACCTACAAGCGCGCCGACGGCGTGGATCTGTCGTTCACCCTGTACACGCCACCCGGCTACAAGGAAGGCACGCGCCTGCCGGCGATCCTCTATGCCTATCCGGCCGACTACGCCAACAGCGCCCAGGCCGGCCAGGTGTCAGGCTCGCAGCAGACCTTCACACGCCTGCCCTACTACCGACTGATGCTGCTGGCCGGCTACGCCATCATCGACAATGCCTCGTTCCCGATCGTCGGCGACCCGAAGAGCGCCTACGACACCTATCTGGAGCAACTGGAGGCCGACGCCAGGGCCGCCGTGGACAAGGCCGTGGAGATGGGCGTGGTCGATCGCAACCGCATCGGCGTCACCGGCCACAGCCACGGCGCGCTGATGACCGCCAACCTGCTCGCGCATACCGACCTGTTCAAGGCCGGCGTGGCAACCAGCGGCTCGTACAACAAGACCTTCACTCCGTTCGGCTTCCAGAACGAGCGCCGCTCGGTATGGCAGGCACAGGACGTGTATCTGAAGGCCTCGCCGTTCTTCTACGCCGACAAGATCAAGCGGCCGCTGCTGCTGGTACACGGCGAGGACGATGCCAACCCCGGCACCGAGCCGTTCCAGTCACGCAAGCTCTACCAGGCCATCCGCGGCAATGGCGGAACCACCCGTCTGGTGATGCTGCCGCACGAACCGCACTGGTACACCGCGCTGGAATCCAACGAGCAGGTCGTGGCCGAGATGCTGCAGTGGTTCGACCGATATGTGAAAGATGCCGGGAATGGGGAGTAGGCATCCGGGATTCGCGGGAGCTCGCCCGAAGATGGGCTCCCGCGAAGTCTCATCGGGCCGCTTCCGCTTTTGCGAATCCCGAATGCCGAATCCCGAATCCCGAATCCCGGCCTCTCAGGCATCCGGCCAAGGCGTGAGGATCTCGAAGCCATCGTCGGTGACGGCGATGGTGTGTTCCCACTGGGCGGACAGCGAATGGTCCTTGGTGACCACGGTCCAGCCGTCGGGAAGCTGGCGGGTCTGCGGCTTGCCGGCGTTGATCATCGGCTCGATGGTGAAGGTCATGCCTTTCTTCAGCTCGAGGCCGGTGCCGGACCGGCCGTAGTGCAGCACCTGCGGTTCGTCGTGGTAGATCTTGCCGATGCCGTGGCCGCAATACTCCCTGACCACGCTGAAGCCGGCCGCCTCGGCATGCTTCTGGATGGCATGGCCGATGTCGCCCAGGGTGGCGCCGGGGCGCACCGCCTCGATGCCCCGCATCATCGCCTCGAAGGTGGTGTCGACCAGCCGCTTGGCCAACACCGACGGCGTGCCGGCGACATACATGCGGCTGGTGTCGCCGTGCCAGCCGTCCTTGATCACGGTGACGTCGAGATTGACGATGTCGCCGTCCTTGAGCACCTTGCTCTCGGTCGGAATGCCGTGGCAGATCACGTGGTTGACCGAGGTGCACAGGGTCTTGGGGAAGCCGTGGTAACCGACATTGGCTGGGATCGCCTTCTGCACGTTGACGATGTGCTCGTAGGCGCGACGGTCCAGTTCCTCGGTGGTGACGCCGGGCTTGACGTATTCCTTCAGCATCGCCAGCACTTCGGCGGCGAGTTTGCCGGCGACGCGCATGCCTTCGAGGTCTTCGGGAGATTTCAGGGTAATGGCCATGGATTTCACTTCGTGTGGCGGCAGAAGCCCATGAAATCCAGCAACTTGCCGCATTGCCGGCGTACCGGCTACAATTTCGGAGTTTTGCAGGACTGATGCCTCCACTTGGATGCCAAGTCACGCAAAGCGAAACGGGATTGTAACCCCCAGCGGTACAACACCCAAACCAACGCCACACACGCATCGGCACCGCCCTCGGGGTGCTGCGGCATGCCTGTCACATCGCAGTGATCCACTGCAGCAGGCAAACCGCGGTCGAGGCCGGGGATGCGTGGAGGTCCCAACCCCCAGGTTCCTTTCGGGGAACCGACAATTCGGAGCAACACCACCATGGCACAAGTCACCATGCGTCAGATGCTGGAAGCCGGCGTGCATTTCGGCCACCAGACCCGCTACTGGAACCCCAAGATGGCTCCGTACATCTTCGGCGCCCGCGGCAAGATCCACATCATCAATCTCGAGAAGACCCTGCCGCTGTTCACCGATGCGATGAACTTCCTGTCCGGCATGGCCCAGAAGCGCGGCACCATTCTGTTCGTCGGCACCAAGCGCTCGGCCCGCGAGCCGTTGGCCGAAGAGGCCGCACGCGCCGGCATGCCGTACGTCACCTCGCGCTGGCTCGGCGGCATGCTGACCAACTTCCGCACCGTGAAGCAGTCGGTGGCCCGCCTGAAGGAACTGGAAGCGGCCGAGACCGACGGCAGCTTCGACAAGCTGGTCAAGCACGAAGTACTGGCCCGCCGCCGCGAGCGCGAGAAGCTGGAAGCCTCGCTGGGCGGCATCAAGGACATGAACCGCCTGCCCGACGCGCTGTTCATCATCGACATCGGCCACGAAGACATCGCCGTGCAGGAAGCCAAGAAGCTCGGCATCCCGGTGATCGCCGTGGTCGACACCAACTACAACCCCGACTTGGTGGATTACGCCATCCCGGGCAATGACGACGCGATCCGCGCGATCCAGCTGTACGCCCGCGCCGCTGCCGACGCGATCCTCGAAGGCAAGGCCGCCGCGCCGGCCGCCGCCCAGGGCGACGGCAACGACTTCGTCGAGCTGGACGAGGAAGGCAACCCGGTGGCCAAGGTCGACCGCCCGCGCCGCGACGCCGCACCGCGCAAGGCCGCACCGCGCCGTGACGGTGGCCGCTCGCGCAACGACAGCGCCCCCGCCAAGTAAGCACCGGCATGCGACGGCGGTCGACGACCGCCGCCCGCACGGGCCCCGATCCATGCGCGATGGCCCTGCCGCCATCGCGCCATTCAAGTATTCAGAGGACTGACGATGAGCAACATTTCCGCCCAACTGGTCAAGGAACTGCGCGAGCGGTCCGGCGCCGGCATGATGGAATGCAAGAAGGCGCTGGTCGAGAACAACGGCGACATCGAGGCCGCGATGGAGTGGCTGCGCAAGTCCGGCCTGGCCAAGGCCGACAAGAAGGCCAGCCGCGTCGCCGCCGAAGGTCGCATCGTGAGCGCCCAGGCCGCCGGCAAGGCCGTGCTGGTCGAAATCAACTGCGAGACCGATTTCGTCGCCAAGGATGCCAGCTTCCTGGCGTTCAGCGATGCCGTCGCCGAAGTGGCGCTGAACTCCGGCGCCACCGACGTGGACACGCTGAAGGCTGCCGCCTACCCCGGCTCCAGCAGCGTCGATGAAGCCGCCAAGGCCCTCGTGGTCACCATCGGCGAGAAGATCGACGTGCGCCGCATGGCCCAGGTCGAGACCGACGGCATCATCGGCAGCTACATCCACGGCGGCCGCATCGGCGTGCTGGTGGCGATCAAGGGTGGCTCCGACGAGCTGGCCAAGGGCATCGCGATGCACGTGGCCGCGATGAACCCGGCCTACGTCCGCGCTTCCGACATCCCGGCCGACTTCCTGGCCAAGGAAAAGGACATCGCACTGAGCCAGATGTCGGACAAGGAAAAGGCCAAGCCGGCCGAAATTCTGGAAAAGATCGTGGCTGGCAAAGTCAACAAGATCATTTCCGAGGTGACCCTGCTCGGCCAGCCCTACGTGCTGGACACCAACGTGAGCGTGGCCGACGCGCTGAAGAAGGAAGGCGCCGACATCGTCTCCGTGGTCCGCCTGGCCGTGGGCGAAGGCATCGAGAAGGTGGAAGAGGATTTCGCCGCCGAAGTGATGAAGCAGGCCGGCCTGGCGTAATCGCCCGGCCGCTTCCGGCCTCACCCGCCGGAGTGTGCTTCGACATCAAGAGGCCGCGGGAAACCGCGGCCTCTTTTTTCGTGCCACGAAAGCTGTCGGAAGCGTTTTTTTCTTCACCGACATCTCGCCGACAAACCCGCTGCCCGCTACAATGTGACGGTTTGCCCACACACAATCCGGAGCCCCCATGAGCGACCAGCACAAGTACCATCGAATCCTGCTCAAACTCTCCGGTGAGGCGCTCATGGGCGAAGCCGACTACGGCATCGACCCGAAAGTGATCGGCCGGCTCGCCGACGAAATCATCGAAGCCCAGAAAGCCGGCATCCAGATCGGCGTGGTGATCGGCGGCGGCAACATCTTCCGCGGCGCCGGCCTGGCCGCCGCCGGCATGGACCGTGTCACCGGCGACCACATGGGCATGCTGGCCACCGTGATGAACGCACTGGCCATGGCCGACGCGATCGAGAAGCGCGGCGGCTACGCCCGCGTGATGAGCGCGATCCAGATTCATGACGTGGCTGAGGACTACATCCGCCGCCGCGCCATCCGGCACATCGAGAAAGGTCGCATCGTGCTGTTCGCCGCCGGCATCGGCAACCCGTTCTTCACCACCGATTCGGCCGCAGCACTGCGCGCGGTGGAAATCGGCGCCGACCTGCTGTTGAAAGCCACCAAGGTGGACGGTGTGTACACCGCTGATCCGGCCAAGCACGACGACGCCACACGCTACGACCATCTGACCTACGACGAGGTGATCCGCAAGAACCTCGCGGTCATGGACACCGCCGCCATCGCCCTGTGCCGTGACGACCGCATGCCACTGCGCATCTACGACATGACCGTACCCGGCAACCTGATGCGGATCATGCGCGGCGAAGCCATCGGCACCCTGGTCAGCGAAGCTTGACGCCTCCCCGCACTGCTATAATCGACTGTTGCCGTTTTCCAGGAAGCGCCACATGCTCAACGACATCAAGAACGATGCCCAGACCCGCATGGGCAAAAGCATCGAATCGCTCAAACACGATCTCACCCGTATCCGTACAGGGCGCGCCAGCACGGCGCTGGTCGATGGCATCAAGGTGTCCTACTACGGCTCGGACATGCCGTTGACCCAGGTTGCCTCGGTGAGCCTGTCCGATGCCCGCACGATCCTCATCACGCCATGGGAGAAGAACATGGTGGCGCCGATCGAGAAGGCGCTGATGGCTTCGGACCTCGGCATCACCCCGACCACCGCCGGCTCCGTGATCCGCCTGAACATGCCGGCGCTGACCGAAGAGCGCCGCCGCGAGCTGGCCAAGATGGTCGGCCACGAGGGCGAGAACGCCAAGATCGCGATCCGCAACGTGCGCCGCGACGCCCTGCAGCAGGCCAAGGACCTGCTCAAGGAAAAACTGGTCACCGAGGACGACGAACGCCGCTTCGACGACGAGGTCCAGAAAATCACCGACCGTGCGGTGAAAGACATCGATGCCGTGGTCAAGGTGAAGGAAGAGGAGCTGATGGCGCTCTGAGCGCCATCGCACCGCCATCATGCCCGGCTCCGAAGCCGAGGTCCCGCGCCATATCGCCATCGTGATGGACGGTAACGGCCGCTGGGCCAAAGCCCGCCATCGCCCGCGCAGCTTCGGCCACAACGCGGGTCGCAAAGCCGTTCGCGAAGTGATCGAGGCGTGCCTGCGCGAAGGCGTGCAGGCTCTGACGCTGTTCGCGTTCTCCAGCGAAAACTGGCAGCGCCCGCAGGAGGAAGTCGGCGCGCTGATGGGGCTGTTCGTGCGCGCGCTCGACAAGGAGGTCGATGAACTCCATGGCTACGGCGTGCGCCTGCGCTTCATCGGCGACCTCGACGCATTCGACGAATCCCTGCGTGAACGCATGTCCACCGCAATGTTCCGCACCGCCGGCAACGAGCGGCTGCAGGTGAACGTCGCGGTGAGTTACGGCGGCCGCTGGGACATCGTGCAGGCCTGCCGGCGCGCCGCCGACGCAGTGGCCCGGGGCGAGCTGCAGGCCGGGCAGATCGACGAAACCCGGCTGGATGGCTGGATGAGCCTGGCCGGACTGCCGCCGCTGGATCTTTTCATCCGCACCGGTGGCGAATGCCGCCTCAGCAACTTCCTGCTGTGGCAGGCCGCCTACGCCGAACTGTACTTTACCGATACCCTGTGGCCCGACTTCGACCAGACCTGCCTGCGTCGGGCCATCGAGGACTACGCCCGCCGGGAGCGCCGCTACGGCCGCACCGGCGAGCAGGTCGCCACGCTTTCCTGAGGATTCCCATGCTGCTACAGCGCGTTCTCACCGCCCTGGTACTCCTGCCACTGGCGGTCCTGATCATCCTGCTGCCACCGACACCGGTGTTCGCGGTGATCGTCGCGCTGGCGTTCCTTGCCGCGGCGTGGGAGTGGACCGCACTCAGTGGCCTGGGCAGCCGCAACGGACGCATCGCCCTGCTGGTACTGGCCGCCGTGGTGTTCGTACTGCTGTGGCAGGCGCACGTCACCCTGACCCCATGGCTGCTGGCAGCCGGCGTGGCCTGGTGGCTGGTGGCCTGCCTCTGGCTGCGCCACTTCGCATTCGGCGCGGCGCGGACCCGCGAAAACCTCGTGCTGAAGCTGCTGGCCGGTGCATTCGTGATCTTTCCCGCATGGATCGCCCTTGTCAGCATCCACGGCAACCTGCCGCACGGCCACTGGTGGACCCTGCTGGCGCTGGTGATCGTGTGGGTTTCCGACATCGGCGCGTATTTCAGCGGGCGCAGCTTCGGCAAGCGCAAGCTGGCCCCGCAGATCAGCCCTGGCAAAACCTGGGCCGGCGCCTATGGCGCGATGGCAGCCGGGTTGCTGGTCGCCATGGTTGGCGGCTGGCTGCTCGACATGCGGGGTGCCCAGTTGCTGGCCCTGGCCCTGCTGGCCGGCGTCACGGTGGCCATCTCGATCGTCGGCGACCTGCTCGAAAGCCTGATGAAGCGCCACGCCCAGGTCAAGGATTCGGGCAGCATCTTCCCCGGCCATGGCGGCCTGCTTGACCGCCTGGACAGCGTGTTCGCCGCCCTGCCGGTCTTTGCCGCCGGACTGTGTCTGGTGGAGAGGCTGTGATGCCCCCCCGGCAGGAATCCACCGGAATCCGGCGCGTCGCCGTCTTCGGTGCCACCGGCTCGATCGGCGGGAGCACGCTCGACGTCATCGCGCGCCACCCCGAGCGCTTCCGCGCCACCGTGCTGACCGCGCACCGACAGGTCGACGCGCTGGTCGCGCTGTGCGCGAAACACCATCCGGAATTGGCGGTGATCGCCGACCCGGCGCTGGAAGCCCAGCTGTCGAAGCAACTCGATGCTGCCGGCGTGCGCTGCGAGGTGGCCAGCGGCGACGCTGCGCTCACCGCTGCGGCCGCCAGCGGGCTGAGCGATACCGTGGTGGCGGCGATCGTCGGCGCTGCCGGGCTGGAATCCACGCTTGCCGCCGCCCGCACCGGCAAGCGCCTGTTGCTGGCCAACAAGGAATCCATCGTGATGGCCGGGCCGCTGCTGCTGCAGGCGATCGCCGCCGGTGGTGGCGACCTGATCCCGGTGGACTCCGAGCACAACGCGATCTTCCAGTGCCTGCCCGGCGGCCGCCCCGACCTGAACCGGAGTGGTGTGCGGCGGCTGGTATTGACCGCCTCCGGTGGCCCGTTCCGCGGCCGCACCCGGGCACAGCTTGCCGACATCACGCCGGACCAGGCCTGCAAGCATCCGAACTGGACGATGGGCCGCAAGATCTCGGTCGATTCCGCCACCCTGATGAACAAGGGCCTGGAGGTCATCGAGGCGCACCATCTGTTCAGCGCGCCGGCCGAAACGATCGACGTGCTGGTCCACCCGCAAAGCCTGGTGCACTCGATGGTCGAGTATGTCGACGGCTCGGTGCTGGCCCAGCTTGGCAACCCGGACATGCGCACCGCCATCGCCCACGCACTGGCCTGGCCGCAGCGGGTCGAGTCCGGCGTGCCGTCGCTGGATCTGGCCGCCTGCGCTCCGTTGCAGTTCGAGCAGCCGGATCTCGCCACCTTCCGCTGCCTGGCGCTGGCATTCCAGGCCCTGCGCGCCGGCGGTGACGCCCCGGCGATACTGAATGCCGCCAACGAAATCGCGGTGGAAGCCTTCCTCGCCGGCACCCTGCCGTTCCTGGCCATCGCCGACGTGGTCGAGACCGTGCTCACGGAACTGCCGGCGCAAGCCGTGGTCGATGTCCAGACCCTTCGTGAACGTGACCGCACCGCCCGCGAAGCCGCCCATCGCGCCCTGCGCAATGCTTGCTGATACTCTTGCCCAGATGACTTTTCCGCACGGTACTTGATGACTCCCTTCTTCGGCTCGGTATTCTGGTTGCTGGTCACGCTGGGCGTGCTGGTGACCTTCCATGAGTTCGGCCACTACTGGGTCGCACGCCGCTGTGGCGTCAAGGTGCTGCGCTTCTCGGTCGGTTTCGGCAGCGCAATATGGAAGCGCGTGGCCCGCGACGGCACCGAGTACCGCATCGCCGCGATCCCGCTGGGCGGCTACGTGAAAATGCTCGACGCGCGCGAGGGCGAGGTCGACCCCGCGCTGCGCGACCAGGAATTCACCGGCAAGTCGGTATGGAAGCGCATCGCCATCGTGGCCGCCGGCCCCGGCTTCAACCTGATCTTCACGATCGCCGCGTTCTGGCTGATGTTCATGCTCGGCCGCCCCGACGTGGCCCCCGTGGTCACCGCGACGCCGCAGAGCATCGCCGCCAACGCAGGTATCCAGCCGGGCGACCGCATCATCAGCATCGACGGCCAGCCCATGGATACCTGGACCGACTCGATGGCCACCGTGGCCAATGCCCTGCTCGGCCGTGCGCCGTTGCCGGTCGTGGTCCGCGGCAGCGATGGCCGCAACCGTGATCTGGTGCTGCCCCTGAACGAATTGCCGCCGGGCGAGGACGTCGGCCAGTACCTGGGCAAGCTGGGCCTCAAGCTGGCACCACCGGCGGCAGTCGCCGCCACCGTGATGCCCGGCCAGCCGGCCGCACTCGCCGGCATGCACAGCGGCGACCGCATCATCAGCGTCAACGGCCAGCCGGTGGACAACTTCATCGCCTTCGGCACGCAGGTGCAGGCCGAGGCGGCCAAGTCACCGACCATCGCCGTCACCATCCAGCGCGACGGCAAGCCGCTGACACTCGACGTCACCGCCAAATGGCAGTCGCTGGAAGGACAGACAGCCAAGTGGACGGTAGGCGTGGGCGCGCCGCCGACTGAACAGACCATGGTCCACTACGGCCCGATCCGGGCACTGGGCGCCTCACTGGAAGCGACCTGGCGCAACACCGCGCAGACCTTCGGCATGCTGGGCAAGATGCTGACCGGCGAAGCTTCGACCCGGAACCTGTCAGGCGTGATCGGCATCGCCGAGGTGGCCAACGCCTCGGCCAACATGGGCCTGAGCTGGTTCCTGCAGTTCCTGGCGCTGGTTTCGCTGAGCCTGGCGATCCTCAACCTGCTGCCCATCCCCGTCTTGGATGGCGGGCATCTGCTGTATTATCTTGTCGAGTTGGTCAAGGGAAGCCCGGTCAGCGAGCAGACAATGATCGTGGGCCAGTACATCGGCCTGGCGCTGCTGTTCACCCTGATGGGGCTGGCGTTCTACAACGATATCCACCGCATGCTGCTGTCGTGATGATCATTGACCGCGCCATGTGGACGACATGCCGGCTTGCGCGGAACACGGCGCTGCGCAGTGGCGCGTCAGGCAATACGCGCTCCCCGCGGGGCGCGGCTTTTTTTTCGAGGCCGGGCCTGTCCCAGCCTCATGCAATGATCGGGGTGGCCATGCTGGCCGCTCCATCGAAACAACAACGGAATCGACGATGAAGCGTATCGCCGCGCTGATCCTGCTTGCCTCCCTCTCCGCCAATGCGTTCGCGTTCGACCCGTTCGTGGTGTCGGACATCCGCATCGACGGCCTCAGCCGCATCTCGGCGGGCACGGTGTACAACTACCTTCCGGTGAACAAGGGCGACCGGCTGACCAATGCCGAAGCCCAGCGCGCCATCCGTGCGCTGTACCAGACCAAGTTCTTCAGTGACGTGGAACTCGACCGGGAAGGCGACATCCTGGTGATCAAGGTGGTCGAGCGGCCGTCAATCGCCAAGCTGACCCTGCGCGGCAACAAGGACATCAAGACCGACGACCTCAAGAAAGGCCTCAAGGAAATCGGCCTCACCGAGGGCGAAACCTTCGACCGACTGGCACTGGACAACGTGCAGCAGGAGCTGATCCACCAGTACTACAACCGCGGCAAGTACAACGTCTCGGTCGATCCGCACGTGACCCGCCTGGACCGCAACCGCGTCGCGGTCGAGATCGAGATCCGCGAGGGCAAGGCGGCCAGGATCAAGGAGCTCAACATCATCGGCAACCACGCGTTCCCCGACAAGGAGATCCGCGACGGTTTCGAGTCCGGCACCACCAACTGGATGTCGTGGTATTCCAAGAACGACCAGTACTCCCGCGAAAAGCTCTCCGGCGACCTGGAAAAGCTGCAGTCCTATTACATGGATCGCGGCTACGCCGACTTCGGCGTCGATTCCACCCAGGTGGCGATCGCTCCGGACAAGCGCGCGATGTACATCGATGCCAGCATCAAGGAAGGTGAGATCTACACGGTCAGCGACGTCAAACTGCTGGGCGAGCTGATCCTGCCCGAAGACGACATGCGCAAGCTGGTCTTCATCAAGAAGGACCAGACCTTCAATCGCGCCGCGATCGAGGCCAGCTCGAACGCGATCAAGGCGGTGCTGGCCAACATCGGCTACGCCTACGCCAAGGTCACCCCGATTCCCAAGCTCGACAAGGAAAACCGCACCGTCGACCTGACCATGTACATCGAACCGGGCAAGCGCGTGTACGTGCGCAGGGTGGTTTTCCAGGGCAATACCCGCACCCAGGACAGCGTGCTGCGCCGTGAAATGCGCCAGCTCGAGGGTTCGTGGTACTCGCAGGCCGCAGTCGACCGGTCCAAGACCCGCCTGCAGCGACTCGGCTACTTCAAGACCGTCGAAATCGACAAGCAGCTGGTACCGGGCACCCAGGACAAGGTCGACGTCAGCGTCAAGGTCGAGGAACAATCCGCTGGCAGCATGCAGTTCGGCGTCGGTTACTCGCAGTATTCCGGCATCATCCTCAATGCCTCGGTCTCGCAGAACAACCTGTTCGGCAGCGGCGACAGCTTCTCGATCAGCGGCGAGCGCAGCACCTACTACACCCGCTTCGGCCTGAACTACTACAACCCGTACCTGACCGACAACAACATCGGCATCGGCTACAGCCTCAACTACTCCAAGACCGACTACGGCAACACCGATTTCGCGAACTACGCCACCAGCGCGAAGGGCTTCTCGACCTACCTCGGCATCCCGATCAGCGAGACCGATGGCGTGCGCGTGGGCCTGGGCGTCAGCAGCAACAAGGTGAACCTGTTCCCCGGCTACAGCCCGCGAACCCTGATCGATTACCAGAACCAGATCGGCAACAAGACCATCCACACCTGGACCGGCACGCTGGGCTGGAACCACGACACCCGCAATGGCTACTGGGCACCGACCCGCGGTGGCCTGATCTCGGCCAGCACCGACATCGCCCTGCCCGGCTCGACCGTGCAGTACTGGAAGCTCAACACCGAGATCAACCACTACTGGCCGATCGGCAAGGGTTTCGTGCTGTACCTGGACGGCCAGATCGGCTACGGCAAGACCTACGGCAAGAACGGCCTCGACGACGACGCTTTCGATGCATTGATCGCAGCATCCAAGAAAGGCGATCCCAAGCATGAGCTCACCGACATGCGCAACGACCTGCCGTTCTGGGAGAACTTCTACTCCGGCGGTGTGCGCGACGTCCGCGGCTTCCAGGACTACACGCTCGGCCCACGCGCCTGCATCGACGGCAGCACGCCCGACCCCAAGGGCATGTGCAATGGCTACTACTACGCGCAGCCGATCGGCGGTGCGTTCAAGGTGCTCGGCACCGCGCAGGTCTACCTGCCCCTGCCGTTCCTCAAGGACGTCAATACCGCACGCGTGTCCTGGTTCATGGACGTTGGCAACGCGTTCAAGGACTACCAGAGCTTCGACGCCTCCGAGCTGCGCGCGTCCACCGGCCTGTCGCTGCAGTGGCAGGCGCCAATCGGGCCGCTGATCATCAGCTTCGCGATACCGATCCGCTCCAAGCCCATCGACCGTCACTACGAGGAGCGCATCCAGTTCACCTTCGGCAGCCAGTTCTGATCGTGCCGGAACCTGGAAACCCGAAAGCGCGGCCATGCCGCGCTTTCTTTTTCGGCTGGCGCGCTGCAGCCTGCGGCGCCAGCCCCTACAATGGCCGGCAGTTTCCGGAGCACGCATGAGCGCAATCAACTACACGGTGGCCGAGCTGGCCGAGCGATTCGGCCTCGCTTTCAGCGGCGATGGCACTCGGATCATCGATGGCGTCGGCACGCTGGCCGGTGCCGGCCCCAGCCAGTTGAGCTTTCTCTCCAACAGCCGATATGCCGCCCTGCTGGCCGACACCGGCGCTGGCGTAGTGGTGCTGCGCGAGGCGGACCTCGCCCATTGCAACACCGCCGCCCTGATCGCCGCGGATCCCTACGTGGCCTACGCCAGGATCGCCGCATTGTTCGAAATCCTCCCTGCTGCTCTGCCCGGCATCCATCCCAGTGCCGTGGTCGCAGAAGATGCGCGGATCAGTGCCAGCGCCAGCATCGGCCCGTGCTGCGTGATCGAGGCCGGTGCCGAGATCGGCGACGGCGCAGTGCTCGGCCCGCACTGCATCATCGGCGAGGGATGCGTCGTCGGCGCGCAGTCGCGGCTGGTCGCCCGGGTCACCCTGGTCACTCGCGTCACTCTCGGCAAGCGGGTGCTGGTGCATCCGGGCGCGGTGATCGGTTCCGACGGCTTCGGTCTGGCCTTCAACCGCGACCACTGGATCAAGCTGCCCCAGCTTGGCGGCGTGCGCATCGGTGACGACTGCGAGATCGGCGCCAACACCACGATCGACCGCGGTGCGCTGGACGACACCGTGCTGGAAGAAGACGTGCGACTGGACAACCAGATCCAGATCGCCCACAACGTGCACGTCGGCGCACACACTGCGATGGCCGGCTGTGCCGCGGTGGCCGGCAGTGCCCGGATCGGCCGCTACTGCATGATCGGCGGCAACGCCGGCGTACTCGGCCATCTCGAGGTCACCGACCGGGTTACCATTACCGCCAAGAGTCTGGTCACGCATTCGATTCGCGAACCGGGGGAATATTCATCCGGCACACCCTTGCAGGACAACCGCCAGTGGCGGAAGAACGCAGCGCGTTTCAAGCATCTGGACGAACACGCGCGTCGCTTGTCGGCGCTGGAAAAGGACCGTAAGCAATGAGTCAAACACCACAACCCCTGTCGCTGCCGATCAACGTCGAGCAGATCCAGCAACTGTTGCCGCACCGGTATCCATTCCTGCTGGTTGACCGTGTGATCGACATCGAGCCCGACGTCAACGTGGTCGCGCTGAAGAACGTCACCATCAACGAGCCGTTCTTCCAGGGGCATTTTCCGAGCCACCCGGTGATGCCGGGCGTGCTGGTTGTCGAGGCGATGGCGCAGACCGCCGGCCTGCTTACCCAGATCAGCCGCCGCATCAAAGGCGATCAGGGCAGCCCGCTGTTCTATCTGGTCAAGGTCGACAACGCCCGCTTCAGTGCGCCGGTGATACCTGGCGACCAGTTGCGTTTCGAGGTCAGCCAGAAGCGGCTGGTCCGTGGCATGGGTCTGTTCGTGGCCCGCACTCTGGTCGACGGCAAGGAAGTGGCGAGCTGCGAACTGATGTGCGCGGCGAGGGCCGAAAAATGACGGCAACCGCCTCGATCCATCCAACCGCCGTGGTCGACCCGGCCGCTGTCATCGGCAACAACGTCAGCATCGGCGCCTACAGCGTGATCGGTGCCGAGGTGGAAATCGGCGACGGCACGGTGATCGGCCCGCACGTGGTGATCGAGGGGCCGACCCGGATCGGCCGCGACAACCGGATCACCCAGTTCGCCTCGCTGGGCGGCGCGCCGCAGGACAAGAAGTTCACCGGCGAGCACACCGAACTGGTGATCGGCGATCGCAACCTGATCCGCGAATTCACCACCATCAACCGGGGCACCGGCGACGGCGGCGGCATCACCCGCATCGGCAACGACAACTGGCTGCTCGCCTACGTCCACGTGGCGCACGACTGCCAGATCGGCAACAACGTGGTGTTCTCCAACTACTCGGCACTGGCCGGCCACGTGACCATCGGTGACTGGACGATCCTGTCCGGCTATTCCGGCGTGCACCAGTTCTGCAAGGTCGGTGCGCATGCCTTCATCGGCATGGGCTGCCTGGTCGGTCACGACGTGCCGCCGTTCGTGATGATGGCCAACGAGCAGCATGGCCGTCCGCGCGGCATCAACAGCGAGGGCCTGAAGCGCCGCGGCTTCGACTCCACCCGCATCGCCGCGATCAAACGGGCCTACCGCACCCTGTACATGGCCGGTCTGTCGCTGCCTGAAGCCCGCGAGAAGCTGGCCGAGCAGGCCCGCGACAGCGAAGACGTGCGCGCGATGCTGGAATTCCTCGACCGCAGCGAACGTTCGCTGGCCCGATGACGCCAGGGCCGGGGCCATGCATGCGCTCCTTCCGTATTCATTGACGGACAACGCCGGCCCGACCACCTGCAGAAAGCACCGCCAATCGTGAGCAGCGCACCGAATCCCGAAGCCCCCACCCCGAACCCCGGCCTCATCGCCATCCTTGCCGGCGAGGATTCCGGCGACCAGCTGGGCGCCGACCTGATCACCGCCCTGCGCCAGCGCTACCCGCAGGCGCGCTTCGTCGGCATCGGCGGGGCGCGGATGCAGCGGCAGGGCTTCGAATCCTGGTACGACATCCGCGAACTGTCCCTGTTCGGCTTCACTGAAGTGATCAGCCACCTGCCGCGGTTGCTGCGGCTGCGCAAGGCACTGGTGGCGCGACTGCTGCAGGAACGGCCCGCCGTGGTGATCGGCATCGACGCCCCCGACTTCAACCTCGGCGTGGAGCGACGGCTGAAGGAAGCCGGGCTGATCACCGTCCACTACGTCAGCCCGTCGGTCTGGGCATGGCGCGAGAAGCGTGCGGAAAAGATCGGCCACAGCGCCCACCGCGTGTTGTGCCTGTTCCCGATGGAACCGGCGATCTACGCCAGGCACGGCATCGACGCCTGTTTCGTCGGCCATCCGCTGGCCGACCGCTTCGACCTGGTGTCCGACCGGAACGGCCCGCGCGAGCTTCTGCAATTGCCGCAGCAGGCTCCCGTACTCGCCGTACTGCCCGGCAGCCGGCCATCGGAGGTGGCGCGGCTGGGGCATATCTTCATCGCGGCCGCCCGGCAAGTGGCCGCCGCGCTGCCGGGGTTGCGCATCGTGATTCCCGCCGCCAACCCGCAAGTACACGCCAGGCTCAGCCAGTTACTTGCCGACTCGCCGGATGACGAAAACAGGCCGCAGCTGCTGGACGGGCAGGCACACGAGGCCATGCTCGCCGCCGACGTGATCCTGCTGGCCTCCGGCACCGCCACGCTGGAAGCCATGCTGGCCAAGCGCCCCATGGTGGTCGGCTACCGCGTGGCACCGCTGAGTTACCGCATCGCGCGGGCGCTGAACATGCTGAAGACCGACGTTTACTCGCTGCCGAACATCCTGGCCCGAGCCACCGGGATCGGCGAGGGCCTGCTGGTGCCCGAACTGATGCAGGACGACTGCACCGCCGAAAACCTCGCCGAAGCCACGTTGGCCCTGTTCAGGGACAGCGAGCGGCGTGGCAACATCGTGGCCGCATTCGAGCAACTGCATCAGGCCCTGCGTGGCGACATCGAGGGCCTGGCAGGCGACCGCGCCGCGGCGGCGATCGCCGGGCTGCTTGATGCCGGCAGCAGCCGGGAAAGCCGGGATGACTAGCAACACGGGTCAACCCCACGCATCCGTACCGGACGAATTGCTCGTCGCCGGCGTCGACGAGGCTGGTCGCGGCCCGCTGGCCGGACCGGTGGCCGTGGCCGCGGTGATCCTCGACCCGGCCCGGCCGATCGTCGGCCTTGGTGACTCCAAGAAACTCAGCGAGGCCCGACGCGAAGCCCTGTACCCGCAGATCATCGAGCAGGCACTGGCCTGGTCCGTGGTGCTGGTCGAGGTGGAGGAGATCGATCGTCTGAACATCTTCCAGGCCACCATGGCCGGCATGAGCCGTGCCGTTGCCAGCCTGTCTCCCGCAGCATGCGAAGCCCTGATCGACGGCAACAAGCTGCCCGCGGACCTGCCCTGTCCCGGCCGGGCCATTGTCGGCGGCGATGCGCTGGAACCGGCGATCAGCGCCGCCTCGATCCTGGCCAAGGTCAGCCGTGACCGCCTCATGGTGGAGCTGGATGCCACCCACCCCGGCTACGGTTTCGCCGTGCACAAGGGCTACCCCACGCCAGCGCACCTGGAAGCCCTGCAGCGGCTGGGACCGTGTGTACGGCACCGCCGGAGCTTTGCACCGGTGCGCCGGTTGCTGGAGCCGATGCCGCCACGCTGAACCGGCCCCCGGCAGCCACGCCCTGTCGCGGTTCACGCAAACCGTCCGGAAGTCAATCTTGCCGCTGTCCCGGGTGGCGGGTAGCCTGCTGAAGATTCATCGCATAGATCGGCATGACCGCCCGCTATACCCACCTGCACCTGCACAGCGAATACTCGCTGGTCGACTCGACCATCCGCATCAAGGCGCTGGTCGCTGCCTGCGTGCGCGACGGCATCCCGGCAGTCGCTCTGACCGACGACAGCAACATGTTCGCGCTGGTGAAGTTCTACAAAGCCTGCAGCGCGGCCGGCATCAAGCCGATCGGCGGTTGCGACCTGCGCATCTCGGCACCGGACGACCCGCGCCCATGGCGGCTCACGCTGTTGTGCCAGCACCGCGACGGCTACCTCAATCTGTCGCGGCTGGTCTCGCGCGCCTGGCAGGAGGGCCAGCAGGGCGGCCACGCGCTGGTCGACGCCGGCTGGCTTTCCGCCGACGCCTGCGCGGGGCTGATCGCCCTGCTCGGCCGTGACAGCGAGGTCGCACGCATTGCGCTGAACCAGGGCGTGGATGCAGCGCTGGCAAAATTGCGCCCACTGGTTGCACTGTTTCCCGGCCGACTGTACCTGGAGCTGACCCGCTGCGGCCGCGAGGGCGAGGAAAACTGGAACACCGCCGCACTGGCACTGGCTTCAGAACTGCAGCTTCCGGTCATCGCCAGCAACGACGTGCGCTTCCTCACCCAGGACGACTTCGACGCGCATGAGGCACGCGTGTGCATCAACCAGGGCCGCGTGCTGGATGATCCCAAGCGCCCGCGCGACTACAGCAACCAGCAATACCTGAAGACCCCGGAGGAGATGGCCGAGCTGTTCGCCGACCTCCCCGAGGCGCTGGAAAACACCGTCGAGCTGGCCAGGCGCTGCACGTTGGAGCTGAGCTTCGGCACCTACTATCTGCCCGACTTCCCCGTGCCCGAAGGGCACGACCTGAACAGCCACATCCGCGAACTGTCGCGGCAGGGCCTGCGCGAGCGCCTGGAGCACGCCCCGCTCGCCGCCAACCACACCCTGGCCGACTACGAGGCGCGACTGGAACGCGAGCTGGATGTCATCGTCAAGATGGGCTTCCCCGGCTACTTCCTGATCGTGGCGGACTTCATCAACTGGGGCAAACAGCACGGCATCCCGGTCGGCCCCGGCCGTGGCTCGGGCGCCGGCTCGCTGGTCGCCTGGGTGCTGAAGATCACCGACCTGGATCCGCTGCAGTTCGACCTGCTGTTCGAGCGCTTCCTCAACCCCGAACGCGTGTCGATGCCCGACTTCGACATCGACTTCTGCATGGACCGCCGTGACGAGGTGATCGATTACGTCGCGCGCAAGTACGGCCGCGACAAGGTCAGCCAGATCATCACCTACGGCTCGATGGCGGCCAAAGCGGTGCTGCGCGACTCCGGCCGCGTGCTCAGCATGCCCTATGGACAGGTCGACAAGCTGGCCAAGATGGTGCCACCGCGCCCGCTCGACCTGACCCTGTCCGATGCGCTGGGCCGTTCGGAGAAGTCGAAGAAAGAACCCGACCGCGTCGTCAAGGAGTTCTGCGAGGCCTACGAACAGGACGAGGACGCGCACGCGCTGATCGACCTGGCGCTGAGCCTGGAAAATCTCACCCGCAACGCCGGCAAGCATGCCGGCGGCGTGGTCATCGCGCCGACCCCGCTGACCGACTTCGCCCCGCTGTACTGCGAAGCCGACGGCAGCGGCGTGGTCACCCAGTACGACAAGGACGACGTCGAGGCGGTCGGCCTGGTCAAGTTCGACTTTCTCGGCCTGCGCACGCTGACCATCATCGACTGGGCGGTGAAGGCGATCAACGCGCGGCGCGCGAAGACCGGCGAGGCGCCGCTGGATATCTCGCAGATACCGCTGGATGACCCCGAGCCCTACAACCTGCTGAAAAAAGCACAGACCGTCGCGGTCTTCCAGCTCGAATCCTCCGGCATGCAGCGCATGCTCAAGGACGCCAAGCCCGACCGCTTCGAGGACATCATCGCGCTGGTGGCGCTGTACCGCCCCGGCCCGATGGACCTGATTCCCAGCTTCATCGCCCGCAAGCACGGGCGCGAGGAAGTGGAATACCCCGATCCCCGCGTCGAGCCGATCCTGAAAGAGACCTACGGCATCATGGTCTACCAGGAACAGGTGATGCAGATGGCGCAGATCGTCGGTGGCTACACGCTCGGCGGCGCCGACCTGCTGCGCCGCGCGATGGGCAAGAAGAAAGTCGAGGAGATGGTCAAGCACCGCGCGATCTTCCGCGAGGGTGCGGCCAAGCACGGGCTCAGCGGCGACAAGGCCGACGCGATCTTCGACCTGATGGAGAAGTTCGCCGGCTACGGTTTCAACAAATCGCACGCCGCGGCCTACGCGCTGGTGTCGTACCAGACCGCCTGGCTGAAAGCACACTACCCGGCCGAGTTCATGGCCGCGACGATTTCCTCGGACATGGACAACACCGACAAGGTGGTGACCTTCCTGAACGAGTCGCGGGCACTCGACATCACCGTGCAGCCGCCTGACGTCAACGCTTCCGACTACATGTTCGTCGCCGTCGAGCCCGACGTGATCCAGTACGGACTGGGAGCGATCAAGGGCGTCGGCCAAGGCGCCTGCGAAGCCATCGTGGCCGAGCGTGCCCACGGCAGGTACACCGACCTGGCCGACTTCTGCCGCCGGGTCGATCCGAACCGGCTCAACCGGCGCGTGCTGGAGGCGCTGATCCTGTCCGGTGCGCTGGATTCGCTGGCCACCAACCGCGCCAGCCTGATGGAACAACTGCCCGACGCGATCAAGGCCGCCGAACAGCACCTGCGCGACAGGCAGTCCGGCCAGAACGACATGTTCGGCGCCAGCATGGGTTCGGCCACACCGGTGCTGCAGATCGAGCTGCCGACCGTGCCGGAGTGGCCGCTGGAACAGAAACTGCAGGGCGAGCGCGACACCCTCGGCCATTACCTTTCCGGCCATCCCACCGACCCGTGGAAAGACGAGCTGGCGCAGCTGGCCACCTGCCCGCTGGGCGAGATCGTCGACCGCTACCAGCCGCCCAGACCACGCAAGAGCGACGACGGTGACAACCGCTTCCGCCGTGGCCCCGACACGCCGTGGACGGTCGCCGGCATGGTCAGCGCCGTGCGCAAGCGTGGCGACAGCGACGCCTTCGTGCGACTGGAGGATGGCACCGGCATCATCGAAGTGAGCTTCTTCGGCGAGCTGTATCAGGAAGTCGCTCCCCTGCTCACCCGTGACCAGATGCTGGTGGTGGACGGGGGCCTGCGCATCGATGAATTCTCCGGCGGCGGCTTCCAGTTGCGCGCACGCAGCGCCAGCTCGCTGGCCGACGCCTGCCGTAAACATGCCCGGCTGCTGCAGCTGAAGTTGAACGGCATCGGCCCCGATTTCGTCGAACAACTCCAGCGCACCCTGGCCGGCTTCCGTGGCGGCCGCGCCGGCGTCACCCTGCATGGCTACCGCAATGCCAACGCCCAGGCCGACTTCGAGCTGGGCCCGGACTGGCACGTCGACGCCATCCCCGACCTGCTGCGTGCCGTGCGCGCCCTGCCCGGCATCGCCGCCGCAAGGTTGCGCGTGGTGAAGAGCCAGGAGTGAGTGCAGAGGAGTGAGGAGTGAGAGAGGAGCGCGGCTCGGCTACGGCTTTTGCGTTCTCTCGCTTCGTCCCCCGCCGCACGCCGCGTCGGGCGGTGCCCGACCTACGCGAAGCATCCGGCGTAGAGCGGGCATTGCCCGCAGGGGCAACCTCACGTGTCAGGCCGGATCCGTGGCGTGCCGGCGGGTGGACGAAGCAGGGCTGTGCTTTCTTTACGCTTCTCCCCACCGCACGCCGCGTCGGGCGGTGCCTGACCTACGCGAAGCATCCGGCGTAGAGCGGGCATTGCCCGCAGGGGCAACCTCACGTGTCAGGCCGGATCCGTGGCGTGCCGACGGGTGGACGAAGCAGGGCTTTGCTTTCTTTACGCTTCTCCCCACCGCACGCCGCGTCGGGCGGTGCCCGACCTACGCGAAGCATCCGGCGTAGAGCGGGCATTGCCCGCAGGGGCAACCTCACGTGTCAGGCCGGCCCCGTGGTGTGCCCGCGGGTGGACGAAGCAGGGCTTTGCTTTCTTTACGCTTCTCCCCCACCGCACGCCGCATCGGGCGGTGCCCGACCTACGCGAAGCGTTCGGCGTAGAGCGGGCATTGCCCGCGGGGGCAACCTTACGTGTCAAGCCGGCCCCGTGGTGTGCCTGCGGGTGGACGAAGCAGGGCTGTGCTTTCTTTACGCTTCTCCCCACCGCACGCAGCGTCGGGCGGTGCCCGACCTACGCGAAGCATCCGGCGTAGAGCGGGCATTGCCCGCGGGGACAACCTCACGTATCAGGCCGGATCCGTGGTGTGCCGGCGGGTGGACGAAGCAGGGCTTTGCTTTCTCTCACTCCTCACTCCTCTCCACTCACTCCTCGCTCCCCATACGCCCGCGTTCTCCCCCGCCGCCGGCCAACCGCTATACTGCCCCGCTACCGTGCAACGAATAGCCGCGAATGAATCCGAACTTCCTCGATTTCGAACAGCCCATCGCCGAACTGGATGCGAAGATCGAAGAGCTTCGCCATGCCAGTGACGACCAGGCGTTCAACATCGAAGACGAGGTTGGCCGGCTGCGCGAGAAGTTGAAGGTCAAGACCGCCGAGATCTTCCGCAACCTCAACTCCTGGCAGACCACGCAGTTGTCGCGCCACCCGGCGCGGCCATACACGCTCGACTACATCGAGGTGATCTGCGAGGAATTCCACGAACTGGCCGGCGACCGCATGTACGCCGATGATGCCGCCATCGTCGGCGGCCTGGGCCGCATCAACGGCCGCCCGGTGATGATCATCGGCCACCAGAAAGGCCGCAACACCAAGGACAAGGTACGCCGCAACTTCGGCATGCCGCGCCCCGAGGGCTACCGCAAGGCGTTGCGCCTGATGAAGATGGCCGAGCGCTTCGGCCTGCCCGTGCTGACCCTGATCGACACCCCGGGAGCCTATCCAGGCGTCGGTGCCGAGGAACGCGGCCAGAGCGAGGCGATCGCCCGCAACCTGCTGGAAATGGCCGAGCTGAAGGTGCCGATCGTGTGCACCGTGATCGGCGAGGGCGGCTCCGGCGGTGCGCTGGCGATCGGCGTGGGCGACCGCACCAACATGCTGCAGTACTCCACCTATTCGGTGATCTCGCCCGAAGGCTGCGCCTCGATCCTGTGGAAGAGCGCCGACAAGGTGAAGGACGCCGCCGAGGCCCTCGGCATGACCGCCCCGCGCCTGCTCGAACTGAACCTGATCGACAAGGTGATCCGCGAGCCGCTGGGCGGTGCCCACCGCAACCCGCGCTCGATGGCAGTCCGCCTGAAAGCGGTGCTGATGAACCAGCTCGACGAACTCGAAGCCATGCCGGTCACCGACCTGGTCGAACAGCGCTACAAGCGCCTGCGCGGGTACGGCGCTTACAGCGGGGGTTGAGGGAATGGGAAATAGGGAATAGGAAAGAGCCGCACGCCCGCGACGCTTCTCCGATTCCCCATTCCTCACTCCCTATTTCCTGCACCAAGGCATACTGGGTGCATCCCAACCACCGGTTGACGCCATGGCCACCGATGTCACCACCCTGAAACTTGCCGTGCTGATCGACGCGGACAACGCGCGACCGGCGATCGTCGAAGGACTGCTGGCCGAGGTGGCCAAGTACGGCACGGCGCACGTCAAGCGCATCTACGGCGACTGGACCAAACCCGACCTCAACGGCTGGAAGGAAGCGCTGCTGCGTCACTCGATCCAGCCGATCCAGCAGTTCCGCTACACCGTGGGCAAGAACGCCACCGACTCGGCGATGATCATCGACGCGATGGACCTGCTCTACGCGGAGCGCTTCGACGGCTTCTGCATCGTCTCCAGCGACAGCGACTTCACCCGGCTGGCCTCGCGCATCCGCGAGTCGGGGCTGACCGTATACGGCTTCGGCGAGCGCAAGACGCCCGAGCCGTTCCGCACCGCCTGCGACAAATTCATCTACACCGAGGTGCTGGCCGGCACCTCGGCCGATGCCGCGGAGACGGCAACCGCGACCAAACCGCACACCGCCAAGGAACTGCGCGGCAATACCCAGTTGATGAACCTGCTGCGCAACGCGATGGAAGCGGCCTCCGACGACACCGGCTGGGCCAGCCTCGGCGCGGTCGGCAGCATCATCAACAAGCAGTCGCCCGACTTCGATGCGCGCAACTACGGCTACGCCAAGCTCAGCGGCCTGATCAAGGGCATCGGGCTGTTCGACAGCGAGGAACGCCAGATCGGCAATGGCAAGCACCTCTACGTGCGTCCCGGCGCCAGCAAGACCCGCACCAGCAAGAAGTGAGCAGGTCGCTGCAGCAGCATCTGGCCGGCGCACTGGCGGCCATGCCGCCGGTGCCATTGTGCGTCGCCTTCAGCGGCGGCCCGGATTCCAGCGCCCTGCTGCATGCCCTAGCGCAACTGCCGCAGGCCCGCGCCCGCGGGCTTCGCGCACTGCATGTCGATCATCGCCTGCAGCCGCCCAGCCGTGACTGGGCCGAACACTGCCTGAGATTCTGCGCGTCACTGGACGTGCCCTGCGAGGTGCTTCGCGTGGAAGTCTCCATCGACAGCGGCAAGGGTCTGGAGGCCGCCGCACGCGATGCGCGCTACGCCGCGCTCGCCGCACAACTGCGTGATGGCGAATGGCTGCTGCTCGGCCATCACCGCGACGATCAGGCCGAAACGGTGCTGCTGAAGCTGTTGCGCGGTGCCGGCCCGGAAGGCCTGGGCGGCATGCGTGCCTTGCGTCGATTCGGCCGCGGCCAGCTGTGGCGCCCGTTGCTGGAGCTGCCGCGCGAACAACTGCGTGATTACGTCGAAACACGGGCACTGGCCTGCATCGACGATCCCTCCAACGCGGATACCCGGCTGGCACGCAACCACCTGCGCCGCGAGATTTTTCCGGCTCTGGCCCGGTACTGGCCGCAGGCGGTCGATTCGATCCTGCACAGCGCCGCACTCAGTCGTGCCGCTGCCGACGCGCTGCGCGTGCAATGGCTGGCCGCATTCGACACGCTGCACGACCCGGCCAGCGGCAGCCTCGACGCAGCCGGCTGGCTGGCGCTGGCACCAGCCCTGCGCGACCCACTGCTCGATCACTGGATCCACGCCCGCGGCCTGCCCGCACCGACCACCGCACAACGGCGGCAGATCGAACGTCAGTGCGGCGCACGCGCGGGGCAACTGCCGTGCATCCGCTGGGCCGGTGCCGAACTGCACATCTGGAAGAGCCGGCTGTGGGCACTGCCACCGGCGCCCCCGCTTCCCGCAGACCTCGACCTGGCTTGGCACGGCGAACCTCTTGCCTTGCCGGACGGCGGCGAATTGTCGCTGACCGGCAGCGGTTCGCGCCTCGCCGAACCGCTCCATCTGCGCCTGCGCCGTGGTGGCGAGCACATCAAGCCGGCCGGCGATGCCCACACGCGGGAACTGCGCGATCTGTTCCAGCAGGGCGGAGTACCGCCGTGGCGCCGCGCCGCGTGCCCGCTGCTGCATGCCGGCGATGAACTCGTGGCCGTTGCCGACCTGTGGAGCAGTGCTCGCGGCCAGACCATTTTCCGCCAGGCCGGCGCGCGACCGTACTGGCGTCCCGGGCGCTGATCCGGCCCCGCGCAGATTGATTCCGGACAGCCGCTGCGCTAGCGTTGCCGGCCATGGCCAAGACTGCTCCCGCCTCCGCGAAAAACCCGCCCGCCACCGACTTCGAACATTCCCTCGACGAGCTGGAACAACTGGTCGCGCGGATGGAGGGTGGCGAGCTCAGTCTTGATGAATCCCTGGCCTCGTTCGAGCGTGGCATCGGCTTGTTCCGCCACTGCCAGCAGTCGCTGGAGCAGGCCGAACTGCGCGTGCGCATGCTGCTCGATCCCGAAGCCCCCGACAGCGCCGAACCGTTTGAACCCGAATCCTGAGCCCACCGGACTCGGCTCCGCCCTGCAAGCACTGGTCCTGCGTGCCGAACAGGCCCTGGACCGCCACCTGCCGTCCGCCGAGCAATCCCCCGCCGAACTGCACCAGGCGATGCGTTATGCCGTGCTTGGCGGCGGCAAGCGGCTGCGCCCGCTGCTGGTCTACGCCGCAGCACAGGCGCTGGGCAAAGACAGCCCGTCACTGGACGCCGCTGCCTGCGCGGTGGAATTGATCCACGCCTACTCGCTGGTGCACGACGATCTTCCAGCCATGGACGACGACGCCCTGCGCCGCGGCCGGCCCACCTGCCACATCGTGTTCGGTGAGGCGATGGCGATTCTCGCCGGCGACGCGCTGCAGGCGCTGGCCTTCGACATCCTCGCCGACGACACCCTGCGCCAGACCGATGCCGCCACCGGCATGGCAATGCTGCAGACATTGGGGCGCGCCTGCGGTGCCGAAGGCATGGCAGGCGGCCAGGCACTGGATCTGGCTGCGGTCGGGCGCCAGCTCACGCTGGACGAGCTTGAACACATGCACGCCTGCAAGACCGGCGCCCTGATCCGTGCCTCGGTACGGCTGGGCGCCCTGGCCGCCGGCGGTGATGACGCCACGCTGCAGTCGCTGGACGACTATGCCCGGGCCGTCGGGCTGGCCTTCCAGGTACGCGACGACATCCTCGACGTGGAAGGCGAGTCCGCCGTGATCGGCAAGACCGCCGGCAAGGACGCCGCCGCCGCCAAGCCCACCTTTCCCTCGATCATCGGCCTGGATGCCTCACGCCACCGTCTGGCCGAGCTCACCACGATGGCGCTGGACGCCATCGCACCGCTGGGCGAGCGTGCGGCATGGCTGCGTGAACTGGCGCAATACTCGGCCCATCGCCGACACTGACAGCGTCAGTGCCGGACGATGGCGGATACGTCAACAGGCCAACAGGCCGACGCCAGCCACGGCATTTGAGGGCACACTTGGCATTGTCGCGTTCCCCGGCGCCTCCTGCGGGGAGCGCACGCGTAATGGCAACGAGGGCAAAATCCGATGCGCCTGCGTCACATCGAAGTATTCCATGCGGTCCTGACCACCGGCAGCCTCACCGGCGCCGCGAACCTGCTGAACATCTCGCAGCCGGCCGCCAGCAAGGCGCTGCAGCACGCCGAACAGCAACTCGGGTTCGCCCTGTTCAGCCGCATACGCGGCCGCCTGCAGCCTACCCAAGAAGCCATGCTGCTGCGTCATCGCGTCGACAAGATCATCCAGGAGCTGCATGACCTGCAACGTCTCACGGCCAACATCGGCGCCCCGGAAAGCTACCCCCTGCGGGTAACCTGCACGCCCACCCTCGCACAGGCCCTGGTGCCCGAGGCCACCACCCAGTTGCGCAAGACCTTTCCCGGCACCACCGCCGAGCTGTTCACCCAGCACTCGGCGGAGATGTGCGACTCGCTGATGCTGCACGAGGCCGACATCGGCCTCACCCTGCAGGAGGCCAGTCACCCCGGCCTGCACCAGCAGCCGCTGTGCCACAGCCATGTCATGGTCATTGCCCCGCCCGGCTGGTGGTCGGAGGAAGAACTCACCCAGCCATTGCCGGTGGCCTCGCTGGGTGGCCAGCCGATGGTCGGCATCGCCGTGCAGGACGCGCTGGGCCGCATGTTGCAAAGCCACTTGACGCAAGTGCTCCCGCCGCCGCGGATCACCGCCTGGGTGCAGACCTACCAGCTCGCGTACTCACTCGTCGCACAAGGCGAAGGGCTGGCCCTGGTCGATCCATTCACGGCATCACGGGGCGGCCACCAGACCGTGCAAACGCGCCCGCTCAAGCTGCAACTGGATATCGTCCTCTATGCGCTGTACCGGATGGACAGCCCGCTGAATCCGCTGCAGAAGCGCTTCCTGGAGATCGTCAGCCGGCAGGCACGGCAAGTACTCGGGGCCACCTGAGCGGACTCTGCAGCCTTCTCAACTCCGCCATCCACAACCTTTGGTTATGACTCGTACCTCTCTTTTCATTGGAGGCTTTCGCTCGCCTGTGACTATGCTCGACCAGAGGCCATGTGAGGGGGGCGACTATCCGATCGAAACATGCTGCAGCCATGTGCAGGCCTGCCGCGCTGCGGCGCCGGCCGTGCAAGCAGCCCGCTCCACCGACAGGCAAAGGGCATGACCACCCGGCCACGACCCGCTGTCGGCTTTCATGCATCATTTTGGGAAAACCGTGCGGCTTCTCCGGCTGACGGGCCCTTTCACCGCAAAGCACTCTGGGGAGAGTTGTCATGAAAAAGCGTTCTGGCCGGACCGTTCCGACCCTGTTGACTGCCGCAATATTGTTTGCGCTTGCCAATGCCGCAGTGGCACAGGACGCCACCCCGTCCGAAGCGACCGACACCGCGACCGAGACGTCGAAGCGGACCAAGAATCTCGAGGCCGTGGTGGTCACCGGCACCCGCGCCAGCAACCGCACCGAAAGCTCGTCGCTGACGCCGATCGACGTGATCTCCGCCGATGCGCTGAAAGCCACCGGCACGATCGACCTGACCCAGGCGCTCGAGCGCGCCATCCCCTCGCTGAACTTCCCGTTCGCTCCGGCCTCGGACACCTTCGCGTTCCAGCGCCCGTTCGAAATGCGCGGCCTGTCGCCGGACCAGGTGCTGGTGCTGGTCAACGGCAAGCGCTGGCATTCCGGCGCACTGCTGCTCAGCCTCGGCCAGATCGGCCAGGGCTCGCAGGGCATCGACCTCAATACCATCCCGATGTCGGCCATCGACCATATCGAAGTGCTGCGTGACGGCGCATCCGCCCAATACGGTTCGGACGCACTCTCCGGCGTGGTCAACATCATCCTTAAAGCCGGCGCCGAGGGCGGCAACATCCAGGCAGTCGGTGGCCAGTACTCCGCCGGTGACGGCCGCCAGTGGCAGGGCTCGACCAACTTCGGCGTCCCGCTGGGCGGCGACAAGGGCTGGCTGCGCCTGACCGCCGAGGCCAGCAACCAGGGCGCCACCAACCGTGCCGGCGTCGACCGCCGCCCGGGCCTGACCGAGCTGGGTCCGAAGTTCCACTTCGGCAACGTGGCCTTCCGCAACCAGAACGTATTCCTCAACATGGAGTACGACATCACCCCCGGTGTCGAGCTCTACGCCTTCGGCCACTACGGCCGCCGCGTCGGCGAGCCGCGTGGCTATTTCCGCTACGGCAGCAACACGCCGTACCCGAACAACCCGCTGATCGGCCTGGTCTATCCGGACGGTTTCCTGCCGCGTGAGCATGGCGACTCCACCGACCGCTCGATGGTGGTCGGCCTGCGCGGTGAAGTGAACGGCTGGCACTGGGATCTGAGTGGCAACTACGGCAACAACCGCGTGTCGTACTCCACCCAGAACAGCACCAACTACGCCATGCTGAACGACTTCGGCAGCAGCCCGACCAGCTTCCATGACGGCATCCTGTCGGCTTCGCAGCAGACGGTCGACCTCGACATCTCCAAGGAGATCAGCCCCAGCTGGCTGGCCAACCCGCTGACCCTGTCCTTCGGTGCGCAGTACCTGCGGCAGAGCTACGACGTCAAGGCCGGCGAACTCGGCTCCTACTACGTCGGTACCTCCGGCGTCTCCGGCGGCGCCCAGGGCTTCGCCGGCTGGGGACCGCAGGACGAAATCTCGGTATCCCGCCACGACGTGGGCGAATACGTGCAACTGGAAGGCAACCTCACCGACCGCTTCGCCTTCTCCGCCGCCGCCCGCCACGAGGACTATTCCGACTTCGGCACCGCCACATCGGTCGCCTTGTCCGGCCGCTTCGACTTCACCGATTCGTTCGCCCTGCGTGGCAGCGCCTCCACCGGCTTCCGCGCACCCGGCCTGGGCCAGCAGCACTACTCGGAAACCACCTCTGCAGCACAGGGCCCGGGCAACTCGCTGGGCCTGCCGCCCGGCATCTACCTGCGCGGCCTGGTCCCGGTGAACAACCCGATCGCCCGCCTGCTCGGCAGCGAGCCGCTGAAGGCGGAGAAGTCCCGCAACTTCACCTTCGGCATGGTGTGGAATCCGACCAACGACCTGAACATCTCCGTCGACGCCTACCAGATCACCGTCAGCGACCGCATCGCGCTGTCCAGCTCGCTGTCGCTGTCCACCCCGGAAGTGATCAGCTATCTGGCTGACAACGGCATCACCAACCTGCAATACCAGGGCGTCTCGTACTTCACCAACGCCGGCACCGTGCGCACGCAGGGCATCGACATCGTCACCAGCCTGCGCAGCAACGTCGGTGCGAACGGTTCGCTGCTGTCCACGCTCAGCTACGGTTACCACAAGAACAAGGTCACCGACGTCAAGCCGAATCCGCCGATCCTCGACTCGCTGGGCCTGATCTTCCAGCGTCTCAACCGCAGCGCGATCAAGGGCCTGCTGGCTGATACCGCACCGCGCAGCAAGCTGATCCTCAACGAGACCTACACCGTCGGCAACTGGGCCTTCACCGGCACGCTGACCCGCTACGACCGCATTACCTCGTACGGCTCGATCAGCTACGTGGACGACATCGTGTATCCGGCCAAGTGGCTGGTCGACCTTGCCGCAAGCTACAACCACAACCAGTGGACCTTCACGCTCGGCAGCGACAACGTGTTCAACACTTACCCGATGCGCGTGCCGGAAGATTCCAACACCAACGGCGTATTCCCGTACTCGTCCAGCTCGCCGTTCGGCTTCCAGGGTGCCTACGTGTACGGCAAGATCCGTTACGACTGGTAACGCACTCCACGCGTAGGGCGGGCATGGTCCGCGCCGTGCGGCTCCACCTGTGGCGGGCAGTGCCCGCCCTACGCTGGCAGGAAAAGCATCGCCCGCGAGCGGGCTCCTGCGGACGATGCTTCTTCCAACCAACCCCATCGCTCACAAAGGGTGACCCCATGCTCAAACCCCACGCACATCCCCTTCGCACGCGGCCTTCCCTTGCCCGCCTGACCCGCACTGCCCTGGTGGTGGCCTTGGTCACCTTCGGCATCCCGCTGCAGGCACGCGATACCGCACCGGCGAAAACGCAGACCGCCGCGATCGCCAGTGCCAACAAGCTGGCCACCGAGGCCGGTTTCGAAACCCTCGCCAAGGGCGGCAACGCGGTCGACGCCGCGATCGCCGTGGCCACCTCGCTGTCGGTGGTGCAGCCGGAAGCCTCCGGCATCGGCGGTGGCTTCCTCGCGCTGATCCACGATGCCGCCACCGGCAAGGACACCTTCATCGACTCGCGCGAGATGGCGCCGCAGGCGGTGAGCTCGGCCGACTACGTCAACGCCGACGGCACGCCCAACCGCGATACCTCGATCAACGGCCCGCTGGCCGCCGGCATCCCCGGCATGCCGGCCGGCCTGGCCTACATGGCCGACAAATACGGCAAGCTGCCGCTGTCGACCTCGCTGCAGCCGGCGATCAAGCTGGCCGAGCAGGGCTTCCACCCGACCGGCGCGCTGGTCCGCTCGATCGAGCGCAGTGCCGACGTGCTCAAGCGCTACCCCGCCTCCACCAGCAAGTTCTTCCCCGGCGGCAAGGCCCCGCAGGAATCGGACATTTTCCGTGACCCCGGCCAGGCCGCCACCCTGAAAGCAATGGCCGAACGCGGCGCCGACGGCTTCTACAAGGGGCCGGTCGCCGAGGAAATGGTCCGCGCGGTCAAGGCCGCTGGTGGCACCTGGACGCTGGAAGATCTGGCTGCCTACCAGGCGAAAGAGCGCAAGCCGATCGAACTCGACTACAAGGGCTACCACATCGTCACCGCACCACCACCGTCCTCCGGCGGCGTGGCGGTCGCCGAGATCTTCAACATCCTGGCGCCATACGATCTCCAGAAAATGGATCAGGCCCAGCGCATCCACTATCTGGTCGAAGCGATGCGCCGCGCGTTCCGCGATCACAACGAATACCTCGGCGATCCCGATTTCGTGAAGATGCCGCTGGACATGCTGCTGTCGCCCTACTACGCCGACGGCCTGCGCCAGAGCATCCTGCCCGACCAGGCCACCAAGTCGGCCTGGCTGCCGTCGGTGCACGCCAAAGACCCGGGCATGCACACCACGCACTACTCGATCATCGACAAGGACGGCAACATGGTCTCGATGACCGCCACGGTGAACACCACCCTGGGCTCGAAGTTCGTGGCCGGCGACAGCGGCGTGCTGCTCAACAACGAGATGGACGACTTCGCCCTGGTCGCCGGCGCACCCAACGCCTTCGGCCTGATCGGCGGCTCGGCCAACGCCCCGGTGGCGCACAAACGCATGCTGTCCTCGATGACTCCGAGCTTCGTGATCGGCAAGGACCGCCTCGCGGTGATCGGCTCGCCCGGCGGCTCGACCATCATCACCCAGGTGTTCGGCGCCATCCTGTCCTTCATCGAAGGCAAGGACGCCGGCCAGATCACCGCGCAGAAGCGCATCCACCACCAGTTCCTGCCCGACCGCATCGACATCGAGAAAGGCAGCGACATCCCCGCCGACGTGCTGGCGAAACTCAAGGAGATGGGCTACGAAATCAAGGACGACGGCACCTGGGGCAACATGAACGTGGTGGTGTGGGACAAGACCACCAACACCAAGACCGCCGCCAGCGACCCGCGCAACCCGGCAGGGCTTGGCAAGGTGCTTTGATTGCCGGGAATAGGGAGTGGGGAATAGGAAGAGCAGTGCGGGGTAACCTGCACCCACCTTGTTTCCAACTGTTGCTCCCGGACATGCAAAAGGGCGCCATTGGCGCCCTTTTGCATGTCCGGGAGGAAATGGAGATAGGGGAAGATTGCGGCGAACGGCAAGCTGCTCTTGCTATTCCCTATTCCCCACTCCCTATTCCCTGCCCTCCAATCACTTCACCAATCGAAGCGTGAACGGATAACGGTACGTGGTGCCTTCGTTGGCCCTGATGGTGGCGATGATCACCAGCACCAGCCAGCCGATGCCGACCACGGCCAGCAGCACGAAGCCGATCAGGATGAAGCACAGGATCCAGCTGACGATCATGGCGATCGCCACGGTGATGTTGAAATTCAGCGCTTCCTTGCCCTGGTCGTTGACGAACGGCATGGTTTCTTTCTTGATCAGCCAGATCACCAGCGGGCCGATGATGGTGCCGAACGGGATGACCAGGCCGCACAGCGCCGACAGGTGCGCAAACAACGCCCACTGACGCTCTTCGGCGGAAGGCACGCCGCTGCCGGGATTGCTCGGCGGGGGCGGGGTGACGGATTCGGGCGGAACACTCATGCGCATCTCCTTACGGTGGAAGTGTTGTGGCGGATCGCCGGGTGGCACCCGCTGCCGCTGATGCTAGCAAGGCTCGCGGCATAGTGCCGCAGCAATCTTTCCCCGATATGGCAAATGGCCGATCTATTCGCCGGCCACCGTCATCCGTTCGACCAGGATCGAGCCGACCCGCAGGTGCGAGCGACGGTCAACATCGCTGCCCACCGCCACGATGCCGGCGAACATGTCACGCAGGTTGGCGGCGATGGTGACCTCCTCCACCGGATGGACGATCCTGCCGTTCTCCACCCAGAACCCGGCCGCGCCACGCGAGTAGTCGCCGGTGACGATGGACACGCCCTGCCCCATCACCTCGGTCACCAGCAGGCCGGTGCCCAGGCGCTGCAGCATGCCCTCGAAATCCGAATGCTCGCCATCGGCGCTGCCCGCTTCCACGATCAGGTTGTGGATGCCGCCGGCATTGGCGGTGGATTGCAGCCCCAGCTTGCGCGCCGAGTAACTGCCCAGCACGTAGCGCGCCAGCACGCCGCCCTCGACCAGCGCGTTGTCGCGGGTGGCCACGCCCTCGGCATCGAAATTTCCCGAGCCCTGGCCACGCGGCAGATGCGGGCGCTCGTGGATGTCGAGCCAGGCCGGCATCACCGGCTTGCCCACGTGGTCGAGCAGGAAGCTGGCGCGCCGATACAGCGAGCCGCCACTGACCGCCCCCAGCAGGTGGCCGATCAGGCCACGCGCCAGCTCCGGCGCGAACAGCACCGGGCACTCCCGCGTGGACAGGCTGCGCGCACCCAGCCGCGCCAGTGTGCGATCGGCGGCCTTGTCGCCCAGCGCTTTGGCGCTCATGAAATCGCCGGCCGCGCGCACGCTGTCGTACCAGTAATCACGCTGCATGCCCTCGGCATTGCCGGCGATCAGCGATACGGACAACGAATGCCGCGTGCCGCGCTCACGCCCCACGAAACCATGCGAATTGGCGTACACCGACAGGCCCTGGCCCGTCTGCACGCCGGCACCGTCGGAATTGCTGATGCCGGCATGGGCACGGCCGGCATCCTCGATCGCGATGCCCAGCTCGATCGCCCCGGCGGTATCGATGTCCCACGGATGCCACAGGTCCAGGTCGGGAAACTCCCGTGCCATGAGGTCGGCATCGGCCAGCCCTGCCGCGGGATCCTCCTCGGTGTACCGGGCGATCGCGCAGGCCTGTTCCAGCGTGGCCTGGATCGACTCGGGATTGAGGTCGGCCGTACTGGCCGAGCCCTTGCGCTGGCCGAAGTAGATGGTCAGCCCGAAACCGCGGTCGCGGGTGTGCTCCACCGTCTCGACCTCGCCCAGGCGCACGTTCACGCTCAGGCCCGTATCGATGCTGGCGGCCACTTCGGCCTGGCTGGCTCCGGCGACGCGGGCGCGACGGATCACGTCCTCGGCCAGCTCCGCCAGGCGATCGAGTTCGGACTGGCTGCTGTCGGGCTGGTTGCGCGCAGGCTGACTGACGACGACTTCGCTCACGTTCGGGCTTTCCTGGGAAATAGACGGGTAGAATAAGCGGTTCGCACCGCCGAAGCCCCAGAATGGGGCCGCGACGGCGAAATGAAAGAGCTGCGGAGAAACGCCATGCAACCGGCCGCCGGCATCTATCGTCACTACAAGGGCCAGCGCTACCGCGTACTTGGCACCGCCCGCCACAGCGAGACGATGGAGCCACTGGTCGTCTACCAGGCGCTCTACGGCGATCACGGCCTGTGGGTACGCCCGGTGGCCATGTTCAACGAAACCATCGAACTCGACGGCGAACCGATCGCCCGCTTCGCGCCGGAACAGATCGATGCCGTACCCGAAAGCGGCAAACCACAGCCCTGACCACCACCGCCTGGAATGCCCGTGAGCCCGAGCCGCAGCCGCAACCCACACGAACTCGACGACGCGGACTACGGCCCCAGCCGTAGCCAGCAGCGCCGTGACGCCCTTGCCGTACTTGAGCTGGCGGGACAACTGGTCGAGATGCCACCAAGCCGGCTGGCGAAACTGCCGCTGCCCGACGAGATCCGCGACGAGATCGCCAACGTGCGCCGCATCGCCTCGCACATCGCACGCAAGCGCCAGCTGGCCTTCCTCGCCAAACTGATGCGCCGCCACGACGAGGAAGACTTCGCCGCCGTACGCGCCGAACTGGGCGAGAACCGCGACAGGCGCCGCCAGGAAGCCGCCGCCATGCAGCGGCTGGAATCACTGCGCGAGCAACTGCTCGGCGACGAGGGTGATGCCGCCCTGAGCGACCTGATCACCGGACACCCGCAACTCGACCGCCAGCACCTGCGTTCGCTGATCCGCCAGGCCCGCATCGAGAAAAACACCCCGGACAAGCCGCCCCGGGCCTACCGGGAAATTTTCCAGGTACTGAAGGATCTCCAGGCAGACGACGCCGACGGGCACTGAAACCGGCCCGTCAGTGTCGTGACACCATCGCCCCGGCTTGCGGAGGCGATGGCCGGCAAGCTCAATCCGAGATCGCCAGCACGCACTCGTCCGCCCCGTAGCTGCGACAGCAGACGGGGAAAATCGACAGTTCGCCTGACGAGACGGCCGGCCCGAGCAGACCCTCCAGAAAGCCGCTGAAATAGCTGCAACCGGAATGCCCACCCTCCGCGCACAACGGACTGTCGCGGATATGCACTTGGGTACCCTGCTGCTCCACCTCGACCAGCGCACGCAGCGCGGGTGCGCCAATGCGCTCGATCGCATCACGCAGATCCAGCGGGCCGTCCTGTGCGTGCTCGCGCTGGAAAACCCAGGCGCCAGTTTGCCTGCCAGCCAGTGCAAGCGATGATTCGCGCGCGCCCTCGGCGACTGAATCCTGCAAGGCCAGCAAGCCGGGCATGATGCGCGGATAGTCGCCTTCCAGCCCGCTCAGCAGTTTCGCCACGGCCTGTTCATCCGGCTCAAGCGGAACAATCTCGACGAACGGTTCCGCTTCAACCACCGGCGCAGGCGCCGGTGCCGGCGTGGGCAGGATGAACTCGAACTCCGGTTCCGGCTCTGGTTCCGGCTCTGGCATGACCTCGACGACCGGGGCCGCCACGACAGGCTTGTCGGCAAGAGCCACCGGAGACACTGCAGCAGGTACGGGCGCAGGCAGAGGAGCGGCTGGCGCCGGTGTCGGCACGGGTGGTGTTGGTGCTGGTACCGCGGCCGGCGCGGGCGAAGCCGTCGGCCGGCGTGATGCCGCGAAATGCGGCAGCACCTGACCTTCGACGAAAGGAAAAACCTTGACGCTGATGAAACGCTCGCAACCATCCAGCGCGTCTTCGAGCCCGCGCTTCTTGCGCGGCGGCCCGCGCACGACCATGGTCAGCAGGATGCCGTGAGGGTCCTGCACCAGTCGCTGGCGCTGCAAAGTGAATCCGTTGAGAACAACCAGCCGCCCGACGTCCATGAGCAGCCCCTCCCGGTTGCCCGAGAGGCCCTGGATTTCCAGCTCGATCATCATGCCCCCTGTAGGCGATGCCGGTGGATCGTGTGTATTGGAACGGTATCGGGCAGCGCGTTCCGATCAACGGTGGCGGCGGATACCTGTACTGTCCGGAGATTCTACAACACGTGGTCCGGGCGGCTATCCGGCCTGCTGCCGATGCCGTCCGGCTTCGCAAAGCCATGGAATGCCCCGATGTGAACAGGCCGGCACCAACGTGCCGGCCTGTTCATTGTCGACGCTTGCTCAGCGCAGAATCGCAGCCGGATCCTGCTTTTCCTTCAACGCGCTGCACAGCTGGATCGACTCACCCGTCTGTGCCAGGCCGCGATCGATGCCGGCGGCATCCTTCGAACGCGTCCCGAAGAACGACTGCAGGCGCTCGGATTCCGCTGCGGAGCAACCGCCACCACCGGCCAGTGACGGCAGGCGGCCACCGGAGAAGCTGCCGGTGCGGGCGAGGATCTGCGGGTAATGACCGGTGAACCACTGCCACAACGCATCACGCTGTTCCGCGGTATCCCGGCCAGCACTCAGCAGCATGGCCATCTCACCGACCTTGACCTGCTCGGTCAGCGAGAAATCACGCACCTTCTCGAGCAGGGCTGGATCTTCCACGCTGGCCAGGCCACCGAGGATGCCGTTGCGCAACGCCGGGTCGCTGGTCTTCGGCAACTCGGCGATCAGCGCGTCGACCGCGCTCTTGCCATGCGTCTGCACTGCCACGCCCAGCGCATCACCAAGCAGGTCGGGGTTGGCGGCAGCCAGGTTCAGGCGGCCATCGGCATTCGGCTTGAGCGCCGCATCACCCTGTTCGAGCAGGGTGGCACGCACTTCCGGCAGCTTGAAGACAAACGCCAGCGAACCGACCAGCGTGCTGCGCAGCAACGAGTTCTCCTCGGGCTCGCCGGCCTTGCGCTGGTAGCCAAGCTGTTCCAGGCGTGGCAGATAGGCGGCCTTGGCCCACTCCGCAAGGCGGCTGCGCTGGGCATCGGTGGCGGCGATGCGGCTGTAGATTCCGCCAACCTGGCCCAGTGGCGCCGTGGCCACTTCCATGACCTTGGAGCTGGTCAGCGGCTGCAGCGCCACCAGTACGTCGCCGGCATCCAGCTCGCCGTGGCGGAAGCTGGCATTGACCGCATCGGCGTACGCCAGTTGCTCGGCATCGCTGAGCTTGCCGACCTGTTCGACCAGCCCGCTCAACGCGGCCTTGTCGAGGCTGAAGCGGTAATAGCCGCTGGCATTCGCGTTCGGCATCACCCAGGTCGGGTTGCTCGCCCCCGGCAGCAGCATCGAGCCACTGGCCTTGTCGAGCATTTCGCAGGCGACTTCGCTGCCGCCTTCGGTGCCGTAGCGCACGCACACCGGCACGCCCCAGACACGCTGCGCATCGCCGCTGCTGCCGGTCGGCAGGTAGCGGCTCTGGCTCAACTGCAGCACGGTCTGGCCATCCTTCTGCTCCAGATGGGTCGCCACGTAAGGCACGCCGGACTGGTTGAGGAAGCTCTCGAACGCATGCTTGAAGGCATCGTCCTTGCCGGCGGCCGTGGTGATCGCGTCGATCAGATCCTCGGCCGTCGCGTTGCCGTACTTGTGCTTCTGGATGTACGCGCGCATGCCTTTCTGGAAGGTCGCTTCGCCCACGTAGTTCTCGAACATGCCCAGCACCGCGGCACCCTTCTGGTAGGTGATGCCGTCAAACGCGGTCATGATGTCGCCATTGCCGGTGATCGGCTGGCGGATCTTGCGCGCGCTGACCAGGCTGTCGTTGTTCATCGCGCCCTGGCCACCACGCACGCGATCGAGATCGGCGCGGTATTCCGGATGCACCTTCATGGTGACCTTCTGCTGCATCCAGGTGGCAAAGGCCTCGTTGAGCCAGATGTCGTTCCACCACTCGGTGGTCACCGTGTCACCGGTCCACATGTGCGCCAGTTCGTGCGCGTTGACGTTGAACGAGCCCTGCACGTTGCGCGCCGGCGAATCCTTGTCGATCAGCAGCAGCCAGTCACGGAAGGTGACCAAACCCGGGTTCTCCATCGCGCCGGCGGAAAAGTCCGGGGCCGCGAGCAGGTCGAGCTTGTCGAACGGATAGCCGAAGCCGTAATAGTCCTCCAGCGCATGGATGATGCTCGGCGTCTCGCCCAGCACGTGCTCCATGCGGTGGCCCTCGCCCCTGGCGGCGATGCCGCGCAGCTTGAGCGGGTTGGTGCGGTAAGCATCAGGCGAAATGTCCGGGCCGTCGACAATGTCCCACGGACCCACTGCGAAGGCGACCAGATAGGTCGGCAGCGGCAACGTGCGGTCGAAGGTCACGGTCTTCCAGCCGTTGCCGTCGGAAACCTCTTTCACCTGCGCGGTATTCGCCACCACGTTCTGGTCGTCCGGCACGCTGATGGTGATGTCGAACGGGGTCTTGAAGCCCGGCTCGTCGAAGCCCGGGAATGCGAAGCGTGCGCTGATCGGCTCCATCTGCGTCATCGCATATGGTTCGCCCTTGGCGCCAACCTTGTACAGGCCCTGCAGCTGTGCGTTGAGCGGCGCGGTGTATTCGAACGCCAGAGTCAGCTCCTGCGGCTGCAGGGTGCTGCCGAAATCCACCCGCGCCACGCCGGCCTTGGGATCCACCGCGACATAGGCCCCGTCATGCACCTTGCCGGCGGCATCGGTGACGGTCACCTTCGACACCTTCAACTCGGCACCATCCAGCCACAGATGATCGGAAGCCCGGGTCAGCTTGACCTTGATGCTGGTGGTGCCGGAAAAGTCCTGCTGCGCTGGATCGACCTTGAACGCCAGCTGGTAGGACTGCGGCACGACCCAGTCGGGCAACCGGCCTTGCGGTGCCTGGTCGGCCGTAGCGGCGAACGCCGCGCCGCAGCAACTGGCAAGCGCGGTGAGCAATAACGGACGGACAAGTCGACGCATGGGAATCTTCTCTCTGGAAAATGAGGAATCCCCACGCTAGAGCCGGCATGACTTCCGACACAGTGCCATAAGGCATGGGCGCCCATCCCGCCAGACTCTGCACAAAAAAAACCGGCGGCAGGACATGGCCTGTCACCGGCTGGATGCCGCGCGCCTGTGGGGGGGAGTGGAGCGCGCGGGTGTTGCATTCGTTGACTGGCAGGATACGGCCCGCCTCCGGAATGCTCCAATTGATTGTCAGCATCCATGCGATAGTGTGCGCCTATTGTCAGTTCGGGACGTTCCATGAACCTGCGCGACCTCCAGTATCTGGTTGCCCTGGCCGAGCACCGGCATTTCGGCCGGGCTGCCGAGGCCTGCTTCGTCAGCCAGCCGACCCTGTCCACCCAGATCAAGAAACTCGAGGAGGAACTGGGCGTGCCGCTGGTCGAGCGCACCCCGCGCAAGGTGTTGCTGACGGATGTCGGCAGCGACATCGCCATCCGCGCCCGCGGCGTGCTGAACGAGGTCGAGCAGATCCGCAGCGTCGCCCGGCGCACGCTCGACCCGGAATCCGGCACGGTGCGGCTGGGCATCTTCCCCACGCTGGGCCCGTACCTGCTGCCGCATGCCCTGCCACTGGTCAGCGCGGCATTCCCGCGATTGGAATTGTTGCTGGTCGAGGAAAAAACCGAAGCCGTGCTGCGCCTGTTGCGCGAAGGCAAGCTCGACGCCGGCATCCTCGCCCTGCCCCTGCACGAGGACAGCCTGCACAGCGAGTTCCTGTTCGAGGAACCATTCCTGCTGGCGGTATCCAGCAAGCATCCGCTGGCGCACAAACAGGGCCAGCTGAAGTTGCACGACCTGTCCAGCCACAACCTGCTGTTGCTGGAAGACGGCCACTGCCTGCGCGATCAGGCGCTGGAGGTCTGCCACATGGCCGGTGCCGGTGAACACAGCGGCTTCCGCGCCACCAGTCTGGAAACGCTGCGACAGATGGTGGCCGCCAACGTGGGCATCACCCTGCTGCCGGTGACTGCCGTGAAACCGCCGGTGGCTCCTCTGGAAAATCTGCATCTGATCGAATTCAAGGGACACCCGCCAAGCCGGCGCATCGCCATGGTCTGGCGCAAGAGCTCAGCCATGGGGGCCTTCCTGCAACGCCTTGCCGAAGTCTTCCGGCAACTGCCGCCGGAACTGCTCGACCCGCACAGCGCCGCCACGCCGCTGCCTGAGGAGGCTCCCGCCAAACCGGCGCGCCGGCGGGCTCGTCGATAGACACAGGCTATCCGGTCGATCCAGACAATCAATTTCATCACGCGCCGGCAAAACGCTAGGCTCGAGGAATCCCGACCGCAATGGTCGCACTCGCATTGCCCTCCCAGCCCAACGCCACGAGGTGATGTCATGAGTAATCTGAAAGGCTCACGGACCGAGCAGAACCTGAAAGACGCCTTTGCCGGCGAATCCATGGCGAACCGCCGCTACCTGTATTTCGCCGCCAAGGCCGACGTCGAGGGTTTCAACGACGTCTCCGCCGTGTTCCGCTCCACCGCCGAAGGCGAGACCGGCCACGCCCACGGTCATCTGGAATACCTCGAAACCGTGGGCGACCCCGCCACCGGCCTGCCCTTTGGCGAAACCCACCTCAACCTGAAAAGCGCCATTGCCGGCGAAACCCACGAATACACCGACATGTATCCGGGCATGAGCAAGGCCGCGCGCGAGGAAGGTTTCGAGGAAATCGCCGACTGGTTCGAAACTCTGGCCAAGGCCGAACGCTCGCACGCGAACCGCTTCACGCGGGCGCTCGAAGAACTGGGCTGAGCCCGATCGCCGGCGGTCGTCATCCCGTGAAGGGGCGGGATGACGACCACGGGCACGATGTGTCCCGACTCGATCCGTTCCAGTCCCGGGGGGAATGTGATGGCTGACTCCATCCACGAAACGCGTGAAGGCAACCTCGATGCGCCGACCCGCCATCCGCTGGGCCAGAATGACCCGGCGTTCTGGGACGCTGCGGCACTGGAGGCGGAGATGGAGCGCGTCTTCGACATCTGCCACGGCTGCCGCCGCTGCGTCAGCCTGTGCCACGCCTTCCCCACCCTGTTCGACCTGATCGACGAATCGAAGACGATGGAAGTCGACGGGGTCGACAAGGCCGACTACCCGAAAGTCACCGAGCAGTGCTATCTGTGCGACCTGTGCTACCAGACCAAGTGTCCGTACACGCCGCCACATCCATGGAACGTGGATTTCCCGCACCTGATGCTGCGCGCCAAGGCGGTGACATTCCGCCAGCAGGGCGCGCCGCTGTCATCGAAGATCCTGTCCAACACCCGCGCCGTGGGCAAGCTCGCCTCGATTCCCGTGGTGGTGCAGGTGATCAACGGCGCAAACCGCAACCCGGGGGCGCGCCAGCTGCTGGAAAAAACCTTGGGCGTCGACACGAAAGCCCGCGTTCCCGAGTACCACTCGCCGACGGCACGCAAGCGCCTGCGCGATCTGGACGGCAGTGGCCAGGCCACACCTGCCGGGCGCACCAGCGGCAAGCTGGCACTGTTCGCCACTTGCTACTGCGACCACTCCGAACCGGTCGTGGTCGAGGATCTTGCCGCGGTGCTGCAGCACAACGCCATCCCCACGAAACTGGTCGAGCAGGAAAGCTGCTGCGGCATGCCCAAGCTTGAACTGGGCGACCTGCAGACGGTGAAGAAATACAAGGAACGCAACATCCCGGTGCTGGCCCGCATGGCCCGTGACGGCTGGGATTTCACCGCGCCGATTCCCTCCTGCGTGCTGATGTTCAAGCAGGAACTGCCGCTGATGTTTCCCGACGACCCCGACGTGGCCCTGGTCCGCGACCACTTCTTCGATCCCTTCGAATACCTGGCCGAGCGGCACAAGGCCGGCCTGCTGCAAACCGACTTCAAACAGTCACTGGGCAAGGTCGCCTGGCAGGTTCCCTGCCACCAGCGCGTGCAGAAGATCGGCCCGAAAACCCGCGACATCCTGCAACTGGCGCCGGATACCGAAGTCGTCACCATCGAACGGTGCTCCGGCCACGACGGCACCTACGGCGTGAAACACGCCACTTACGCGCTGTCGCGCAAACTGGCGAAACCGGTGGAAAACCGAGTCCGGCAAGCCGAACCCGACCACTTCACCAGCGACTGCCCGATGGCCGGCAGCCACATCGCCCACGGACTGGAGGACAAGCCGGCAGCAGAACACCCGTTGAGCCTGTTGCGCAAGGCGTACGGCATATGAGGCACGCCGCAGAATCAACGGAAAGCGGATCCTCCCTCCAGCACACCGCTTCCCACCCACCACCAGACACTCTTCAGTTCATGAACGCACTCAGCCGCACCGACCTGCTCAGCCTCGAGGCCTACGCCCAGCAGCGTGACATGTTCCGTGCCCGCGCGATCGCCCACAAGAAACAGCGCACGGTCCATCTCGGCGAACACCTCACCCTGATCTTCGAGGACCGACTGAGCATCCAGTACCAGGTGCAGGAAATGCTGCGCATCGAGCGCATCTTCGAAGCTGCCGGCATCCAGGACGAACTCGACGCCTACAACCCGCTGATCCCAAGCGGCAGCAACCTCAAGGCCACGATGCTGATCGAATACGCCGACGCGGAACAGCGCCGGCGCGAACTGGTGCGGCTGCGCGGCATCGAACACACCATCACGCTCCGCGTGCAGGGCCATGCCACAGTCACCGCGATCGCCGACGAGGACATGGAGCGCAGCAACGACGAAAAAACCGCTGCCGTGCACTTCCTGCGTTTCGAACTTGATCCGACCATGATCGCGGACTGGCGCGCCGGCGCCACCATCACGCTGTCCTCGACACTCCCCGCCATGCCCGTCGAAACCAGCCTCTCACCCGGACAACAGCACGCGCTGGCGGCGGATTTCGCCTGACCGACTCCGTCAGTAACGCAGCAGGCTGCGCAGCGGCATGTCGCCCTGCCAGCGTTCGCGCCCCTGCAATGCGGGCAGTTCAATCACCACGGCGGCACCGAGCAGGTGGGTATCCAGTTCACCAAGCAGTTGCGCGGCAGCCATCAGGGTACCGCCGGTGGCCAGCACATCATCGACCAGCAACACGCGTTCACCCGGCTTCAACGCATCACGCTGCACCTCCAGCCGGTCGCTGCCGTATTCAAGTTGATAATCCACCGCCACCACCGGCGGCGGCAGCTTGCCCGGCTTGCGCAGCGGCACGAAACCCGCCTGCAGCACCTGCGCCAGCACCGCCCCGAAAATGAAGCCACGCGCCTCGATCCCGCACACCACCTGCACCCCGGCATCCCGCCAGGGCGCCGCCAGCGCGGCAACGCATTCAGCAAAAGCCTCCGCATCCGCCAGCAACGGCATCACGTCACGGAAAGTGACGCCATCCGAGGGGAAATCCGGCACGGCACGAATCAGGCGGGACCAATCTGACATTCGAAAGCTCGGGTGGTTGTCGGCCGGACATCATCGCATGCGCCTGTCGCCCCGCTCGTGCACACGCCTTCACCGATGTCGGGCATTGCCCGACCTACGCACCCCGGCCCCGGCTTCTGCCCTTGCTCTTGCTTCTGCTCTGGCTCGTTCAAAAAGTGCGGGCCAGGATGGCCCGCTGCTCTACCCGGGGCCCCTCTGAAGCGGCGGTCGGACGAAGGAAAGCCCCGCAGGGGTGGCTGACACGGATGTCAGCCAGTTTTTCGCCAGGGCAGGCGACGGCATGGATGCCGGAATTGAGGCAAGGCAGGAGCAATTGCCCGATGCCCTGTCGAAAAACCCCGTAGCCCGACCGCGTACCCGATGGACAGGCGACGACATGGATGTCGGAGTTGAGGCAACGCAGGAGCGGTTGCCCGATGTCCATCGGGCGCGAAAGCGGGGTGGCCTCTCTTTTGGTTCATTTTCTCTGGCCAAACAGAGAAAAGAACTCGGCCTCCGAAGGAGGACGAAAGCTCTTGATCTTGATCTTGCTCTGGCTTGAAGGCTTGAAGGCTTGAAGGCTTGAAGGCTTGAAGGCTTGAAGGCTTGAAGGCTTGAAGGCTTGAAGGCTTGAAGGCTTGAAGGCTTGAAGGCTTGAAGGCTTCAAAGCTTCAAAAGCATCGCCTGCAAGCAGGCTCCTACGATTCAGATGCAGGCGTGCGGCTTCACCGATGTCGGGCGGTGCCCGACCTACGGGCGGTGCATCCGGAACGGGTGTCAGGCGGGAAACGGAACGGCTCCGTCGTCGTCCAGACGGGCAATCGCCTCGCGTGCCTCGGCCATCCGCGACTCGACCTGACGCACCAGATGCTCGGCCGGCCCCCGCGCCGACTCCGGCACCATCACCGCCAGGTAATCCATCGCCGGCAGCTGGCCGACGCCGCCGGTAAGGTATTCGCCGGCAATGAACGCCGGAATATCGGCAGCCTCCAGCGCATCCTTGACCAGATGGGCATCGAACAGATTCTCTGCGCGATAGACGGTGTGCATGGCGCTCACGCTAGCCCAGCTCCCTGCACAGGGCAAGATACACGGCGGCAGGCCCGGCAACGCGGTAAACTTGCCGGCTTCCGCCACCCCCTGCGAGTTTCGCCCGATGTCGACCGAGCATCCCACCGCCACGCCCGCCCAGCCCCAGAACTTCATCCGGCAGATCGTGCGCGACGACCTGGCCTCGGGCAAACACACCCAGATCCACACCCGCTTTCCGCCGGAACCGAACGGCTACCTGCACATCGGCCACGCCAAGGCGATCTGCCTGAGCTTCGGCATTGCCGGCGAGTTCAACGGCTGGTGCAACCTGCGTCTGGACGACACCAACCCCGGCAAGGAAAACCCGGAGTTCGTCGAAGGCATCAAGGAAGACGTGCGCTGGCTGGGTTACGAGTGGCACGAGCTTCGTCACGCCTCGGACTATTTCGAGGTGTTCTACCGCGCCGCCTGCAAGCTGATCGAGGACGGCCTGGCCTACGTCGATGATCTCAGCCCCGAGGAGATGCGCCAGTATCGCGGCACGCTGACCGAGCCGGGCCGCAACTCGCCCTGGCGCGACCGCTCCATCGAGGAGAATCTCGACCTGTTCCGCCGCATGCGCGCCGGCGAATTCGCCGACGGCAGCAAGACACTGCGCGCAAAGATCGACATGGCCGCCGGCAACATCAACATGCGCGACCCGGCGCTGTACCGCATCCGCAAGGTCACCCACCAGAACACCGGCGACGCCTGGCCGATCTACCCGATGTACGACATCGCCCACGCGCTGTCCGACGCGATGGAAGGCATCACCCACTCGCTGTGCACGCTGGAGTTCGAGGATCACCGCCCGCTGTACGACTGGTGCGTGGACAACGTGGACCTGCCCAACCATCCCGAGCTGTGGCAGTCGGTGGTCGACGCCGGCCTCGAGGCGAAGCCGGCCAAGCCGCGCCAGATCGAATTCTCGCGACTCAACCTGAGCTACTCGATCACCAGCAAGCGCAAGCTGGCGCAACTGGTCAACGAGCACCACGTCGATGGATGGGACGATCCGCGCATGAACACCTTGCGCGGCCTGCGCCGGCGCGGCTTCACCCCGGCCGGCCTGCGCCTGCTGATCGAACGCGTGGGTGTGTCCAAGCAGAACAGCGTGATCGACTACGCCGTGCTGGAAGGCTGCATCCGCGAGGATCTGGACGCCACCGCACCGCGCCGCATGGCCGTGCTCGCTCCACTGAAGCTGGTGCTGACCAACCTGCCCGAAGGCCACGAAGAAACGCTGGTCTTCCCCAACCACCCCAAGAACGAGAGCTTCGGCACCCGTGATGTGCCGTTCTCGCGCGAGGTGTGGATCGAGCGCGACGATTTTGCCGAAGTGCCGCCGAAGGGCTTCCACCGCCTCAAGCCGGAAGGCGAAGTGCGCCTGCGCGGCGTGGGCATCGTCAAGTGTGAACAGGTGATCAAGGATGCCGACGGCAACGTGGTCGAGCTGCATGGCACGCTTGATCCGGACACCCGCCAGGGTCTGCCCGGTGCCGACCGCAAGGTGAAAGGCACCATCCACTGGGTCAGCGCGAAGCACGCGGTGGCCACCGAAGTGCGCCTGTACGACCGCCTGTTCAGCGTGGCCGCGCCAGACAACGAAGAGGACGGCAAGACCTGGCTCGACCACATCAACCCCGACGCCAAGCGCGTGGTGCAGGCCTGGCTGGAACCGGCCGCCGCCGCGGTCGAGCCGGAGCAGCGCTTCCAGTTCGAGCGGCTGGGCTACTTCGTCGCCGACCGTGTCGATCACCGTGCCGCAGCGCCGGTGTTCAACCGCACCGTCACCCTGCGTGACGTCTGGGCCAAGCCGGCCGGCAAGTAAGCGGAGAAGCCCATGCTGCCCCTGCAGATCCATCTGACCCTGCCGCCCTGGCTGGGTGACGTCGCCGACGAGAGACGGCGCTACACGACCGACGAGGAGCGGGTGGCGCTGGCCATCGAGCTGTCGCGGCAGAACGTCGAGCGCAGCCATGGCGGCCCGTTCGGCGCTGCGGTGTTCACCGAAGCCGGACGGCTGGTTTCCGCCGGGGTCAATCGGGTGGTGCCGCAGACCTGCTCGGTGGCGCATGCGGAAATGATGGCCTACATGTCGGCACAACAGCGGCTGGCCCGCTTCCGGCTGAACCAGGACGGCGAGCGCTTCATCCTCGCCACCAGTGCCCAGCCCTGCTGCCAGTGCTTCGGCGCCACCATCTGGGCCGGCATCGACGAGCTGCTGATCGGTGCGCGCACCGAGGATGTGGAATCGCTGACCGAATTCGACGAAGGCCCGCTGCCGGCCGACTGGATCGGCGAACTGGAGCGCCGCGGCATCAGCGTGCGCCGCGACATCCTGCGTGACGAAGCCCGCGAGGTCCTCGCCGCCTACGGCGCCGCCGGCACCGCATATTGAGCCGCTGGCGCGCCGCGCTGCCGCTGCTGTTGCTGGTGCTCGCCGGCATCGTGCTGTTCGCTTCCGGTTCGCTCGACCAGCTCAGCCCACCCCGGCTGGTTGCCCATCAGGCCGAGCTGCAGGCGCAGATTGCCGCCCACCCCTGGTTCACCCGGCTGGCCTACATCGGCCTGATCACCCTGGCGATGGCCACCGGCCTGCCCGGCACCGTCCTGGTGATCATGGCCGGCGGTTTCGCCTTCGGCGTGGTCGACGCCACGCTGACCACCTCGGTGGGGCTGACCCTGGGCTCGCTGGTCCTGTATCTGGCCAGCCGCTACGCCTTCGGCCCGGGCAGTCGCCAGCCGCCCGCCATCGTCGAACGTCTGCATCATGGTTTCGAGCGGCACCCCATGAGCTACACCCTGTTCCTGCGTTTCGTGCCGGTGCTGCCGTTCGGCGCCGTCACCGTGGCATTGGCCTGGCTGCGCTGCCCGCTGTGGCTGTTCCTCGGTGCCACCTGGCTGGGCGGTACCGTCACGGCGATCTTCGAAACCTCCATCGGCGCAGGGCTGGGTGACGCAATGAGCCACACCAGCCGCTTCGGCATGGGCCTGCTGATGCATCGCGAGGTACTGCTGCCGCTGGGTGCGATCGCCGGCCTTGCCCTGTTGCCATTGCTGCTGGAACGACTGATCCGGAAACACCGGACCACCGGCAACCAGCCCGGCCGTTCCGCCGATGGCCAATAGGCCGACAGCCAGACTACGACTTTCGCGCTAACCTGCCGGCCGGGACCATATTCCGGGAGGCGGGCAGCCACGATGGCCGGATTCGGGGCAAAGCAACTGTGGCGGCGCGCATCGCTGATGCAGCGACTGGCTTTCGTGGCACTGGCACCTACCCTGGTCGCCGCCTCACTGTTGACGGTGATCCTCACCCATTACCAGATGATCACCCTGCGCGAGATGGGCCAGGGCAGCGCCGAGGTAATCGCCACCCAGGCGGCCTCGATCACCGCTGCACCGATGCAGAACATGCGCCGGCGCGAGCTGATCCGCATCGCCGAATCGATTGCCAGCCTGCCCCACGTTGCCCAGGTGCAGATCCGCGCGGCCAACGGCGAGATCCTTGCCGACAGCCAGAGCCAGACCCCGTCCGGCCCACGCGACAACCTCACCGTAGTGCGCGACGTGCTCGATCCCGACCGCCCCCAGGCCGGGCCGCTGGGTTCGGTGATGGTGATCGTCAGCCTGGGCGAGGCGATCGCCGCACAACGGGCCAGCCTGAACATCGCTCTGGTTGCGCTGGCGCTGAGCCTGCTACTGGCTGCGGTGATTGCCTGGCAGGCGGCGCGCTGGATCAGTGCACCGCTGCGCCGCCTGGCCAGCGCGGTGCACGAACTGGGCCATGGCGACACGCCAGTCACCGTGCCGGTCACCGACCAGACCGAAATCGGCGACCTGCAACACGGCTTCAACACCGCCGCCGCCGCACTGCTGGATATCCGCCGCAGCATGGAACGCGAGATCGAACAGGCTACCCGTGAGTTGGCCAGAAAGAACATGGCGCTGGAAGAGGCCAGCGTGGCCAAGGCGCGCTTCCTTGCCGCTGCCTCGCACGATCTGCGCCAGCCGCTGTACGCGTTGACCCTGTTTTCCTCGGCGCTGGCTGTGGATGAAAGCGATCCGGCACGTCTGGACCGCATCGCACACATCCAGGAGTGCGTCAGCGCACTCGATCATCTGTTCAGCGAGCTGCTCGACCTGTCGCGCCTGGAGACCGGCACGATATCGGTGGAGATCAGCGAGTTCCCGCTCGATGGCGTGTTCGACGAGGTCAGCTGCAACTTCCGCATGATCGCCGAGCAGCGCGATCTGCGCCTGGTGATACGACCAACCACGATCTGGGTGCGCGGCGACCGCTCGATGGTCGCACGCATGCTCAACAATCTGGTCAGCAACGCGCTGCGTTACACCCATGAGGGCGGCGTGCTGGTCGGCGCGCGGCACCGCCGCGACGGCAGCGTGCGCATCGACGTATGGGATACCGGCAATGGCATCCCCGACGAACACCGCGAACGCATCTTCGACGAGTTCTACCGCGTCGACCAGGCCGACCACAGCCTGCAGCAGAAGGACAGCCACAGCCACAACCACGGCCTCGGTCTCGGCCTGGCCACCGTTCAGCGTCTGGCCCAGTTGCTCGACACCCGCGTGCTGCTGGCCTCCCGTCCCGGCCGCGGCAGCGTATTCAGCTTCCACCTCGATGAAGCCCCCTCATGCCAGCCAGCGCTACCCTCCGGCACTGACACCCCGGCCACCGACCTGACCGGCCTGCGCGTGCTGGTGATCGACGACGAGCCCGCGATCCTCTCCGGCATCCGCCACCTGCTGCGCAGCTGGGGCTGCGAGGTGGCCGCCGCCGAGGATCGCAGCCAGGCACTGGCACTGGCCGAAGCCTGGACCACGCCACCCGACCTGGTGATCTCCGACCTGCGCCTGCGCGCCGGCAAGAGTGGCCTGGACGTGCTCACCGCACTCGACCACCACTACCGGGATCACCCGCCCTTCCGCCGCCTGCTGATCACCGGTGAAACCCGCAGCGACCGCCTGCGCGAGATCAAGGCTGCCCGAATCCCGGTGCTCTACAAGCCGGTCTCACCGGAGCAGTTGCGGGAGGCCGTAGCCGGCAAAGCCGGCCGGGAATAGGGAGTGGGGAATAGGGAATAGGAAGAGCAAAGAGCAAAAGCCCGCAACCTGGCGGGGAATCCGCTTTTCCTATTCCCTATTCCCCATTCACGACTCCCTGCTCAACGCACCTGATACGACTGCGTGTTCAACTGCAGCACGGCGTCGAACTGCACTTTCTCGCGTTCCGGGCCGGCCCTGAGCAGGGCTTCGACGTGAAAACGCAGGGCACGTTCGTAGGCGCGCTGCAGCTCCAGCACCACGCGCACGCGGGTCAACCGGGGTTCGTGCAGGGCGATCGCGGCCTCGAGCATGCGGCGGATGCGGTCGCGATCACGCGGGCTGAGCAGGCTGTAGGCGGAGAAGTCGGGAATGCCGAAGGTCAGCGAGGATTTGCGGCATTCAGGAAAGGCTTCGGGCAGCACGCGTGCTGCCTCCGAGCGGGTATTGAGCAAAGCCTCCAGATCGCGCGAAACCAACCCGCGCAGCTCGGTCAGCGACATGCCGCGGCCACTGTCCTCAGGCAGCGGGCTGTCGGTGAGGCGGTCAAGCAGCGATCGCATGCCACGGCACCTACAACGACGCGTTGAGCTTGCGGTCCCAGCCGGCCATCTTCTTGCCTTCGGCGGTACCGAGGCGACCCTGCGGCTGGTAGGTGAACTCGATCCGCGTATAGCCCAGCACCAGTTCCTCGCCAGGCAATTGGCTGCCGTCATCGGCAGCCAGTACACGCCAGCGCATCACCATCACGTCATGCAGCTGGATCTGCAGATATTCCAACCCCTCTGCCCCGGAAGCCTTGCGGCAGGTGAGGATCGCCTTGGCGATCCTCTGGCGATTGGTGGACGCGTGCATCAGCGGCGCCGATGCGGCATCGACACGCTTGCTCAGGTGCAGGTCACCAACCCGCACGCTGCCGGCCAGCGATTGGCCGAACGAGGCCGCATCGCCCCCCTGGCGGAACACCGGCAGGTTGTCGCGCCCACCGGAGCTGCGCCTGCCACGCTGCTCGTCGACGTCCTCGTCATTGATGCCGAACGACCAGCCGAGGATCTCGATCTCGGCCGGATGATCCGAATCGGTCGTCTCACCCTGGATGCCATCCAGCTTCAGGAAAAAGTCGTTGTTGGACGATGCCGCCATCGTCATTTCCGGCATTTCGACAGCCATCGGCCGCGCTCCCTGGTGAGCTTCAGGCGGCGACGCGAGGAGACAGGGAGTCCGTCACGCCGCCGCCGTCCGCTGATCGATACCCGCTCAGCTGGCCTTGTTGGCGTGACGGTCGTAGCCGACCGCGACCGAGCCTTCCAGCGAACCGTCGGCCTTCTGCGGCTTGTAGTCGTAGTTGATCACGCCGTAGTTGAGCTTGATCTCCTCCTTCGGGATCGGACCGTCCTCGGGCGTGGCCACCGACTGGTAGCTGGAGACCAGCACGTCGCTCAGGGTCAGCTTGAGGTATTCCTGCTTGTCGCCACCGGCCTTGCGGCAGACCAGTATCATGCTCTTGATGTGCTGTCCGGTAGCCACCGCCTTGAGCAGCTTGGGCGTGGACTTGTCGACGAACTTGGTGATGGTGATGTCGGAGAAGTTGGCCTTGCCGCCACCACCGCCACCGCCGGAGCCGAAGGTGCCCTGGTTGGTCGCACCCCACGACCACGACAGCACCTCCAGTTCGTTTTTGTGCTTGTCGTCGGTGGACTCGCCATCGATGCCGTCGATTTTCAGGAAGATGTCGCTCTGTGACATGGATCAGATCCTCGGATAGGGTTCAACGCGCCGACTTCGGAAGCTCGGCCACCAGACGCAGCGAGACGCTCAGTTCGTCCAGCTGGTAATGCGGCCGCAGGAAGGCCACCGCCTTGTAGGCCCCGGGTTTACCGGGCACATCCACAACCTCGATGCTGGCCTCGCGCAGCGGGTACTGCGACTTCATTTCCTGCGAGGCGTTGTCGTCCAGCAACACGTACTGGGTGATCCAGGTGTTGAGGAAACGCTCGACCGAGGAACGCGAGGCAAAGCTGCCGATCTTGTCGCGCATCATCGACTTCAGGTAGTGCGCGATGCGGCTCACGGCAAAGATGTACTGCAGTTGCGACGCCAGCCGCGCATTCGCGTTGGCGGCATCGGTGTTGTATTCCTTCGGCTTCTGCGTCGACTGGGTGGAGAAGAACGCGGCGTAGTCGGTGCCCTTGCAGTGCACCAGCGGAATCATGCCGAGATCAGCCAGTTCCTTCTCGCGACGGTCGGTGATGGCGATCTCGGTGGGGCACTTCAGCGCCACCTCGCCGTCATCGGTGGCGAAGGTATGCGTGGGCATGCCCTCGACCAGGCCACCGCCCTCGACGCCGCGGATCGCCGCGGTCCAGCCGTACTTGGCGAAAGCATCGGTCAGCTTGCTGCCCAGCGCGTAGGCGGCATTGGTCCACAGGTAGCGGCTGTGGTCCTTGCCGGTGACATCCTCGACGAAGTTGAAGCTCTCGACCGGATCGGTTTCCGGGCCGTACGGCAGGCGGCCCAGCACGTGCGGCATCGCCAGGCCGACATAGCGCGAGTCCTCCGAGGCACGGAACGACTTCCACTTGGCGTACTCGACCGTGTCGAACACCTTCGCCAGATCGCGCGGGCCAGCCAGTTCGGTAAAGCTGTCAAAGCCGAACAAGCCCGGCGAGGCCGCCGACAGCAACGGCGCATGCGAGGCCGCCGCCACGTGCGACAACTCCTCCAGCAGATACATGTCCTCCGGCTGCCGGGTGAACTCGAAGTCGCCGATCATGGTGGCGAACGGTGCGCCGCCGAAGGTGCCGTACTCTTCTTCGTAGATCTTCTTGAACAGGCTGGACTGGTCGAAGTCCGAGGCGTTCTTGAAGTCCTTGACCAGATCCTTCTTGGTGCAGTTGAGCACCTTGATCTTCAGCGTGGTGCTGGTCTCCGAGTTGTCGACCAGGTACTTCAGGCCACGCCAGGAGCCTTCCAGCTTCTGGAACTCCGGCGCGTGCATCACCGCCGAAAGCTGGTCGGAAAGCAGCTTGTCGATGTCGGCAATGCGCGCATCGAGCGAGGCGATCGCGTCATGCGAAATGCTGATCTGCCCCTCGGTGACCTGATTGACCAGCTCGGCAATCAGATCGCGCGCGCGGTCGCGTTCGCTGTCGGTCTTGGCGATGCGGCTTTGCTTGAGGATGGATTCGAACAGGCTGCCGTCGGGTTCGGCTTCGGTGGCGACGGCGCCCTGGGCGGCTTCTTGCTCTGTACTGGCCATGTCTGGTTCCTGTCTTGCGTGGAATGGAATGCCTCGATCAGGGCTGCAGCGGCTCGGCGCCGCGCGTTCCCGTGCCGCCGGACTCAGTCGTCTTCCGGAGCGCTGCCGACTTCCTTCGTCAGCTGGGTGATCTGGTCGGTGTTCTGCAACACCTCGTTGAGCAGCTCCTCGAACTTGTCGTTGCCGGCCATCTTGTTGCGCAGGTCGGCCAGCTTCTGGCGCGCCTCCAGCAGCTTGCGCAGCGGCTCGACCTGGTTGGCCACCGACTCGGGGGTGAAGTCATCCATGCTCTTGAAGTTCAACTCCACGCCGATCTTCGAACCGTCATCCTTGAGCCGGTTGTCCACCTGCATCTGCAGACGCGGCTTCATGCCCTTGAGAGCATCGTCGAAGTTGTCCTTGTCGATATTGACGAACTTGCGTTCCTTCAGCTTCGGCAACGGCTCGGCCGGATTGCCGCTGAAGTCGCCGATCACGCCGGCCACGAATGGCAGTTCCTTCTTCTCGATCGCGTCACCCACTTCCACGTCGTAGGTCAGCTGCACGCGCGGCGCACGGACACGGTCGAGCTTGTGCTGGGTACTCTCTTTCCTGGCCATGATCACTCCCCGGCTGGTGGGTGAAGCCGTACGCCACATGCGCAACGGCAATGACCACGAGTCTAGGAAGCCGCATGGCGGCGGAAAATCAGCCGGACGGCCAGTTGGCGGCCTATGACTTTGAGCCGGGATTCAGATCAGGGAATCGGGAACAGGGAGTGGGGAATAGGAGGAGCACGGTCCGCTCCGAAGGGGATGTACCACGTACGACGGGCGAGATCCGTCCGGGTATTGCGCGGAGCAGGGCTCGGCTGGAGCAGCTCATGCTGGCGCGAAACGATTTTCCTATTCCCCATTCCCCACTCCCTATTCCCTACTTGCTCACCTACTCGTTATCCAGACCCACGCGGTCGCGGATTGAGGCGAGGACGCTGCTGTCGCGGACGACTTCGGTGAGCCAGGCGTCGAGGGGGGTGTTGGCCCAGGCGATGGCCTTGTCGAGCATGAAGGCGACCGGGCTGTGGGGTTCGGTGCGGCGGAAGAAGCCGGCGATCTCGGTCAGTGTGCGCAGGGCGGCTTCCTTGCTGGCGGCACTGTTGGCGGAGAGATTCAGCGCGGCGCCTGCGCTGCCGGCGGCAGCGGCGGCCGGGGTGTCGGCGGCTGCGGCGGATTCGTCACCATCGGCGACCGCTTCCACGCTGCCACCCATGCCCTTGGCCTCGGCGACCTTGCCGACCAGCTGGCGGATCCGCTTGAGTGCGTCTTCCACCGTTGCCAGCGAGGGCGCATCACGGCCGAGGCGCTCGTCGGCCAGCTGCTTGAAGGCGTCGAACGAAGCCAGCGCGGCGTCGGCCTGCTCCAGCATGCGCGCCACCACATCACTGCCCGATTCGAGCATCGCCTTGTCGAAGGCTTCGCCGGTGATCCGGCCTTCGTCCAGTGCCGCCTGCCAGGCTTCCTGATTCTGCCTTGCCAGATTGTCCACCTCGCGCGAATCCTGCCAGACCAGCAGATTCATCGGGTTGGCACCGGCAGTCAGCGGCATGCTCCGCAGCGCCTCGCCGGCATAGATGTTGAACCAGGCCAGCTTGGCCGCACGCTCCTCGGCGTCGTCGCCGTCCAGCTCCGGATACAGGCCTTCCCAGTACTGGTCGAGCAGGCCATGCAGCAGTTGGAAAGCCTGATCGGCACCGGCCAGCCCCTCCATCGCGATCAGCGCCTCGCCCAGCCATACCGCCATCTGCAGATCCTTGCTCTGCTGCGCCAGCACCTCGCTGGCCTGACGGATCACCAGCCGCCAGTCGGCGGTCTTCAGTTCGGTCTGCCATTCGCCCTGGCGCAGGTTGGGATCGTCGGCACGACGTGCCTCGCGCACCTGGTCGAACACATTGTCGAAACTCATGTCCTCGCCACAGGGGTGGTCGGACGAAATCGGGGCCAGCAGTTCGGCAAGATCAATGCTCATGGGTTGTCTCCTGGGCGAACGTGGTCGCCGGCAAAAATATCTGCCCTGCGCGTGCCTGCCTGATCCTCGGCAAGACGGCGCGTGGCACCGTGCGGTCGGGCGGAAACGAGCGAAGGTCGTTCATCGCGGCACTCACTCGACGATCTCGGCAGGCACGCTCAGCGGGGTATCGCGGGCGGCGATGTATTGCTTCATGGCGTCGGACAGTTCCACGCCGAGGAACACTCTGACCTGGCTGAAGCCGACTTCGCGCAGCTGGCCGGTGATCGCGGCCCACTGCAGCGGCGTGTAGGAATCACGGAAATCGGCCAGCACGAAGTTGTGTTCGGCGGTGGCGAAATCCTTCAGCAGCTGCATGAAGCCGTCCTGGCCGGCGTACAGCTTGGTCAGCACCAGCGGCTCGCCCGGTGGCGGCAATACTTCGCTGGCGGCGCTGGATGACCCGGCCGGTACCAGCGCCACCTCATCGGGCATTGGCAGTTCCAGACTGATCCGCAGGGTCGCCTGCAGGCAGTTGTCGGGTGACCAGAACACCGCCACCTTCGATTCGGCCAGCGACTGTGCGCGGTTGCTGGCGCTGAAATTGCGGTCGCGGCAGTCGATCTGCAGCACCGTGCCCTGTGCCCCCTCGACCAGGCCACCCATCTCACTGGGCCCGTTGAAGCCGAAGCTGCCGATCAGGAACGGCTGGCTGGTATTGAGCGCACTCTGCGCCTGGCCTTGCGCGGTCATCATCGCCTGGAAGCCCGTGGTCAACGGCAAGGTCACCCCGCCCACCTTGATCGGCGTGTGCTCCTTCTCACTGACGAAAGGTGCCAGCCAGTCGCCGACGAAGGCATTGAGCTTGCCCTGCCTTCCATACAACGTCGCCAGTTGCTGTTCGGGTGGAAGTTGCTGCAGCGGCACCAGCACACCCTCGTTCCAGCGCTGCTGCACGTAGCCGGCGGCGCGCTGCACGGTGAGGAACAGCAGCAGGCGTGAAGGCCCCTGCACGATCGACCAGCCCCCCAGATCGTCGCCGGCAAAGATCGCCGCATAGCGGTCATCAGGACGATCGACCGACTGCAGCAGGCTGGCGTATTCCGAGGCCGGCGGCTGCGTCGGATTGCCTTTGGCGCGATACAGCTCGGCCATCGCCTGGTACAGGTTCTGCTCGCCGCCCTCGGCCTGCAGCCGCAGGTAACCGTTGGCGAACAGCGCACGCTGCGTGTCCAGCACCTTGCCTTTCGCGTCCAGCATGGCTGGCAGCCAGGCCGGTGGTTTCACTCCGCTGCGGAACCAGCCGGACACGCTCTGCCCGACGAATCGGCCCAGCGGTTTCAGGAACCCCCAACCGGCCGCCTTGGCCTGTGCCCAGGCGCGATGCCAGCGCAGCGACAGCGGCAATTCCAGCGGCAGGCCAAGCAGGTTCAGTTCGGCACTGTCAAAAAAAAAGCGGTAGGGATTGTCGTCGCCGGCCGCCCGCGCGACCAGTTCGTCGGCATGGCCTTGCCACAGGCTCACGCCATCAAAGAAACGTGACTGGAACTGCGCCCAGGCATGAAAGTAACTGGTGAAGTAGGCGTCACGAAAGCCGTCGGACAGGCTTTTTTTTTCCGCCAGGGCGTCGCTGATGGTCGCGTTCATCGGCTGCACCACGCCCTGCCAGGTGGCCAGCGTGTAGGCACTGGAAATGGTCGGCAGGCTGCCTGCCTCGACCCCGACCAGGCGGTCGGCCGGCAGCCAGTAATCCTGCAGTTGCAGACCGTCGCCGCGTGCATCGGCCCAGCGCTCCAGATCCTGCGGGTTGGGCGTGTAACTGGACAGCAGACGATCCAGCTCACCCTGCAGCCGATGCTCCTCATCGTCCAGCACCGCGCGTTTCTGCCAGCGCAGATAACCGAGATAAGTGGTGAACAGTGCGTCGGCGTTGTCGCGGTCGCGGCGGGTATCGGCATCAGCGGTGAAGAACGGCGCAAACAGCCGTGAGCGCGGGTCGAACACCACGTTGTGCGGCAACTCGCGTTGCAGGCACTCGCTGCCGCCACCACGGCACTCGCGCAGGATGCGCAGGCGCTGGGTCAGCGCCAGCACGTGCTCGATGCCGGCACGGCCGCTGCCCATGTCGTTGTCCAGCATCTGGTCGTACGGCGCCAGGATCAGGCTGGAGAAGTCGGCCACTACGGTCTGCTTCAGCTGCTCGATGTCACGGTCGGAACGGCGCAGGCCGAAGCCCAGCCGGCCCTGCTCGGTAGCCGCCTCCAGTTGTTCGATGGTGCGTCCGCAATTGGCCACCCAGGCGATCCGGCCGCTGGCGCCGGCATTCTCGCGCCCCTGGCAGGCGGCACGGGTCTGTGCCAGCAGTTGCGTGTCGTCGACGCGCGCCTGGCTCAGGCCCCAGGTGAAATAACCGGACAGGCCAAGCAGTGCAGCCACTCCAAGCGCGGCCACGCCGAGCCGGCCGGCGCGTCCCTTCAGGCTGGGCTCGGCCAATGGCTGATCAACCGGCAGGAAGCGGGTGAACAGGTCGCCGACGAAGGCCCCTGCCGGACCATCGCTGGTCGCACCGCCGGTGAAGTACAGGCCACGCCAGCGCGGCGTGCGCTGGAACGGGTTGTCCTCCAGCAACAGGCTGACGAAACGGCGCAGGCCATTCTGCATGCGGCTGATCGACTGCACGAACTCGAACACCCCGCGCCGGCCTTTCACCTCATGCTGCGCCGCCAGCGCCGTCAGGCGCAGCGCATGCAGGCGTTCGGCCATCGGCGCGAACAGGCTGTCGAAACGGTCACTGGTGCCGGCACTGACCGTCTCGTTCTCGGGCAACCGCCAACCCAGTGCCTGACGGAATGCCTCGGCCGGCAAGGCACTGCGGAACGCCTCGTAGCCGACCAGCTTGTCCAGCCCGGTCACCAGCACATAGACCGGCAGCTGGATCTGCAGGTGCTCCATGGTTTCATCGACCAGACGGCGCAGGCGCATGCTGGTGTCCTTCAGCGTGTCGGCATCACCGAGCAGGCTGGACGCGCCGATGCACACCACCAGACCGTTCAGCGGCAACTGCTCACGCTCGCCGGCCAATTGCATCAGCGCCTGATACCACAGCCCGCGTTCGGTTCGTGCCGAAGCGTCGCAGACCAGTTGCGGGCTGGTTTCGATCGCCAGCATCGACTTGAAGAACCACCACTGCCATACCGCATCGGCGTCATCAGCAGCCGGAGCAGGGAATGGCGAGGTGGTGGTCGCGGCCTGCAACAGACCGCGCACATCGGCATCGGCATCACCGAGGAAAAGCATCCACGGCACCCGATACAGCGGATTGCGCCCGCCAGCCATTTCCGGCGAGCGCTGGATCGTGCGTTTGGCCGCCTGGATGGCCGCGCTCATCTTCGCCAGCGGCTCGCGTTCGTCCTCGGGGTTGCCCGGACCAAGATCACCGATGCGCTGGCGCGCACGACCGGCGCGGGAATACTTGCGCGCGCCGCGGGTAAACCACCACAGCACCGCCAGCGCGGCCAGGCACAACCCCAGCAGCTGCCAGAAGCGTGCCGGAATCACCGGCACCAGCAACGGCACCACGAACACGATCAGCAACAGCAGCGCAATGCCGCCGAGCACGAACAGCAGCGGCCGGAACCAGGTTTTTTGAGTGAGGCTCATCGCAGTCATCCTCAGCGCGCCGGCTCGGTCTGGATGGTCATGAAATCGGCCACGAACTTGTCATTGGCACGGTTGTCGTCAATCGACTGCTTCAGCAGCGGCAGGTAGTCCTTGGCCGGCTCGGCATCAGGCCGGAAGCCTTCGTACAGCGGCGTCGGCGAAGCGACCACGGTGATCAATTCCTGTCCGAACGGCGCATCCACGGTGATCCAGCCGCCACCCTCCACGCCCGACTGGCCCACATCGATCTGCTCGCTGGCGGGAATCACCTGCCCGCTGTGCGGCTCGCGCTGGTTGGGGAACAGATGGATCACCTCGCCCTCCACGGTGTAGTAGTCGACGTAGAGGTATCCGTCGCGATTGGCCTGGGTCAGCTTGACGATCACCTGCTCGTCCTTGACGAAGCGGTCGCTGTGGCCGGTGGTCGGCGTCACCGCCAGGCCATCGTGGCGGTCCAGGTTGCGCTGGCGGTATGGCGTCAGCAGATCGACCACCTCGCAGTGCGGCCAGATCAGCACCTTGACCTTGTAGCTGGCGTTCTTCACCCCGTCGATCGCGCCGATGTTGCCGCGCAGGCGCTCCATGTCCACCGGCTTGGAAACGTAACCACTCACCGCGACCACGCCATCCTTGTCCACCGTGGCATCGAGTGCCGCGCAGGTGTAGCCGGCGATTTCCTGATCGACCAGCTGCTGCACGCTCGGCCCGGCCACCCGCGCCGGCGACATGAAGAACCACACCAGGTAGGCCAGCGGCAAGGCCAGCGCCACCACCGCGCCCACCTTCATCAGCAGGGCGTCCCACTGCCGCGGATAACGCGGGCCGGACGGATCCTTCATCTGGTACGGCTGCGGCGTGATCTGCTCCTCGCGCAGCGTATGCAGTGGCGCCGGCGCCACCGGCAGCTGGCGGCTGTTGAGCTCCTTGATCTTGCCCAGCTCGCCGTGGTCGCCGGTCTCGAAGTAGTACTGGCCGACGAAGCCCAGCAGCAGCACGTGGTAGTACACCTCGCGCACCTCGTCGTCGTCGCCCTTGAGGTTGGACAGGTGCTCGAAGAACTCGTTGCCGGCGTTGTTGGTGTTGAACAGCGCCACCTGAAGCGGGCTGGCCTGACTCCACCAGGACGGGTTGCGGGTGACGATCTCGTCGAACCAGGCCACCGTCGCGAACGCCGCCGACTCCACCGCCGCAGTCGGCTTGCCCGCCGCCAGCGCGGCACTGCGTGCCTGCTCCAGCAGCGTGCGGGCGCTCGCCTGGATCTCGTCCACGCTGCCCTCTGCGGTACCGTCGGCAATCTGCTCGTCGACCTCCAGGCCGAACGAGAACAGCGGTGCAAAAAATTCCAGCATGCGTGCCATGCGGCTACTCCTCCGCCCCGACCGGATACAGCTTGATCACCGTCTGCTCCGGCGGCAGGTCGCACGACACCGCCATGTTGCGGGCGTTGCGGATGTTCTGCCAGAACGGATGGCGGGTATCGACCAGGAAATACGTGGTGTTCGGCGTCTTCTGCGGCAGCTCTTCCGGCGGCACCGGCAACAGGTCGATCTTCAGGCCGAACAACGCCGCCTGCAGCAGCCGCGGCATTTCGTCCACCGAACAGATCTTGCCGGTGCGTGACAGCTGCGCGAACAGTTCCTGTCCGCGCAGCTCGGATTCAAAGGCGAGATAGAAGCGGGTCTTGTCCGAATCGAACAGGTTGGCCGGCAGATCGGCCTTGAACAGCTTGCCGTCCCAGGTCAGGGTGATGCCGACCTCGGCACCCACGGTCAGCGCCTTGACCAGCGTCTCGGCACGCTGGAAAGCCAGCCGGAAACAGGCTCGCAGGTTGTCATGGTCATATGGCGGCAGTTCGCTGTCGGCACCGCCGTCACGCAGGCCGCCAGCGAAGCCGATTTCCTCGGAGAACACCGAGAACTCGGCCACCAGCTCGCGCAGTTGCAGGTACAGCGGATACGGCGCGATCACGCCACCGCGCACCGCCTCCTGCATGTCGGCGATGTAGCGGGCGAAGGTCTGCATCATCACCACCCGCATCACTTCCTGCGCACTGGTCGAGGCGGCACGAATGCCGCGCTGGCGCTTCACGCTGGAGAAATCGGCACCACGCGAGACCAGCAGGTCGCGCAGGTTTCGGGTCCAGCGCAGCAGGTTGACCGAGCCCTGCAATGCCACCAGCGGCGGAATGTAGTCGGACGAGAGTTTGAAACGGCCCGGGCCGTTCGGCACGATCTCGGCGAACTTGTACGACTCGCAGGCGGCCAGCAGCGCATCGGCACCTTCGTCGAGGCTGCTGACGATCTGCGCCTGGTAGCCGAGGAAGTCCACCTCGGCCGCCGGGGCCTGCGGATCGTAGGGATCACTGCGCGTCTCGCCGTCCAGCCGATGCCGTGCCGGCAGGCGACTGCGCTCGTCGCCACGACCCAATCCATCCAGCGTGCGTTCGCGCTTGAGCACCAGATACAGCGACACCGGATCGTTGTTCGGCACCACCAGTTCCAGCAGGCTGCGCTCGGGCACGCGGGCATTGCCGCCACCCTCGGCCGTGGCCGCCACGCCGCCGCTGATCAGCTCACCGCTGCGGGTCAGCAACACGAAGCGCTCCAGCGTGGCCATGCCGTTGGCCAGCGCGTCCTCGCGCAGCACCAGCGACTCATAGCCCCAGTGGTACGGCGAGAACTGCCGGTGCAAACGCAATGCGTACGTCTGCTGCCAGGCATCCTGCGCCTGCAGATGTTGCGGGGTGAGAAAACCGCCCTGTGCCCAGAAAACCTGTCGTACTGCCTGCATGACTCGTGTCCCGTGTCTGTATTGCCGTGCCGCGCCCGGCGTTTCACCACGCCTGCACGCTGACCTCGAAGCCGCGTCGCGCCAACCCGGCCAGCAAGCCGTTGTCACCGGCAAGATGGATCGCCCCGATGGCGACGAAACAATCTCCCTCGAGCAGCAGCGGCTCCAACTCCTCGATCCAGCGCGCATTGCGCTGCTCGATCAGGCAATCGCGTGCCCGTTGCTCAGCCTGCCGCGCGGAGGCATCCAGCCCGCGCAGCACATCCAGATCAGCCAGCCAACCGGCCAGATCACCAGCGCGGTAGAACCCCAGCGCACGTTCGGTTTCCGCGCGCAGCTCCTGCGGATCGGCCAGCCGCTGGCTCAGCACCGGCGCGTACTCCTGCGGCGTGGTGCAATCGAGCGCGGCCAACTGGTCCTCCATGGTTTCCAGATGCACCAGGCGCAGGCCCTGCTCGCGTGCGGTGTTTTCCACCACGGTGTCCAGGTTGCGCCGTGCCGGATTGGTGTCACCGGGATCGGAGCGGTCCAGTCCCTGTTCCAGCAGGGTCATCGCCACCCACGGTTTGAAACGGTTCAATTGCTGCCCGTCGTATTCCGGCAACAGGGTCAGCAGCTCGATGAACTGGGTGCCACCGATCAGCATCGCCAGGCTCTGCTCCGGCGCCAGGAAGCGGTAGCGGTCGTAGCGGGGCAGCCAGGGCGTGTCACCATCGACCTCGTTGATCAGAGTGCGGCGTGCACGCACCGCGGCACGCACGCGCTCGTCATCCAGACCCAGCTCGGCGGGCGTGCCGATGTGGATGGTGCCCAGCACCAGATTGTCCGCGGCCCCCGGCTGCGGCGAACGCACCCGGAACAGCACGCTGCGGACGCCACGCCAGTCGAAACCCTGCGACACGACAGCAGCCGGAGCTGCCACCGAAGCGGTGACTGCCGGCGCCACTTCCTGTGCCGGTGCCGGTGCCGCTTCCTGCGCCATCGCCATGCTGGCCAGGCACGCCAGACAAGGCAGCAGCAGGCACGCCGGCAGCAGGCCACGCCTGCCCCATCGTCTCGTTGCCATGAGCTCCATCGCCATGCCTGAATCCCTGAATCGAATCCCCAGCGATTCTGGTGACGCCCCGCCACGACGGCCATATCACGGATCGCCTAGACCGTTCGGTTTGACCCTATCCGGTTGCCCCGAAGCAAGGCCGGGCGCTATGTTTGAAGGGGTCAGGGGGACACCGCGGCAAGGCCGCCGCGACAGCGACATGGGGAATGGACATGCGGATACTCATCGCTGACGACCATCGGCTGATCGTCGAGGGCGTCAAGTCGAAACTCGCCGAGCTGGATACGGGCACCAGCTTCACGGTAGCCATGGACGTGGACGAACTGCGGCGCGCGCTGCAGCACGATCCGCCTCCCGACCTGGCGCTGATCGACCTGACCATGCCCGGCGGCGAAGGCCATGCCCACCTCACCGAGGTCCGCGAGGCCTTGCCCGGTGTGCCGGTGATCGTGCTGTCCGGCTCCGAGGATCCCGTACTGATGCGCGAGCTGCTGTCGTTGGGCATCCAGGGCTTCATTCCCAAGGCCTACTCGCCGGAGGTGATGCTGTCGGCAGTACGTCTGGTGCTGTGTGGTGGTGTCTATGTGCCACCGATGCTGCTGCAGGATGCGGACATCACCGAGGCCGCCGTTCCGGCCGAACCGGCCATATCGCTGGAAGACCGCTTGCGCAAGCTGCTCACCGAGCGGCAGATCGACGTGCTGCACCTGCTGTCACAGGGCAAACCGAACAAGGTCATCGCCCGCGACCTCGGCATCAGCGAGGGCACGGTGAAGATCCACCTCGCCGCGATCTTCCGTGCGCTCAACGTACGCAACCGGGTCGAGGCAGTGGTGGCCTCGCGGCGGATCAGCGGGGTCTGAACCACTGTCACACGCGCAACCCCGGCAACAGTTATGCTTCCCCGGGGTTCCGCTGGTCACCGATCAAGCGACCAGCATTCGAGAGGGAGATCGGATTCTTGGCACACCCATCAGGCATCGACAAAACCCACGCCCGACGCTGGTGTGAACGGGTGCTGGCCGGATTGCTGGCTCTGGCCTGCCTGCTGCAGGCAACCCCGGCAGGCGCGGCAGGCCCGGTCGAAACACCGGTCGACGAGATCATCTTCGGCATACTGCCGCTGGGTGGCCCTGCCGAATCGCTGGAAGCCTGGGACCCCTTCCTGCAGGACATGTCCGACACGCTGGAGATGCCGGTACGCAGCTTCTCGGTGAGCTCCTACCAGGGGCTGGCCCGCGCCATGGAACAGCACCGCGTCGACGTGGCTTTCGCCTCCGGCCTGCTGGCACTGGACGCGGTGGCCAACAACCAGATGCAGGTGATCGCCCAGCTCACCCGCGGCGACGGATCACTCGGCTATCGCTCGTTGTTGCTGGTGCGCTTCGACTCGCCCATCCATACCCTGGACGACCTGTATGCCCAGCCGGGCCACTGGCGATTCGCCCGCGGCGAAAACCTGTCCACCTCCGGCTATCTGGTTCCCGAAACCCAGGTATTCGCCAATCGCAAGCTCGACTCGGATACCTTCTTCGCCCAGGTAACGATCAACAGCCACCAGAACAATGCCCTGGCGGTAGCCAATGGCGAAGTGGACATCGCCACCAACAACAGCGCCGACATGGAGCGCTTCACCCAGCGCTTTCCCGAGCAATCCTCCCGCCTGCGCACGTTGTGGGAATCCGACCTGATACCCCATGCGGTGATCATCGTGCGCGGCGACCTGCCGCTAAAGCTGCACCAGGCCATCGCCGACTTCATCACCCACTACGCCAAGCGTGGCCCGAGCGCATCGACGGAACTGGCCAACCTCAAGCTGATCCACGACATCAGCGGCTTCGCCCCCGCCAACAACACCACCCTGAAATCCTTCGCCGACGTCACCCACACCCTCGCCCGCCGCCGCGCACTGGCCGCCAGATGGATCAACGACGAAGCCATGCAGGCCCAACTGCGCCGCATCGACGAAGATCACCGGGAATTGATGGAAGCGCTTGAGAGCCGGGAATAGGGAGTGGGGAGTAGGGAATAGGAAGAGCAAAAGCCATACGGCTTCCCTCGCAGGGATCATGCTGCCGGCCTTTGGTCCACCTCCCTGCGGGAGATGGACCGGGGTGAGGCTCCGGTTGTCGCAGGCAGGCTCCGGGTTGCGGCTTTTCCGATTCCCCATTCCCTACTCCCGATTCCCTGTTAGTCCCGGCTTTACAGCCATACCGCCTCTGTCGTATGGCGCGACAACCCTGCCACAGCCAATCATGGCGACATCCCAAACTCAGGGAACCGACCATGATTTCGAAGCACGTCGTCATTGCATTCGTACTGGCCGCCGCCACCGGCGCGCTGGCCCAGGAACCGCCCGCTGCCGCGCCACCGGAGGCACTGGGCCAGGCTTTCGTGACGCGCTATGCGCGTTTCCAGCCGGTGCCGTTCGAAACCCTGCCCGGCTGGAACAACGACGGCCTGCGGGCCAGCCTCGAGGTGTTCGGACGCAGTTGCAAGGTGCTTTCACGCAAGGATGCCTGGAACAGTGCCTGCACTGAACTGGCCGCCACCGACGGAAGCAGCGACGAAGCCGCACGACATTTCTTCGAGACGCACTTTCAGGTCTATCAGGTGATGAATCCGGACACCACGCTCGATGGCCGCATCACCGGCTACTACGAGCCGATGCTGAATGGCCGCAGCCAGCGCGACGAGGCTTACCGTTTCCCCGTCTACGGCGCACCGCGGGATCTGTACCAGCTTGATGCCCGCTCGCTCAGCGGCGCCAGCCGGCAGTGGTTCCGCATCGAGAACTCGCGCCTGCTGGCCTCGGCGCCGGGCACTGCCGGTGCGCAGGAATACGAAGTGCTGCTGGGCGACGATCCGCCCGGCATGGCCGACAAACGCTTCCGCGTGCGCATCGACAACGGCCGCATCGTGCCCTATTACAGCCGCCGGCAGATCGAGATGCAGGGCATCGACGCGCCGGTGCTGGCCTGGGTCGAGGATGTCTATGCGCTGTACTCGATGCAGGTGCAGGGCTCGGGCAAGATCCAGCTGGAGGATGGCCGCCTGCTGCGGCTGGCCTATGCCGAACAGAACGGTCACCCGTTCCTGCCCAATGCCACCGCCAGCGACGATGCCTTCGTCAGCAGTGCGATCAAGACCCGCGGCCTGCGCCTGGGTGCCGCCAGCATCGCCGGCAAGGCAACGACAGTGGCGCCGGCATCAGCACCGGCATCAGGTGGTGACGATGTTGCCGCGATCATCGCGCGGCTCGGCCAGGGTAATGCGCCGAAACCCACCGCACCGGCAGCGGCTCAGGCTCAGGCTCAGGCTCAGGCTCCGGCTCCGGCTCAGGCTCCGGCTCCGACATCGCCCCCTCCACGCACACCGGCCCTGCAGGCCGCCAACCATCAGGGCAATGCCGAGGTCCAGGCGATCATCGCCCAGCTCAGCCGTGGCAAGCGCAGCAGTGGCACAGCCACGCCGCGCGCCACCGATTCCATGCCGGCAGCCGCGCCAGCGACGGCGCCGAAGGCTCGTGATCCGCAGGTACAGGCCATGATCGCGCAGCTACTCGGCAAGGCGCCGCCGCCCGCGGCTGCCGGCGCCACCTCCACCACGCCGGCCATCAGCGGTGCCGATGCGGCACGCCTTGCCGCTGGCGGAAGCCACGCCGGTACGGCTCTGAATCCAACCGCCGGCACAACTGGTGCCGGCAATATCAGCGGCATCGGCGATCCCAGCTACGTGTTCTTCCGGGCCATTCCCGACGGCCCCCAGGGGCCACAGGGTGCACTCGGCGTGCCACTCACCGCCGGCCGCTCGCTGGCGGTGGATCCGCGCACCACGCCGCTGGGTGCACCGGTGTTCATCACCACCACCGCGCCCGGCGGCGGTGACCTGCAGCGGCTGATGTTTGCCCAGGACACCGGCGGCGCGATCCGCGGCAGCGTGCGCGGTGATTTCTTCTGGGGCTTCGGCGACGACGCCGGCAGCATGGCGGCGTCAATGAACGCCAACGGTCGCATGTGGCTGCTGCTGCCCCGCGGCCTGGTTCTTGGCGCCTTGAGCCCGCGCATGCGCACCCGCAGCCTCGGCGATCCGGCGCACGCGCCGGAGTGCGTCATTCCGGATGACGAGACCTGCGTCGAGGACTGGACTCCGTAACGGACAAGCCCGCCCTCCACCTGGCGCAGAGCGGGCAACTCCACGCATCACGTGGTACCTCCGCTACGGCATGTGGCATCACGCGAAGCGGGCACTGCCCGCTCTGTGCCCCTTTCGCTCTCGCCCTTCCATCCGTACTAGGCCCAACGTGGAATGTCGTCTCCTGCCCGGCTGGCCGAGACTTCAGGCAGGGCGGCGGATGGCCGCGAAGCGATGGCGATCATGCTCGACGAACTGCTGCCGTATTACGAAGACGAGCTGACCAGTCTGCGCTCGCTGTCGAAGGCATTTGCCGCGCGCTATCCGAAGATCGCGGCACGCCTGTCGCTGGAGGGCGATGTCTGCGAGGACCCGCATGTCGAGCGGCTGATCGAGTCGTTCGCCTTCATCGCCTCGCGCATCCACAAGAAGCTCGACGACGACTTTCCGCAGGTCACCGAGGCCTTGCTGTCGGTGCTGTACCCGCACTACCTGCGACCGGTGCCGTCGATGTCGATCGCGCAGCTGTCACCCGCGCCGGGAGCCGAGCTGAGCGCGATGCAACTGGTGCCGGCCGGTACGCAGTTGCTGACCAAGGCGATCCAGGGCATGCCGGTGCGTTACCGCACCGCGTATCCGGTCGAGGTCTGGCCGATCAGTGTCACCGAGGCGGTGTTCGAGCCGGTCGAGCGCTCGGCTTTCGCGGTGCACAGTGCCGATGTCGCAGCCAGCGTGCGGATCCGGCTGGAAACCACGGGCAAGGCCGGCTTCTCCGAACTCGACGTGCAACGGCTGCGCTTCCATATCGATGGCGAGAGCCCGCTGGCGCACGCACTGCACGAACTGCTGCTCAACAACGTCGAATCAGTCAGTGTGGTTGCGCCGGAAGGACAACCGCAGGCCGCGCCACTGGATCTTCCCGGCGAGGTGATCGAAGCGGTCGGCTTCGGTCAGGACGAGGGCCTGCTCGACTACGATCCGCGCAGCTTCCTCGGCTACCGGCTGCTGCAGGAATACTTCACGCTGCCGGAAAAATTCCTGTTCATCGACATCGGCCGGCTCGATCTGAAGCGCTTCGACCATGCGGTGGAACTGCGCATCTCGCTGCGTTCCTACGGCCGCCCCGAACGCGGCGCACGACTGGAACAGTCCGTGGGTCGTGACACTTTCCGGCTGTACTGCACGCCGGTGGTCAACCTGTTCACCCAGCAGGCCGAGCCGGTACGGATCAACCAGGAAACCACGCAATACCCGGTGATTCCCGACGTGCGCCGACCGTTGGGCATGGAGGTCTACTCGATCGACCACGTGCAGCGACTGGTACGCACCGGCGAATCGAGCAGCGGCAGCGAGTTCCTGCCGTTCTTCTCCACCCGCCACGGCCTCGGCGGTGACGACGACAGCGGCTGCTACTGGTATGCCCGGCGCGAGCCCTCGCCGCGCCCCGGCGATGACGGCACCGAAGTGTCGATCGCGCTGGTCGACCGGCAGATGGATCCGCGCGTGCCGTCAGTGGAGACGCTGTCGATCTCGCTGACCTGCACCAATCGCGACCTGCCCTCGCAACTGCCGTTCGGCGGCGAGGAAAGCACGCTGCAGGTCGAGGACGGCGGCGTGATCGCGCGTGCGCGATTGCTGCGCAAACCTTCGCCAACCTGGCGTGCGCCGATGCGCATGGCCAACCAGTGGCGGTTGATCTCGCATCTGTCGCTGAACCATCTGTCGATCGTCGAAGGTGGCCGCGACGCCCTGCTCGAAATCCTCAGCCTCTACAACTTCGCCGGCTCCGCCACCCTGCGCAAGCAGATCGCCGGCATCGTCGATGTGCGCAGCCAGCCCTCGCTGAGCCGGGTCGGCAAGGCACCACGGCAATCCTTCGTGCGTGGCACCGAGATCGAACTGACCTTCGACGAGGACCAGTACGTCGGTTCCGGCGCCTACCTGCTGGCGCGCGTGCTGGAGCTGTTCTTCGGTCTGTACTGCACCGCCAATTCCTACACCCGGCTCACCGCGCGCAGCCTGCAGCGCGAAGAGCCGCTGGCCAGCTTCGCTCCGCGTGCCGGCTCGCAGGCGCTGATCTGAGAGGAGGTGGCGTGATGGACAACACCGCCCCCGTCGACATGCCGCGGCTGGCCGGCACCATCACCGTCCCCGGCCTGAGCCCGCAGGCACCACTGGACGGCTTGCTGGCGAACCCGGAGCGCTATGGCTTTTTCCAGGCCGTGCGCCTGCTTTACCAGACGCATGGCATGCCGCGCGGTGGCCCCCATGCGGCCAGCGATCCGTTGCACTTCACCGTCCCGCCCTCGCTCAACTTCCCGCCCTGCGAGCTGCAATCACTGAGCCGCGAAGACGGCGAGGAAGACGAGCCGCCACGCTACACCATGAGCGTGAACTTCCTCGGTCTCACCGGTCCCTCGGGCGTGCTGCCGCGGCACTACACCGAACAACTGATGGCGTTGCAAAAGTCGCGCGACCACGGCATGCGCGACTTCTTCGACATCTTCAACCACCGGCTGGCCAGCCTGTTCTGGCAGGCCTGGGCCAAATACCGCAACGATCTCGGCGGAATGACCGGCGATGGCGTGCTGCGCCATGTACACGACCTGATCGGCCTGGGCACACCGGCATTGCATGCGCTGGTGCAACCGCAGGCACGCAACGACGGTCGCCCGCGCCTGCCGGCCGCCGCACTGGGTTACTACAGCGGCCTGGTCGCCCAGCATCCGCACGGTGTCGGCACGCTGGCCCAGGTGATCGGCGACGTGGTCGATGCCCCCGTACAGGTGAGTGGCTGCCACGGCACCTGGCAACGCATCCCCCCTCGCGACCGGGTCCGGCTGGGCCAACGCAACCACCGCTTTGGTGACGGCTGCGTGCTCGGCACGCGCTTCTGGGACCGCCAGACCACGGTACGCGTGCGCATCGGCCCGATGCGACTGCGCGGTTTCCACGCCCTGCTGCCCGATCGCGAACTGCTCGACGCCGTGGTCGAACTGCTGCGCTTTCTCACCGGCCTGGCGCTCGACCTCGACATCCAGCTGGTACTGCAGGCCGAAGCCGTGCCGCGCACCCGCATCGGTGGCACGCGCCCGGCCCGGCTCGGCTGGAACACCTGGCTGAGCGGTCGTCGCGGCAGCCGTCCCGCCGACGAATGCCGGTTCGTCTTCACCGGCCTTGCCTGAGTACACCTGACCCCTACCGGAGGAATACCGCCATGTCCGTCAACCTGCGAGCACTGGTCGCACGACTCGACACCACCTGCCGCAGCGCCATGGAGGCGGCCGCCGGGCTGTGCCTGTCGCGCACCCACTACGACGTGGAAATCGAGCACGTGCTGCTCAAGCTGCTCGAAGTGGACAACAGTGACGTGCGCCGCATCCTGCGCCAGTTCGAGGCGACACCGCAGCAACTGGAGCAGGAACTGGAGCAGGCCCTCGCCGGCTTCAAGAGCGGCAACACGCGCACGCCGGCGCTGTCCGCGCACATCCCCGAGCTGCTGGAGCATGCCTGGACCTACGCCTCGATCGAGTTCGGCGAGAGCCGCATCCGCAGCGGCCACCTGCTGATGGCACTGCTGGCGGAACCCTCGCTGCGCCGGCTGGTGAACGCCCGCTCGTTGCAGCAGATCAACGTCGAGACCCTGCAGAAAAACTTCCATGCGCTGGTCGAGGCCTCGGTCGAGGCACGCGAAGCACGCGGCCTGCAGGATGGCGACAGCGCGCCCGCCGCCAGTGACAACGAACCCGGCAGCCGCCCCAGCGCCACGCCAAACCTCGACAAGTACTGCAGCAATCTCACCGCACGGGCTCGCGAGGGCAAGCTGGACAGCGTGTTGGGACGCGACGAGGAAATCCGCCAGATGGTCGACATCCTGACCCGCCGGCGGCAGAACAGCCCGATCCTCACCGGCGAACCGGGCGTGGGCAAGACTGCCGTGGTCGAAGGCCTCGCCGCTCGGATCGCCGCCGGCGACGTGCCACCGGCCCTGAAGAATGTCGAGTTGCTGTCGCTGGATCTGGGCATGCTGCAGGCCGGCGCCAGCGTGAAGGGCGAATTCGAGGCACGGCTGAAAGGCGTGATCGACGAGGTCAAGGCCAGTGCACGCCCGATCATCATGTTCATCGACGAGGCGCATACCCTGATCGGCGCCGGCGGCGCGGCAGGCCAGAACGATGCCGCCAATCTGCTCAAGCCCGCGCTGGCCCGGGGCGAATTGCGCACCATCGCCGCCACCACCTGGAGCGAGTACAAGAAATATTTCGAGAAGGATGCCGCACTGACCCGCCGCTTCCAGGTGGTGAAAGTGGACGAACCCGACGAGGCCCGCGCGGTCAGCATGCTGCGCGGCGTGGCACGGGCAATGGCGAAGCACCATCAGGTGCGCGTGCTGGACGAGGCCGTGACCGAGGCGGTGAAACTTTCCGCCCGCTACATCGCCGGACGCCAGTTGCCGGACAAGGCGGTCAGCGTGCTCGACACCGCCTGCGCGCGCATCGGCATCAGCCTCAACTCCATCCCCGCACCGGTGGAGGATGCGCGCAAACAGCTGGAGATCCTCGCCACCGAACGCGAGCAACTGGCCCGCGAGGCGGCCGGCGGCAGCAATCATGACGAACGGCTGGCCGAAATCGACGCCGAAACCGCCGCCCTGCGGGAAACCCTCGCCACGCTGGAAACGCGCTGGCAGCAGGAGCTGGAACTGGTCGGCCGGATTCATGCCAGCCTCGACCAGGCCGAAGCACAAACCGATGATTCCCACGAACGCGCCACCCTGCTCGCCGAACTCGATGCACTGCGTGCCGAACTGAAGGCCCTGCAGGGCGAGGCACCGATGGTCAACGCGCTGGTCGACGCCAACACCGCCGCGCAGATCATCGCCGCATGGACCGGCATCCCGCTGGGCAAGATGGTTTCCGACGAGATCCAGAACATCCTGCGCCTGCGTGAACTGCTGGAGGAGCGGGTGATCGGCCAGAGCCATGCACTCGACGCGATCGCCCAACGCGTGCGCACCTCGCGCGCCAACCTGGAGGACCCGAACAAGCCCAAGGGCGTATTCCTGCTGGTCGGTACCTCCGGCGTCGGCAAGACCGAGACCGCGATCGCGCTGGCCGACATCCTCTACGGTGGCGAGCGCAACATGATCACCATCAACATGAGCGAGTACCAGGAAGCGCATACCGTCTCCAGCCTCAAGGGCTCGCCGCCCGGCTACGTCGGCTACGGTGAAGGCGGCGTGCTGACCGAAGCCGTGCGTCGCCGGCCCTACTCGGTGGTCCTGCTGGACGAGATCGAGAAAGCCCATCCCGACGTGCTGGAACTGTTCTTCCAGGTCTTCGACAAGGGCGTGATGGAAGACGGTGAAGGCCGCGAGATCGACTTCCGCAACACCATCATCATCCTCACCTCCAACGCCGGCACCGACCTGATCATGCAGGCCTGCAGCGGTGACCGCGAACTGCCCACGGTGCAGGAGCTCAACGACATCCTGCGCGGCGAACTGCAGGATCACTTCAAGCCGGCCTTCATCGGCCGCACCACGGTGATCCCGTTCTATCCGCTGCGCGACGACGACATGAAGAAGATCGTGCGGCTGAAGCTGGACAAGATCGTCCGCCGCATCCAGGCCAACCACGGCGCCAGCTTCCATTACGACGAACGCTTGGTGGACACCATCGCCGCCCGCTGCACCGAAGTCGATTCCGGCGCCCGCAACATCGACAACATCCTCTCCGGCAGCCTGCTGCCCGAAGTCGCCGGCGAAGTACTCGACCGCATGAGCCGCAACGAGCCCGTCCAGCAGATCGACGCCACGGTCGGCGACGACGGCTGTTTCGTCTACGAGCTGGCCTGAATGGGCCAGGAGCCAGGAGTGAGAGGAGAGCGGCCGCCTCCACGACTGCTGACGGGTGGGAGGCTTTGTCCTCTCTCACCCCCCACTCCCTCAGACTGCCGCACTGCCGCTTTTCCGAATCCCGAATCCCGGCCCTAAGCCACACGGCCTACTCCATCCCGCGAATGGTGGCGACGAAACGGTTTGCGCACGATAGCGGACACTGTCCCGTCGTGCGCTGACATGCCGTACTCGACCCGAAAACGACCATTCCATCTCACCACGCCGCTGGACGAGGATGCGCTGTTGCTGCATCGCTTCGAAGGCAACGAGGCGTTGTCCGCACCCTTCGAATTCCGGCTGTCGATGGTCTCCGAGGATGAGGCGATTGATCCGGCCGATCTGGTCGGAAAGCGGGTGACCCTGTGGGCCAACCGCGAGGACGAGGACGACGAAGGCGGCACCTGCTGGAGCGGCATCGTGGCCAGCTTCGGGCGCAGCGGCTCGCAGTGGTTTGCCGGGGGCGGCGAATCGCAGGAGATGACCAGCTACGAGGCGACACTGGTGCCCTGGTTCTGGCAGCTGAAGCTGGTCGAGGACTGCCGCATCTTCCAGAACCTCAGCATCCCCGACATCGTCAACACCATCCTCGGCGAGCTGCAGCTGGGCCGGCATGAGACCGACCTGTCCGGCAACTACGAGCCACTGGAATACTGCGTGCAATACGGCGAGAGCAGTTTCGACTTCATCTCGCGGTTGCTTGAAGACGCCGGCATCCACTATTTCTTCTACCACGACGCGAGCGAGCCGGCCGACGTGCTGGTGCTCTCCGACCGGCAGGAAAAAGACTATCAGGAGCAGGTGACCAGCCTGCGCTACGCGGCCAACTGGGCCGAGCAGGATGAGCCGGTGGTGTTCGCACTGGCCCGGCAGCAGCACATGCGCACCGGGCAGGTGACGATGCGCGACTACGATTTCACCAAGCCCACACAGAACCTGGAAACCGGCGTGGACACGGTGCTGGAGGTCGGCGCCGAACGCAATCTGCCCAGCTTCCGCTACCCCGGCGGCTATCTGGAGCGCGACCATGGCGATGCACGCGCCCGGTTGGCGATGGAGATCGAGGAGGCCGCACACGAACTGCTCGACGGCGCCAGCACGCAGCTGGAGATCCATCCCGGCGTAGCCTTCCAACTCTACGATTCCCCCAGCGAAGTGCTGGATCCGCCCTGGCGCACCTTGCATGTGCATCACCGCGGCGAGAACAACCTCGACGACGACAACGGCGAGAGCTTCTACCAGAACAATTTCACCGTGATGCCGCTGGCGATGCCGTACCGGCCGGAGCGGCGCACGCGCAAGCCGCGCATGCGCGGCCCGCAGACGGCGGTCGTCACCGGCCCGGACAACGAGGAGATCTACACCGACCAGCACGGCCGGGTGAAGGTGCATTTTTTCTGGGACCACCTGGGCGAAACCAACGACAAGAGCTCGTGCTGGATCCGCGTGTCGCAGGCGTGGGCAGGACGCGGCTGGGGCACGTTCTTCCTGCCCCGCATCGGCATGGAGGTGATCGTCGATTTCCTCGATGGCGACCCCGACCGTCCGCTGGTCACCGGCTGCGTCTACAACGGCGACAACAACACGCCGTACGAGCTGCCCAAGCACGCCACCATATCCACCCTGAAGACGAATTCGAGCAAGGGCTCGCGCGGCTACAACGAATTGCGCTTCGTGGACCGCAAGGGTTCGGAACAGCTGATGATGCATGCGCAGAATCGCATGGACATCTGCGTCAACGGCACCTTCTGCGAGTGCAATGGTGGCGAGCGCGACCTGCACGTGGGCAAGGACTTCGACATCAAAGTGGGCGGTGACGTCAACTGGATCAACGAGAGCGCCTGGTACGAAAGCATCGCCGAGAGCGTCGACCTGCAGATCACCGGTGATGTGCGCCAGATCTACGAGTCGTCGGTGGTGCAGCGCATCGCCTCCATGCTGGACATCAACAGCGATCAGTACTCGCTGGTGGTCGAGTCGGACATCAACCTCAAGAGCGCCGACCTGGTGGCCGAAGTATCCGGCGACCTGAAAGTACGTGGTGGCGGCATCGTGCTGGAGGGATCGAACGGCGGCATCACGCTCAAGTGCGGGCCGAGCTTCATTACCATCAAGAACGACGGCGTCACCATCGAAGGCCCCATGGTGAAAATAAACTGCGGTGGCGATGCCGCGGGGGCCTCACCGGCGCAACCGGCCGAAGCCGTGGAGATCACCGACCCGCTGGAGCCGCTCAGCTGCAGTTGCGGGACGCCGGGTGAAGGCCGTTCCGGAGGTGGAGGCCCGCGCACCCATACCAGTCGTACGGTGCAGCCACACAATCCACCCAACTGGAGGCCACCCACCCCGCCACCCACGCGGCTGGTATGCGAGCCCCCCGAGACATCCGACACTCCTTGCTCCATCAAGGAGCTCGACGTGGTCTGCGAGCATGGGTCACGCCATCCCGACCCCGCGAGCAGAATCCTGCAGGTGGTGCCCAGTTCAGGGGCAACCACCGGGAGGTTCGGTATCACGTTGAACGAAGAGCTCAAGATAAAACTGAAGGCAAGCAAAAAAAGCGGAGGTAGCGACCTCATCGAAGTCCGCGGCACCGCCGTGGATGGGTCGTCGGCCCCCATCCATACGGCGCAGTCACGCACACCTTCGCCGCCTTCCGATGCCGACTTCACGAATGGGGCGACGCTATCGACCTCGATAGAGTCGCCGGACTACGACAACTTATGGGCCTACCCCTGCGAGCCCGACGTCCATTACTTCTACGGCAAGGGTTGTGACGACAAACAGCTCAGCCTGACTGTCGAGGTTTATCCGTGCGTCGAATATTCCGGCTCGATCACCATCGACACGTTCGAGGACGTGTTCGAAAAAAACTTGTTCGATAACAACGGATTCAGCCTCGACCTGAAGGTGTCGGGCCCCACCGGTGACCTGACGGTCAGTTGGGGCTGGAAGGAGAACGACGACTGGCGCGCGTACTACTTCGCCAAGGCAAGCGCCGATGTCACGTTCATAACCGTGGACGTAAGTGGCACGATCGACCTCCTGAAATGGCTCATCGATGGCAGTCTGATGTGCTTCGGGATACCCGCCGGGACCGTACAGACGATCAGCAACTTCCTTAAGCGCCTCCATCTCGGCGATGAATCGACCAGGAGCACTTTAGCTGCCATAGACCTGACACTGGGCCTCAAAGGCAGCATTGGCCTGGAATGCGACATCGAGTGGAAACGCTTCACCAATGGAGCGCAGGAAACCGCCCCTTCGGCGACTCTCAAGGGTACCCTTGCTATCTACGCCAGGTTGTACGCCGCCTTCACCCCGGCCGAACTCATCAGCGTGAAAATCAAGGGTACCGCCCAAGGCAAGCTGGAAGTCTCAGGCGGTTTGTCCATCGAGGACGACGGTCTCCACATGAAGCCAGCTCTCGACTTCCTGGGGCTCACTCTGGAACTTGAGTTCGAGCTCACTCTTATGCGTATCGACACAGATGGCAGTTACGAGTGGGAAGCACTGCCCTCGTGCCGCCTCTGGCCGAATTCCTCCGACCCGACACCTCCAGACTGGCACCTCCTGTCGTCTTCCTGAGCCCCGGATGCAGATCGGGCGACAGGCTGCCCCGGACGATCGTTTTCATGGAACCCACCAGAGCCCGCACGACATGTCACCTCAATACATCCTTCATGCCCGCACCTACGGGGTTGCCGTTTCCGCCGGATTGAACGGTTCGGCCACGCTCCAGGACGCCACCGGCAAAGGACGATCGTTCTATCGCCCCATCAACGAATGGATACTGCCCGAAAAGAACCTGCTGACCGGGCTGATCTTCCAGCCCCCCGGCGGGGCACTCCCCGACGGCACACAGGCAGGTGGCCCCGATGCGTACGTGCATATCGAATTGGTTCTCGCCGGCCCCGACGGCATGCCCGACACATCCGTACCGGCACTGGGCGAGTTCCACTGGACCGGCGGCGAACTGATCGCACCGCTTCCCATCCCCATACTCACGCCATGCAGCACCACCGACGGCATGGTGGGCACCCGCCTCTGGCAGGAGGCCGAAGTGGTCACCAAGCTGGAGGATGCCGACAAGGAAAGCATCGTCGGGCTGGTCAACGACCTGGTGGAGGCGCTGGCGTCGCAGGACGATTCCCGGCTGGTCCAGTTGCTCGACTACCGCTCGGATGAGGATGCCATAGCCCGCAAGCATGATCCGGCTGCCATCAAGGCATCCCTCGTGAAGCTCTCGCGCAACTTCAGCCAGCCCAAGCCACCGCCGCCACTGGCCTGGCAGTCCGCCCTCTTCACACCAGCAGCAAACGGCATGGCGTGGCGGGTGCAGCGCGGATGGATGAAGCCGGCCATTCTCTTCAAGGACGACGAAATGGCGTTCTTGATCGAAGTCTTCGCCTCGCGGATCGATGGCCAGTGGGTGATTTCCCGCGGCTGAGCCCTTCGTGCAGGATGCCGTTGATCCGCTCCTGTCGTGGCCCCGCATCTCCGAACACATCGCACGCGTACGACAGCGGCCCGGTCATGCGACATGCCGGGCCGCCATGGGTGTGCACGGGATTCTGAAGGCCGGGTGTGCTGGTGCGGTTTCTCCTTGCGGCACTGCACCCGGGGGCGAAGCCGCCGGCCTCGCCTCAGGGAATCTGCTCGGTGGTCTGCCCCGGGTCGGTCACGGTGACCACGCCGGCCCACATGCAGTTGCAGGTGTGGGTGTTGTCCAGGCAAGGGATGTTGCCCAGTTTCACGGTGGGAGTACCGGCGGTCCAGGGCCCGGAAGTAGCCGGTATGCACGGCTGCGGCGTGAGCGTGCCACCAGCCGCGCTGGTGGCGGAGGCGACCTGCGGGTTGGTCGGCGCCGAACACATCCCGAACGGCATGATGTTGACCATCGGGACGTGGTCCATGATGGTTGCCGCAGGCTGGTTGCTCGACAGCATCCGGTTGACCGGCAACACGGTCAGGGTTGAAGGCGCCGCCCCGAAGCTGCAGGCCAGGGTGGCGCCGTTGACGACATGGATGGGCATCGTGCCGGCCTCAACCGCCGCTGGCCACGATCTCGACGCGGCGATTCTCGGCTGCCGTCGGATCGGCACTGTTGAGCAACTGGTTGGCGCCCTTGCCGCTGGCACTGAGCCGGTCGGCAGAAACACCATGCTGGACCAGATAGCGCTTCACCGAAGCCGCGCGCATCTGCGACAGATGCATGTTGTAGCTGGCCGCACCGACACCATCGGTATGCCCGACGATCTGGAATGAGCGGCCCTTCAGTTCATCCGAGGCCAGTGCCATGGCCAGATTGCTCATGGTGGTGGCCGAGGCACCTTCGATGCGATCGGAATTGAAGGCGAACTGGATCTGCATCGAAATCGACGACGGTTCCGGCTCGGCCACCCGGGTCGTGGCCGAGGCACCACCGAGGCGCAGCGAACGAGTGGTACCCGTATCGATGGAGCCATCGTCCTTTACTTTGAGCTGGTCGACGATCGACTGTACCGAGGGGTTGTCCTGGGTGGAGGACGTCGGGGTGCTGGCTTCCTGTGCACTGGCACAGGTGGAAACCAGCAACAGGGTGGCTATGCAGGACAACAGGCGCGTGCTCATGGCGATCTCCGTTTCAACGCGCACTATCGGCGCGGACCAAGGCTGATATCGGACATCACGAAGTGTGTGCAGCGCGCGGCATTTTTTCGATATGCAATTCGCTCTATACCGCATGTTTCTATGACGAACTGCGTATCGAAGCCGCCCGTGGAGTTTTCTACAGTGACCCTGCGCAGACCATGGACGGGCCTTTCGCATCGCACCTAGCCCGCTACGGAACCGCCATCGCCCGCCATGCCCCAGATGCAGCGACAACTCCCCCAGGTGCGAACAGGCCGACGACGCCCCCGCACTTCAACCATGCCAGTCCGGTCGCACGCGCCATGACCACGCGATCACGTACATTGCTGCCCCGACTGGTCGTGGATGGCATCCTGCCGTGCACGCTCGCCGCGCTGACGCTGATCGCCACGTTCACCGTGCAACAACTGCGCGACCTGGACAGATCCACGCAGTTGCGATTTGCCCTGCAGGCCGAACAGCTGTCGAACAACCTGCTGCAAGCCAACAGTGATCAGGCCCAGCACCTGCTGGATCTGGCCCTGCAACATGGCAGCGCCCTGCAGCGGATCGAACTGCGCGAACCGGATGGAAGCCAGCTTGCCAGCGGTGCTCCTGGCGCCATCACGCACCCGCATTACCAGCGCGAACTGCGCTCCGCCGACGGCGGCATCCGCCAGCTCAGCGTGCAGGCCGATCCACGGGAATACATGGGCCAGCGCCACACGATCTGGCGGCGCACGGCCTTTCACGTGCTTGGCGTGCTGTTGCTGGCAATGCTGTCAACCCGCGCCACCCGCCACTGCATACTTGCGCCGCTGCAGCGGCTGCAACAAAGCCTGAGCCGTGCGGGTGAGGAGTCGGCGCCAGCACCACGAATGCCTGAACCCCATCGCGAATTCGAACAGCTGCAGGTCGCCACCGAAAAGCTTGCGGCACTGCTCCACGAATACCGGGTCGAGCGCGCCACCATCCAGCGCGCCACTGCCGGCGACGCACTCGACCAGTTGCGCCGCAGCCAGGCTGCGGCGCGCAGCAAATCACAGTTCATGGCCCTGGTCGGCCATCATTTCCGCCAACCGCTGCAGGCGATGCAACTGCTCACCGCCAGCCTGCATCCGGGCATCGATGCCGAGCAGCAGGCACTGCTGCTGGAGATGCGCGGCAGCATCTCGACGATGACCCGGCTGCTGGACGCGCTGCTGGAGATTTCACGACTGGACGCCGGCGTGGTGGCGGTGCAGTCCATTCGCTTCAGCGTGAACCGGTTGTTCCGCCAGGACCGGAACGAACTGCTTGACGAGGCGCGCCGTCACCGCATCACGCTGAGCTGGCATGGCAGCCACGATCAATTGTTTGGCGACCCAGGCCTGACCGCGGCACTGCTGCGCCAGCTGATCCGCAACGCGATCGCCTTCACCCCGCCCGGTGGACGGGTACTGGTCGCCGCGCGCTGGCAACCACACGGCGTACGCATTGAAGTGCGCGACAGCGGCAACGGCATCGCCGCGATCCAGCAGCAGCGCATCTTCGAGGAGTTCGTGCAACTGCAGGGCGAAAGCGATCGCTCCGATGGCTATGGCCTGGGCCTGTCGATCGCCTCCCGCCTGGCCCGGGCATTGGGCACCCGCATCGAGCTGCGTTCCGAACCGGGCCGGGGCAGCACGTTCCGGTTCGACCTGAAGCGCCTGCCATCGCAACGGCCATCGACAGGCATCGGCGCCACAAACGTCGCTTCCGCCGCTCGCTGAACCCGTCGCAGCAAACAACATCCCCCAGCTCCGGACATCGCTGTGGCTGTTGCCCGCTCATAAATGCGGGCCACGATGGCCGGCTGCTCCGCTCCCAAGCCCTTGTGCCGCGGCGTGTAGACGCAAGGAAACAGTCACTTGCGGTAATGACGGCACGGAAAGAGGTGGCGGCACGAACCATCGCCATCCCACGGAAGAAACAGCACGACAAGCCCCCGTCATCCGAACGAGCTATGTCCAACTGGGAATAGGCCCACCGCGGTACCCCTGCCTAGACTGCGCCAGCTCATCGACCGGCTGCATGGCGCCGCCGGACCGCCGCCGGGAGGGACGCCACGTGCGCACCAAGTTCATGTTGATCCGACTGGCTACTGCGGTTGCCACCGTACTGGCCACCACCGGCCTTGCCGCCCAGGAGCTGCCGGCGCTGCGCGACCACGACGCGATGTCGATCGACACCTCGACCGCCCTCAATGCGCAGGCACGCATGGACGATGCCGACACCGCACTGTCCCTGAGCGCCGACGGCGCCCTGTTGTACGGCGCCAGTCCGGTGAAGATGGACGGCTACCAGTACTGCAGTCAGGCCATCGCGCTGTCCGAGAAGGGCGAACTGCGGCAGAGCGTGCGCGCCGCCAGCCAGGCGCTGTACCTGGCTCAGCAGAGCAAGGACGAGGAACTGCTGGCACGTGCCTACCGCGACTTGGCCATCGTCTATGGCTATGGCGGCAACTTCGAGAAGGCCACGGCCTTTGCCAACGCCGCGCTGGCGCATCCGGTGAAGGATCCCACCCAGATCGTCGGTCCCGCGCACAAAGTGCTCGGCGACGCCGCCGCACGACAGGGCAAGTACGACGAGGCCGTGGCCGAATACCGGCTGGCGCTGGACGGCAGCTCGGAGCGGTATCGCCCGCTGGTACAGCTGTCGCTGGTCAATGCGCTGGTCGATGCCGGCGACAGTGCCGACGCACGACAACAGTTCGACACCCTGGCGCTGGCGCCGGACGACCCGCTGCTCGGCAACGAGGCCCGCCGCACCGAAGCCAAGCTGCTGCTGGCCGAAGACAAGCCCGCCGAGGCGCAGGCGCTGTACCGCCAGCTGGAGCAGTCGGCCAGCGGCAACGACGCCGGCTATCTGCGTTTCTGGGCGCGCGACGGCATCGCGCGCAGCCAGTTGGCGATGGGCGACCAGGCCGCCGCCGCGAACACCTGGAAGCAGGCTCTGGACGGACTGGATCAGGTCCGCGCCGTTTTCCACAGCGAGGAGTTCAAGATCGGCCTGTTCTCCGACGTGCAGGACGTGTTCGGCCAGGCGATCGACCTGTACTCGCGGATGGGCGACAGCACCACCGCCTTCGAACTGTCCGAGCGCAGCCGCGCCCGTGCCCTGCTCGACGAGGTGCGTGACCGTGCCACGCTGGCCGGCGAAGTGGCCGCGACCACATCGCTGGCCGAGCTGCAGCAGCAGTTGCACGATGACGAGCGCGTGGTGGAATTCCACGCCCTGCCCGACCGCCTGCTGGTCTGGGTGGTCGGTCGCGACGGCATCCACGAACACAGCTATGCAGTGCCACGCAAGGATCTGGTCGGCCTGGTCGATGCGTTCCGCCAGTCGATCATCGACGGCAAGCGCAGTGCGGTGAGCGGTGCCGACCTGCTCGGCGAGCTGTTGATCGTGCCCCTGCAATTGTCGCCCGGCACGCGTCTGGTCATGGTGCCGCACGGCCCGCTGCACTATCTGCCGTTCCAGGCGCTGCGCACGAACGGGCAATACCTGATCGAGCAGCACCCGGTTTCGGTGTCACCGTCGATCAGCATTGCCATGCAACTGATCCGCCGCGGCACGGTGATGCAGGGCTCGCTGACCGCATTCGGCAATCCCGACGTGGCCCCGCAGTACGCCCTGCCCGGTTCCGAGGCCGAAGTGAAGGCACTGGCCGCCGCCTTTCCCGGCACGCAAGTATTCCTGCACGACCAGGCCACCAAGAGCCGTTTCGAGCGCAGCGCCGGCAGCACCTCGCTGATCCATGTCGCCGCACACGCCCAGGCCGACACCATCGATCCGCTGTACTCGCGCATCCTGCTGGCCAACGAAAACGGCAAGGTCAACTTTCTTGAGGCGCACGAGGTACTGGGGCTGGATCTGGACAAGGTCTCACTGGTGACCCTGTCAGCCTGCGAGTCCGGCCTGGGCCGGATTGCCGATGGCGACGAAGTGCTCGGTTTCACCCGTTCCTTCCTGTCCGCCGGCAGCGCCGGCATGATCGTGTCGCTGTGGCCGGTGTCCGACGACGCCACCAATCTGCTGATGTCCACCCTGTACGGCGAGCTGGCCAAGGGAAGCGACGTGCAGCTGGCGATGCAGCAGGCCCAGCTGGCGGTACTGCACGCCGGCAACATGAATCATCCCTTCTTCTGGGCGCCGTTCGACGTGATCGGCAACTGGCGCCTCACCATCGGAGCCACGCCATGAACCGCTTCGCCAGGATCGCGATGCGCTCGCGCCGGCTGCCGCTTGCGGTGACGCTGGGCCTGCTGACGCTGCCCGCGTTCGCCCAGTCATCCAGCCAGAACCTCACCGGCCAGGCCGTGCCGCAGATCCCCGCCAGCGATCAAGCCGCGCCACTGCCGCAACCACAGGCACTGCCGGAGATGCCGGCCACCACCTCGCCACAGGACAGCTTCACGCTGCGCGGCGTGCGTTTCCCCGGCGCCAGCGTGTTTCCCGAATGGCAACTGCAGGCGATGGTGGCCAACCGCATCGGCCAGCCAACCACGCTGGACGATCTGGACGCGATCGCCGCGCAGATCACCCTGCTCTACCGCAAGGCCGGCTACGTGTTCGCCACCGTGGTGGTACCGGTGCAGGAAGTGCGCGACGGCGTGGTCGAGATCAGCGTGGTCGAAGGCCGGCTGGGCCACATCACGCTGGAGATCGACCCGGCTACGCCGGTGTCGGAGGAACGTATCCGCGCGATGCTGGCACCGCTGGAAAGCGGCAAGGCACTCAACGGCAAGGTGTACGAACGCAGCATGCTGCTGCTCAGCGACCTGCCCGGGATAAAGGCACAATCCTCGCTGTCATCCGGCGTCGAGGCCGGCACCACCGACCTGACCGTGAAGATCGCGCCCGCCGCACCGGTGAACCTGTCGCTGGGCCTGGACGACTACGGCACGCGCGAGGCCGGCACCGTGCGCGGCGGCGGCTCGCTGCGCTGGAACAGCCCGTTCGGCATCGGCGACAACCTGGATGCGCGGGCACTGGTATCCGAGCGTGGCGGCACCGTGTTCGGACGGCTGTCCTACGAGGCGCCGCTGGGCCACGACGGTATCCGCGCCGGTGTCGGCGCCTCGCAGGTCGACTACAGCCTGGGCGGCGCCTTTGACGCGCTCGACGCCATCGGCACCTCGCGCATCTACGATGCCTCGATGACGTTCCCGCTGGTGCGCCAGCGCAACCAGAACTTCTTCCTGCGCCTGATGCTGGACCACAAACGGCTCACCGATCGCCTGCGTGCGGTCGGCTACAGCTCGCACAAGCGGGTCACCGGCGGCGGGATCGGCTGGGCCTGGGAGCGGCGTGACGACTTCGGCGGTGGTGGCTACCTGAGCAGCAACGGCACGATCTACCTCGGCAAGCTGAAGTTGCTCGACCCCGCCAACCTGGCATTCGACCGCGGCCCGTCCGGCAGCCACACCGCCGGCCGGTTCAGCAAGCTCACCTTCCAGTTCTCGCGGCTGCAGGCGCTGGGGCCGAAGCAGACGCTTTATCTCGGCATCGGCGGCCAGGTCAGCAGCCGCAATCTCGATGCCTCCGAGCAGCTTTCACTGGGTGGCCACGATGCGGTGCGTGCCTATCCGCAAGGCGAAGTGCTGGTCGACCGCGGCTTCATCGCCAACCTGGAATACCGCTACGCGGCCAGCGAGGACATCAGCGTCTACACGTTTTACGACGCTTCCCGCGGTTGGCTGAACAAGCGCTACGACCTGCCCGGCAACGTCAAGCCGATGCGCAGCCTGCACGGCCCCGGCCTGGGCATGAACTGGGCCCGGCCGGGCAAGTTCTCGCTCGATCTCACCGTTGCCTGGCGCACCAGTGCGCCCGCGGCAACCAGCGGTGGCGACAAGAAGCCCCGCGTTTTCTTCCAGTTGCAGAAGTTCTTCTGAGCGACATGCCGGAGCCAGCCATGAAGTCGCACGCCCGTCTTTTCCGCCGCCAAGCGCGCCATCTGCACCGCCCGCTGGCGTTCGCCGTCGCCCTGGCCCTGGGCATGCCACTGGCCGGACACGCCGCTGAACTCGCAGCCAACGCCTTGCCGACCGGACAGCACGGCATCTCCGGACGCATCACCATTCCCGATCCGCACGTCAGCACCAACCCGGCCACGGGCGGCACAACGACCACGCTGACCATCACCCAGCAAAGCCGTGGCGCCGCAGTAAGCTGGAACAGTTTCAACATCGGCAAGGACGCGGTGGTGGAGATCCGCAATCCGACCTGGGGCCGGCAAAGCGTCACCCTCAACCGGGTCACCGGTGCGGAGCCCTCGCAGATCTTCGGCAAGCTGATCGGCGATGGCTCGATCTTCCTGATCAATCCCCAGGGCATCACCTTCGCGCCGGGCTCCTCGGTCAACGTCGGCAGTCTGGTCGCCTCGACACTGGGCTATGGCGACACCAACGCGGATTTCGTCAACGCCGTGGATCGCGGCGAGCACCGTTTCAGTTTCACCCACATCGATGGCGATCCCTACGGCGATCTGGTGACGCAATCCGGCGAGGGTGACACACCCGCTGCCGGGATCACGGCCAACGGCGGCATGGTCGCCTTGTTCGGCGGCAACAACGTGGCCAACGGCGGCAGCATCACCGCCGATGGCGGCAAGGTGGCATTCGGCAGCGCCGACCAGATCACGCTGGACCTGCAGGGCGACGGCTTGACCATGCTCACCATCGACCTGCCCGGAAGAGGAGTGCCCGGGATCGCCAACACCGGCACGATCCAGGCTGATGGCGGCGAGGTGGTGATGCGACTGGATGCCCTCCAGCCCGGCGCATTCGTCGTCAACAGCGGCACCATCCGTGCCCGCTCGCTGCGCAACAGCGGTGGCAGGATCATCCTTGATGCCGCGCCCGGCACGACATACAAAGACGTTCCCATCGGCGGCGGCGATACGACGACATACACCGGCAACGGCGGCACCGTGACGGTCACCGGCACACTCGATGCCAGCGCGGCGACGACCGGCGTCGCCGGTGGCTCGATCACGGTGAGCGGCGACCGGCTGCAGATCAGCGGCGACGACGTATCGCTCGACGCCGGCGGCAACGGAGCCGCCAACGGCACGCTGGACCTGATCTCGTCCGCGAGCATGCTGGTGTCCGGCAAGGACACGCTGGCATTGCAGCCCGGGAACGGTCAGTTGGACCGCTATTCGCTGATCCTCGACAGCGCCCTGGGCGATGCACTGAGCCATGACACCGATGTCTCCCTGCGCTCCCTGGGCCGCCCCGGCGACAGCGCACAAGGCCACTACGACGGCTCGATCTGGTTCATGGATGGAGCCGGCACCGACAATGACGCCGACAACGATGGCGAAGAGGATCACTACCCCTCGGCACGAATCGACAAGGTCGCCGGCGGCCCGGCACGCCTGCTGGTCCAGGCCAATCGCGACATCTACATGCTGGGAGGAAGCTCGATCAGCTCAAGCAGTGGCTCGCTGGACGTGGACTTCGACGCCGACCACGCCGGCAAGGACGGCGCTCAGCAATACGACTTCGGTTACGAGAGCGGCGGCCAGATCACCATGGCCGGTGCCAGCATCCTGAGCAATGGTGGATCGGTCCTCTTCCACGGTCAGGGTGATCCCGAGGGGCGCGCCACCGGCAGCCGCGACTACCTGACCGACAATCCCGCGGATGATCCCGTACCAGCTGGTCAGACCCATCGCGACGGCATCCGCCTGCTGCTCTCCACGATCGACACCTGCGTGCGGGTCGGCGACGCCTGCAATGGCAGCGGCTCGGTGAACCTGCGCGGCCTCGGCGTCGACGACTACAGCGGCAGCCCGCTGCTCGCCGGCAGTGGCCTGAACATCACCAGCAGCATCCTCTCCGCCGGCAGCGGTGGCGTGACGCTTGACGGCGAAGCCGGTGGCATCGGCCATGGCGTGATGATCGCGCCACTCTACGCTCCCGACCGCATGATCCCAGGCAGTTCGTCAGTCCTCCGCAGCACCGGCTCGATCACGATCAACGGCCAAGCCGGCAGCGCTCCGGATAGCTGGGATGGCTCCTACCCCACCGATCTTGGCAGTGGCGTGGCCATCGCCTACGCACAGATCCTCGCCGACGGCGACCTGATCATCCACGGCGACGGCGGCGACTTCTCGGCACTGCTGGACAGCGCAGATCCTGACGACGCCATCGCAGCCAGCAACGGCATCATGCTGGCGGGTACCACGCTGCATGCCGGAAACGGACGGGCCCTGACGCTGGACGGCCACGCCGGTTCAGCCGGCCAACCCGGTATCAGCGGAAATGTGGAAGCCGCCACTCCTGCGGCCATCCGCATCGTGAGCATTCCCGACACAACGGAAGTCCGCACCTCGATCAGTGCTGCAGGCGGCCGGATCGACATCGGCGGCAACGGCGACATCCACCTGCAGAACAGCAGCCTCGATGTCAGCTCGGCCAATGGCGACGGCGGCGCGATCCAGCTGCAGGGCGACAACATCCTGCTCGGCGCGGCAACCTCGCTGGATGCCAGCGGCAGCGGCAACGCCGGTCAGGTGACAGTCACCGCACAAGGCATCGCCGCCATGGATGCCACCGCCAGCATGTTCGCCAATGCCGGCAACGGCCGCGGTGGCATGCTGTCGATCATCGGCAACGGTGGCCTGCGCGCCTACGGTTCGCTGACAGCACATGGCAACGGCAGCCTGATCGAAACCTCGGGCGGCTTCATCGATCTGCGCGGCATCCGCATCGACGGCGGCAGCTGGCTGATCGATCCGTACGACATCGAGATCGTCAACGGCACCGCCACCGGCTCGCTGGACAGCAATCCTTTCACGCCGATGCTCAACAGCACCATCCAGGACGGCGACATCAACCAGGCACTGAACAGCGGCAGCAGCGTCACCATCACCACGGGCGATCCCGCCACCGGCACCGCCAACGGCAATATCACGATCCACGACGACGTGTTGATCGACCGCACCATGGGCACTGATCCGCTACTGCTGAGCCTGCAGGCGCATGGTGCGATCAGTGGCAGCGGTTTCACCATCCGCTCCAGCTCCGGTGCACTGGCGATGGACTTCGACAGCGACGCGGATGGCCCGATGCCCAACGGCACCGGCGGCATCGATTTCGACAGCATGACCCTGCAGAGCAACGGCGGCGACATCCGGATGTTCGGCCAGCACGACGCCATCAACGGCTACGCCGGCGGCATCCGCTTGGGCGCCGATGCAGGATCCATCATCGACACCCGTGTCGGTGGCAGCGATACCGGCGCAGCCGGCAACCTGCTGCTGCGCGGCCAGGGCCAGAGCGACCCGTTCTCCATGATGGACGGCATCGTGCTGCAGGGTGGCGACGCCGCGAGCGGGCTGGCGATCCACACCGGCCAAGGCGACATCGACATGATCGGCCGCGGCAACAACGGCGGCAACGGCATCACCCTGCAGTCCGCCGATGCCGGCGGCGTGCAACTGGCGACCAGCAGCGGCCACATCCATCTCAACGGTTTCGGCAGCGCAACCGTCACGGACGGATCCATGCTGGGCAATTCCAGCCATGGCCTGTTCACCCGGATCGGTATCAATGGCGGCCCGGTCATCCTGCAGACCGGCAGCGGCGATATCGACCTGCGCGCCCACGGCCCCGCCGACAGCGACGACGGCAACGCCACCATGCTTCCGCATGACGGCCTGTATCTGGGCGCCGGCACACGCGTCATCAGCCAGAGCGGCAACATCCTGCTCAGCGGAACCTCGGAAGGCTCCGCCGCCGGCATCGAGCTGGCCGGTGGCCTCTCCTCCGGCAGCACCGCCGAAGCCACCCTGATCGACGCCGGCAGCGGCCGGCTCGTGCTACGCGCCCACAATGACACCGCATCACTGGGCAACGCACTGGCAATCGGCAGCGACCTGATACTGCGCAGCAGTGACAGCGTGAACATCCGCCCTGGCGGCGTCGACAACAACGGCAACCTGGTCGAGAACCCGCAGGACGCGATCACCATCGGTGCACTGTCCAGCTTCGCTGGTGGCATCAATCTGTCGACCGGCAACCTGGCGCAGATCGAAACCCCTGTCCTGATACTGGGCAGCAACATCCAGGCCGGTGATGTCACGGTGTCGAACGAGGCCGGCGACATCGCCTTCGACGGCAACCTCACCCTGTACGCGGCAGGTGGCGGCGACGTACGGCTGGACGGCGGCACGGTGGACGTGGGCACGCATGCGCTGGCGCTGGTCGCCGACGGCGTGGTCAGCCAGGCCGGCGCGATCATCGCCGGCGAACTGCTGGCGATGTCCGGCAACGCCAGCGTGCTGCTGGCCAACGGTGCCAACCAGGTCGCCGCACAGACCGTGGCCGGCAGCGCCGCAGGTGACTTCACCTTCCACAACAGCGGAGACCTCGGTGTCGGCACGGTGAATGCGACCGGCTTCAGTGCCGGCACCAATGCGCCGGACACGCTGACTGCCAGCGGCATCAACGCCGGGGGTGACGTGTTGCTGTACAGCCTGGGCGGCAACCTGCTGCTCAACGACAACGTGCAAGGCGCCATGGTGGATCTGGTCACCGGCCCCAGCGGCGTGTTCCTCAACCCCGCCGGCGCCAGCGTGCAGGCCGACAACGGCTGGCATGTCTGGGCATCAAGCTGGGTCGGCGAGGATCGTGGTGGTCTGGCCGGCAACGGCAATCTGCCCAATCTCTACGGCTGCACGTACGGCGGCACCTGTGCGGTGACGCCAACGGCAAATGCCCACCAGTTCATCTACACGCAGCAACCGGTGGCCACCATCGACCTTGCCGACAGCAGTCGCCAGTACGGCTTGCCGAATGGCACGCTGGACTACACGGTCAGCGGGATGATCCTCGGTGACCTGGCCAGCAACGCGATCAGCGGCACGCCGTCCACCAGCGCCACCCAGGCCAGCCATGTAGGCAGCTACGCCGTCGGCGGCAACTTCACCTCACCGGCCGGCTATCTGATGCAGGTCAACCCCGGCACACTGGCCATCACTCCGGCCACACTCACCTATGTCGCCGACCCGTACAGCCGTATCTACGGCGACCCGAACGGCGTGCTGGGCGGCCAGGTCACCGGCTTCCTGCTCGGTGACACCCTGGCCAGTGCCACCACCGGCACACTGGCCTTTGCCAGCAACGCCAATCAGACTTCCGGCGTGGGCAGCTACGCCATCAACGGCAGCGGCCTGTCCGCCACCGACTACGTGTTCGTCCAGGATGCCGCCAACGCCACTGCGATGACCATCACCCCCGCCACACTCACCTATGTGGCCAACCCGTACAGCCGCACCTACGGCGACCTGAACGGTGCACTGGGTGGCACCATCACCGGCTTCCGCATGGGCGACACCCTCGCCGACGCCACCACCGGCACGCTGGCCTTTGCCAGCAACGCCAGCCAGGCTTCCAACGTGGGCAGCTACGCCATCAACGGCAGTGGCCTCAACGCCACCAACTACGTATTCGTCCAGGATGCCGCCAACGCCACTGCGTTCACCATCACCCCCGCCACACTCACTTATGTGGCCGACCCGTACAGCCGCATCTACGGCGACCCGAACGGCGTGCTGGGCGGCACCGTCACCGGCTTCCGCATGGGTGACACCCTCGCCGACGCCACCACCGGCACGCTGGCCTTCAGCAGCAACGCCAGCCAGGCTTCCAACGTGGGCAGCTACGCCATCAACGGCAGTGGCCTCGACGCCATCAACTACATATTCGCTCAGGATGCCGCCAACGACACCGCACTGACCATCACTCCCGCCACACTCACTTATGTGGCCACCCCCCACCAGCGACTGGTCGGCCTGGCCAATGGTGTTCTTGACGGAAAGGTCGTCGGCTTCCGCAACGGTGACACGCTGGCATCCGCCACCACTGGCAAGGCCAGTTTCGACAGCCCGGCCGACATCAACTCACCGGTCGGTCAGTACGGGATCTTCGGCAGCGGCCTGTCGGCGCGCAACTACGTGTTCGTCCAGGACAGCGGCAATGCGGTGGCACTGCAGATCCTGCCACTGACCACGACGTACTCGCTGGACTTCCAGCGTGACCCTCCGGTGACCTACGTCTACGACCGCAACTTCGGCATCACCGGCCTGTGTCCGGCCACCGATCTGGCCTCCAGCACACGCGACAAGGATGGCGATCCGCTGGCCCGGGAATGGTCGCGCGTACGCTCGCGCCCCAATCTGGCCAACTGCGTCTCGACCCGTCAGAACAACAGCTGCGGCAATTTTTGACCCCCTGCACCATCTGCCCCCCGCAAACCGTTGCCCACAAAAAAGCCCGCGCGTGAAATCACGCGCGGGCGAATGATGGTGGGTCGCCCGGGACTCGAACCCGGGACCAATGGATTAAAAGTCCAGTGCTCTACCAGCTGAGCTAGCGACCCATCGTTGAAAAGCTCAAGCCGACAATTTTACGTGCTGCACCGCGGCCACACAAGCAAGCTGCACACTCAGACGTAGCGGGTGGGGTCGACCAGCCCAGCCTGGCGGAAACCCTCGGCACGCAGTTGGCAGGCATCGCAGTGGCCGCAGGCACGACCCTCGCCGTCGGCCTGGTAGCAGCTGACCGTGGCCGAGAAGTCCACGCCCAGGCGGGCGCCTTCCCGGGCAATGTCGGCCTTGCTCATCTTCATCAGCGGCGCGTGGATGCGGATGTCGGCACCTTCGACGCCGGCCTTGGTGGCGACATTGGCCAGCATTTCGAAGGCTTCGATGAAGGCCGGGCGGCAATCCGGATAGCCGGAATAATCCACCGCGTTGACACCACACCAGATATCGGCAGAACCGAGCACTTCAGCCCAACCCAGCGCGATCGACAGCATGATGGTGTTGCGCGCCGGCACGTAGGTGACCGGGATTGAGCTCTCGCTGCCCGCACTGTCCAGTGGCACGTCGATGTCGGCAGTCAATGCGGAGCCACCGATGCTGCGCAGGTCCACGCCCACGGTCTTGTGTTCTGCCGCGCCCAGCATGCGGGCAACCCGTTCGGAAGCGGCCAGCTCGGAGTTGTGGCGCTGGCCGTAGGCCACGCTCAAGGCATGCACCTGGTAGCCCTGCTCACGGGCAATGGCGATGGTCACCGCCGAGTCCATGCCGCCGGAAACCAGCACGACGGCCTTGCGGGGAGATTTGTCAGACATGTTTTGCATCCACATGGGTACGACCGGTCACCGGTCGGGAAACGCCGACGGCGACACAGGCCGGGGCGCGTGAAACAGGGGGGAGCGGAGAGAAGCGAGGAGTGAGAGATCGAACACTCTCTTGTCACTCCTCTTCACTCACTTCTCACCTTACCGGCCTGCTGCGTCGTTCCACAGCAGCTTGTGCAGTTGCAACTGGAAGCGCACCGGCAACCTGTCGGCGATGATCCATTCGGCCAGGTCGCGCGGCTCGATCTTGCCGTGCACCGGCGAGAACAACACCATGCAGCGATTGGCCAGGGCATGCTCGGCGACTTTCGCGCTGGCCCATTCGTAGTCGGCGCGACTGGCGATGACGACCTTGATCTGATCGTGCGGCAGCAGGTGGTCGAGATTGGACCAGAGGTTGCGTGCACTCTCGCCCGAGTCGGGCGCCTTCAGATCCATCACCTTGCGTACCCGCGGGTCGACGGCGGATACATCAAGCGCACCGGAAGTTTCCAGCGATACCTCGTAACCGGCCTCGCACAAGCGACGCAGCAGTATCAGGCAGCGCTTCTGTGCCAGCGGCTCCCCGCCGGTCACGCAGACATGCCTGGCACCATGGCTGGCCACCTCGGCGAGGATGTCGTCGATCGCGTGCCACTGGCCGCCGTGGAAGGAGTACTCGGTGTCGCACCACACGCAACGCAGCGGACAACCGGTCAACCGCACGAACACCGTGGGCCAGCCGATGGCATCGGCCTCGCCCTGGATCGAATGGAATATCTCGGTGATGCGCAGGCGCTCGGCAACGCGAGGCGTGCCGGACGCCTCGCGCGCGTCGTTGCCACTCATTCCGGCTACCTGCTCAGTAACCTGCCTGCCGCTGCAGGCGCGTCAGGCGTTCCTTGGCCAGGCTGGCCACCTTGGAACCGGGGTACTGGGTAGTCACCTGGGTCAGCGTGGACCGGGCCGCCTCGAACTGTTTCAACTCAGCTTGGCTGTAACCGACCTTGAGCAGGGCATCGGGTGCCTTGTCGCTCTGCGGGAATTGCTTCAACAACTGCTGGAAGGACTCCAGCGCCACCGTGTAGTTGGTGGTGACGTAGTACGACTCGCCCAGCCAGTACCAGGCGTTTGGCACCAGCGGATGGTTCGGGTGCTGTTCGATGAAACTGCGGAATTCACGCGACGCCACCACGAAATTGTCGGCACGAATCGACCTGAATGCCGCATCATAAGCCGCCTGGGCCGCTGCCGGATCATCCTCGTCGCTGCTTGCCGCTGGCGCATTGTCCGTCGCGCCCCCCGCCGAAGCAGCACCTGCCGAAGCCGTCGCAGCGGCCGCTGGTGCGCTTGCAGTCCCTGCCGGAGTTCCGGCCTGGGCCGGCTGGCCGGTTGCCGTACCGCCTTCGAGACGCCCGAGCCGGGCATCAAGGTCGCCGTACTGGGCCTTGTTCTTGTCTTCGAGCATCTGCAACTGGTGTTGCAGTTCCTCGACCTGTCCCTGCAACTGCTGCACCTGTGCCTGCAACTGCTGCATCTGGTTGACCATGCCGATGCCGGACTGGTCCTTGTTCTGTGCCTGCTGTTCCAGTCGCGCGACCCGGTCGGCCAGACTCAGCCGGGAGTCCTGCGCGGATACCGGGAACGCGAACAGCATGGCGGACGCGATCGCGCCCGCCATGCCGAACCTGGCTGCAAAGCTGTTAGCCAGTCGCTTCATCATTACTGCGCCGTGTAGACGATCTCGACACGACGGTTCTTGCTCCAGCAATCCTCGTTGTGCTCACGGCACACCGGCTTTTCCTTGCCGTAGCTGATCACTTCGAGCTGGCTGGCCGAACCGCCGGCCGCCTGCAGCGTGTCGGACACGGCATTGCCGCGACGCTCGCCCAGGCCGAGGTTGTACTCGCGAGTGCCGCGCTCGTCGGTGTTGCCTTCCAGACGGATGTGCGACATCGGGCGATCCTGCAGGTACTTGGCGTGGCAGGCCATGATCTGCTGGAACTCCGGCTTGATTTCGGTCTTGTCGAAATCGAAGTACACGACGCGCTGGCGCAGGCAGGCATCGGTATCAAGATCTGCCGGGGTGTAGCGGCCGTCGTCAACCGGCGGCTGGGTCTGGACGGGCGGCTCCGGAGCGGGCTCCGCCGGCTTGACTTCCTGCTTCTTGGAACAGGCGGCCGCACCTACGCAGAGCAGGGCAACCAGGGCGACACGAACGGTCTTATTCATGGTGACGTTCCTTACAAGTTGGGTTCCGACAAACGATGACGACAGACATTACTGAACAGCTGACGCCGGTTGACCGGCTGTTATTTTGACGCTTGAAAGATCGACAGTGCGTGATGCTGCATGGTCGCTCTGGCTGGCAATGACGCAACGAAGCATCACTGCCGGAAACCGAAATGACACCCAAAGGCGCTGGCCTCCCCACTCCCTTGGTACATGCTGCCGCACCTTCGTGCGACAGCATCGAAAATCAACGTTGCCGGAACGGCCCCCAAGCCGGTTCACGCACATCGCCATCGGAAAGCACGAGGCGCTGGCGGACCAGCCCGTCAGCCGATACGGCATACAGCACGCCACGGCGACCCTCGGTGGCGGCGTACAGCAACATACTGGCATTCGGAGCAAAACTCGGGGACTCGTCGATCGGGCCCGGCGACAACGGCCGCACCTGATCACCCAGACTGCGGTCCATCATCACGATACGATACACGTTCCCGTTGCCCTGCACCATCGCGATCTGCTTGCCATCGTAACTGACCGTGGCATTGGCATTGTTCTGCCCCTGAAAGCTGATCCGCTGCGGGGTTCCGCCACTGGCCGGTACCTGATAGATCTGCGGGCGGCCGGATCGATCCGAGGTGAAATAGATGCTCTGGCCGTCCGGCGACCAGACCGGCTCGGTGTCGATCGACAGGCTGGTGGTCAGCCGGGTTTCGGCATGGGTTGCCAGATCGAGCACGAACAGTTCCAGATTGCCCACATAGGACAGCGCGATGGCCAGCTTGCTGCCATCCGGCGACCAGGCCGGCGCACCATTGATGCCCTTGGCGTGTGAGGCCACCAGCTGGCGCGAGCCGGTGGTGATGTCCTGCACGTAGATCGCCGAATTGCCGCTCTCGAACGAGACATAGGCGATCTTGCTGCCATCCGGCGACCACGCCGGCGACAGCAGCGATTCCCTGGAGCGGGCCACCACCTGCGGGTTGTAGCCGTCCGAATCGGCCACGATCAGCGAATAGGTGATGTTGTTGCCCAGCCCGACCGCCGTGATGTAGGCGATGCGGGTCCAGAACGCGCCGCGCACGCCGGTGATCTTTTCGTAGATCTGGTCGGCGATCTGATGGGCCACGCCGCGCAGGTCACCCGCCGGCACGGTGAACGCCTGCGCCAGCAGGCTCTGCTGCTTGTTGACGTCCCACAACTCGTATTCGACCCGCAGCATGCCGCCACCGGCGTCGCTGATGCGGCCGACGGTGATGTAGTCCTGCTTGAGCAGGCGCCAGGTGGCGAACTTGATGTCCGCTCCCCGCGACGGCAGTTCCACGATGTCGCTCTTGGCCAGCGAACGGAACTTGCCCGATCGGTTGAAATCGTTGCGGATCACGTCGGCGACGTCGGTGGACAGCGGGGCGCCGCCATCCTGCGCAAACGGCACCACCACGATCGGGGTGGCGGTCTTGACCCCGCCGACGATGTCGACGTTCAACGACTGGGCGGCCGCCGGGCCGGCGAACAACGCCACCACGGCCAGCAGGATGATGGCGAGGCTTGAGCTGAATTTGCGCATGGACTTGGTCATTGCGGCCTGAAGGTAAAAGTGAGGTTGCGCTGGAACACGCTTTCGAAACCCTTGTACGGCAGGGTTTTCGTCCGCAGCACCGCATTCTCGACGGATCGCCGGCCAGCTTCATCATAAGGACAGCTCGAATCGACGGCCGCACTCATGACATCGCCGCCGGGAGACTGCACGATATGAACCTGACAGGGAAGCTCGGGTATGTTATCCGGCCTCAACCAGTTCGGCGTGACCGCATTCTGAATGGCAGCTGCATACTCGTCGGCGAGGTTGCTGTTGGCGCTGTTGTTGCCGGTCTGGCGCTGCTCGGCGACGGGCAGATCGGGCTGGCCATCGTCCCGCGCATTCTTCAGGTCTTCCATCTGCTGCCGTGCCTGCTGCGCCCGGTTGCTGGCCCGGCGGGTCTGCGCCGCCGCCGCATCCATCTTGGCGAACAGTTCATCCAGCTTCTTTTTCTGCTCGGCTTTCTTGCGTGCGGCCTCCGCGTCGATTTCGGCCTGGCGCTGACGTTCCTTCTCTTCCTGCAGTTGCCTGGCCTCCTCGGCCTTCTTCGCGGCGTCCGCCACCACGCGCTCCTGATCCATCACGTCGACGTGTTTCGGCGGCGGTGGCAGCGTGTCGATCTTCGGCGCATCGACCTGCGGCGGCGTGGGCGGCGGCACCGTCGGCGGTGGCGGCATGGAGTCGGGCACCGGCTTGGCATCGACCGGTTTCGGCGGCGGGCTGCCGGTGGCGCCGATCAGGGTTGCCTCGATCACCTCACCCTGCAGCTCCAGCGGCTGGACGCAGGTGATCGGATTCATCCACGCCGGCAAGTGCAGCGCCTCGAAGACTTTTTCGTAACTCGAGCACGGCAGCACCGCGAGGAACAGGAACCCCACGATGCCGATGTGCAGGAGGGCGGAGACGACGACCGCCCGGGGGATCGCCTTACTGTCGTCCATCAGACGCGCTCTTGCCCTGCAGCGGTTGCGCCATCAGGCCAACCTTGGACACGCCGACCTGCTGCAGGTCGGCCAGCACCTGGACCACGCCGCCGTAATGCCCCTGGTCGTCGCCAGCCACCAACACGTTGACGTCGGGATTCTCGCGCACGAAAGCACCGATCTTGAGCTTCAGCGCATCGACATCCAGCGATTCCTTTTCGGTCCCCGGCAGGGTCAGGAACAGCTGGCCGTCCTGACGCACGGTGACCACCACCGGATCCTTCTTCTGCTCCAGCGACTTGGCGTCGGCCTGCGGCAGATTGACGTCGACGTTGGACTTCATCATCGGCGTGGTGACCATGAAGATGATCAGCAGCACCAGCATCACGTCGATGTAGGGCACCACGTTGATTTCGGATTTGAGCTTGTAACGCCGCTGGCGGCGGGATTTGCGCATGGCTGCTGCTCCGCTCAGGCCGCGTCGTCGGTCTGGATCTGCCGCTGCAGCACCGAGGAGAACTCCTCCTGGAACACGTCGTAGCGCGAGGCGATGCGCTCGACCTTGGTGGCGTAGCGGTTGTACGCCCACTGCGCGGGAATCGCCGCGAACAGGCCCATCGCGGTGGCGATCAGTGCTTCGGAGATGTGCGGCGCGACCACGGCGATGGTCACGTCCTTCATGTCGCCCAGGCCCTGGAACGCGCCCATGATGCCCCACACGGTGCCGAACAGGCCCACGTAGGGACTGATCGAACCGACGTTGGCGAGGAACTCCAGGTTGCGCTCGAGCAGGCCGATCTCGCGGGTGCCGGCAACCTGCATGGCTCGCTCGGAGCCCTCGATCGCACTGCGCGGGTCATACGATTTGCGCTGGCGCTGGCGGGCGAATTCGCGGAAGCCGGATTCGAAGATGTTCTCGATGCCGCCGTTCTCGCCGCCGCGGCTGCTGATGTCGCGGAACAGCTGGGCCAGATCGCCGCCGGACCAGAAGCGTTCCTCGAATTCCTCGGCGCTTTCCATGGCCGCCTTGGTCTGCGAGTACTTGCGGACGATGATCACCCAGGAAAGGAACGAGAACACCAGCAATATCAGCATCACCAGTTTCACCGGCAAGCTGGAATCCGCGATCAGCGTGAAAATGTTCAGTCCACCGTTCATTGCTTGAGGGTTCTCCGCCAGTTCGGCTTGGGTTGTCTTTTACGGATTGTCTTTCAGGCGCCGGTTTCCGGAATCAGGCCGGCCGGAATCGCGGCCGGCCGCATGCGCTGCAGATCCACGCAGGCCACCCGCACCTGCGCCTGGATCAGGCGGCTGCCGTCTTTCCGGGTAATCGTCTGGTCGAACAGGATACTGGCAGCGCGGTGTTCTTTGACTTCGACTGTCACCGACAGTTCATCATCCAGCAGGGCTGGCTTGAGGAAGTCGATGTGCATGTCCCGCACCATGAAGGCCAGACCGGTATCCTGCTTGAACTGCATCTGGTCCACACCCAGCGCCCGCATCCACTCGCTGCGGGCACGCTCCATGAAACGCAGGTAGCCGGCGTGGTAGACCACGCCACCGGCGTCGGTGTCTTCCCAGTAGACGCGAACGGACCAGTGGAAGGGGGATGGCGGATCGGCAGTCGAGGACATTTTCGGAAGGGACGAGAGGCGAGTAGCGAGGGACGAGGAAGAGCCACGGCATGATAAGGCAAGCCGGAAGCCGCCGCCCTCGCCTCTCGCTACTCGTCCCTCGCCCCTGCTTCACCGAACAGATCCGCCGGCTGGGCGGACTGTTTCGGCGGCGCCAACCCCAGATAGCGCCAGCCCTTGCTGCTGATCATGCGGCCGCGGGCAGTTCGCACCAGGTAGCCCTGCTGGATCAGATAGGGCTCGACCACGTCCTCCAGGGTGCCACGATCCTCGCTCAGCGCGGCGGCCAGCGACTCGACGCCGACCGGGCCGCCATCGAAGTTCTCCACGATCAGGCTGAGCAGGCGGCGATCCAGTTCGTCGAAGCCCTGCGGATCGATCTTCAGCATGTCCAGCGCGGCCTGCGCGGCCTCCAACGTGATCTCGCCATCGGCGCGCACTTCGGCATAGTCACGCACCCGGCGCAGCAGCCGGTTGGCGATGCGCGGCGTGCCGCGCGAGCGGCGGGCGATCTCCTGCGCGCCCTCGACCTCGCAGGCGATGCCGAGGATGCGGGCGGCACGGCGCACGATCGCGGTCAGCTCGTCGGCGGTGTAGAACTCCAGCCGCTGCACGATGCCGAAGCGGTCGCGCAATGGCGCGGTGAGCATGCCGGCGCGGGTGGTGGCGCCGATCAGGGTGAACGGCGGCAGGTCCAGCTTGATCGAGCGCGCGGCCGGGCCCTCGCCAATCATGATGTCGATCTGGAAATCCTCCATCGCCGGATACAGCACCTCCTCGACCAGCGGCGAGAGACGATGGATCTCGTCGACGAACAGCACGTCGTTGGCTTCGAGGTTGGTCAGCAGCGCGGCCAGGTCACCGGCCCGCTCCAGCACCGGGCCGGAGGTCGAGCGCACGTTGACTCCGAGCTCGTTGGCGATCACGTGGCTGAGCGTGGTCTTGCCCAGACCCGGCGGGCCGAAGATCAGTACATGGTCCAGTGCCCCACTGCGTCGCCGCGCCGCCTCGATGTAGATCGACAGCTGCTCGCGCACCGCCTGCTGGCCCAGGTACTCGGCCAGCCGCTTGGGCCGGATCGAGGCTTCCAACGCTTCGTCGTCGAGTTGGGTGGCGGGGCTGATGATGCGGTGATCGGTCATCCCGGCATTATGGCGGCTTGCGGGGATGAAGTGGGGCTGGAATCAAGAGCAGGGGCGGCTGTTCCCATGAGCCAAAGAAGTGCTTTCCTGCACTTCTTTGGCTCGCCAGGGTCGGGCAAAGCCCGACCCTGGCTCCGCGAACCGATCGCCGTGGCGATCGGTTCGCGCGCGGTCCATCCGTGGACCGCGGTGGAGATCTGATCCGCTGCGCGGATCAGATCTCCACCTGCGCCCCCAGCTCGATCAACCGGTTGCCGGGGATCTGGAAGAAGGCGGTGGCAGGCAGCGCGTTGCGCGAGAGCACCACGAATACCTTATCACGCCACAGCGCCATGCCGGGACGGCGGGCGTCGGCGACGATGTTCTCGCGTGACAGGAAGAAGGTGGTGTCCATCATGTCGAAGCCCAGGCCGTCGCGGGCGCATTGGCCCAGCGCCAGTGGCACGTTGGGATCCTCGGCGAAACCGAAGCGCAGCTCCAGACCATGGAAATCGCCGCCCATCGGGGTGATCTGGATCCGCTCGGAGGCATCAGCTACCGGTGTCTCCAGGATGTCCACGGTCAGCAGCACATTGCGCTCGTGCAGCACCTTGTTGTGCTTGAGGTTGTGCAGCAACGCGTGCGGCACCGCGTTCTGGTTGGCGGTGAGGAACACCGCCGTACCCGGCACCCGCAGCGGCGGATGCTCGGCAATGTTCTCGATGAACGGTGCCAAGGCCAGGCCACCCTGCTTGATCTCGCGCACCACCAGTTCGCGGCCGCGTCGCCAGGTGGTCATCATCACGAAGATCAGCAGGCCCAGCACCAGCGGGAACCAGCCGCCATGGGCCACCTTGAGCAGGTTGGCGCCGAGAAGCGACAGGTCGATGACCAGGAACAACACACCCACCAACACCACGGTGAGCCAGTTCCAGTGCCAGCGCTTGCGCGCCACCACCAACGCCAGCAGCGAAGTCATGGTCATGGTGCCGGTCACCGCTATGCCGTAGGCGGCCCCCAGGTTGTTCGAGCTGTGGAACAGCAGCACCGCCAGGATCACCAGCACCATCAGCATGCGGTTCACCCACGGCACGAAGATCTGCCCGGACATCTCGCGCGAGGTATGCACCACCGCCATGCGCGGCGAATAACCCAGCGACATCGCCTCGCGGGTCATCGAGAACGCGCCGGAAATCACTGCCTGTGACGCGATCACCGCCGCCGCCATGGCCAGCAGGATCATCGGGAACAGCAGGGTCTCCGGAACCATGTGATAGAACGGGCTCTCGATCGCCTGCGGGTCGTGCAGCAGCAGTGCACCCTGGCCGAAATAGTTGAGCAGCAGCGCGGGCAGCACGAAGAAGAACCAGGCCAGGCGGATCGGCTTCTTGCCAAAATGCCCCATGTCGGCATACAGCGTCTCGGCGCCGGTCAGTGCCAGCACCACACCGCCCAGCGCGATGAACGACATGCCGCCGTGATGCATGAAGAAGCGCACTGCGTGCACCGGATTGACCGCTTCCAGCACGTCCGGATGCGCGATGATCTGGCGCAGGCCCAGCGCCGCCAGCACCAGAAACCACACCGTCATCACCGGCGCGAACGCCTTGCCAACCTTGTGCGTGCCATGGCGCTGCACCGCGAACATGCCGAGCAGGATCACCAGGGCGATCCACACCACGTACTTGTCCAGCCCCGGCGCGGCGACTTCCAGGCCTTCCACCGCGCCCAGCACCGAGATCGCTGGGGTGATCACGCCGTCGCCGTAGAACAGCGAGGCACCGAAAATGCCCAGCACCGCCAGCACCCAGCGAGCCCTCGGCGAGCCGCCCATCGAGCGCTGGGCCAGCGCCATCAGCGCCATGATGCCGCCCTCGCCCTTGTTGTCGGCGCGCATCACGAAGGTCACGTACTTCAGCGACACCACGATGATCAGTGCCCAGAACACCAGCGACAGCACGCCGAGCACGGCCGGCTGGGTCGGCGTCATGCCGTGCGTGCCCAGGGTTTCCTTCATGGTGTACAGCGGGCTGGTGCCGATGTCGCCGAACACCACGCCGATCGCGCCCAGCGCCAGCGTGCGCAAGCGTTGGGAATGCCCGGAAGTATCGCCGTCCTGCATGGCCGTTTCGCTCACGATCAGCCGCCCAGCGCCGCACGCAGCGCTTTGCGGATGATCGCCTCGGCGCTGTCGCCCTCGGCAGCTGCTTTCTGCACCAGCCGCGTTGCCTCCGCCTGCTTGTAACCCAGTTGCTGCAGGGCCACGACGGCTTCGCCGGAGGCGTCCTGCGGCATGCCGGGAGCCGCCGGCACGACACCGGCAACACCGGCCACGCCATCCAGACGGTCGCGCAATTCCACCACGATGCGTTCGGCGGTTTTCTTGCCGATGCCGGGGATCTTGGTCAGCGCCACCACATCGCCGGCCTGCACCAGTCGCGCGAACTGGTCGGTGGACACACCGGACAACACCGCCAGCGCGATCTTGGCGCCGATGCCGGTGACCTTGAGCAGACTGCGGAACAGCTCGCGCTCGCTTTCGCGCAGGAAGCCGTACAGCGTGTCGCTGTCCTCCTTCACCGCGTGATGGATCAGCAGGATCACTTCCTGGCCGATACCCGGCAGGTCGTAGATCGTCGACATCGGTGCCTCGACCTCGTAACCGACCCCGCCGATCTCGACCAGCAGCGAAGGTGGCTGCTTCGAAATCAGGATGCCGCGCAGACGACCGATCATCGACGGCGCCTCCAGGCTGTGCGCGGAATGCCCACGCGGCCCAGGCTCGCGCGGGTATGCGCATGCGTCACCGCCACTGCCAGCGCGTCGGCGGCATCGGCCTGCAACGGCCCCTTCAAACCCAGCAAAACGCCGATCATGTGCTGTACCTGACTCTTGTCGCCGCGACCACTGCCCACCACGGATTGCTTCACTTCGGTTGCCGCGTATTCGTGCACCGTGATCCCCTGGCTGACCACCGCACAGATCGCAGCACCACGCGCCTGTCCCAGTTTCAAGGCCGAATCCGGGTTGCGCGCCATGAACACCCGCTCGATGCCGCACTCATCCGGTCGGTGCGTGGCGATGATGTCACACACTTCATCAAAGATGCGTTTCAGGCGCAGCGGAAACGTGTCCTCGCCCATCACCACCAGCGCTCCATGGAACACGTGCGAGAGCTTCCCCTTCGCGTCCACGTCGATGATCCCCACGCCAGTACGCTGGCTGCCGGGGTCGATGCCGATGATGCGTGTGGCACCACGGGATTCGGGATTCGGGATTCGGGATTCGGGAGAAGCCACGGCGTGCACCATCACGCGTGCCGGAAACACGTGCGGGCCACCGGGCCCGCACGGTGTCGTGCGAATCCCGAATCCCCAATCACGAATCCCGGCGCCCTGCTGCTCACGGCAGCAGGGCGTTGTGCGACACCTCGCTGACATCGTCCAGCGCATCGAGCTTCTCAAGCAGATCCATCAGCGGCTCCAGCGCCTCCTCCGGCACTTCGACACGATTGTTCGGACGCATCACCACGCCGGCGTGCACGGCATTCAGGCCGGCATCGACCAGCGCCTGCTGCACCGCCTCGAAATTTTCCGGCGCGCACAGCACGGTGCTCTCGCCATGCTCGTTGACCACATCGTCGGCGCCCGCTTCCAGCGCCGCTTCCAGCACTTTCTCCTCGGCGTCGGCATCGCCGCCGGTGGCAAACACCAGTTCGCCGCAACGGGTGAACTGGAACGCCACCGAGCCGGAGGTGCCGAGGTTGCCGCCATGCTTGGTCAGCGCGTAACGCACGTCGGCCACGGTCCGGGTGGGGTTGTCGGTGAAGCTTTCGATGATCAACGCGATGCCGGCCGGGCCATAGCCCTCGTAGCGCAGTTCCTGCATGTCGGCGCCGCCATCGGCACCCGAACCACGCTTGACCGCGCGCTCGATGGTGTCCTTGGTCATGTTCGCCGCCAGCGCCTTGTCGATGGCGGCGCGCAGGCGCGGGTTGCCCCCGGGGTCGGCGACGCCGGAACGCGTGGCGACGGTGATCTCGCGGATCAGCTTGGTGAATACCTTGGCGCGCTTGGCGTCTTCGGCATTCTTTCGACCTTCGATGGACGGCCCTCTACCCATGACTTTGCCTGCACTGGATCGGATGAACGAACCGCGCATTTTACCCGAATTCCCGCACCGTGCCGCGCTGCGGCATCGCAGCCGCTAGTCGTCGGCCGCCTCGAAGCACCCCTGCCGCAGGAATCGCGCCACTCGCTGCGCCACCTCGGCCGAGAACAGCAGGCCGGTGTGGTTGGTCTCGACCACGCAATGTGCGCTGAGCCCTTCCAGCCGGGTTTCCTCGACCGCCACGGTGCCATCGTGGCGACCGTCGATGTGGCCAAGCATGGCGCCCAGGCCCAGCGGCGTGCTGCCGGCAATCACACCGACTTCGCGGCGACCATCCCAGCGCTCGAAGCCCTGTTCCAGCAAGGCCCGGTTGTGCCCCAGCAGAGCCTCGCCGCCACGTCCCAGCGCGGCGAAGCGGCGGGCGGCGGAACTGCCTTTCAGCGGCGAGCCAAGACAGACCACGCGACCAGGCGGCAATGGCCCGGCCAGGCAGGCGCGCAACGCCAGCAGACCGCCCAGGCTGTGCCCGACCAGGTGCACCGCATCGGCCTGATCGGCCAGCCCGGCGATGCGGGCATGCAGGCGATCAAGAATGCGTTGCTGGGTCGCCGCCACGCTGAGGTAGTCGAAGCGGTGCACGCGGAAACCCGCCTCGATCAGACGGCGATGCAGCATGGACAGCGCGAAGCCGCGCATCCACAGGCCATGCAGCAGGATCACGTGTTCAGCCATGGCTCGAAAACCCGGAAATGCCCGTGACGTCGGGGATGCCCTGACGATCCGGCAGATGACGTCTGCGCTGGGTGATCAGGGCAGTCCAAGCAGCGAAAGCGTGCCGGCTCAGCGGCCGGATGCCCCGCCGTCCTTTACCTGTACATGCAACTCCGCCAGCTGGCTGGCCGGGATCGGCGACGGTGCGTCGGTCATCAGATCCTGCGCACTGGTGGTCTTGGGGAAGGCGATCACGTCACGGATCGACTCGGTGCCGGCCATCAGCGCGGCGATGCGGTCGATACCGAAAGCCACGCCACCATGCGGCGGCGCACCGAACTTCAGCGCCTTGAGCAGGAAGCCGAACTTGGCCTCGGCCTCCTCCGCGCCAATGCCGAGCAGCTCGAACACGGCGCTCTGCATTTCCGGGCGATGGATACGGATCGAGCCGCCGCCGATCTCGTTGCCGTTGAGCACCATGTCGTAGCCGCGGCTGACCGCAGTGGCAGCGTGGCTGCGCAGGTCGGCAATGTCGTCGATCTTCGGCGCGGTGAACGGATGATGCAGGGCGACGTAGCGCTGCGCTTCCTCGTCGTACTCGAACATCGGGAAGTCGGTGACCCACAGCGGCTTCCAGCCGTCCTCGACCAGACCGCGGTCCTTGCCCACCTTCAGGCGCAGCGCACCCATGAAGTCGGTGACCGCCTTCCACTTGCCGGCACCGAAGAACACGATGTCCCCGCTCTGTGCCGCAGTGGCGTCGAGCACGCCCTTGAGCGCCGCGTCATCGAGGAACTTGGCCACCGGCGAGCTGATGCCCTCGCGGCCCTTGGCCAGATCGTCCACCTTCAGCCAGGCCAGGCCCCTGGCGCCGTAGCGCGACACATATTCGGTCAGGCCGTCGATCTCCTTGCGCGACAACGTGCTGCCGCCGGGCACACGCAGCGCCGCGACGCGGCCGGCCGGATCATTGGCCGGCTCGGCGAACACCTTGAACTCGACGTGTTTGACCGCCTCGGCCACATCGACCAGTTCCAGCGCGATGCGCAGGTCGGGCTTGTCCGAGCCGAAGCGACGCATCGCCTCGTCCCAGCTCATGCGCGGGAACACCGCATCCAGCTCGACGCCCTGCACCTCGCGGAACACGTGGCGGATCATCGCCTCCACCGCGTCCTGCACGTCCTTTTCCTCGACGAAGGCGAACTCGATGTCGAGCTGGGTGAACTCCGGCTGGCGGTCGGCGCGCAGGTCCTCGTCGCGGAAGCAGCGGGCGACCTGGTAGTAGCGGTCAAAGCCGGCCATCATCAGCAGTTGCTTGAACAGCTGCGGCGACTGCGGCAGCGCGTAGAACTGGCCTTCGTGCACGCGGCTGGGCACCAGATAGTCACGCGCGCCTTCCGGCGTGGCCTTGGTCAGGATCGGCGTCTCGATGTCCTGGAAGCCGCGCTCGTCCAGATAGCGGCGCAACGCCTGCACCAGCTTGATGCGCTTGCGCATCATCGCCTGCATCCCGGGGCGGCGCAGGTCGAGGTAGCGGTAGGCCATCCGCATGTCCTCGTTGGGGTTCTCGTGCAGCGCGAACGGCAGGTCCTTCGCCGCGTTGAGCACCTCCACCGTCTCGGCCAGCAATTCGATGGTGCCGGTCTTCAGCTTGTCGTTGACCGACACGCGCGGACGGATCGTGCCGGTCACGCGCAGGCAATACTCGTAGCCCAGCTCCCCGGCCACCGCGAAGGCCGCCGCGTTGTCGCGGTCAACCACCACCTGGGCCAGACCCTCGTGGTCACGCAGGTCGATGAAGGCGACGTGGGACTGCAGGCGGATCTTGTTGACCCAACCGCAAAGGGTGACGGTCTGGCCGATCAGCGATTCGTCGATGAGACCGCAGAGATGCGTGCGCATGCGCTTGGAACTCCGGACAGGCCGCGAGGCGGCCGAAACTTGGGGGAAAAGACCGCCAATCTTACCACCGCCATGCTCATTCGCCCGCCGCGGAGTGCCCTCAATCGCTCTTGGCAGGAGCCGCCGGTGCGGGCGCGGGAGAGGCTGCGGGAGCAGGCGCCGCCGCGGGGGAGTCGGCCAGGTTGTGCTTCTTGTCGCCATCCTTCTTGAAGTCGGTCTCGTACCAGCCGCTGCCGGCCAGGCGGAACGAGGGCGCACTGACCAGGCGGTGCAACTGCGGCTGGCCGCAAGCCGGGCAGTCGCGGGGATCCTCGTCGGACAGTTTCTGCAGGCGGTCGAAACGGTGACCGCAATGACGGCATTCGAATTCGTAGATGGGCATGGGAACTCCACAAACCGGCCGGAAGCGGACCGGCGACCCGCCATTATCCGCGATTTCGGCGGGGCTGGTGACATGCTTCCGCCGCCAGCCCCGCGCCGACCGCGTAGGGCGGGCACGGCCCGCCAATGGCGGCCCTGGCGATTCCGGGAGATCACGCTTGCCGCTTTGCTTTTTGGCGAAGTGGAAAAGCCGCGGGCAGTGCCCGCCCTACGCGGCGGCCACATATGACCATATGGAATAAGGATGGCGTAAAAAAATCATTGGACGCACCGGAGGACGGTACCTAGCCTGAAAAAATGCTGTCCCGCAGCATTCCCCATAAAAAGAAGAGTCCCCACCCATGAAATCCCGTACCTCCCTCCCCCGCCGGGCATGGCTTCCGGCGGCTGTACTGCTGTCGCTGGCCGGCGCCGTCTCGGCCCAGGAAACCGCCGCTCCGGCGAAGAACCTGGACACCATCATCGTCACCGGCACACGCGCCGACAACCGCACCGAAAGCAGCTCACTGACCCCGGTCGACGTGGTTTCGGCCAAGGTGCTGCGGCAGACCGGCACCAACGAACTGACCACCGCGCTGGCCCGGGTGATTCCCTCGCTGAGCTTCCCGCGTCCGGCCACCTCGGACACCGCCGACGCACAACGCCCGGCGCAGCTGCGCGGCCTGTCGCCGGACCAGGTGCTGGTGCTGGTGGACGGCAAGCGCTGGCATCCGGGTGCGATCATCATCACCAACGGCGTGCTCGGCCGCGGCGCGCAGGCGGTGGACCTGAACACCATCCCGATGGCCTCGATCGACCACATCGAGGTGCTGCGCGACGGCGCCTCGGCGCAGTACGGCTCCGACGCGATCGCCGGCGTGATCAACATCGTGCTGAAAAAGGGCACACAGGGCGGCTCGGTGGAGGTCACCGGCGGCCAGTACTCGGCTGGCGACGGCCGCCAGTGGCAGGCCTCGGCCAATGCCGGCATCCCTCTGGGCGACCAGGGCTGGCTGCGCTTCACCCTGCAGGACGGCCACCAGGACTACACCAACCGCTCCGGCCCCAACCGCACCCGCGCCTGGGAAGGCGTGACCCAGCGCTATGGCGACCCCGAAGTCACCGAGCACAACCTGCTGCTCAACGGCCAGTACAACCTGAGCCCGAACGTGGAGCTGTACGCCTCCGGCCACTACAGCCAGCGCGACAGCGTGTCGCCGGCGTTCTTCCGCAATGTCGACAACGCCAACACGATCATCTCGATCTACCCCAACGGCTACCTGCCGCTGGAAAACTCGCAATCCACCGACCGCTCGCTGGTACTCGGCATCCGCGGCAAAACCGAAGGCGGCTGGCGCTGGGACGTCAGCGGCAACTACGGCGGCAACCGCGTTTCCTACGCCACCTTCAACAGCCTCAACCGCGCCTGGTACAACGACTTCGGCAGCACTCCGACACGCTTCCACGACGGCATCCTGGCCTCGTCGCAGCAGGCGCTGGACGTTGACATCGCCAAGGACCTGTCGCTCAGCTGGCTGCCCAACGACGTGACCCTCGCCTTTGGCGCTGAATACCTGCGCCAGAGCTACAAGATCGTCGCTGGCGACCTGCCCTCGTACTACACCGGAAACTCCGGCCTGTCCGGTGGCGCGCAGGGTTTCGGCGGCTTCCAGCCAGCCAATGCCGGCTCGCATGCACGGCATGACGTGGCCGAATACCTGAGCCTTGAAACCAACCTCACCGACCGCTTCGGTGCCTCGGCCTCAGTGCGCCACGAGGACTACTCCGACTTCGGCACGACCACCTCCGGCGCGCTGGCCGGCCGCTTCGACTTCACCGACCGCTTCGCCCTGCGCGGCAGCATCTCGACCGGCTTCCGCGCGCCGTCGCTGGCGCAGCAGTTCTACGCCTACACCTCGTCGCTGTACTTCGGCGACGGCAATTCGCTGGGCCTGCCCGAAGGTGTCTATGACACCGGTCTGGTCAGCTCCACCAGCCAGGTCGGCCGGTTGCTCGGCGGCGAACCGCTGAAGCCGGAGAAGTCGCGCAACTACACGCTGGGCGCGGTGTGGTCGCCGCTGGACACGCTGGACCTGAGCCTGGACGTGTACCAGATCGACATCGACAACCGCATCACCCTGTCCAGCAACCTCGCCACCAGCTCGCCGCAGGTGCAGGACTACCTGGCCGCCCACGGCGTCACCGACATCAACTACAGCGGCATCTCGTACTTCACCAACGCGGTGGACACGCGCACCCGCGGCGTCGACTTCGTCGCCAGCCACCACTTCAACTTCGCCAACGGCAGCTCGCTGCAGAGCTCGCTGGCCTACAACTACAACAAGAACAAGGTCACCCGGATCAAGCCCAACCCCGCCGTGCTCGACGCGCTGGGCCTGGACCTGAAGCGCATCGACCGCCGCGACCAGTACGGCCTGCTCGCCGACAGCACTCCGCGCAGCAAACTGGTGCTCAACAGCCTGTACAACATCGGCCGCTGGAGCCTCAACGGCACGCTGACGCGCTACGGCCGCTTCGTCTCATACAACTCGGTCAACCCGGCACTGGACCAGACCTTCCCGTCGAAGTGGCTGCTCGACCTGTCGGCCAGCTACCAGCTGGATCGCTGGAACTTCACCCTCGGCGCCGACAACGTGCTCAACACCCATCCCGACCGCGTGAATCCCACCAGCGACAGCAGCGGCGCCTTGCCCTACAGCCTGTTCTCGCCGTTCGGCTTCAACGGCGCCTACGTGTACGGGAAGGTGGCTTATCGCTGGTAAGCGAGGAGTGAGTGGAGAGGAGTGAGGAGTGAGAGAAGAGCCGGCGCTTGCCGTGCTCTTCGAATCACCCGGCCGCCATTGGCGGGCAATGCTCGCCTTGCGCGTTCCGATTCATGTGCAGGCGTGCCGCTTCACCGATGTCGGGCAGTGCCCGACCTACGCTCTGGCTGTTGCCGTTGCTTTTGCTCGTTCGAAAAGTGCGGGCCAGGATGGCCCGCTGCTCTACCGGGGCCCCTCTGAAGCGGCGGTCGGGCGGAGGAAAGTCCGAAGGGTGGCTGACATGGCGAGGGCATGGATACCCGAGTTGAGGCAACGCATGGAGCGGTTGCCCAATGTCAGCCAGTTTTTCGTCAGGGCAGGATGCCCTGTCGAAAAACCCCGCAGCCCGGCCGCGTACCCGATGGACAGGCGACGACATGGATGTCGGAGTTGAGGCAACGCAGGAGCGGTTGCCCGATGTCCATCGGGCGCGAAAGCGGGGTGGCCTTTCTCTTTGGTTACTTTCTCTTTACTCCGGGCATCCTGCCCTACGCCCTTCGGGCCAGCTGCGCTGTTCGCATGCGCATCCTGCGCATGCGTGGC
>Ga0222419_100156_pt1 | contig 118511 bp, 114 predicted proteins | sample 1B20Ametagenome_FD_182474 | JGI IMG/M metagenome (GOLD analysis project Ga0222419, IMG submission 182474) | Enriched microbial communities from leaf-cutter ant dump, University of Wisconsin, Madison, United States - 1B20A (version 2) | ecosystem: Environmental > Terrestrial > Nest > Insects... | reverse complement strand
TGGCCCGTTGCTGCCTGGCGAGTGGCCGGTACTTGAGGTTCGATGGCGTCAAGTGCCTCGCACTGGCGTCTAACAATTCATTCAAGCCGACGCCGCTTCGCGGCGCGGCTTAATTCAGGCGTTAGACGCTCATCAGGGGGATTTGTGGACGGATATATCCAGACAGCGATCGGCGTCTTCATCTCAGTAGTGCTTTTCCTAATCGGGTATCGCCAAACAATTGGGGCCCGTCGTGAGCGCACAGCTTCGGCCAATCGTGCGGTTTATAAAGCTCTGCTTCGAAGACTCGTTCTTGAGGAGTATTCTCCCAAGCCCGACGACGTAAACAGGCTAATTGAAGGAAAAGCACAGGAGTTCAAAGTTGCCTCTGGCGACCTTTACTCTGACGAACAGGTGCTCAATCAGGTTTTTGCTGAGATCTTTGACAATGATTTCATAGCACCAGACAAGCGAACAGAGATCGAACAACGGCTGGCGGGGACACTTGGTCAGCTATCAAAAGGAAAGCAAAAAGTAGACGAGTTGCGTCTTTCAAATCCTGATCAGGAGAAAAGGCGCTTCCTGCTGCTTGCAATTCTAGGGCTGCTTGCCTCGTTGATGGGCGCACTTGCCTCACTCTTCTTGCTAGGAGACAAGATCTTCCAGTTCGGTCCGGGAGTCAGTGCGTTCAAATCTCTCTTCCCCGCGTTGACCGTCTTTGTCGCAAGTTTGGTTTCTGTTGTCGCAATCTCATTCGTGAAGAGAGTTCGGGAATCTCCGGAAGAGATTCCTTCGCGCAGCAATGCTGCTGCTGACGGTGCGCTCCTTGAACATCAAGTTGCCGCGACTTTGTTAAAGCTCAACATGCCATTCCAGATTGAGCCAAAAGTCGGCCTTCTCAGGCCAGACTTTGTTGTCAATATCGGTGGCAAGCGTGTCGCTATTGAGGTGAAGTCCTGGCGGTCCCCGCCGCCGATGACGCTGATTTCAAGGACTGCACGATACCTGCAGGAGGTTCTCAAGTCAGGAGGCGTGGAGCGGGCTGCTGTGGTTACTCGTGGGCGTCTCCCTGCTATGGACAAGATGACCGGCATTGAGAACGTGCAGTTTGTAGCCTTCAAAGATCTCGAGGAATGGCTCAAACTACAAAGCAAGAGCGGCGTCTAACAATTCATTCAAGCCGACGCCGCTTCGCGGCGCGGCTTAATTCAGGCGTTAGGCGTGCATGTTGATTCGAACCAAGCCACGAAAGAAGGCAAGCAACCTCGTCTGGCGTTTGGCCGAGATACTTATTACTGCTCTTGGTCTCTTTAGCTTTTACAACGCAGCCTATGGTGTCTTCTCCGGAGAGATTCACGCCTTTACGTCATCATTCACGCAGCGCCCGCCCCGGGCTTCTTTTGGTTCACCGTATTGCTCTGGGCCGCTGGTGGCATATTCCTGCTATCAGTAGCATTCAACTGTTGGCGTGGCAGGTAGCGCGCCTAACAATGCATTCAAGCCGAAGCCACTTCGCGGCTCGGCTTAACTCAGGCGTTAGGCTCCATGGATCAAGACTTCATCTCTGCCGTGAAGATCGATGACCAAGGCCGGTTGCATGTAGTGCCGGACAACACGGAGTTCCCGCTTATTTATCATGCTGGGCTGGAGGTCAGTTGGGACGATTCAACGCGATCTTTGCACTCACCGAAGCCTCGCGACTGGGACTATGTCAGGTGGTATCAGCAACTGGTTACTGCGGCAGCTCAGGAGTATGGTTGCCAGCTGCTACTCACCGACCAGACCACTTGGATCAATGTTGATCCGGACACCAAAGCACAGCTACTTGAGGCTCAGTGCCATGGTGCCTAACAATTCATTCAAGCCGACGCCACTTCGTGGCGCGGCTTAATTCAGGCGTTAGCAATCACAGGGGGATTTATGCGTTGGATGTGGGTAGTTTTCTGGATCGTCGTGGCGGCCCTTCTCTTGGCAACAGCCGTCGTAGTGAAAGCAGTCTTTGACTCTCCTCCACCAACTAACAGCACCGCCTTCTTTGAGTCAGTAAAAGCCTTGCTTCTCTGCCTGGGTGGAAGTGGTGTAATTATTTCAATTTACTTCACAGCAGTAAATTCGCTGACACAGAGAAAATCAGAAATTATAAACAACACATTTGATCTCCTTACTCGCTGGGATGACCCACATCTTTCCCGCGCAAGAAAGTGGACAAGAAAAACCAAGGAGTCCCAAGAAGATACATCAAACAATCAACTTCTTGAGGCAATAGAGAGCAATGAAGATTTAAAACACTCGGTCACTCTTGTCCTAAATTATTTTGAGCACGTTAGATTTTCTCTAAAAACAAATAGAGTAGATAAAAAGCTATTCAAGGAATCCCTCGGGTCAACGATAATAAACATCTCAAATAGGTTCATGCCCTATGCAAAAAAACTAGGGCAGGAAACCGAAAAAGATCTTAATGAGGTTATTAGTCTGCTCAAGTGATTGCTAACAATTCATTCAAGCCGACGCCACTCCGCGGCGCGGCTTAATTCAGGCGTCAGGCCGCTCATGCACCCATACACGATGCTCAAAGAAATTCTCGGTGAGATGGGTGCTGAGCTGACCTCGGAGGATCTGCATCCGGACGTATTCGGTAGCTACGTTGCCACCTATGCCAATCAGGGCCATCCCATTCGCCTCGTTTGGGACGGGAAAGGCGGTTGGGGGTTTGTGCAGCAGCACCGCTCGGACGACGACTGGGCTGATGCCACGGATTTCCTGACGGAGGGAGACCTGGGGAGTGTGCCGCAGAACCATGCCAAGATTGAGCACTTCCGACAGGTCGTTGTCACGCTTCTTCGGTGAGCGGCCCAACAAGTCATTCAAGCCGACACCGCTTCGCGGTTCGGCTTAACTCAGACGTCAGGACTCTCATGCCGGTTAACGTCGTAGCGAAGCAGCAGATCACCGTTGGCACCGAGGAGGTTATTGAGGGCGCGGCCCCGGATGGCTCTTTTGTTGTCGTCTTTGAAGACGACGGAGACACTGGCTACTTCTATGCACTAGACCAGTCCCAATCTGGTCAGCCCATCCAAGATGCCATGCATGTCTACAACGTTGCCAACGTCACCGACAAGCATCTTCCATTAATTGTTGAGCTGGGCTGGTCACCCGACAACCAAAAGGCAGTGTTGCTCATCAACGATTATGCTCACGCTATCTTTGACTTCTCTACCAAGCGAGGCTACTGCCGTACGGGCTTCCCATCCCCATCAGCGAGTAACGGTTGGCAAGGCCATGACTGGGACGATTCCGCATTCAAGCTCTTCGCGTGAGAGTCCTGACAACTCATTCAAGGCGGACGGCTTCGCCGCCGCTTAACTCAGGCGTTAGAGCGCGCTAGAACTTCACAGAGGATCAGACGTTGGAAGCAAGAAACCGGCTACTTCCAGATTGGCTCACAAAAATCAGAACTCGACAGATCGTGCTGCCACGGTTTCAGCGGTTTCAAGCATGGTCGCATGGCCAGATAACGGGGCTTTTAAATAATGTCCTTCAGGAGCTTCCAGCGGGGGCTGTTCTGATTCTTGAGGTTGGGGATAAGGAGCCATTTCACTCGAGGCCAGTTGTTGGTGCGCCGGAGCAGGGCGACCGCATTACAGAGCACTTGCTGGACGGGCAGCAGAGACTTACTGCTCTCTGGCGCAGTCTTCATGACCACTATGAGGATCGATCCTATTTTGTAGTTCTGCAGCAAGATGATGAGGCAGGTGCACCGTACTACATTGTGTCGTATAGCAGATGGGAGAAGAAAGGCCAGCGGTACCCATTGTGGCTTGATGAGCCAATCTCTTTATGGGATAAACGAATGATCCCTGTTTCGTTGCTGCGTCCTGATAACGAGGCTGAACGCGATCTGGAGAAATGGGCGGAAGCCGCATCCGCAGATGATCGAGAAATTGAGAGGGAAATTACGCGGGAGGCGAACAGGCTTCGGCAAAAGTTCGCATCCTTCAATATCCCATTTCTATCCTTGCCAAGTACAACCAAGAACGAGACCGCACTGAACGTGTTCATTCAAATGAACACATCGGCGTCTCCTTTGACAGCATATGACATTGTGGTGGCGCAAGTTGAGGCTGCTGCGGGCAGGTCGCTTCATGAGTTGACTGACAGGTTGCGACAAGAGGTGCCATCGATCGAAGAGTACATAGCGCCACCCGATCTTATGCTGGCTGTTACAGCATTACTTCAAGACAAGGTTCCGAATAAAAGCACATATCTCGCGAATGGGTTCAGCGATCACTTGGTGAAAGTGTGGGACCAAACTGTTTCTGGGATTCGCCGCGCCATATCATTTCTCGAAGAAGAAAAGATTTTCGATGGCAAGCGCTTGCCAACAGATGTCGTCTTGTACCCATTGGCAGCCCTGTGGTCTCAAGTAAGTGATGGTCTTGATGCTGAAGGATGTGCCAGATACTTATTGCGAAAATACATCTGGCGTGCGTTCTGTACAGATCGATACGAGCGCACATCTGCGACAAGAGCTCTTGTGGATTTTCGACAGATATCGGGACTGCTTCGCGGAGAAAGTGAGAGTGTGGCAGATGTATTCGACGAAAGCAGATACCCGCTGCCGAGTGTCGAAGAAATCAAACTCGCCGGCTGGCCAGTACGTAAAGACCGATTGGCAAGGGCTGTTCTTGCTGTGGCACTTCGATCTGGAGGGCTAGATTTTGCTGATGGGTCGCCTGTTTCGCGGTCGAATCTTAAGAAGCGTGAATATCATCACCTGTTCCCGAATGCTTGGTTGTCCCGCGCCAATTACGGTGATGAAGAAATCTTTCGATCATTAAACTGTGGGTTAGTTAGTTGGCGAACTAACCGGACAATTTCTGATAAACCACCTTCGCTATATCTTAAGGAGAGAATGGAGGCTTCAGCTCTCGGCGAAGCCGAACTTCGACGTCGTTTGGATTCACATTTGATCCCGTTCGAGCCCATTTTAGAAGAGACGTATGAAGGTTTTCTGAAAAAACGAGCTGAAATGATACGAGAGCAAATGGTAGATCTCTGTGGTGCGCAAAGTGGCGCGCTCTAACGGTCACTCAACTCGGACGCAGGCTTCGCCCGCACCGGTTACGTGAGGCGTTAGGCGCTAGCTCTTGTTGGTTCGTTGTAGTGTGTGTTTCGCCCAGCTTCGCGCAGGCTTGTCGTCCGTCGCCGCTGCAGCTTTCTGTGCAGCCTGGTCGCCAGCCCTGAGAGTTCCGAGCTGGTAGTTGTGGGGGGAGTCGGTAGTTCAAGCTTCACGCCGGTCGGCTGGTGTTTGTCGCCTGCGCGCGCAGCGTCGCTATCGTCTAACAGTTCGTTCAAGGCGGACGGCTACGCCGCCGCTTAACTCAAGCGTTAGGGCGCTGTGGACCACGATCATGAAATTTGGTGAGCTTCTTCGTTGGCAATGGCAGGGCTATGCTCGTAATCATCAGGCACGGTCCAATCTGTTGCTTCACATCGTCTTGGTTCCATTGTTCCTCGTAGGCAACGTTGCGCTGTTAGTGGGCGTGGTTCTGTTGTCTTGGTGGTTGGCTCTTGTCGGCATCATCGCAACGGTCGCTTCCATCGCTTTGCAGGGGCGTGGCCATAAGGCAGAGGTCAATTCGCCTGAGCCATTCACCGGAGTCGGTAATGCACTATCGCGCATATTTCTGGAGCAGTGGGTTACGTTTCCCCGGTTTGTTCTTTCGGGTGGCTGGTTTCGAGCGTTACGGTCAGTGCCCTAACAACTCATTCCAGCGGACGCGTCACGCGCGCTGCTAAATTCAAGCGTCAGGCTCCGGAGGAATATATGCGCAAGCTTCTCCACCTATTTGCAGTATTGATTGCCCTCGCATCAACAACAGGTGGCGCTACCACATGGGGAAAAATTAAGGTGCGTGATCCCATTAATCGCGATCGCCTTGAAGTTTCAACTCCTGCATCATCGGGAGGCTATATCTATCAGTGGCCAGGGAAATCAGACTTGGTTTTCTGGCCATATACCGACGAAAACTGGTTGTGGTTCAATCCTGAGTCCGGGTATATCGCTTTTGGGAACGACTTCGAAAAACTCGATCAATCCCAACGAGAAGCCCTGAAATCTTGGCTCCAGAAGAACTTCGACAAAAACAAACCACCTGCCTCTCGTTTGGATCTTCTGAACTGGGCAGAGAAGCTTTATCAGTTCGCGGCATGGATGCCGATTTTTGGTGCTATTTCTATAGGCTAATGGCCTATGAGACTAGAGACAGCCCCACCATCAGCCTGGATTATGTGAGAAAGGCAATTCCGTTGCTCACACAAGATCTTGAATCTGCAAATGACCAAGGCAAGAAGATGCAGACGCTGTATCTGCTTAGTGAATACTCTCGTCGGTTAGGAAACTCAGCTGATTCCATGCGTTACTTTGAGAAATTAAAAAGTACCGACCCTAAAGATGGTCTTACTGGCTTCAAGGATTACTTATTGAACACTGCTGCGGAACAACGCAATCCAGACTCCAGCTTGGACCATCCAAATCCTGAGAAGCCGCAGGCAAAACCCTGAGCCGTTTTAGCCCGTCAAAGGCCGTAGCCTAACTAGTCGTTCGAGCCAACGCCGCTTCGTGGCACGATTTTGGGCTTTCCACTACGTTAGCCCAAAACCGCGCTACTACTCGGTGCGACTTAACTCAGGTGTTAGGGTGCAGCAATGAGCAACTCTACACGTCAGCCTTTTTGGTTCTTGCGCTACTTGCAGGTTGTGCGAGTAGCCCGCAAAAAGATCCGCTCTACAGCGGCGAGTACTTTTACAACTTCGAGAGTTCCTATCTCACGCCCGACGGGAAGGATGAGGCATGGTGCATCAACGCAGGCCGGATGGAGCACGCCATGCTTCCCGCCAAGGACGTAAACGACCAATGGGGTACTTCTCGCGTCGTTGTGCGCGGCAAGCTTGGACCTCGTGGTAGCTACGGTGGGCTTGGCCGTTGCCAGCACGTACTAGACGTCACCGAGATTGTTGAGGTATCTGATATGCGTGGCAGGGGTGAGTAGGCAACGCCCTGACAATTCATTCAAGCCGAGACCGCTTTGTGGGTAGGCTTAATTCAGGCGTTAGCCAATGGAAAATGCGCTCCTGTACATGAAAGCGATCGCCATCGTTCACGGCATAATTGGCTACTTTGGTGGCGCCGTTGCGGCATCTCCTGAGATTCAGGCGGAAATCATCTATCAGGGTCGAAATCCAGTGGTAGGTGATGTAAAAAAGTACTTGGTCTATGGAATGTGCTTTTGTCTGGTGCTCTGCGGCTTTTGTCCGTGGTTCAAGCCGTCTGCAACTCCATTGTGGGCATGGCTCGCCCTTGGCTTCCATCTGCTCAGTGCTGTACTCGACTTTGCAACACAGCAGGGACGCTTCTGCTGCTGGCGCTGCATAGCAACTGGCGTTACCGTCAAGACCATTGCAGCTGTTGCTCTTACTTATCTCGCCACCATGCTTCCGTCGGCAGGCAGTGGCTGACAACTCGTTCAGGGCGGACGACCCTGATGGGCTGCCGCTTGACTCAGGAGTTAAGCAGTGCATGAAACTTTCTTCGCACTCGTGGAAGCAGCATGGCGCGATCTCGCTCTGGCGCTACACGGAAAACGAATGCAACTACCCGGGCTGGCACCTCAGCGCCAATCCTGCGGGCTGCGAGTCCCTGATCGCCCTGATTGAGGCACTTGCCGCAGACGGAGCAAATGCAGCACGTTCCGTGGAACTCATGCCTCCTACTTCAGCCATTCTCAGCGTGCCCAACAACAAGCATGGCACGGCCAAGTTCGTGGCACCCACAAAGCTACGCATCAGCTTTTCCGGCACACCGGATCACTGGCTATTGCCACAACAGCTAGAGCCCGCTGAACTATCCTTCGGCCATGCTTGGCTTGCCCCACTCCGCAATGGCCTTGCCGGCATACCAAACGGAATCGGTGACTTCTCTATTGGCGGTGATCTTCCACTCTGGTTCTGGTGGCAGGCGGACACTGCCTGACAATTCATTCAAGCCGACACCGCTTCGGGGTGTGGCTCAACTCGGGCGTTGCTGACAGACATGGCCGCGATCTTTGCATTCACATGCTCATGCTGCGGGAAGCTCCATGAGGGTTCGCCCAGCTTCGGGTACAGGACCCCAATGCCTTTCGACCACCTGTCGGAGCATGAAAAACAGTCAATCGCACAGATCAACGACGATCTTTGCAAGATTGAGCATCCGGAAGGCACTGACTACTTTGCCCGGGTTGTTTTGGAGCTTCCCATCCACGGAATTGAAGAGCCGTTCCTTTGGGGTGTCTGGGTTTCGCTCAGCAAAGAGAGCTTTGACAAGTACACGTCGACCTGGGGCGAGCATGATGAATCAGACAGCTATTTTGGCTGGTTCAGCAATCGCCTCCCGTATTACCCCGACACAATCAACCTCAAGACAAATGTTCGGCCTCGTAATGGTGGTGCCAGGCCGTGTCTTGAACTACAGCCAAGCGACCACCCGCTGGCTGTTCACTATCATCAAGGCCTGAGTGTTCAAGAAGCGCAGAAGATCGCAGAAGAGGCCATGCATGGACGCAGCTGACAATTCATTCAAGCCGAAGCCATTTCGCGGCGCAGCCTGACTCAAGCGTTGGGCTGCAGGGGTCGCCTTTGATTACTGCGGTTGGCTCGCAACCTCTGCGAGCGTCAGTACAATCAACTCGGCAGACCGTCCTGCCTGCAGGGTGCCGGCTAGCGGGGCTTGCCGAGACGAGTTCGGTGGCCAGGAGTCCAGCCGGCACTTCCAGAAGCAGGCATCGGGTTCATGCGGTCCAACCGCGCATTCAAGATGGTGTCTGGTCCACCACGGACGGGGATGGGGCCCGTGATGGAAGTCAGCTTTACCCGCAAGGGCCACAAGGCCTGACACTCATCCAAGCCGAAGCCACTTCACGGCTCGGCTTGATCCAGACGCCAGGCCGCTCACAAGATCGTTCAAAAAGGAGGATCAAACATGCTGCAACTTCGTCCGAACTGTGAGTGCTGCGACAAGGATTTGCCACCGGATGCTGCCGCAGTCATCTGCACTTTCGAGTGCACTTTCTGTCCGGAGTGCGCGAGCGGGGTTTTGGCCGATGTGTGCCCGAATTGCGGCGGCAATTTCTCGCCCCGCCCGATTCGTCCAGCGCACTTGCTGGCAAAGTATCCCGCCTCGACAGAGCGGGTCCGGAAGGCTGGTGGGTGTACGGCGGCCTGACGGTTCGTTCAAGCTGACGCCGCTTTCTGGCTCAAGCGCGAGTACCTCACTCGCCTTGGAACCAGGTTGCGAGCGGCTCGTGTGGATCTCGAACAGAGGGCACCATGGGACTTTTGACATTCAGCATCAACGTCACTTTGGACGGCTGTGTCGACCATCAGGAAGGAGTCGCCGATGACGAGACACACGCCTTCTTCACCCGTCTCATGGGCGAGAGCGGGGCGATGCTGTGGGGCCGCGTCACCTACGAGATGATGGAGGGCTACTGGCCGATGGTCGCCCGTGGCGAAACGGAGGCGCCGCCGGCAATGCGCGAATGGGCGGTCAAGCTGGAGGCCAAACCGAAGTACGTGGTGTCCTCGACGCGAAAGGACTTTCCGTGGACCAACAGCCACCACATCGCTGGCGACCTGCGCCTGGGTGTACAGAGGCTCAAGGACGCAACCCCGGGCGGCGTACTCCTTGGCAGCAGCAAGCTCGCGACCGGGTTGGACCAGCTGGATCTGATCGACGAGTACAGATTGCTCGTTCACCCCAGGATTGCCGGCCACGGCCCGACGCTGTATGAGCATGGCCTGCCTGGCACGCGACGGCTTGAGTTGATCTCGGCGAGACCGCTCCGCAGCGGTGCGGTCGCCATGCACTACCGGCGCGTGCACGGCTGATAGTGCATTCAAGCGGACGGCATGGCTCAACCCGAGCATCAGCTGCGACTAAAACCAACGGGAGTTCGATATGAAAGGCAGTTGTCTCTGCGGTTCCGTTGAAGTCATTGCTTCAGATCACGCGGAAATCTCGCTATGTCATTGCTCCATGTGTCGCCGCTGGTCCGGTGGCCCGATGTTTGCCGTGCATTGCGGCAGTGATGTCCGGTTTGTTGGCGCAGCGCCAGTGGCCTATCGCTCATCTGAGTGGGCGGAGCGTGGGTTCTGCGGCAAGTGTGGAACGCATCTGTTTTATCACTTGCTCCCGGAGAATCAGTACATCCTTCCGGCTGGCGTCTTCCAGGGGCAGGACTTTGCTCTGACCAGTGAGATTTTCATTGACCAGAAGCCCGGCTATTACGAGCTGAAGAATGAAACGGTCAAGTTGACGGGCCAACAGGTATTCGACCAGTTCGCATCAGGTCAATAAAAGCCGCATCCAGCGATTCATCCAAGCCGCTGCTTCGCGGCGCGGCTTGGCTCAGGCGCCAGCGCCCGCCAGAGGCCGCTGACAAACCATGTTGCAGTCGGACCGTGCAGCCATGAAGAAGATCGCAGCTTGTCATTGCGGAGCCGTCCAGATTGAGGTCGACGAATACCCGGCGGAAGTGACCGTCTGCAATTGCTCGCTCTGCCACAAGTCGGGAGTGCTCTGGACGTACTACCCTGCGAAAGCGATCCTGTCGCTTCCAGAGCCGGGCATGACGGACACCTACGCGTGGAATGGGCATCACGTTGATTTCCATCGCTGCCGCCATTGTGGTTGCACCACCCACTGGATTCCTCGCGATCTCACCCGCGAGCGGCGTGGGATCAATGCCCGGTTGTTTCCCTCGGACGCTCTGGCCATCGCGAACTTCCGCTACCGTGATGGAGCAAACACGGGCAAGCACCTGGACTTGTCGCCAGCGGCCTGACTTTCGTTCAAGCCGAAACCGCTTCACGGGCCGGCTTGATCCGGGTGCCAGACGCGGGTTCTGATGGCTTGTCGTCCGGCCCGGTTGCCAGCCATCAGCGTTCAGAGCTGGTAGCTTTGGGGGAGTCGGCAGCGCAAGTTTCGTGCGGATCCGTTGGCGGTTTTCGCCTGGGCAGGCTGCGTCGCTATCGTCCGGGTTCGTTCATGGCGACGGCCTTCACGGGCCGCCGCCGGACTCAGGCGTTGGTGCCTGAACTGGATACAGGGGGAATTTCATGGCCGAATCTTCATCGGAAAACGCATCGCACGTCAGTCTTGATACTGCTGTCGAACTGTCCTTCGATTACCTGAGGCAACTCGGGACCATATCCATGACTGCCGCAGGAGGACTCATTGCCCTCGGGCAGTTGGTAGACGGGGACAAGGCATTCTTCACGAAGATCATGATCGCCACCGGTCTGATGTTCCTGTCTGCTCTGCTCGCATTCTTTGTTCAATTTTCACTGATAGATCGTGTAAGGCAGAGCCATGAGCTTCTGCGCCATCGCGACCGTCAGAACTACAAGACTTCCGCGGCAAAGAAGCTGGAAAAAATCTTCGAGGGATTGGCCATCTGGTTGCTGACAATCAGCGTGGGAATTGCATTTCAGGCCCTGACCAAAATTGGCGCGCCAGCCTGATAATGCGTTCAAGCCGAAGTTGCATCGCCACGCTGCCAGCGTGGCGGAAAAAACTGGCCGTGTTGTCCGCTACGCGTTGCAACCCGGTCTTGTTCGGGCGGTGGATCTCGGGAGAAATTATCGTGCGTCGATTGATGGCAGTCCTGATTTTGGCCGCGGCGTTGCTGCCGTGCGTTGTCTTTGCTGGCACAAGCTCACCTGATGATCAGAGAGCTGAACAGGTCGCGTTTGAGACTTTGCTTCGCCACACTTCCGAGATCCTCGGCATCCCCGAGGAAGAACTCTCGGTCAATCGCCCCTTTGCCGGCCAAACGATACCTGGCGATGACTTGGACATCGTCGAGATCGTCATGACAGTGGAGGACGAGCTGGGCATATCCATGGATGATGCAGCGCTGGGGGTTGCAGTTGATACCCCGGGTCTTGCCGACCGGCTGACCATCCGGCAGCTGCAAGAGGTGGCGGCCAGGGCTCTCGCGCGGTGAGGCCTGAAGTTTCACTCAAGCCGATGCGGCGCGGCCCCTGAAATCAAACACTTGTGCGCCCATGGCGCAAGAATGACGTCTCCGCGACGGGTCGGTGACGTATACGCGGCTCTCCTTCTCGCTCACGATCTGCATGCCAAATCCAAGGGCAATGAGGATGATCACTCAGAAACTTCGACTCAAGAGAGGCTGGTCCCAGCAGCAGCTGTCCGAAATCAGCGGCGTCAGCCTACGCACGATTCAGCGCATAGAGGCTGGCGCTACGCCCAGCCTGGAAACTCTCAGGTCCTTGGCTGCGGTCTTTGAAGTATCCATCGAAGACTTGGGAGAACCGGAAATGACTTCTGCCGAAAACAGGGTTTCAGCTCAGGAAGCATTGGCCATGAAGCAGGTCGATGACCTGCGTGGCTTCTACATTCACGCCACTATTTATCTCGTCACATGTGCAGCCATTACGGTCGTTCTGTGGGCCATGTCCCCGGAGAACCTGTGGACGGTGCTGTTCGTATGGCTTGGCTGGGGAGCCGGCTTGTTGATCCACGCCGTGGGGACGTTCTTGCTGGATGGCTCGTGGGAAAAGCGTCAGGTTGAGCGCAGACTCGGCCGGCCTTTGTAGCTGCGCACTTCAGCATGCCCGGAGGCACAGGGCTGAAGGTTTCGATTCATTCACGCCGACGCCGCTTCGCGGCGCGGCTTGATTCGGGCGTCAGTCCGTATCTGCCAGCCGTGGCGTGGAACGTTGATTATCCCGGCAGGGGGAAGCATGGGCATTTTTCCGGTCATCCTTGGCCTTCTTGTGGTTCTTGGAGGCGTTCTGTTGCTTACCCAGGCAACTCCGGGTGCAGGCCTCGTGGCCATCGGCTGTTTCCTCGCAGCCCTTGCCTGACTTGCTCAAGCTGAGGCTCAATACCGGAAGACACTCGCCAGCGGCGGCTATGCTGCCGCCAGGTTCCAGCGTCGGGGCGGTGATGGGGGGAGCAGCAACATTGAACAAGCGCACTGCATGGCTATCCAGGTTTGGGTTCGGACGAATGTCCGTCAGCGAATATCAAGCCAACATCAACGGCTTGAACATGTTCTTCGGGGCCATTCTGGGCTTTGTGCTGGCAGGGACTGAAAAGCTGGATGACCTCCAGTTCGGCATGGTTCTGGCCGTCCTCGCTGGCGTCGTGATCACGATATTTTTCATTTCGGCAAGCCGGAACCGCATCGCCTATTCCGCCACGGCCCTGATATGGGCGGCAGCCTTTCCGGAGGCTATCGACTTCATGCTGCAAGGACAGGATCTGGTACCCGGAAAGATCCGTCCCACACTTCTGGTGTGGACGCTGATGACGATCGTGGTCGAATTCTGGGCTCGCGACAAAGCACCCGATGCACAGACCTGACAACTCCATCAGGCGCCGGTTCTGGCGTGATTGTCTGCAGCCATGCATCCGGGCAAGCCGTCCTGTCTCGCTCGTGGCGCATCATGCCGAGGCAAGCGCTTCGTCTGCGGAACTGTTCCGCGCAAGAAGCGCTGTCTGGCCTAACCGGCACATGATCGGCTGTCATGCCTGACGTAGCATCCTGACCAGCTGGCTGACTCAACATCACGGTCGGTTGTTGCCTGACAGGTCGTTCAGGCCGAAGCCGTTTCATGGCTTGGCTTGATCAGGATGCCGACGGAAATGGCATCTTCTTGTATGCCATCCCCCACGCAGCCGCTTTTCCGTTTGACCAGATTCCGACTGTTGAAAAGTGCCTCATGGAAGTGACGGCACGGGGCGAGTGTCGGGCGGCATGACCTGCTTCCGCATTGAAGTGAAGAGGAAAATGACGACTCAGTATTACACCGCATCAAGCATCGATGGCTTCATTGCTACCGAAGACGATTCGCTGGACTGGTTGTTCCCGCTGGCAGATCTGGAAAAAACCAGTTATCCCGCTTTTATTTCGGAGATCGGAGCGATTGCCATGGGCTCATCAACCTACGAATGGTTGCTCAGGCACGCTGTCAAACCCGGCACGGTGGATGAGGTCGCCTGGCCTTATTCACAGCCGACATGGGTATTTTCCCGTCGTGAACTTGACGCTCCTGCGGGAGCTGACGTTCGCTTCGTTTCGGGTGATGTCCGGCCTGTCCATGCCCGGATGCAGGAAGTCGCTGGTGCCAAAAATGTCTGGATCATGGGCGGGGGAGATCTTGCGGGGCAGTTCTTTGATGCGGGTCTTCTGAATCAGCTGATTGTCCAGATAGGCTCGGTTTCCCTTGGTCGTGGCAAGTCCGTTTTCCCACGCCAGGTCTTCAGCCCCACCCTGCGGCTTGTGTCCGTGAATCACGTCAACGAGGGCATGGCCGAGCTGCGTTACATGATCGACAAAGCGCGTCAGGAAGATGCTGAGTGAGTGGTGGTCCTGGCGGGTTCATCGCACCCCGCGACGAGCGACGGGAACAGTAAATTTCACCCGGATTTTCTCTGCAGACAAATGAGTCGGAGTGTGTTGATCATGGACAACCACGGCATGAAAGACCTCATTGACCGCTATCTGGCGGCCTACAACGCCTTCGATGTTGACGGCATGCTTTCGCTGCTTTCCCGGGATGTCCGTTTCGAGAACCATTCCGGTGGCCAGCTCACGGCGGCAACAGATGGCATTGACGGGTTCAGGCAGCTTGCAGAGCAGGCCCGGTCGCTGTTCTCCGAGCGGGAGCAGCGCATCACGGCGCTGGAGTTCGGTGATGATGCCGCCATCGCGACCATCGCCTACCGGGGCAGGCTGGCGGTGGATGTGCCCGACGGTCCATCTGCCGGCACGGTACTCGATCTCGAGGGCAGGTCGGAGTTTTCGTTTGGCGATGGGCAGATCACGAAGATCGTCGACCGCAGCTGAGCGCATGCCGGACAACATCTTCAAGCCGGTGTCACTTGGTGATACCGACGAAATCCATCCGCCAGGGGCACACATGGCATCACCACTGAACAACCTGCCCGCTTACCGTGTGCTCACCGGTCCGGATGACGCGACGTTCTGCCGTCGCGTGAGTGAAGCCCTTGCGCTTGGCTACGAGCTTCACGGTTCTCCCGCCGTCACGTTCAACAGCAAAGGCAGCAAAGGGGACGGAGGCAATTGAAGGTAATGCAAGACGATACCAAGGCAGGCGGATGACAATGGAGGTCAAGGTTTAATTGCCTTCGTCCCCTTTAGCCCTTTAGCCTGACAGTTCTGGTTCATGGCCGGCATGCCGGCGGTACCGGTTTTCTTTCTTGTCGCGGTGGCTGTCACCGCAGCAAACAGGGGTAAAGATGCACGTGATGATGCCTGACCATCCATGCAAGCCGATGCCGCCTCGCGGCATGGCCTGAGCCGGGCAGCGGTCATATGCCGGCTCATCCTTTCATCCATTGGCAGTCCGTCCGATGGTTTCTCGTGGCCGGCCCTCCGGCTGGGCTGTTGGCGTTTCTGTTGCTGATTCCCCTGGCGGACCCGACGGAACTGCTGGATCTGGAAGGCCTGGCCAGCTTGCCGATGACCGTGATCATCGGGCTTCCGTTTGCCTATCTCCTGGGCCTGCTTCCGGCACTCATTGCGGGGCTGCTGTTCGGGGCAGCGGTTCCGCGGGTTGGTTTTCTCCTTCATGGGAAACGGCTCCCCTCTTTTCTGGCAGGGGCGTTCTCCGGTGTGCTGGGCTGCACGATCTTCCTGTCGTTTTTCGGGTTCGATGAAAATTCCGGTTACTTGCCCCTGTTCTGGGCCAGCTGCTTTGCGGGCGGGTCTTGCGCACTTGTCGTCAGGTACCGCGTAATGCGTGCCAACCAGATGCTGCCTCGTGATGCGGCTTGATTCCGCTGCGTGACAGTTCGTTCAGGGCGAGCGTGGGGCGATCATGAAAACACTTCTCTGTCTTGCGGCACTCCTCGCGATCGTTCTGGGCATTGCCCATTCCGTGCTCGGGGAGAAATACATCCTTGTCCGGCTTTTCCGGCGGGACAATCTGCCCCGGCTCTTTGGCGGCCCGGAGTTCACCGTCCGCACGCTGCGTTTCGCCTGGCACATCACCACCGTTGCCTGGTTCGGCTTCGCGGCGCTGCTTCTGCAGGCCGCTGATGGAGGCCTCACCACTTCCGGCGTGCTGCGGATCATCGGGGCGACCTTCATCGTTTCCGGCCTTCTCCCGCTTTTCATCACCCGCGGCAGGCATCTGTCCTGGCTGGTACTGTTCTGCATCGGCGGCGTGGCGTGGTGGTGCGCTGCCTGATTACGTTCATCCATCGCCCGGCTCCCGTGAAACCGTGGGACAACCGGATACCAGGCACGGCATGAAGATATTTCGCGGAAGCACGTTCAAGGCGGATCGCCCGTGGGGAGCTGTCGATGTCGCCAACATGGGCGGCATCACGACCCGCATCCACTGGACCGACCAGCCGTACAAGTGGCATGTCAACGACGGCGAGGAGGTTTTTGCCGTTCTCAATGGCCGTGTCGAGATGCGGTATCGCGAATCCGGCGTGGAGCACAGCGCGATGCTGGAAACGGGTGACGTGTTCCATGCGACAACGGGTACGGAGCATGTCGCCCACCCCATTGGCGAGGCCAGGATTCTCGTCGTGGAGCACGAGGGAAGTGTCTGATGTTTCATGGGCCAGGCTGCAAGGGCCGCCTGATGCTGCAGCTGATCTGAAAACCGGATTGCATGAGGGGTGATCACGCGATGGTCTTCGTACTGACTCTGCTGATAATCGTCATGTGTTCTTCCACCGCGTTTTCCACGCGGCAGAAAATGCGGGACATGTCTGCCCTGCCGGAGCCTTCCGAGGATGTGAGGCGCCTTGTCAGGGAGCAACGGAAGGTCGAGGCGATCCGGACATACCGTCGGCAGACAGGAGCCTCGCTGCTCGAGGCCTGCCACGTGGTTGGCAGGCAAACGGCCTGACGGATAGCCGGACGCCTCCGATGCATCCGCCAGCTCGTGGTTTTTTGCCCGGAAGAGTGGGAGGCATGCCGGATGCTGCACGGCGCGCGACTTTCGCCGCGCTGGAAAGAGCGCGCACGGCGCTGATCCGCGCGTATGTGCTGCACGTGGTCTGGTTCGCGATCATGTGCACGGTGGCGGCGTTGCGGATGCATCGCAACGGGGTGGAAGCTTCGGTGTTGCTGACCCTGATCACGGTGCCGCCGGTACTGTTTTATACCGTGCGGGTGCACCATCTGTGCCGTCGCATCGATCCGGCTTCGCCCACGGTGGGCTGGGTGCCGGTGCTGATCACTACTTTCGTGTTGAGTCCGTTCGAGTCGGGGTTGATCCTGCCGGCGAAGAATCTGCTGGCTGCGAACCGGCTGCTGCGGGTGCACCGGAGGATCGCGGATACTGGCGAAACCGGCGCTGCGGATCACGGAAAACTTTCATGAACATCGAGCTTCGGCCGGAACGACCGGATGACATCGACGCGATCAGGCGGCTGACCGAAGCCGCGTTCCGGGAGGCGGCGCATACCAGCCATACCGAGCATTTCATCGTCGATGCCTTGCGTCGTGATGGTGATCTTGCTGTTTCCCTGGTGGCGGTGGAGGCGGGCGACATCGTGGGGCATGTAGCGTTGTCGCCGGTGCTGATCGAGGACGGCAGCCGGGACTGGTACGGGCTCGGGCCGGTTTCGGTGATGCCCCGTTGCCAGCGGCGGGGAATTGGTACGCGCCTGATGCGGCAGGCCATGCGGATGCTGGACGAACGCGGCGCCGCTGGTTGCGTGGTGCTGGGTGATCCCGCGTATTACGGCCGCTTCGGTTTCGTCGCCGAACCCGCGTTGTGCCTGCCCGGCGTGCCGGCGGAGTATTTCCAGTGCCGGCTGCTGCGCGGTGGTCTGCCGCGCGGTGTGGTGCGTTATGCCGATGGCTTCGACTCGGCCGGCTGAGCTGTAGCGTTTTTCCGCCTGACCGGCCTGCGTGCGGACTGGCGGGGAGTCGCGTTATCCGGCAGGCTGGAAAGTCTGTCTTGATGGAGAACGCCTTCCATGCCGACGAACCGTTCGGATGCCCTGGTCTTTTTCGGTGCCACGGGCGATCTGGCCTACAAGAAGATTTTCCCTGCCCTGCTGGCGATGGTGCAGCACGACGGACTGGACCTGCCGGTGATCGGCGTGGCGTTTTCGGGCTGGGACGTGGAGCAGTTGCGCCAGCGTGCACGCGACAGCCTGGAGCATGCGGCGGCGGCGCAGGGTGAGCAGCTGGACGAGGCCGCGTTCGCGAAGCTGGCAGCGCAGATGCGCTACGTCGATGGCGACTACAACGACCCGGACACCTTCACCCGGCTGCACGAAGCGCTCGGCGATGCGCGGCGGCCGCTGCATTACCTGGCGATTCCGCCCAGCCTGTTCGACGTGGTGGCGAAAGGGTTGGAGCGGGCCGGTTGCGCCGATGATGCGCGGATCGTGGTGGAGAAACCGTTCGGCCGCGACCTCGCCTCGGCGCGCCAGCTCAACCACACTCTGCATGAGGTGTTTCCCGAGTCGGCGATCTTTCGCATCGACCATTACCTGGGCAAGGAGCCGGTGCAGAACCTGCTGTATTTCCGCTTCGCCAACACCGTGCTGGAGCCGGTGTGGAACAACCGCTACGTGGACAGCGTGCAGATCACCATGGCCGAGGCGTTTGGCGTGGACGGACGCGGCAGTTTCTACGAGGGCGTGGGGGCGATCCGCGACGTGTTGCAGAACCATCTGCTGCAGGTGACTTCGCTGCTGGCGATGGATGCGCCGATCGGCAACGACCCGGCCGCATTGAATGCCGAGAAACTGCGGCTGTTCCGTGCGATGCGCCCGCTGGACCCGGTCGAGGTGGTGCGCGGCCAGTTCGATGGCTATCGCGATGTCGACGGCGTGGCGGCCGATTCGGACGTGGAAACCTTCGTGGCGCTGTGCCTGCACATCGACACCTGGCGCTGGGCCGGCGTGCCGTTCTACATCCGTGCCGGCAAGAACCTGCCGCTGACCGCCACCGAGGTGGTGGTGGACATGAAGACGCCGCCGCTGTCGGTGTTCGACGAGATCGGCGCGCCGCAGTCGAACTATTTCCGCTTCCGGCTCAGCCCGGAGGTGATCATCGCCGAGGGCATGCGGGTGAAATCACCGGGCGACGCCTTGAGCGGCGAGCCGGTGGAACTGGTCGCCCGGCATCACCGGGAGCCGGAGAAATCGCCGTACGAGCGGCTGCTCGGCGACGCGATCCGCGGCGACAACAGCCTGTTCACCAGCGATGAATGCGTGGAGGCGGCGTGGGCAGTGGTCGACCGGGTACTGGCCCATGATGGCAAGGTGTTGCCCTATGCGCCGGGAAGCTGGGGCCCGGATGCCGCCGCGAAGGTGGTAAGCAGCGCCGAAGGCTGGCACGACCCGAAGCCGGAGAAGGCGTCATGCTGAACCGGCCGCGCGTCTTGCGCCGCCGGTGCGTGCATCGGTCATCGGCGCCAGCGTAAGCTTGAAGACTTCCTGCCGCAGCGCGCCACCGTTGCTGCCGGCAGACCCGAACGAGAACGGAACCACGGAGCAAGCATGAAAGCGACCCGTCAACTGCACGAACTCGGCCAGAGCCTGTGGCTGGACAACATCACCCGTACCCTGCTCGACGACGGCACGCTGGCACGCTACATCGCCGACCTTTCGGTGACCGGCCTCACCTCCAACCCCAGCATCTTCGATGCCGCCATTGGTGGTGGCGATGCGTATGACGCGGCGATCCAGGCCAAGTCGCAGGCCGGCCTGGCCGGCGAGGAACTGTTCACCGAGCTGGCGCTGGAGGACCTGCGCCGCGCCGCCGACCTGTTCGAGCCGGTGTTCAAGGCCACCAATCACGTCGATGGCTGGGTCTCGATGGAAGTCTCGCCGCTGCTGGCCGCCGACACCGCCGGCACCATCGCCGCGGCGAAGCTGATCCATGAACAGGGCCAGCGTGACAACCTGTTCGTGAAGATTCCCGGCACCCCGGAAGGCGTACCGGCGATCGAGGAGGCGATCTTCCAGGGCATTCCGGTCAACGTGACCCTGCTGTTCTCCTGCGCCCACTACCAGGCCGTGGCCGAGGCCTACATGCGCGGCCTCGAGCGTCGCCTCGAAGCCGGGCTGGATGCGAAAGTCGCTTCGGTCGCCTCGCTGTTCATCAGCCGCTGGGATGTCGCCGCCAACCCGCAACTGCCCGACGATATGCGCAACACGCTGGGCATTGCGGTGGGCCGGCAGACCTATCGTGCGTACCGCGAGCTGCTGGCCTCGCCGCGCTGGCAGAAACTGGCGGCCGCCGGCGCGCAGCCGCAACGCCTGCTGTGGGCCAGCACCGGCACCAAGGATCCGGATGCCTCCGACACGCTGTACATCGGCGCCTTCGCCGCGCCCGACACGATCAACACGATGCCGGAGAAAACCCTGCTGGCGTTCGCCGACCACGGCGAGCTGGACGGCGTGATGGCCGTCGATGGCGGCGATGCCGATGCGGTGCTGGCGCGGGTGGCTGCAGCCGGCGTGGATGTCGATGCGCTGGCGTTGAAGCTGCAGCAGGATGGCGCCGCGGCCTTCGTCAAATCCTGGCACCAGTTGCTGCAGCGGCTGGTCGACAAGGCCGGTGCGCTTTCCAACGGGTCACGCCCATGAGCGAAACGCGACTGACCGACTTGCCGCAGTGGCAGGCCCTGCAGGAACACGCGCGCAGCACCGGCCAGCGGTCGCTGCATGAACTGTTTGCCGCCGATCCCGCGCGTGGCGAGCGCTATGCGGTGGAAGAGGCCGGCCTGTATTTCGACTACGCCAAGCAACGCGTGGACGACGAGACCCTGCGCCTGCTGCGCGAGCTGGCCGAGGCCCGCGGATTGCGCCGGCACATCGAGGCGATGTTCCACGGCGAGCGGATCAACACCACCGAGAACCGGGCGGTGCTGCATGTGGCGTTGCGTGCACCACGCGACAGGCAGATCCTGGTCGATGACCACGACGTGATGCCGGAAGTGCACGAGGTGCTTGACCGCATGGCCGCGTTCACCGGGCGCGTGCACGGCGGGCAGTGGCTTGGCCACGACGGCCGGCGCATTCGCAACGTGGTCAGCATCGGCATCGGTGGCTCCGACCTCGGCCCGGTGATGGCGTATGAGGCGCTGCGCCACTACAGCCGGCGCGACATGACGTTCCGTTTCGTCTCCAACGTCGACGGCACCGACTTCGCCGAGGCGGTGCACGACCTGGATGCCGGCGAGACGCTGTTCATCATCTGCTCCAAGACCTTCACCACGCTGGAAACGCTGAGCAACGCCCATGCTGCCCGCGCCTGGTGCGTGGCCGCGCTGGGCGACGAGTCGGCGGTGGCCAAACACTTCGTGGCGGTATCCACCGCTGCCGACGAGGTGGCGAAGTTCGGCATCGACACCGCCAACATGTTCGGCTTCTGGGACTGGGTCGGTGGTCGCTATTCGATGGATTCGGCGATCGGCCTGTCCACCATGCTGGCGGTCGGGCCGGAGCATTTCCGCGAGATGCTGGACGGTTTCCACGCGATGGACGAGCACTTCCGGCAGGCACCGTTCGAACGCAACCTGCCGGTGCTGATGGGCTTGCTGGGGATCTGGAACGGCAACTTCCTCGGCGCGGCCACGGTGGCGGTGCTGCCGTACGAGCAGTACCTCAAGCGCTTCCCCGCCTACCTGCAGCAGCTGACCATGGAGAGCAACGGCAAGCACGTCACGCTCGGCGGCCGCGCCGTGGATTACGCCACCGGCCCGGTCTACTGGGGCGAGCCGGGCACCAACGGCCAGCACTCGTTCTACCAGCTGATCCATCAGGGCACTCATCTGGTGCCGTGCGACTTCATCGGCTTCGGCCAGACCCTGAATCCGGTACCGGCCAAGGGCGGCGGCGACCAGCACGATCTGCTGATGGCCAACCTGATCGCCCAGGGCGAGGCGCTGGCCTTCGGCAAGAGCGCCGATCAGGTACGCGCCGAAGGCACGCCCGAGGCACTGGTGCCGCATCGCACGTTCGAAGGCAACCGGCCCAGCACCACCATCCTCGCCGACAAGCTCACCCCGCACACGCTGGGCACGCTGATCGCGTTGTATGAGCACAGTGTGTTCGTGCAGGGCGTGATCTGGAACATCGACTCGTTCGACCAGTGGGGTGTGGAGCTGGGCAAGCAGCTGGCGAAAACCACCATTGCCGAGCTCACCGCCGGCGATGAACCGCCGCTGGCCCACGACAGCTCCACCAACGCCCTGATCCGCCGCTGCCGCCAGCTGCGCGAGGCGCCGTAGGGCGGGCATTGCCCGCCGTGGCGTGCGGCGTTACCGATGGCGGGCAGTGCCCGCTCTACGGTCATTCATCGGAATTTTCAAAGCCATGAGTCAAGACATCAGCCCCCTCGCCGGCAAGCCCGCACCTGCCTCAATCCTGATCGACGTACCGAAGCTGCTGGCGGCCTACGTCGAGGTGCGGCCCGATCCGTCGGTGCCGGCGCAGCGGGTGGCCTTCGGTACCTCCGGCCATCGCGGCAATGCGTTCGACGGCAGCTTCAACGCCTGGCACATCCTGGCGGTGACCCAGGCGATCTGTGATTACCGCTCGGCCCATGGCATCGACGGTCCGCTGTTCATCGGTTGCGATACCCATGCGTTGTCGCAGCCGGCGTTCGAGAGTGCGCTGGAAGTGCTGGCGGCCAACGGCGTGGAAACCATGGTGTCGCAGGGCGGCGAATACACGCCGACGCCGGCGGTGTCGCACGCGATCCTGGCGTACAACTGCGATCGCCGCAGCGGACTGGCCGACGGCATCGTGGTCACGCCCTCGCACAACCCGCCCGACAACGGCGGCTTCAAGTACAACCTCAGCAACGGCGGCCCGGCCGACACCGACGTCACCAAGTGGGTGGAGAACCGTGCCAACGCCCTGATCGAGAGCGGGCTGCGCGAGGTGAAGCGCATGCCGTACGCGCAGGCACGCCAGGCCGCGACCACGCACGAACACGATTACCTCGGGCAGTACGTGGGTGATCTGGCCGACATCGTTGACTTCGAGCTGATCCGCGGCGCCGGCGTGCGCATGGGCGTCGATCCGCTGGGCGGTGCCGGCGTGCACTACTGGGCGCGGATTGCCGAGCATTACAGGCTGGATCTGAGCGTGGTCAGCGACGTGGTCGATCCGCAGTTCGGCTTCATGAGCGTGGACTGGGACGGCAAGATCCGCATGGACCCCTCCTCCCGCCACGCCATGGCGCGGCTGATCGGCATGAAGGACGCCTACGACGTGGCCTTCGCCTGCGATACCGACCACGACCGCCACGGCATCGTGGCCCGTTCCAGCGGCCTGATGGAAGCCAACCACTATCTGTCGGTGCTGGTCGACTACCTGTTCCGCCAGCGTCCGCAGTGGAGCGCGCAGGCGGCGGTGGGCAAGACCGTGGTCAGCACCGGCCTGATCGATCGCATCGCCGGGCGACTGGGTCGTCGCCTGCATGAAGTGCCGGTCGGCTTCAAATGGTTCGCCCCCGGCCTGTTCGACGGCTCACTGGGCTTCGGTTGCGAGGAAAGCGCCGGTGCCTCGCTGCTGTGCCGCGACGGCCGCGCCTGGTCCACCGACAAGGACGGCCTGGTGCCGGCCCTGCTGGCCGGCGAGATCACCGCCCGCGAAGGCTGCGACCCGGGCGAGATGTACCAGCGCCTCACCGCCGAACTGGGCAAGCCCTACACCAGTCGCATCGATGCCACCGCCACCGCGGAGCAGAAGGCGAAGCTGTCGAAGTTGTCGCCTGATCAGCTCAAGAGCGACCAGCTGGCTGGCGAGAAGATCGAGAAGGTGCTCAACCGTGCCCCTGGCAACGATGCCGCCATCGGCGGCATCAAGGTGGTTACCGCCAACGGCTGGTTTGCCGCCCGCCCCTCCGGCACCGAGGCGATCTACAAGGTCTACGCTGAAAGCTTCCGCAGTGCCGACCATCTGCAGTCGTTGCTGGGCGAGGCGCAGCAGATTGTCGATCAGGCACTGGCCGGCGGCCAATAAGCCATCGGGCCTGGCAAGGTGTCTCCCTGCCAGGCCCGATCAAGAAGGTTTTGCTGCGGGATCAGTTGCGCGACTGCAGCTTCGACAGCAGGCGAAGCAGTTCCAGATACAGCCACACCAGGGTGACCACCAGCGCGAACGCGCCGTACCACTCCATGTACTTCGGTGCGCCGGACTGGGCGCCGGTTTCGATCAGGTCGAAATCGAGGATCAGGTTCATCGCGGCGACGATCACCACCACCACGCTGAAGCCGATGCCGAGCATGCTGCTGCCGTGGATGAAACCGATCGAGTGGCCGAAAAAGCCCATCACGAAGTTGGCCAGATACAGCAGCAGGATGCCGCCGGTGGCCGCCACCACGCCGAGCTTGAATTTCTCGGTGGCGCGGATCAGCCCGCTGCGGTAGGCCAGCAGCATCGCCGCCATGGTGCCGAAGGTGAGCCCCACCGCCTGCATCACGATGCCGGGAAAGCGCAGCTCGAAGATCGCCGACAGCGCACCGATGAACAGGCCTTCCAATACCGCATAGAGCGGCGCGGTGTACGGCGCCCAGGTCTGCTTGAAGCTGGTGAGCAGGCCGACCACCAGTCCGCCGATGGCGCCGACCAGGATCAGCGGGGTCAGTGCGGACACGCTTTCCGGGCCGGTGAACCGGCTCCAGCTGAACATCGCGCCGATCAGAACCAGTACCAGCAGCAGGCCGGTCTTGTTGATCGTGCCGTTGATCGTCATCGCGGTGTGGTCATGCGAGACCACCGCGCCGCTGGCTGCGTCGAGGAAGGTGTTCTTGTTGAGCGCCGGATTGCCGCTTTGCATGATGAGCTCCCGTGTGAGGCCCGCCATCGTAGCCCGCGTGGCGCGGACGTACCACCTGCGCCGATGCGCCGCTGGGCCGCACCGGCCAAACTACGCGACAATGCACGCTTGCCGAACCGTGCGGAGCCCCGATGAACCCTTCCATCCTGCGAATCGCCACCCGCAAGAGCGCGCTGGCCCTGTGGCAGGCCGAACATGTGGCCGCCCTGCTGCGTGCCGCCCATCCCGGGCTGGCGGTGGAACTGGTGCCGCTGAGCACGCGCGGCGACGAGATTCTCGACAAGCCACTGGCGACGATCGGCGGCAAGGGGTTGTTCCTGAAGGAGCTCGAGGTGGCGATGCTGGAAGGCCGTGCCGATCTGGCCGTGCATTCGCTGAAGGACGTGCCGGCCGAACTGGAGCCAGGTTTCGCCTTGCCGGCGATCCTGGCCCGCGCCGACGCCGCCGATGCCTTCGTCAGCAACCACCACGACAATCTCGACGCGCTGCCGCAGGGCGCCCGCGTGGGCACTTCGTCGCTGCGCCGGCAAGCACAGTTGCGCGCCTTGCGGCCCGACCTGCAGTTGCTGGACCTGCGCGGCAATGTCGGTACCCGGCTGGGCAAGCTCGACCACGGCGACTACGACGCCATTATCCTGGCCTGTGCCGGGCTGGAGCGGCTGGGGCTGGCTTCGCGCATCCGTTCGCGGCTGGCCGCGCCGGACTGGCTGCCGGCACCGGGCCAGGCGGCAATCGCGATCGAGGCCCGCGCCGGCCAGTCCGGCGTGCTGGCCTTGCTGGCCGTGCTGGACGATGCCGAAACGCGTCTCACCGTAGGCGCCGAGCGGGCGATGAACCAGGCTCTGGGCGGCAGTTGCACGGTGCCGGTAGGCGCCTGGTGCGTGCGCGGCGAGCACGGCCTGCATCTGCGCGGCATGGTCGGTGATGCGGCCAACGGCAAGTTGCTGCAGGCGCAGGGCAGTGGCGACGACCCGGTCGCGCTGGGCCGCGCGGTGGCCGGGCAGTTGTTCGACCAGGGTGCCGCCGAACTGCTCGCCGGCCACTGATCCGGCTGCCGACCGTCGTAGGTCGGGCACCGCCCGACGATGCGTGCGGGTCGCCATGTGCAGGAAAGCTTTTGAAGCTTTGAAGCCAAAGCTTGAAGATCAAGATCAAGAGCGTTTCGTCCTCCTTCGGAGGGCGATCTACTTTCTCTTGCGTGGCCAAGAGAAAGTAGCCAAAGAGAAGGCCACCCCGCTTTCGCGCCGTTCGGACATCCTGTCCGAACGGTCCGCGGTCGGGCTGCGGGGTTTTTCGACAGGGCATCCTGCCCTGACGAAAAACTGGCCGGCGTCCCTGCCGGCCACCCTTCGGGCTTTCCTCCGCCCGACCGCCGCTGCAGAGGGGCCCCGGTAGAGCAGCGGGCCATCGTGGCCCGCACTTTTTGAACGAGCCAAAGCCAAAGCAAGAGCGCGTAGGTCGGGCACTGCCCGACATCGGCAAAACCGTGCACCCGCCTATGAACCGCAGGAACCCGCTCGCGGGCGATGCTCTTGAAGCTCCGAAGCCAAAGCCGCCGTCCTTTGCACGTTGCTTCCATGACCTGCTGGGCAAAGGGTGCGGGAGCCGAAAGCACGGCGGTGCCGAGTCCGTCACTCAAAAAACACTTTGTTGTCAGGCATGCGTCGGGGGGAATCGGTATGCTTGGCCAATGGTGCCGGCAACGCACCATCCAGGGGACGCGATCCGGACCGGCCACCGGTTTCGGGTTGAAGGGATTTCAGGCGAGCGGATCGGCATCACGCCGGGGTTCGGAAAGCGGACGCGACGATGACACTCACACGTGGAAAGAAGTGGTTGCTTGGCGGCGGGATCGTGGTGGCGCTGGGCGCAGCAGCGGTACTGGTCAAGGCGATCTGGCGGCCGATGGCACCGCAGGTGAAGATCACGGCCCGGCTGGCCGACATTGAACTGGGCCAGCCCGACGCACTGATCCGCTCCGCGCATCTGTCCGCACTGCCGCGCGACCTGTTGCGCGTGCCGCTGTTGCACGACGTGCTCAGCGAGGATTTCGTCAGCTATTACGAGATCAACGAGGCGCGCCTGTCGCTGGCCGGCACGCTGCGCCGGATCGCCTACGAGCACAAGCTGGAATTCGGCGACGAGGTGATCCGTCGCGTGCTGGACGAACCGGCCGAGGTGGCGTTGTGGCGTGGTGACCGCGGCAGGCTGCAGTACTGGGCACTGGTCAGCCAGCGCAATGGGCTGAGCCGACTGCTGCAGGGCATCGCCAATGTGGCGCTGGACGACAGCCAGCTGCGCAAGGTCGGCCAGATCAAGGTCGACGGCGACGACACCACGCTGTACGCACTGGCCTACGGCTACCAGCGCAACCTGTTGTTCGCGGTGCATGGCGAGCGGATGGTGGCGCTGTCCGATCCGGGCATGCTGCTGGACGATGAAGGCGCGGTGGATGGCGATCGTGGTGATCTGGTCAGCCGCCTGCTGGACGGGGACAACGCCGTGCTGGCCTGGGCGAAGAGTGCGCTGGCCGGCGGCGACGGTCCGAAGCTGGAGGGCATCAAGGGCCATCAGCTGCTGGTTTCGGCGAAGTTCCTGTCATTCGGTTATCAGCCGTTCTTCCCCGGCATCGAGGCGCTGCGCTTCGATTTTGCCGATGGCGAACAGCCCTGGTCGACACGTGCGCTGATCGACCCGGCGAAACTGCCCGGGCAGTGGAACAGCTCGGAGTTGTGGCGGGTTCTGCCCACCGACGCGGCGGCCTGTGCCAGCCTGCCGGTGGACTGGGCTTCGACCAGGCCGGTGCTGGCTGCGGTGGTCGGTGCGGAAGATGCCGACAGCCTTAGTTCCGCGTTTGCCGGCCCGGCTGCCGCCTGCTGGTACGGCAAGTCGCGCCTCTCGTCGCCGCTGTTCGTGGCGAAGCTGGCCAAGCCCGAGTTGGCCGAATCGATGCAGGGCCAGCTGCAGGCGGTCTTCAGCCAGGTCATTGGTGCCTATGAGGCCGGTTCCGGCACCGCTGACGGGCGGTTGGGCCTGGAGGTCAACCAGAATGCCTCCGGCGGCATGCAGTGGCAGCGCGATGTCAGTGCACGTTACGGCTCGGCGCTGGCCGGGGAATCCATGCATGCCGACCAGCTGTCTTCCGGTCGCTTCTTCCCGGTGACCATGGCGCTGGCCGATGGCTACGTGCTGTTTTCGCCGGATGGCAGTTTGGTGAAGGACGCCCTGTCGGTGCTGGCGCACAGCTGGCCGGCGATGGCCGACGACATGGACGGCGACACCCGGCACGTGGTGGCACGGATCAGCCCGGATGCGCTGGCAAAGCTGGCCGAGCGCGAATCCTTCGCCGCCCTGCCGCAGAGCCAGGAGCCGGTGTTCCGCAACGCCGCCACGCAATACCTGATTCCCCGCCTGCACGCGCTGGGTGATTACCCGGCGTTGTCGCTGCGCCTGCCCGACCCGTTGCCGGGCAAGCGCGGCTGGGTGCCGGTGCAGTGGGAACAGGCGTCATCGGGCGCGGCGCGCTGAGGCCCGGCATGGGCGTTGCATGTTTCCGGGAAGGCATCGCGCATGGCCACACGGGCCGTGGGGTGATGCCTGTTTCCGTGGCAATGGCGGTGGCGGGGATACCCGCGGTACTCCGGTGGTGGTGCGCGCTGGCCGGTGCCCTGTGGATGGTGATGGCTGCGCCGGTACACGCTTCGACGCCTGCGCCGGCGGCCCAACTCACGCCGGCACAATCGCAGGTGTTCCGTTCGTGGTTCACGCGGATCATCAACGAACAGCTGCGCCAGGGGCCGACTCCGCGCTGGGTGCATCGCGACTGTGCCGGACTGGTGCGCTTCGCAGTGAACGAGGCCTTCAAGACCCATGATGCGCGCTGGTTGCGCGCCAACGGCATGACTGCACGGCAATTGCCGCCGGAGCTGGAGTTGACCGAAGCCCAACGCGGGCTGGGCCAGGGCTGGACCACGGTGGACGGCCAAAGCAGTGCCTTCGTCACCGCGCTGGCATTGATCCAGGCCAACAGCAGCTTTGTTTCGCGCGACATCAACCAGGCGCGCAACGGCGACCTGCTGTTTTTCGACCAGGGCGACGACCAGCATCTGATGGTGTGGATGGGCCGTTACGTGGCCTATCACACCGGCAGCAGCAACGCGCACGACAACGGCCTGCGCGCGGTTCCCGTGGGCCAGCTGCTGCGCTGGCCCGATCCCCGCTGGCAGCCGGACGCGGGCAACCCGAACTTCATCGGGGTGTTCCGCCTGGCTTTTCTTTCGCGATGAACGACGCACGACCGAACCCCTCAGGGATGTCCATCATGCAATGCCTGCAAATTCCGCTCTCGCGCTTCGCCTGTGCCGCCCTGTGCACCTTCATGCTGGCTTCCGCCGGCGTGGTGCATGCCGAAGATCCGACCCTGGCGGCGGTTCCCTCCAGCGACTACGCCACCTTCCAGGGTGAGCCGTTCTTCCTGCTCACCGACAGCAGCTTCGGCAGCGACGAAGTGGCCATGGTGCGGCTGGAGGCGCCGGACTATGACGCCGAGACGCTGAAGCGTTATGCCGGTGCCGACATCCTGCTCTATCGCATCCCGCAGCCACTGACCTTCCTCAAGGGGCAGAAGAACCTGCACCGGGTGGAGACCGCGCCGAACTATCGCGGTGAAGGGCTGGCCAACACGCTGACCTATCTGTGGGACAGCTGGTACCGACAGACCCGTCGCTCGTGGCAGCGCATCCTGTCCGCCGACACCCGCAGCAAGGCCACCGAACAGGCGCCGCAGCTGAAGGCCGGCGAGGCGCTGAACCAGCCCAGCCGGTTCGAGAACAACCCGCAGTTCGAGCCGCTGAAGGGCTATGACCTGATCGGCCGCTTCCGCTATCCGCTGTGGGATGCCAAGCCGATCCAGCCGCCGGCCGGGGTGGACATGGCCGGCTCCAGCTCCAACTTCCTCACCCCCAACAGCGGCAACGTGATGGTGCCGGTGGGCAAGCTGAAGCCCGGCCTGTACCTGGTCGAGGCGATCATCGGCGCTCACCGCGCCAACACCTTGCTGTTCGTCACCGACACCGTGGCGGTGACCAAGAGCACCCACGACGGCATGCTGGTGTGGACCACCGACCGCCACCTGGGCAAGCCGGCCGCCAACGTCGACCTGCAATGGACCGACGGCCTCGGCGTGCTGCGCAGTGGCCGCAGCGGCAGCGACGGCGTGCTGCAGATGGACCACGCCAGTCCCGAGCACAGCTACCTGCTTGGCCAGGACAGCGCCGGCGGCGTGTTCATCTCGGAAAACTTCTACTACGACAGCGAGATCTACAACGCCAAGCTGTACGCCGTCACCGACCGTCCGATGTACCGCCCCGGCGACGAGGTGCAGGTGAAATTCGTCGGTCGCGATTTCCACAACGCCACCGATTCCAGTCCGGTGGCGGCCGGCCGGATTGATCTGGACGTGCTTGATCCGAACGGCTCGCCGGTGGCCAGCACTCATGTGCAGATGGATCCCGTGAACGGTGCCGACACCCGCTTCACCCTGCCCGCCAATGCCGGTGCCGGTGGCTACACCCTGCGTTTCCGCTACGGTGGCAACGAATACGGCAGTGCGTTCCGCGTGGCCGAATACGTCAAGCCGCACTTCGACGTCGCCCTGGTGATGGACAAGCCTGACTACGGCACCGGCGAGGCACTGGATGGCCACATCCAGCTGGCCTATCCGGACGGCCGGCCGGTCAGGAACGCCCATGTGTCGGTCAGTGTGCGTGGCCAGCAGATCAGCATGGTCGAAGGCGAACTGCGCTATGCTGGCCTGTTTCCGGTCAAGCTGGACCAGCAGGAGCTGGTCGCCGACGACGACGGCAAGGTGCCGCTGCACCTGCCGCCGGCCAAGGATCCCAGCCGCTACGTGGTCACCGTGCTGGCCAGCGACGGCGCCGCCTGGCGCGTGCGCATCACCCGCGAGCTGCTGGTGGCACGCGGCGTCACGCCGTACCGCCTGAGTGCGCCGGGCAACGTCACCCAGCCCGGCGAGAAGGTCGACTTCACCCTGGCTGCGCAGCCGCTGCCGGCCACGGCGGGCGGCAATCGCGAGGAAGCGCCGGCGCAGACGCCGAGCCGCTGGGAGCTGATCCGCCTGGAAGACCAGACCCGTACCAGCGGTGAGCTTTCCGGCAACGGCGACACCGTGCATTTCGCGGTGACTCCGCCCAAGCCCGGTTCCTACACGCTGTCGGTGAAGGACCAGCACGGCAACCTGCTGGCGGCGACCAGCCACTGGGTCGCCGGTGACGGCGTGGTGGCCGCGCCGGGCAGCGTGCAGATCGTGCTGGATCGCCCGCGCTACGCAGTCGGCGATACCGCCGAGGCGCTGATCACCTTCCCGCAGCCGGTGGACAATGCATTGCTGACGCTGGAACGCGACAAGGTCGAGCACCATGCCCTGCTCGGCAGTGGCGGCGACTGGCTGAAGATCGAGAAGATCTCGCCCACCCAGTACCGCGCACGCATCCGCATCGAACCCGAATTCAGCCCCAACATGACCTTCTCGGTGCTGCAGGTACGCGATGGCGATTACGCCTTCGAGAACGCCGGCATCGTGGTGGCGCAGCCGCAGGTGGCGCTCAAGGTGAAGGGCGACAAGCCGGTCTACGCGCCCGGCGACAAGGTCACCCTGGACATCGCCAGCACGCTGGACGGCAAGCCGGTGTCGGCCAACCTCACGGTCAGCGTGGTCGACGAGATGGTCTACGTGTTGCAGCCGGAGATCGCGCCGAGCATCGTCGACTTCTTCTATCACCCGCGCCGCAACAGCGTGCGCACCACCTCCAGCCTCAACTTCATCAGCTACGACATGTCGCTGTCGGCGTTGCCCGGTGCTCCCGCCCGTGGCCGCTACAACGAGCGTGCGGTGAAGGTGCTGGAGCGGCCGCGTCGCGACGAGAAGGACACCGCCGCATGGGAGGCCAACCTGGTCACCGATGCCAGCGGTCATGCGCAGATGAGCTTCACCATGCCCGACTCGCTGGCGCGCTGGCGAGTCACCGTGCGCGCCACCACGGCGCAGGGCGTGGTCGGTCAGACCACCGCCAACGTGCTGTCGGACAAGCCGCTGTACCTGAAGTGGACCGGCCCCACCCATTTCCGCAGCGGCGACCAGCCGCGACTGGACATGGTCGCCTTCAATCAGGGCAAGGACGACATCGACGCGCAGCTGACAGTGAAGGGCGCCGGCCTGGCACTGGAGCAGAAAGTCACCTTGCATCGTGGCCCCAACGTGCTGAGCCTGCCGGTCGAGACGATCGACAACGGCACGGTGACCGCGCAGCTTTCGCGTGACGGCAAGGTGGTGGACAGTCTGGAAACCGGCCTGTCGATCGCGCCGGCTGGCTGGCTGTCGCAGCGCCAGATCAGCCTGCCGCTGGATGCCGGTGGCACCACTCTGCCGTTGCCACTGCCGGCCGATGCGGACGACTTGCGCCTGCGCTTCATCGACAGCGCCACCAGCCAGTTCGCCCGTGTCGCCGACGAGCTGGCGGCGTATCCATACGGCTGCGTCGAACAGACCTCCAGCCGGCTGATCCCGCTGGCGCTGGCCGCAGGCAGTTATGCCCGTACCGGCAGCGATGTGGCCGGTGGCCGTGATGCCACCCAGGGTATCGATGCCCTGCTGCGCACCGAACGCCAGCGCCTGGCCATGCTGGCCGGCGAAGGCGGTGTGTTCGGCTGGTGGGGCGATGGCAGCGGCGGCGATCCGTTCATCACCGCCTACGCCTACTACACCGACTGGCTGGCCAGCCGCACGCTGGGCTTGGATCTGCCGCAGGACAACTGGAAGCAGGTGCTGGAGTCCTACCGCGACAGCGCGGACGCCCCGGTGCTGCATCGTGCGCTCGAACTGTACTGGGCGCAGCGCATGGGCCTGCCGGTGCAGACCCTGCTCGACGGTCTGGCCGGCCAGCTTGATCTTGATGGCCGTCCGTCCGGTCTGGGCATGCATGACAGCGTGGTGTTCGCCGCGCCCGATTCGCTCGAGGGCAGGCAGCTGGCCGTCCTGCTGGTGGCCGAGATCTACCGAGAACTGGGTCGTCCGCAGCCGGCCAGCCTGGCCGCGCAGTCGGCGGCAGCACGGATGGCGTTGCAGGACAGCCCGTCGCCCTTCGTGCAAAGTCTGCTGATGCTCGGCCAGCCCAACCCCGGTCGTGCCTCTGCCCTGCTGGCCAGTGTCAGTGCCGACATGCCGACGATGGAACGTGCGGTGGCGCTGACCTGGTTGCAGCGCGCATTGGGTGGCACGCCTGGTGCGGCCAGCCCGGCACTGGCCCCGGCCGATGCCGGTGCCGGTCAATGGCAGGTGCTGGCCAGCCCGACCGGCGTGGCCGGGTGGCAGTGGACGGGCAAGGCCTTGCCGACGCAGCTTTCGCTGGCCACGCCCGCCGGTGGCGATGCGCCGGTAGCCGTGCTCGACTACCGCAGCCGCAGCGATGAAACCGCCCAGTTGCCGGTGAAAGTGCAGCGCAGGCTGTACAAGCTGGTCGCCCAGCCGCCGCGGATCAACAGCAGCGGCGACATGGAACTGGGTGAAGGCCGGACCTATGCCGCCGAGGCGGTGCCGGAAGGCGCCGCGATCGATGCCAACGCGCTGTACGTGGACGAGGTCACGCTGAGCCCGCAGCAGGACAACAGCTATCGCTACGGCCTGCTGGAAGTGCCGTTGCCACCTGGCGGTGATGTGGAAGCCAGCACCTGGGGCCTGACCATCACCGGCCTCGACGGTGCCGGCGAAAACGGCATGCAGCAGCGTGCGCCGGTACGCCAGGTGAAGCACGAGATGGGTGAGCTGTCGTATCGCCAGCCGGTGGCCACGCTGGATCACGTCCAGGTCTATCGCCAGCTGGTGCGCTTCTCGCTGCCCGGTCGCTTCGTGCTGCCGCCGGCCCGTTTCTTCCGCATGTACCAGCCCGAGGCCAAGGCATTCGAGAACGACGGCAAGACCCCGCCGCCGCTGACGGTGAAGTAGGCCGGCCGTGCGTCGCGATCGCTCCAGGCGTCGTCTTGGCTCCGTGTTGGCGGGGCTGCTGGCTGCGCTGCCGCTGGCCGCGGCGGCCGGCGAGCCACTGCAGTTCGCCTGGCAGCCGGTCGGCAGTCCGGCCGCACTCTGGACGCTGGACGATGGCCATCCGCTGGATCCGGCCACCGCACAGGCCTTGCCGGAGACGCAGGACACGCCACTGGGCAGCGTGTGGAAACTGTTCGTCTACAGCTATCTGGTCGATCGCCGCCTGCCCTCGTCCGACTACCGCTGCGGTGAAGCTGCGCCGGACCAGACGGCGGCCATGCGCGCGCAGCGCCGGGACGACGAGGTCTACTGCTGCCATGCCGGCGGAAAGATCGGCCGTGAGCAGGCACTGGTGCAGTCGTGCGGGCTCTATTTCGAACCCGTCCGGCTTGGCCTCGATGCCGGCGAATGGCGTGACTACTGGCGGGAGCAACAGGCACCTGACTGGTTGCAGCAACTGGCCAATCTGCAGCCGGAACATCGCGTGCGCGTGCATGAGTTGCTGGCTGCATTGCGCGCCGTGCCGGAAACCGCCCGCGTGCAGGCCAGCCATACGCTGATCTCGGTGATCACCCTGGGCTACGGCCAGGGCACCGTGGCCGACTACGGCAGCCTGCTGCGTGCCAAGACCTGGACCATGCCTGCGCCGGGCGGTGGCTCGATCGGTGGTGTCGCCGGCTGGCTGGCCGATGGCACGCCGGTATGGCTGTCCGGCCCCGGCGGCAGCCATCGGGCACTGGCCGCCGCCGCGCCGCAGTTGCGGCCGTTGTTGCAGGGCGTGCCGGTGGCCGACAACGCCGCCTGCGTGCTGGTGGACTATTTCGAGCGCTACCCGATCCGCGAGGTCTTGCCAGCCCACGGCAGCACCGCCGTACCCGATGGCGCACTCGATGGGCGTTTCCGCGTCGGTTTCGACAACGGCAACTGGCTGGAGATCGAAAGCCACGGCGAACTGGCGTTGCGCCGCGGCGCCGACGGCCGTTCCCGCATCCGCGGCCGGCTTGGCCTCAACGACTACGTGGCCCGCGTGCTCGATCGGGAAGGCGATGCCGGCGAACCGGCTGCCGCCCAGGCACTGGCGGTGGCCGCACGCAGCTATCTGCTGCAGCAGGCGCCAAGGGATCGAGGCTGCTGGCACATCGCCGACAGCAGCCGCACGCAGCGGGTGGCGCCGCGCCCGGCCAGTGCCGCCGCCCGCCGCGCCGCCAATTGGACCGACACCCTGGTGCTCACCGGCAGCAGCGTGCAGTACCACCGCGATCGCGCCGCGCCGCAGCAGTTGTCCTGGCAGCAGGCCGTGGACCTGTCGCGCCAGGGCCTGCCGTTCGATGCGATCCTGGCGCGCAGCTGGCCCGAAGCCACGCTGACCTCGTTCCTCAGCCCGCTGGGTGGTGATTGCCGTCCGCTGGCCAGGGCGCAGGCGTGGATCGACCGCGAGATCCCTTCATGGACCCGCCAGCTGGCTGCCGAGCCGGGCTATGAAACCCCGCATGCGCCTGCGGTCTGCCAGCTGCGTGAAGGCCGCCCGTATGCCGATGCGCGCCGCAACCGGTTGTATGTGAGTGGCCTGGTCAGCGAGGAAGATCGCCTCGCGCTGGCCCACGAATATCTGCACCTTGCTTTTGCCCATCACCCGCGCGGCCAGGACGAGCGCTTCATCGAGGAGCGTGCCCGTGCCCTGCTGCGTACCCGGCCACGGGGGGCTTTGCCATGAGCTGGTCGATCCGTTTCCGGTGTGGTGCGCTTGTTTTGCTGCTGGGCGTGGCGGGTATGGCTGCGGCGCAGCAGAAAACCGCCGACAAGGTGGCCGATCTCGATGGCCCGCGTGCCGGCTGGATCAACAGTGGCCTGGGTGACGATCAGGAGCGTTACGTCGCGGCCTATCCCAGGCCGCCGGTGGATCGTGGCCGGCAGAAGTACCGCAGCCTGATCGAGGGTCGCCTGCGCCAGAAGATGGATGACCGTTCGCCGCCCACCCTGGTGGTCAACGGCAACGCCATGCCGCTGTATGCCGACAGCGAAGGTCGCTTCGCCCGCCCGTATGCTTTCGGGGCCGGTTCCAACAGCGTCGAACTGATCGGTGCCGACGGCCGTACCCGCCAGCGTCTGCAGTTCTATGAATCCCAGAGCGGCAAGACCCAGGCGAAGCTGCGTGCCATCCTCACCTGGGACGACGCCCGGGCCGAGGTCGACCTGCACGTGGTGTCGCCCGACGGCGGCCATGCATTCTGGGCCGAACCGCAGCTGGCCGAGGGCGGCGGGCTGGACGTGGACAGCGTCGACGGCGCCGGGCCCGAGATTTTTTCCAGTGCCGCCCCGATGCATGGCAACTGGCTGTTCTACGTGAACTACTGGGGCAATTTCGACAGCACCGGCTACAACTTCAACAGCAGTGCCCACCAGCGCGAGCTGATCACCGCGCAGCTCAGCCTGATCTTCAACGAAAACACCGTCGACGAACGGCGCGAGACCTACATGGTGCCGCTGCGCAAGATCGGCGAACTCACCCTGATCCGGTCGATCAGCTACTGAACCCATGCCATTGCCACGAGCCAGGATCCATCCATGATGTCCATCCGCCCTGCTTTCATCGTCTTTCTCGGCCTGCTCGCCTCGGGTCCGGCAATGGCTCAACAGACTTCGCCGGAGGTCAGCTTCAGCACGCCGTTGAATGGCTGGCGTCATTCGGCCGGCGACCAGTCCAGCTATACGCAGTCGGTGCACTACCCCGCAGCGGCGGTGAACACGCCGGAAGGTCAGGCCGCCAGCGCAACCATCGCCGGCGAGATCCGCCGCAACCCCAAGGTCGCGGGTGATTCCCGCGGCGCGCCGGCCACCCTGATCGTCAACGGCGTGGCGATGCCGCAGCGGGTGGAGGCCGACGGGCACTTCTCGCGCCCGTATGCGTTCGGGGCCGGCAGCAACAGCGTGGAACTGCGTGGAGCCGATGGCACCAGCCGCCGCGTGCAGTTCTACGAGGCCTACGCCGGCAAGACCGCTCCGCGCCTGCGCGTGCTGCTGTCGTGGGACAGCGACGGTACCGACCTGGACCTGCACGTGGTTTCACCGGACGGCCAGCACGCCTACTACGGCGAGCGCGTGGTGCCCAATGGCGGCGCGCTGGATGTCGATGTCACCACCGGCTACGGCCCGGAGATCTATTCCAACGCCGCGCCGCTGAGCGGTACCTACCTGGTCTACGTGAACTACTACGGCAGCGGTGGCGACGAACAGGAACTGACCGTGGCACAGGTGGTGGTGATCACCGACGAGAACACTCCGGACGAGAAGCGCGAGGTGCTCGACGTGCCGATGCGCAACCCCGGCGAGCTGATCCTGGTCAAGTCATTCGTGGTGCCCTGAGTTGCCGGGCGACATCAAGGACGACAGGCAAGGTTCGTCCGTGCGAATGAAAAAACCCGGCGCGAAGCCGGGTTTTCTTCATCTGCGCCCGCGAGGGAATCAGAAGCTGTAGACCAGATTGGTGGTGGTCAGCGTGTCGGTCTTCTTGGTACCCGGCAGGACGTCGCTGTTGTGGCGCACCTGGAAACCCACCTTCAGTGCCAGCTTGCTGGTCATGCTGACCGCGAGGCTGATGTCGTTCTGCAGATAGGTGTTGTCGGAGCCCGCTTCGACCAGCAGCGTGTCCTCGAAAGCGGTGTTCTCGCTGAGCTTGAACTTGTAGTTGACCAGGCCACGCCCGACCACTTCGCTCTCGATCGGCTGATGCACGTGCGTGATGCTGCCGTTGGTCACCACGTCGATGTCGGCCGGGCGGTAGCGCTTGTAACCGGGACCGACTTCGAACGACAGCTCGTTGCGCTCGTCCTTCAGGGCGATGTAGCCGTAGCCCAGCGAGACGATGCCCTGCCACAGGTTGGAGCCGAAATCGTCATGCTCGTAGCGTGCCGCACCCACGATGTAGCTGCGGGGATCGAGCTTCAGGCCGACCGAGGCGCCGGCGTCATAGCGGTTGGCGGTGGTGTTGAACTGGTCGACCGTATTGCCGTTCTGGTCGACCACCGTCTGCTCGCTCTTGGAGCGCAGCGCATCGATGAAGAAGCTGTTCTTCCACTGCTCGTTTTCCTGGTTCAGGCCGAGCTTGGCGTTGATGTTCTGCGAGCGCGAGTTGCCGGTGGCGGATGCGAAACCGAACTCGCCCGAACCGCTCCAGCCACCGTTGGCGGCGGCATCCTGGGCCTGCGCGGAGAAGCTCGCGAATGCAGCCAGCAGCAGACCGGCGATCAGGGTCTTTTTCATCGAGGGGAATCCATTTGTTAATAAAATGTAACGCGCTACCTTAACGTAATGGCTTGAACTTGCAATGAACAAGCCACGTTTTGGCAGCAAGTGCCGGCAAGTTGCGCGTCAATGCACCAGATCGCGCAGCAGCAGGGATTCATACAGGCGGCGCTCCAGCCATTTGCCGAGCAGGCAACTGGGTACGGCCAGCGCACCCGCGACGAGTGCGGCGCCGTCGTGCCAGGCCAGCAGCAGCGCGATGCATGGAAGCACGTAGGTGAACAGTGCCGCGACGAATCGCGACGGGCGCAGGGCACTGTCGCGCACTGGGCCGGAGAGGCTTTCCCCGGCATCGCTCAGCGCCTGCCAGTCCAGCCCTTCGAGCAGGCCCAGCAACAGGGCCAGCACCAGCAGGAGCAGGATCCACGGATACAGGTCCGGCGAAGGAAGCGGCTCGTTCTGGACCAGCAGGCAGAGCCACAGCCACAACCCGCCGGAATAGCCGGCGTATACCAGCCGGTTCACCGGCAGCGCCGCGGCGGCGCGTTGCAGCAGTGGCGGCAGCCGGCTGCGGAAACGGAAGCCGGTGTAGGCCAGGCTGACCAGGCTGCACAGCGTCAATGCCGCGCCGGCCAGCCGGGTGGCCCAGAATTCGTTGTCGCCGCGGGCCAGTCCTCCCACCACCAGCATCGGCAGGAAGGTCACCAGTGCCAGCATCGCCGCGTGGGTGGGCCGCGCATCAAGGCGGGGTTTCCAGCCATACCAGTCCGGCGCGTTGCGCAACGGAAGGCAGGCCACCAGCAGTCCGGCGCCGGCCATGATTGCGCCGATGCACAACGGAATCAGCGTGCTGCCGCGCCCCATCGGATACAGGCCGAGTGCCAGCGCCAGGCCCAGCCAGGCCCACAGGCCGTAGCCGCTGGCCGCCAGGACACGCCACAACGGTGCCGACGATTCCGGGCGAATCGGCATGTCGTCATCGTTGGCTGAGGGCGCCGAGGTCGGCGGTTTGCTGAAAGGTTTCATGGATCGACCGACTGGGGAAACGGGAAAATCCAGAGGTGTGTTGGCGGCAATGGACTCCGTCACTGCCGGGCTTGCGGACGTCGCGAACCCCACCCATGCTACAACGCGACATCCCCGCCTGCCTTGACCGAGAGCCATGGATCGCTACGAACGCATATTGATTCTGCATCGACTGCTGAAATCGGCTCACTATCCGATCCCGCTGTCGCGCCTGCTTGGCGAGCTGGAGTGCTCTCGCGCCACGCTGTACCGCGACGTGGCTTTCCTGCGTGATGCACTCGGCGCGCCGATCGAAAGTGCCGGTACCGACCAGGCGGCGTTCCGCTATGAACAGGGCGAGGGCGAAAAGTTCGAGTTGCCCGGCCTGTGGCTGACCTCCGATGAGCTGGCCGCGCTGCTGGCGCTGAACGAGTTGATCGGCCGCTCCGGCCCCGGCGTGCTGGCTGGTGCATTGGCGCCGTTCAAGAGCCGCATCGAGGGCCTGCTGTCGCATCAGGACAGCGGCAAGGCGTTGCCGATCGAGCGGATCCGGGTGATCCCGTGGGGTGAGCGCAAGCTGGACCAGCAGGTGTTCCGCATCGTTGCCGGCGCGGTGCTGGAGCGGAAGCAACTGCGCTTCCGCTATCGCGCCCGCACCACCAATACCGACAGCCGGCGCACGGTGTCACCGCAGCGGCTGACCCACTACCGCGACAACTGGTATCTCGACGTGTGGGATCACGACCGCGAGGCACTGCGCAGTTTTGCGGTCGACCGCATCGTCGATGCGCAGACGCTGGATGCGGCAGCCATCGACGTGGGCGAAGGCGACCTCAACGATCTGCTGGCATCCAGCTACGGCATCTTCGCCGGCAAGCCGAAAGCCTGGGCGACGATCCGCTTCTCGGCACACGCCTCGCGCTGGGTGGCCGACGAGCACTGGCATTCGCAGCAGAAGGGCGAATGGCTGCCGGATGGCAGGTACGAGCTGAAAGTGCCCTATTCCAACTCGAAGGAACTGCTGATGGACGTACTCAAGTACGGCCCGGATGCCGAGGTGGTCGCGCCGCTGTCACTGCGCGAGGAAATGAAGATCATGCTGCAGCTGGCCCTCGGCGGATATCTTTGAGCCGGGAATGGGGAATGGGGAGAAGCCCGCACGCGCGACGCTTTTCCCATTCCCTTCCCCACTTCTGGCCATTCCAGCCTGCGCCTCAAGGCGCAGGCTGGAATGGCCAGAAGTGGGGAATCAGATACATCGACAGGACGCAGAAGATCGCGATCAGGGGAATGCCGACTTTCATGAAGTCGGTGAAGCGGTAGCCGCCGGCGTAATACACCATGGTGTTGGTGGGGTAGCCGACCGGGGTGGCGAACGAGGTGGCTGCGGCGAATGCCACGGCCACCACGAAGGGCCGCGGATCAACCTGCATCGCATGGCCGACCGAGGCGGCGATGCCGACCATCAGCACCACCGACGGGTTGTGGCCCATCAGCTCGGTGAGCAGGGCGGTGAGCAGGTAAACCATCAGCAACGCCGCCAGCGGGCCATGGTCGCCGACCACCGCCAGTCCGGCCTGCACCAGTTCCTGTGACAGCCCGCTTTTCTCGATCGCGATGCCCAGCGGCAGGATGGCGCCGAGCAGGATGATGATCTTCCAGTCGATGCCTTCGTAGACATCCTTGCGGCCGTAGCAGCCGGCCATCGCCATGGCGATGGCGCCGCTGATCGCGGCAATCGGGATCGGCAGCCATTTCAGGCCGGACACGAGCACCACCGCAGCCATGATTGCGGCCGCATACCAGGCCTTGCGCGGCGTGCGACGGGTTTCCTCGCGTTCGCTGAGCACCACGAACGACTCGTCTCCGCGCAGGTTGGCCATGGCCTCCTCTTCCACCAGCATCAGCAACACATCGCCCAGCGCCAGCCGGACGTCGCTCAGCTTGTCGCGCAGCACCTGGCCACGGCGGTGGATCGCCAGTACGGCGGCGTCGTAGCGCCACTTGATGCCGGTCTCGTCCAGCGTGCGGCCTTCGGCGGTGCTGGCCGGCGCCACCATCAGCTCGACCATCATCCGCGGCCGCTGCGGGTCGCCCATGTAATGGCTGTCTGTCGCGCTGCGCAGGTTGGCCTGGCGTCGGAATTCCTCGATCTTTTCCCAGTCGCCGCGCACCAGCAGCACGTCGCCGATGGCCAGCTCCTGCGAGCGTGGCGACCACATGCGCTTTTCGCCGCGCAGCAATTCCAGCGGGTAGACGTTGAATTTCTCGCCCAGTCTGGCGTCGGCGATGCTCTTGCCGAGCAGGGTGGAGTCGGCGGTGAGCTCCAGTTCGGTGACGTACTTGCCGATATCGGCCTCATCCGATGACATGGGGGTGTCGACCTGGCGCGGCAGCAGCCAGCGGCCCACCAGCATCAGGTAGACGATGCCGACGACCGCCAGCAGCGTTCCCATCGTGCTGAACTCGAACACCCCGAACGGCGCCAGGCCGTGTTCCTGCGCGAGGCTGTCGGTGAGCAGGTTGGAAGACGTGCCGATCAGCGTGCACACGCCGCCCATCTGCGCGGCATAGGCCATCGGCATCAGCACCCGTGCCGGCGAGGTGTGCGTGCGCTGGCATACCTTGAGCGCCAGCGGCAGGAACATCGCCACCAGCGCGATGTTCTTGATGAAGGCGCCCAGTGGCGCGATTGCCAGCATCAGCGCCAGAGTCAGCAGCCAGGGCCGGCGGATCCGCATCAGTTGCCGGGTCAGTGGTTCCAGTGCGCCGGATCGCTCGATGCCCAGGCTCAGCGCGAACATGGCGGCCACCGTCACCGTCGCCTCATTGCTGAAGCCGCTCAGCGCCTCGGCTGGGCTCACGATGCCCAGCACTACCAGCACGGCCAGCACCAGCAGGGCGACCAGGTCGATGCGCAGCTTCTCGCTGGCAAACAGGCCCATCGCCCCGATGATCACCGCGACGGTGACCCATGCCTGCCAACTCATCCGGCAGGTCCGGCAATGGAGGGGGCAAGAAAGGCGGATTGGTGAGACATGGGCACTTCCCGGACTTGTTGCTGTTGCTGCTTGGCGTCATCCTGACCAGCCGCTGTCGATCGTGTCGTCATCCAGCATGCCGCAGGCTGGCGACAGGATGCCATGACAGCACCTGAGGGTGGTGATCGGGAGAAACGCATGAAGACCCATGATATGGCGCCCGCTGCAACGAATGCCGCCGGGCCGGAATCCGGCCATGACCGGCCCACCGTGGCCCTGGCCCTGGGTGCCGGCGGTGCCAAGGGGCTGGCGCATATCGGTGCGATCGAGGAAATCGAGGCCCAGGGCATGCGCATCACTGCCATTGCCGGCTCCTCGATGGGTGCGCTGATCGGCGGCATCTATGCGATGGGCAAGCTGGACGTGTATCGCGACTGGGTCAGCACGCTGGCCAAACTCGACGTGATCCGGCTGCTTGACTGGAGCTTCAGCGGCGGCGGACTGATCAAGGGTGAGCGGATCATCGGCACCTTGCGCGAACTCATCGGCGACGTGCGGATCGAGGATCTGCCGATCTCCTTCACTGCCGTCGCCACCGAGCTGGACCGCGAGCGCGAGGTATGGCTGACCCGCGGTTCGCTGTTCGACGCGATCCGTGCCTCGATCGCGATACCCACGGTGTTCCGCCCCCACGTCATCGACGGTCGCCGCCTGCTCGACGGCGCCCTGCTCAATCCGCTGCCGGTCACCCCGCTGATCCGTGACCCGGCGGACCATCTGATCGCGGTCAGCCTCGATGGCCCGCAGCAACCTGCCGAGCCCGACGAGGCGGAGGACACCGATGAGCGCGGCTACCACCACCGGCTCGGCGAGTTCTTCGGTCGGTTGCTGCCGCACAGCGAGGGCAAGCCGCGCGAGCCCGGCGCGTGGGAGGTGCTCACCCAGTCGATGGATCTGATGCAGGCCAACCTGTCGCGGCTGCGCATGGCGGCGTATGAGCCGGATCTGCTGATCCAGCTGCCGCGCAACATATCGACCGTCTACGAGTTCTACCGGGCCCGTGAGCTGATCGAGCACGGTCGCCTGCAGGCGCGTGAGGCATTCGCCAACTGGCCGCTGCATCGCGCCTGATGCGGCCCGGCCTCAATGCGGACCGTGGGTGCGCAGCCAGTTGTCCAGGTACGCTTTCATCACCACTGCATTGTTGTGCTCTTCGTCGCGTGCGCCGTAAAGCAGGGTGACGGTGTGCCGGGCGGCCTTCTCGGCCAGCGGTTGCCAATGTTCGGCCAGCGCATCCAGCTCGCTGGCGTAACGATGACGGAAACCCTCCCAGCGCGCGGGATCGTGGCCGAACCATTGCCGCAGCGCGGTGGACGGTGCCAGTTCCTTTGCCCACAGGTCCAGCGGCACCGCCTCCTTTTTCAGGCCGCGTGGCCACAGGCGGTCGATCAGCACGCGATAACCATCGGCCTTGGCGGCCGGTTCGTAGACCCGTTTGATGATGATGCTCATGGAGGCTCTCCCGCATGGAGGACCTCCGAGCATACGACGATCGGCGCGGGTCAGAGTTCTTCGATTTCGGTGACCTTGCCGCGACGCATCAGCCAGGCCACCCCGCGCAGATCGGCCAGGCCGACCCACAGGCGGTCGAGCATGCCGTACTTGGAAACGCCGGCGGTGCGCGGGCGATGGCCGACCGGCACGCTCTGGCTGGCGAAACCGGCGCGCTTGACCAGTGCCGGCAGATAGCGGTGCATGTGGTCGAAGTAAGGCAGCCGCAGGAACACTTCGCGCTCGAACAGCTTCAGGCCGCAGCCGGTATCCGGGGTGGCGTCCTTCAGCATGCGCGAGCGCACCGCGTTGGCGATCTTCGAGGAAATGCGCTTGTTGAAGCTGTCGCGGCGGGTGGTGCGCCAGCCGGCGAACAGCCGCACGTTGGCCGGTGCCGCGTCGCGGGCGGCGAGCAGTTTCGGGATGTCGGCCGGATCATTCTGGCCGTCGCCGTCGAGGGTGGCGATCCAGCTTCCGCGGGCTGCGCGTACGCCGTTCCACACCGCCGTGCTCTGGCCGCTGCGGGTGATGTGGTGCAGCACGCGCAATTCCGGGTGGCTGGCCTTCTCGGCGGCCAGCACGGCACGGCTGTCGTCGCTGGAATCATCGTCGATGTAGATGACTTCGTAATCGACCTGGCCACGCAGGGCGGCGGCGATTTCGGCCAGCAACGGAGGGATGTTGTCACGCTCGTTGAAGACCGGGACGACGACGGAGAGTTGCGGCATGGGGAAAGCCTTCCAGCGGAAGCGGGGTGTCGCACATGATGTGACGGCGCAGCATTCTAGCAACGCCGGCTTCAGCAATGATGACAGCCCTTCAGCGGATCTTGCCGAGAATGCCGTCCAGCTCGTCGTTGCTGTGGTAGTGGATCACCAGCTTGCCGCCGCCGCCGCGGCCCTGGGCCAGCTCGACGCGGGTGGCGAAGCGTTCGGCCAGTTCGCGTTCCAGCGCGCTGATGTTGGGGTCGCGCGAGGTGGTGCTTTTTGCCTTGCCTTTCGGCGCGGTCTGCGCGCGCCGCGCCGCTTCCTCCAGCTCGCGCACGCTCCAGCCCAGAGTGGAGGCCTGGCGCGCCAGCGGCACGGCGATGGATTCCTCCAAGGTCAGCAGGCAGCGGGCATGGCCCATTTCCAGCTTGCCGTCGTCGAGCAGGCGCTTGATCGCTTCGGGCATTTCGGTCAGGCGCAGCAGGTTCGATACCGAGGCGCGCGAGCGGCCGACGGCATCGGCGGCCTGCTGGTGGGTCAGCTCGAAATCGTCGATCAGCCGCTTCAGTGCGTCGGCTTCTTCCAGCGGCGTGAGGTCCTGGCGCTGGATGTTCTCGATCAGCGCCATTGCCGGCACGGCTTCTTCGGCCACCTGCTTGACCAGTGCCGGTACCTCGGACAGCTGGGCGCGCTGCGCCGCCCGCCAACGCCGCTCGCCGGCGATCAGCTCATAGCGGTTCTTGCCCAGCTCGCGCACCACCACCGGCTGGATCAGGCCCTGCGCCTTGATTGATGCGGCCAGTTCGTCCAGTGCCTCCTCGTTCCAGTGCCGGCGCGGCTGGTACTGGCCGGCCTGGATCTGCTGGACCGGCAACTGCCTCAGCTCGCCTTCCCTGCTGTTCGACGACGGCGTGCTTTCGCTGTCACCGCCGAGCAGGACATCGAGTCCGCGTCCCAATCCACGCTTTTTCGCAGCAGCCATATCTAGAACCTGTTCATGATCCACGGGTGGCCCCACCGGAAATCATCCGCGCGGGCCAGAAAAGGGTAAGGGAATGGGTGCCCATCCGTACCAGCCACAAAACACTCATTCCTGCTGGTTGGCGGCCGGCAGCTTGAGCGCGGGCATGCCGTCGCCATGCACGGCCGCAACCGGCTCCGGCGCGCTGGCCGCATCGGTCCGGGTCATGGCGCGCTCGCGCCGGATGATTTCGCCGGCCAGGCCGATGTAGGCGATCGCGCCACGCGAACTGCGGTCGTACAGGTGGATCGGCTGGCCATGGCTGGGCGCCTCGGCCAGGCGCACGTTGCGCGGGATGATCGAGCGCAGCACCTTGTCGCCGAAATGCGCGGTGAGCTGGGCCGAGACTTCGTTGCCGAGGTTGTTGCGCACGTCGTACATGGTGCGCAGCAGGCCTTCGATCTCCAGCGACGGGTTCAGCCGGTGGCGCACCGCCTTGACCGTGTCGAGCAGGCTGGACAGGCCTTCCAGCGCGAAATACTCGCACTGCACCGGGATCAGCACGCCGTCAGCTGCGGTCAGTGCGTTCAGGGTGAGCAGGTTCAGCGAGGGCGGGCAGTCGATCAGGATGGTGTGGTAGTTGTCCGCCACCGTGGCCAGCAGCTCCTTCAGCCGGTGCTCGCGTGCCAGCGCATCCATCAGCTTCAGCTCGGCGGCGGTGAGGTCGCCGTTGCCGGGCAGCAGGTCGTAATGCGCCTCGGTGGTGACGATCGCCGCAGCGGGTTCCACTTCTTCCAGCAACACTTCGCAGCCGCTGGCGGCGATGTCGCGCTTGTCGACGCCCGAGGCCATGGTGGCATTGCCCTGCGGGTCCAGGTCGATCAGCAAGACCTTGCGCTTCGCCGCAGCCAGTGCAGCGGCGAGATTGACGGCAGTGGTGGTCTTGCCGACGCCGCCTTTCTGGTTGGCGACAGCGATGATGCGGGCCATGGATAAAGGGCTACCGTACGCGGAAGAGGTTTAGTGTAATGCCTGATCCGGGCGAGTGCTCCCCGGGCGGGCCGGTGCTCCACGAAGATTCTGCAGGCCGCGTCACGGCGGCGATTCCAGGCTCAGGCGTGGCCCAGCACCAGCAGATGCCGCTCGGCCGCCAGGCCCGGTACCGACAGTTCGTGGGTTTCACGCAGCACGAATCCGGTCGGCATGCCCGGCAGCTCGTCATCCGGCCGTTTGCCCTTCATCGCCAGCCAGATCCCGTCCGGTGCCAGCAGGTGTCCGCCCCAGCCAAGCATGTCGGCGAGGCTGGCAAAGGCGCGGGCGGTGATGCAGTCGAACCGGCCCTCGACGTCTTCGACCCGCGACTGCACGGCGCGCACGCCGTCGAGTTTCAGGGCGCGGATCGCCTCGCGCAGGAAACGCACCTTCTTGCCGTTGGAATCCACCAGCAGGATCTCGCGACCGGGCGCGGCAATCGCCAGCACGATGCCGGGCAGGCCGGGGCCGGTGCCGAGGTCGGCCAGGCTGGCACCATGCACATGGGGCAGGATCGCCAGCGAGTCGAGCAGGTGGCGGGTGATCATCTCCGCCGGGTCACGCACCGCGGTGAGGTTGTAGGCCGCATTCCAGCGTTGCAGCAGAGCCTGGTAGTCGAGCAGGCGCGACACTGCGCCGTCAGGCAGGCTCAGGCCGAGCGTGGCGATGCCCTGTTCGAGCTGTTCCTGCAAGCTGTCGTGCGCGGCCATGAAGCCCATCCTGTGTGTGGTTCGGGCCGGCAGTATCCGGGCCGGGCGGCGGCGATGCCAGCCGCGCGGAAAAAAAGAGGCCCGCCGAAGCGGGCCAAGACGTACAAATCCCCTGCGACACCGGCGCTCTCGGGCGCCTGCTGCCGTACTCACTCAGGCCGGGTCGAGTTCCACCCGCGTGACCATCATCCCGCGCTCGCGCAACGCGCTGTTCAGTGCCTGCTTCACCCGTGTGCCGAGATCGCGCCGGTCGGTGGCTGCCCCGTTGCGCAGGGCCTCCTGTGCACCGCGGCGGATCAGCTGGTCGACCTGTTCGAACACCGCATCGGCACGTTCCGGCTCCAGCACCTGCCAATACACCGTGCCACGCACATCATGGTGGTCGGCCAGCATCTCCTCGAAGCGCAGGGTCTGGCCGGCCAGATCGATCTTGTGCGCCACCCGGTCCAGCAACGGCCACGCCATGTGCGTGCCCGGCTCAAGCACCCGCATCAGCTTGCCGCGGCGGTAAAGACTGTGGACCTGACCGTCCGGCACGACCTTGAGCGCACAGGCGAACAGGGCGGCGATCAGAAGGAGAGACAGGGCCAGGAAGGTCATCATGACAAGGAAAAACAATCGTTTGAGAGGTTCTTCTTCAGAAAGTGCAGCAGATTCAGCATACAGCCGCATGAACCCGCGAACATTAACCTTCATTTAACGACAGGACGAAAAATTTAACAACTGCTGCTGTGCGTATATGCCGACAGCCCGACATCAGGTGATCCGCCATACCTGAACCCTCTTTGTGTGACGGAGCAGTCCTGTCATCGCCCGGCTTCCTTGCTCCGGATGGTGGTTCCCGGAGAGGATCTTGCCGGTTCGATGGGGTGTTGCAGAAATTTTGCTAATTAACTGTTGACTAAACGTTAGCTCCAGCTATAGGGTTGGCAGGCGCGCGGCAGATGTGATGGGGAGTCACCTGTATCCGCCAATGCAAAAGTTGCCGTTTTCTTGCCTGCTCGGCTTGCCGCATGGCGGCTTCCAGTTCGGCGGTGACGACACGGGGGGGGCTGCTCAGTCAGCCCGCATATTCAAATGGAGCCGCTAAGGCTCGTTTTGGGGAGATTCAAATGACCGTTGAACGAAATGGCGTTCGCAAGCCGTTGCTTCGCCGCAGCACTCTGGCGCTCGCTCTGGCAGTGAGCATGGGAGCAACCGGTTTGGCCTGGGGCCAGGCGACTACAGGTGGCATCTTCGGTACCGCGCCGGCGGAAGAGGGTTCCACCATTGTTGTCACCAACGAGTCCGGCTTGACTCGTGAAGTGCAGGTGACGGGTGGTCGCTACAACATCGGCAGCCTGCCGATCGGCACCTACACCGTCACGCTGCGTCGTGACGGTCAGGACATCAGCTCGCAGAACAATGTGACTCTGTCGGTCGGTGCAAACACCCAGATCAATTTTGCCTCCAGCCAAGGTGCTACCGAACTGGGCACCGTGACCGTCGAAGGAAGCGTCTTGCCTTCCATCGACGTACGCACCGCTACGCCGACCTTCACGGTCACCTCCCAACAGTTGGAGATGCTGCCGCTGGGTCAGAGCGCGGATGCTCTCGCTCTCATGGCACCTGGTGCCACTCCAGGCAGTGACTACTTCGGAGGCATCTCGTTCGCTGGCGCTGGCGTTACCGAAAACGCCTACTACATCAATGGTTTCAACACGACCAGCCTCTACGATTACACCGGCACGGCGTTCAATCTGCCGTATGGCGTCATCGACCAGCAGCAGACGTTGACTGGCGGCTACAGCGCCAAGTACGGCCGTGCTGACGGTGGTGTGGTCAACCAGGTCGGCAAGAGTGGCACCAATGAGTGGCATTTCGGTGCCCGCTTGCAATGGGTGCCGCGCTCCGGCCGTGCCGATCCTGACAATCAGTACTACCCGAATGTCGAACTGACCGATACGTTCGGCCAGGAACAGTTCACGGACGCCACCAAGAAGCCGGGTGACCTGTACCGTTATCGTGACAAGAACAAGGGGTGGCAGCAGCAGTTGTCGGGCTATGTGGGTGGCCCGCTGGTCAAGGACCGCTTGTTCGCCTTCGTCGCCGTGCAGACGGAAGAGCAGAGCAATCGCTCAATCGGCACTGTGACTGGCCGAACCGACAATCGTTCCAAGAACCATTCCACGACTTGGTACAGCAAGATCGACTGGAACATCGATGACAACAACCTGTTCGAGTACACCCTGCTCAAGGACGAACAGCGCAACGGTTATGGCGAAACCTATCGCTATGACTATGAAAACCGCTGGGATACCGACAATCTGGGTGCCAACCCGTACAGCAACTACACCAACAAGACCCAGATCTTCCATTACACCGGTTATCTGACCGACGACCTTACGCTGAGCGTGTTGTACGGCAAGACCGAGGTGACCAACCCCAACATGGTGCCCGACCCGAGCGAATTGCCGTTCATTTCGGGTGCCGGCTCGCAGGATCCGGCCATCACTGGCGGCAGGCCGATCATCAACAACCAGACGGTAGCAACGATCGGTTCGCCTGATTCCGCCCAGCGGAACAACGGCTTGCGCGTTGACTTGTCGTGGCAGGTCGGTGATCACCTGTTGTCCGGCGGTATCGACAACCTGCACTACTGGGCCGAAGGCCAGGGTGATCGTCGCTCGGGTCCGGGCTACGTGTGGATCTACGGTCGCCAGTCGGTGCCGACCGATGCCATCAACACCGCGCTGGACGTGGGTGCGCCGGGTGGCAACGGCTACTTCGTCTACAAGGACATCTACTCCACCGTGTCCTCGATGTCGGCACGCCAGCAGGCGTGGTACATCCAGGACGAGTGGCAGGTGACCCCGAACGTCTTGCTCAGCATCGGTCTGCGCAACGACAGTTTCGCCAACTACAACCCCGCAGGTACGGCTTTCATCCAGCAGGATGACCAGTATGAGCCGCGTCTGGGCTTCATCTGGGACGTGAACGGCGATTCCACGCTGAAGATCTGGGGTAATGCGGGTCGCTACTTCCTGGCGCTGCCGCAGGCGGTGGCAAATCGTCAGGCGACTGCGTCGATCTATACCGACGAGTACTTCACTTACACCGGTATTGATTCGAACGGCGAGCCCACCGGTCTCACCCCGATCTCGAACGTTGCTGGTACTGGCCCGGCCGGCCCGGTTTCCGCCAACGGCGAGTTTGGCGAATTGCCTGATCCGGAAGTGGTTGCGGCCAAGAACATCAAGCCGCAGTACCAGGACGAGATCGCGTTCGGTTTCGACAAGACCTGGGGTGACAAGTGGGTTTACGGCGGCAACATCGACTACCGCACGCTGGGCACGATGATCGATGACGGTTGCTATCCGTACGCGATCCGCGACGGCATCAGCGAGATGGGCCTCAACCCCAACGATTACGCGTGGGACGAGGGTTATTGCCACCTGTTCAACCCGAACCGCACCAACATCTACAAGGTCAACAGTGCGACGGGCGGCGACCCGATCAACGTGCCGGTCTCCGCTGCTCTGGCGAATCTGCCGAAGGCGCAGCGTGATTACTACGCGTTGAACGCCTACCTTGAGCATCCGTTCGACGGCAAGTGGATGGGCCGCGTGGACTACACGTTCTCGCGCAGCTGGGGCAACTCCGAAGGTCAGGTGCGTTCGGATATCGGCCAGGGTGACATCTCCACCACGGAAGACTGGGATTACGCCGAACTGATGGATGGTGCTCGTGGCTACCTGAGCAACCACATCCGCCACCAGATCAAGGCGTTCGGTGCCTACCAGATCACCCCGGAGTGGATGGTGTCCGGTACCGCGACGATCTATTCCGGTCGCCCGGTATCCTGCCTCGGCTTCTATGGTCCGACTCCGAATGATCCGGCTACCCGTAATCCGGGCTTCGGCTACGGTAGTGACTACCACTGGTGTGAAGGTCAAATTGCCACGCCAGGTGCCACCACCACGTCGTGGACCAAGCAGGTTGATCTGGGCGTGACCTATGCCCCGGCATTTGCCGACAACAAGCTGGCGTTCAAGATGTACGTGTTCAACGTCTTCGACGACCAGAAGCCGACCCAGCTGGATCCGCATCGCTTCGCGCGTGGTGCCCGCACGGTCAGCAATACCTACCATCTGCCGATTTCGTACCAGTCTCCGCGGTACGTGCGCTTCACGGTCTCGTACGACTACTAAGCTGCGGCATAGCACAAAACTGGTTTACTCCCTATGCGCCACCCTCCGGGGTGGCGCTTTTTTATGGTTTTCATCCATGCCCAAAGCCGGGAGCCCTGATTTCGGGACAGAGGAAAGCATCGTCGCGGTCGCTCTGGACGACTGGCCCGAGCTCTGGATGGGGTTGGATCGTCAATCGGCAGCCAATTCGCCGAGAGCCTCACGCAATGGTTGCAAGCCGTCCTTGTAAGGGTGCCACTGCCCGATTGCGCGTTGATGGATGGGGGCGCGTACCTGGGCGCCGCTGGGCGTTGCCACTACGCCGGTGTTGCGTTCCGGTTGCAAGCACGCCGCCTCGAAGGGCAGGCCGCACCAGTCAAGTACGCGGCGGATCTGTGCTTCCGGTTCGCTCACCAGATCGGTATAGGCGACCTCGAGCATCGAGTTCGGCCAACTGGTCCGCCAGTGATCCACCAGCTCCCGGTACTGGCGATAGTAGTGGGCCAAGGTCTGCTGGTCGTAACTGAAGGTTGTCCGGTTGCCGAACATTGCCTTGTAGTTGGAGTAGCAGGTATCCATCGCCGGCCGCGTGATGTGCACGATGCGCGCAGCGGGCAGTGCCTGCCGGATAAAGGGAAGCATGAGGACGTTCGACGGCAATTTGTCGATGTAGAACCGCTTGCCATCAGCTCGCCAGCTGGTCTGTTCGAGATAACGCCTGCCCAGCTCATGCGGGTCGATGTCCTCATGCCGCTTTACCGCATCGAGCAGGTTGCCGTTTGCGGCCATGCCCGCCAGTTGCCGAAGCAGTCGGGAAAAGTCGGTCAGCTCCCCGGCATCGGCGATGGCAGAGTGCGCGGAGAGCATCCGGTCGAGCAGTGTGCTGCCCGAGCGGGGAATGCCCACTATGAAAATCGGTGTCGGAAGCTCTGGGTTGGCGGGAGCTGCAGGGTGCGTCGATTCAACGGGACGAATTCTGCGAAGCTCCTTCACCAATGCCTCGGTATCGGCTTTGGCGTATGGGAGCAAGGCGGCCATCTTCCGATTGCTTGCTTCCAGTGCCGGCCAAGCCTCTGCGTAGCGTCCCAGATCGTCGAGGATCTTGAAGCGTGCATATTCGAAAGCTGCGGAGGTAAAAGCAGCGCCCGGTTTGTCCGGCTGAGCATCGAGCACGCGTTTTCCGGCGTTCACCATTGCAAGCAGTTCGTCGCTTTCCTGTCGCTTCAGGCTGCATAGCAGCACCATGGCATCACCCTGCAGCGGAGCGCGTGCAAGACTGTTCCGCAGCACGTGCTCGGCGCCATTGAGATCGCCATCGAAGTAACGCTGGGTAGCCAGAAGGAACAGCGTCTGTGGATCATCAAGCCCGCCGTCGACGGCGCGTTCGATCAACGGTCGTGCCAGTCGATGTTCGCCCAGGCTGGCTCGCAACACGCCCAGACGCCTCGACAACTCGGCCGGTGGCGAGGGAGCCTGCTCCAGCAGGGCCAGGCAGCGCCGGCTTGCAACCACTTCACCCATGTCGATCAGGCGTTCGCACAAGGCGATCAGGAAGGGTGCATGCAAAGGCAGATGCGTGCTGGCAGCCAGCAGGGCCTGGCGTGCCTGATCCCACCGCCCATCAGTTGCCAGTCGATCCGCCAGGGCCATCCACAGTGGGGCATGAATGGCGGCAGGTGACAGAGCTTGCAGGTGGCCTTGCGCCTGTTCCAGGTGATTGCCGGCCAGGAGCTTGCCGATGCGCTGATGCGCTTCCTGCATGTTTACGGAAGAGTCGGGTAAGTTCATCAGGCAAGAATAACCCGCGCCCGATCGGCTCGTGCGATCTGTCGGAGAGCTTGCGACGGGCAGTGCGCCTGCAGATCCCGGATCCGGATCCGAGACGCACTGCTTTCAGGCAGGTCACCGATTTCGAGTACCGGCATGTATCGGATGGCAGCGCTGTCGTTGCCTCAGAACTTGCCGGCGCGGAAGTCGGCGATGGCTTCGTGGATCTGCTCGGGGGTGTTCATCACGAACGGCCCGTAGCGCGCCACGCTTTCGTCCAGGGGTTGGCCGGCAACCACCAGCAGGCGGGCCGGCTGGTCGCCGCCGGTCAGTTGCAGTTGTTCGCCGTTGGACAGGACGCCCAGCTCGCTGCGTCGCAGCGTCCCGTCACCGACCTGCACGGATTCGCCGTCGAACACGTAGGCGAACGCGTGATGGGTGGGCGGCAGGTCCACGGTGAACCGTGCGCCTGGCTGCAGGGCGATATCCAGATAGACCGGTGCGGTGGCGATGCCTTCAACCGGGCCGGTGGCGTCGCCCAGCGTGCCGGCGATCAGCTTCACCTCGACGCCGTCGGCCGGATGCAGCACGGGAATCCGTTCGGGGCCGATGTCCTGGTAGCGCGGCGTGGTCATCTTGTCTTTCGCCGGCAGGTTCACCCACAGCTGGAAACCCCACATCAGGCCGTTTTCCTGTTGCGGCATTTCCGAATGCAGGATGCCGCGACCGGCGGTCATCCACTGCACGCTGCCCGGAGTGAGGTCGCCGCGGTTGCCGTGGTTGTCGGCGTGTTGCATGTGGCCGGCGAGCATGTAGGTCACTGTTTCGAAGCCGCGATGCGGATGCTCGGGGAAGCCGGCGATGTAGTCGCCAGCGTCGTCGGAGCGGAATTCATCCAGCAACAGGAACGGGTCGAGCATGTCCAGCCCGGGCTGGCCGATGATGCGCTTGAGTTTCACGCCGGCACCGTCGGCGGTGTCAGTGCCACGGATGCGGCGGGTGATGCGGCGGTCGCTCATGAGTGGTTCCTGCGAAGTTTGTCTGGCCGCCAAGATGGACCTGTTGCGGCGCCTGTCCAAGCGCCGCAACGCGAACGGATCGTTTCCGCGGTGGCTACGCCAGGGCGGTGCCGCACTGGGCGCAGAAGCGGGCGCCGTTGGCGGCAGGTTGATGGCAGCCAGGACACTGGCGCGGAGGCATCACGCCGGCCATCAGCGCGCTGGCCGCAGGCGAATTGCCCAGCGCTTGGCTCACGCTGGCCGGCGGCGTGGCGCTGCCGGCGCCGAGCTGGTTCAGCGCACCCAGCCGGGCGATCTTCTCGACGTCACGGCTGGAGCCGGGCATGTCGATGCTGCTTTGTTCGGCGGCGAAACCTTCCAATTGCGCGCGCAGCGCGCCGGCCAGGTCGGGGCGTCCGCGGATGCCGACGATGCGCCGCTCGGAGTCACTGCCGAAAGTCACCGAATCCACCTCGGCCACCCACACGCGCAAGGTCATGTCGTTGACGCTGATGGTTTCCTTCTCGGTGCGCACGCGATCGGTGAACTGTGCGCCGATGGCGGTGCTGGAGCGCTGGAAGGTGCCATCGATCTCGACCCAGCTCAGCCGCGAGACGAAGTCGAAGCGCGCCCACAGGATGTGGCCGGCACGCAGGCAGAACAGCGCCAGCGAGAACATGCCGCCGGCCAGGCACAGGTATTTCCAGATCGACGGCTCGATCTGGTGTGCGCCGATCTTGCCGATGAACATCAGCATCACCACCGCACCGACCAGGGTGTACAGCGCGCCCAGCGCGCTGAGCACGGTCAGCCAGCGGTAGCGCGGCTCGGCCAGCGCATGGGAGAAGCTCACCGTGCGCATGTCCTCGCGCGGCATCGGCTGGGTTTCCTCCAGCAGCTCACCGCTGAAATTGCCCGAGGCGCCGGGTGTCTGCGGTTGCTGGCGGGCGTAGCGGCGGTTGGGGATCTGCTCGACCCAGCCGCGCTGCATCTCGCGGTCCACTTCCACCAGCAGCTGGCTCGGCGGCGCGTTCATCGACACCGTGGCCAGCTCGCAGGCCATCGTGGTCTGCGGGCGGTCGACCATCTGCCGCAACACCGCCACGAAGAACACCAGCACTGCCGCCAGCGCGCAGAACAGCAGCAGCAAGGCCAGCCCGCTCAGGTCGACACCGCCCAGCGAGGGCAGCGAGGCGGAGACGTAGTGGATCAGCACCGGCGCCAGGATCGCCACCAGTACCAGTACGATCAGGCCGCGCGAGCTCATGCTGGCCCTGGCCTGGGCACCGGTCTCCAGCGGCTTGAGCAGCAGCACGCCGGTGTAGACGAAGAAGAACAGGCCCAGCCACACCGAGTCCTTCGGATCGGCCACGCTGACCATCGATACCAGCAGGCCGACCAGCACGATCAGCAGGGTCAGTCCGGTCTGGAACTGGCGCTGGGCCACCCACTGGATCCGCTGCGGCGCCCAGATCAGCGCCCGCACGAGGCTGTAGAGCAGGCCGTTGAGCGCGCCAGTGGGCTCTTCCACCGCGATCGCGCCGCCGCGCATGCTGGCTTTCAGGGCCTGGGCGCCGGCGCCCTCGCCGAGCTGGTCTTCGTTCAATTCGCCGGCCAGGCCCATTGGCTTGCCGCGGCCGAAATAGAAGCGCAGCCGGCTCAGTGCGGTGGCGGCATGCTTGATGCCGGCGGCCAGCATCGCCACGCCGGCGATGATTGGTGCCAAGGCCCACCCATCCAGATGGGCGCCCAGGCTGTTGCGGCCCAGAAAGATCGCGTACACACCGCAGCCGATCAGGATGCCGGCGGCGATGAAGCGGAACACGTTTTCCACCCGGAACGGATTGGGGAAATCGAGCCCCTGTGCACTTGAACCGTATTCGTATGACATCGGATATTTCCTTGCCCCTGTGTCGGCCGCAGCGGCATGCGCCGGGCCATGTTTGATCCGGGCGAAGCGTCGCATACCGGCGGCGTCCGGGGAAGAACGTGCGGGGTCGTGTCAGGTGCGGATGGCGGGTGGCATCGCGGGCCGCGGCGACCCGTGCCGGCAGGCGGTCAGCGGCCGGGATGCCGTTGTTTCAGTGCACCCAGTGGCCGCTGCGCTGGCGCGGTGGCGTATGGGCCTCGTCGGTATTGGCGCGACGCTGCAGCACCATCGTTTCCACCTCGGCCTCGGTGGCGGGTTTGGCCTGCCAGTACTGGTTGACCGCGTTGAGCACGACCGGCACCTGGGACAGGCATTCGTCGTATTCCTCGTCGCTGAGTTTCTCGAACTCCGTGTCGGCACTGAGAACGCCCTCGTCCACCGCCAGCGCCATCACCGGGCCGAGCAGTTCCATCAGCTGGGGATCTTCGGCCAGGCGGTTTTCCCACAGTGCGGCGCGCAGGTCGATGGCGCGACTGAATCCCTCGCACCAGCCGGCCGCCGACAATGCGGGGCCGCTTTCCAGATCGACTTCGCCAAGGATCGGCTCATAGGCGTCGACATCGAGTTCGGCGCTGATCGAATCGTTGAGCTTGGCCAGCAGGGCCAGTACCCGGTTGCCCTCTTCCTCGTCCTCGAAGGGTTCGTGCAGCACTTCCGGAAGCCATTCATCGGGCAACACCTGCATCGGGCCGACCGCCAATGCCGAGAGCAGGCCGTGCACGCCATCGAGCAACAGGTCACCCTCGCCGGTATGCGCACGCAGGTAGCGGTCCAGTTCCTCCAGTTCGTTGTCGTCCAGCGAGCTGGGCCATTCGGTTTTTGCGGTCATGTCGTTCAGATATCCAGTTCCAGCGTCACCGGGGCATGGTCGGAGGGACGCTCCCAGCGGCGCGGTTCACGGTCGATCGTCGCCGCGGTGGCGCGGGCTTTCAGTGCCTCGCTGATCAGGATCAGGTCGATGCGCAGGCCCATGTTGCGACGGAAGGCGGCCTGCCGGTAATCCCACCAGCTGAAGTGCCCGGCTTCCGGCTCGAACAGCCGGAAACTGTCGTGCAGGCCGAGGTCGGTGATCGCCTTGAGGCCGGCGCGTTCCGGCGGCGAGCAGAGAATGTCCTCTCCCCAAGCGGTCGGATCGTAGACATCGCGATCATCCGGGCAGATGTTGAAATCGCCCAGCACGATCAGGTTCGGATGGCGCTCCAGCTCCTGCGCCAGGAACTCGCGCACCCTGGCCAGCCATTCCAGTTTGTAGGCGTATTTTTCGTCGCCGACGGCCTTGCCGTTGACCACATACAGGTCGACCACGCGCACATTGCCGATGGTCGCGGCGAGGATGCGCCGCTGCGGATCGTCCAGCCCGGGGATGTCGGTGACGACATCGACAGGTTCATCGCGGGCCAGGATGGCCACGCCGTTGTAGGTTTTCTGGCCGGAATACACCGTGCGGTAACCGGCTTCGGCCAGCTCGTCGGCGGGAAATTTGGCGTCTTCCAGCTTGGTTTCCTGCAGCGCCACGATGTCCGGCCGGGTGTCGGCCAGCCACTGGGTCAGGTGCGGCAGGCGCACTTTCAGCGAATTGACGTTCCACGAGGCGATCTTCATCACGCCATTGTAAGGGATGGCCGTCATTGCCGTGGCCGGAGAGGCTGTCCGGCGGCCACTGGCTGAAAATCGGGAAGAAAACGCGACCGGGCATGAACAAAATGCGCGAAAAACCCACCGGACGCGTATTTTCCAGTGTATGCTGCGCGGGCAAGAGTCTGAGGAAACTCTATTTTTGCTTCTATTGCGGTACCCGCACCATGCGGCGAACCGCACTCATCCATGCTTCAAAGGTAAACGTTTCATGTCGGATCGTCAGAGCGGTACTGTCAAGTGGTTCAACGACGCCAAGGGCTTCGGTTTCATCACCCCGGAAAGTGGTGATGACCTGTTCGTGCATTTCCGCGCGATCGTGGGTACCGGTTTCAAGACCCTGCAGGAAGGCCAGCGTGTCACCTTCGTCGTGACCAAGGGCCAGAAGGGCCTGCAGGCCGAGGAAGTCCAGGCCGTTTGAAGTCCCGCGGACTCGAACTGCTGAAAAAGCCCGCTTCGGCGGGCTTTTTTTTGGTTCGCCCGTCGGGAGCCGGGATCCGCAAGAGCGTCCTTGCTCCTGCCTTGCTTCAAGCGTAGGGCGGGCACTGCCCGCGCCGGTGATGCCGCACGCCATGGCGGGCAGTGCCCGCCCTACGCGTTGTCGCGAATCCTGGCGTTCAACCGCCGAATGGCGGTTCAAGCCAACCCGTAGCTGCGCAGCAGCGCCTCAGGTTCGGGCTTGCGGCCGCGGAAGGCGACGAAGCTTTCCAGCGCCGGGCGGCTGGCGCCGACGGCGAGGAACTCGCGGCGGAAGCGCTCGCCGGTGGCCGGGTCGATCACGCTGCCGCCGTTGGCAGTTTCCTCGAACGCCGAGAACGCATCGGCTGACAACAGCTCGGCCCACAGGTAGCTGTAGTAACCGGCCGCATAGCCGCCCGCGAAGATGTGGCTGAAGGCGTGCGGGAAGCGTTGCCATGCCGGCGGATGCAGCACTGCCACCTGGCGACGTACGTCTTCCAGCACCGCCATCGTGCGGGCGCCCTCGGCGGGGTCGTAGCCCAGGTGCAGGGTGAAGTCGAACAGCGCGAATTCGAGCTGGCGCACCAGGAACAGGCCGGCGTGGAAGTGGCGTGCCGCCAGCATCCGTTCGAACAATTCGTCGGGCAGCCGCTCGCCGGTCTGCCAGTGGCGGGCGAACAGGTCCAGCGCCTCGCGGTTCCAGCCGAAGTTCTCCATGAACTGGCTGGGCAGTTCCACCGCATCCCATTCCACGCCGTCGATGCCGCCGATCGAGGGCAGCGTGACTTCGGTCAGCAGGTGGTGCAGGCCGTGGCCGAACTCGTGGAACAGGGTCAGCACGTCGTCATGGGTGAGCAGGGCCGGCTTGCCCGGGGTCGGCGGGGCGAAGTTGCAGGTCAGGAAGGCCACCGGCAACTGGGGCTGGCCGCCATCGTCGAAGCGCGCGCGGCACACGTCCATCCAGGCACCGCCGCGCTTGCCGTTGCGTGCGTACAGGTCGACGTAGGCGCCGGCGAAGACCTTGCCCTGCGCGTCGCGCACATCGTAGTAGCGCACGTCCGGATGCCACACGTCGACGTCGTCACGCGGCACCAGGCTGATCCCGTACAGGCGCGTGGTGAGCGCGAACAGGCCGTCGATCACCGCCGGCAGCGGGAAGTACGGCTTGAGCTGCTCCTCGTCCAGTGCGTATTCGCGCTGGCGCAGCTTTTCGGAAGCGTAGGCGACGTCCCAGGGTTCGAGGTTGTCGAGCTTGAGCTCGTTGCGGGCGAACTCGCGCAAGGTGGCCAGTTCGCGCTGGGCCACCGGGCGGGCCCGCGAAGCGAGGTCGTGCAGGAATTCCATCACCTCGGCCGGCGAGCCGGCCATCTTGGTCGCCAGCGACTCCTCCGCCGCGTTGGCGAAGCCCAGCAGCTGCGCGGCTTCGTGGCGTAGCGCCATGATCTGCTCGATGCGCTCGCCGTTGTCGAACTTGCCGGCGTTGGGGCCCTGGTCGGAGGCGCGGGTCTGGTAGGCCCAGTACACGCGTTCGCGCAGGCCGCGGTTGTCGGCATGGTTCAGCACTGCCTGCACGCTGGGCTGTTTCAGGGTGACCAGATAGCCCTCCAGCTGCTGCTCGCTGGCGTAGTGCCGCAGCACCGCGCGGCCGGATTCGGGGATGCCGGCCAGGTCGCGCTCGTCGGTGATGTGTTCGTGCCAGGCTTCGCTGGCATCGAGCACGGCGTTGGAGAATTCGGTGGACAGCTTCGACAGCGCCACACCGATCTCGCGGAAACGCGAGCGGGCCGGTTCTTCCAGCGCTACGCCGGACAGGCGGAAGTCGCGCAGCGCGTGTTCCACCAGCGCCCGCTCGGCGCGCGGCAGGGTGGCGAAGTCCGGCGCGTCGGCCACCGCCTGCACGGCGGCGTACAGCTCGCGGTTCTGGCCCAGTTCGATGGCGTGGTCGGTGAGTTTCTCCTCGGCGGCGCCGTAGACCTCGCGCAGCGCTTCGCTGTCGGCGACCGAATGCAGGTGCGATACCGGCGCCCAGGCCCGCGCCAGCCGCTGTTCCAGCCGTTCCTGGCCCAGCATCACCGAGGTGAAATCGCGCGGCGCGTCGGCGGCGATCAGCGCGTCGATGCCGGCGCGTTGCGCGGCCAGCAATTGATCGATGGCGGGAAGCACGTGTTCGGGGCGGATCCGGGAAAACGCCGGCAGCGCGTCGTCGGCCAGCAGCGGATTGGTTTCGTGGTTCATGCGGAACTCCTTGCAGACCCGCCAGCGTGGCGACCGCTGGCGGTGAAATCAAGACAGGTCGCCCGGCATTGTCATGTTCGGTACGTAGCATCGTCACGGTGACCGTTTCCGATATCGTCCCGCTGCTGGCGCGCCACCCCATGTTCGGGGCGCTGGACCGTTCCGCGCTCGAGGCGCTGGCGGCGCAACTGCGCTGGTTCTGCCTGCCCGGCGGGCGCTCGCTGTTCAAGACCGGCGAGCCGGCCGATGCGCTGTACCTGCTCAAGAGCGGCAGTCTGGGCATCTTCGCCAGCGGCGACGAGGCCAGCCTCAGCGAGCCGTTGCAGCTGGTCGGCGTCGGCGAGAGCGTGGGCGAGATCAGCCTGCTTGGCGGCCATGCGCGCACGCGCAGCGTGCGTGCGTTGCGTGATTCGGAATTGCTGCGTCTGGATCGCGCCACTTTCGAGAGGCTGGTTGCCCGTCATCCGCAGGCCATGCTGGAAATCACCCGGCTGGCGCTGGCCCGTCTGCTGCAGCGCGAACGCCGGCATGAGTCGCCGGGTACGCCACGGACTTTCGCGTTGTTGCCGGTGGATACCACCGTGCCGGTTCGCGCCCTAGCCATGCAGCTGGCCCGGGAGCTGGAAGCTTTTGCGCCGTGTCTGGTGATCGATGCCGAGCTGGGCGCGGGACGTGACAGCGACTGGTTTGCCGCGCGCGAGGCGCGGGGTCATTTCCTGATCTATCTGGATGCCGGTGGCGATCCGGCCTGGCGCCGGCGCTGCCTGCGCCAGGCGGACGTGCTGTTGTTGCCGGCACTGGCGGCACAGCCGGCGCGGAGCTGGCCCGGGTCGGCTTCGCGCCATCCGGAACCGGCGCGATACCGCACGCGGCACCTGCTCCTGCTGCATCCCGGGCACGGCGTGGATCTTGGCGCGGCACGGCGCTGGCGGCGGTGCTTCGAGGGCGAGTTGCGCCATCACCATATCTGTGGAAGCGCCGACATCGTACGGCTGGCGCGGCTGATCAGCGGCCACGGCCGCGGCCTGGTGCTGGCCGGTGGCGGCGCCCGCGGACTGGCGCATCTGGGTGCCATGCGCGCCTTGCACGAGGCCGGGCATGTCTTCGACGCAGTGGGTGGCACCAGCATCGGCGCGATCCTCGGTGCCGGGCTGGCGGCCGGCTGGTCGCTGGACGAGATCGCCGAGCGCTGCGTGCATGCCTTCGTCAGCGGCCGGCCGCTGTCGGACTGGTCGCTGCCGCTGGTGGCGCTGACCCGCGGCCGGCGTGCCTCACGCATGCTGCGTCGCACCTTCGGTGCGCTGGCGATCGAGGACTTGCGGCTGCCGTTCTTCTGCGTGTCCACCAGCTTGTCCGGTGACGGCATGGTGGCGCACCGACATGGCCCGCTGTGGCTGTGGCTGCGCGCCTCCAGCGCGATTCCCGGCGTGTTGCCGCCGGTGCTGCAGCGTGGCCACGTGTTCATCGATGGCGCGTTGATGAACAACCTGCCGGTCGACGTGATGGCTGCCGACGGCATCGCCCACATCACCGCGCTGGACGTGCGTGCCGAGATCCTGTTGCAGGCCGGTGTGGATGAGTCGGCCACGCCGCCCTGGTGGCGCCTGCTGTGGCAGCGCCGTGAGGCGTTGCGGCCGGGGCTGGTCTCGACCCTGGTGCGTGCGGCGATGGTCAACGGCGAGGATGCCGGCGCGCATCGCCGCGACCGTGCCGACCTGCTGCTGACGCCGCCGCTGGAGCACATCGGCATGCTCGACTGGAAGAACTGGCGCAGCGCGGTGGATGCCGGCTACCGCCACGCCGTCGAGGTGCTGGAGGCGCGGGCGCGCGCAGGCATTACCATGCGCGGATGAATTCCCTGCGCAACTACAACGGCATCACCCCGCGCCTCGGCCAGCGCGTCTACGTCGATCCCGCCGCCAGCGTGATCGGCGACGTGGAACTGGGCGACGATGTGTCGATCTGGCCGGGCGCGGTGTTGCGCGGCGACGTCAACCGCATCCGCGTCGGTGCGAAAACCAGCATCCAGGACGGCAGCATCGTCCACGTCGCCCATGCCGGCCCGTACGGCCCGGGTTTTCCCTGCCTGATCGGCGAGGGCGTCACCGTCGGCCATGCCGCCGTGGTGCACGCCTGCACCATCGGCGACTACAGCCTGATCGGCATGCACGCTACGGTGATGGACGGCGCGGTGGTGATGAAGCACGGTTTTCTCGGCGCCGGCAGCCTGCTGCCGCCGGGCAAGGTGATCGGCGAGGGCGAGCTGTGGCTGGGCAATCCGGCGAAGTTCGTGCGCCGACTGGACGAGCGCCAGATCGAGCAACTGCACTACTCCGCCGACCACTACGTGCGCCTGAAAGACGGCTACCTCGCCTCACCGTAGGGCGGGCATTGCCCGCGCCAGGAGGCCGCACGCATCGTCGGGCGGTGCCCGACCTACGGGGGCCTGCTTGTGGGGCGGGCATTGCCCGCGCCCGGGGAGGCCGCACGCATCGTCGGGCGGTGCCCGACCTACGGGGGCCTGCTTGTGGGGCGGGCATTGCCCGCGCCGGGGCCGCACGCATTGTCGGGCGGTGCCCGACCTACGGGGCTTGCTTGTCGGGCGGGCATGGCCCGCGCCGGGAGGCCGCACGCATCGTCGGGCAGTGCCCGACCTACGGGGGCCTGCTTGTGGGGCGGGCATGGCCCGCGCCGGGAGGCCGCACGCATCGTCGGGCGGTGCCCGACCTGCGGGGCTTGCTTGTAGGGCGGGCATGGCCCGCGCCGGGAGGCCGCACGCATCGTCGGGCGGTGCCCGACCTACGGGGCCTGCTTGTAGGGCGGGCATGGCCCGCGCCGGGGCCACACGCATTGTCGGGCGGTGCCCGACCTACGGGGCTTGCTTGTCGGGCGGGCATGGCCCGCGCCGGGAGGCCGCACGCATTGTCGGGCGGTGCCCGACCTGCGGGGGCCTGCTTGTAGGGCGGGCATGGCCCGCGCCGGGAGGCCGTACGCATCGTCGGGCGGTGCCCGACCTGCGGGGCTTGCTTGTAGGGCGGGCATGGCCCGCGCCGGGAGGCCGCACGCATCGTCGGGCGGTGCCCGACCTACGGGGCCTGCTTGTGGGGCGGGCATGGCCCGCGCCGGGGCCACACGCATTGTCGGGCGGTGCCCGACCTACGGGGCTTGCTTGTCGGGCGGGCATGGCCCGCGCCGGGAGGCCGTACGCATCGTCGGGCGGTGCCCGACCTGCGGGGCTTGCTTGTAGGGCGGGCATGGCCCGCGCCGGGAGGCCGCACGCATCGTCGGGCGGTGCCCGACCTACGGGGCCTGCTTGTGGGGCGGGCATGGCCCGCGCCGGGGCCACACGCATTGTCGGGCGGTGCCCGACCTACGGGGCTTGCTTGTCGGGCGGGCATGGCCCGCGCCGGGAGGCCGTACGCATCGTCGGGCGGTGCCCGACCTGCGGGGTTCGCTGAGTGAGGATCAGATCCCGCGAGCGAGATTGGCCCGGCGGATGCGTTGGGCCTCGGCCTCGTGCTGCTGCGCCAGCAGGTTCCAGGCAGCCGACAGCTTGCCGCCGAGCAGTGACAGGGTGAAGTTGTTGGGGTCGAACTCGCGCAGCAGGTCCAGTTCGCGGCGGGCTTCTTCCAGATCGTTGCGGTTGATGGTGAATTCGATCTGCTCGGCCGCACGCGAGAAGGATTCGCGCAAAGCCTCCTGCGCGGTGAGGTTGTCCGGATCGAGCTGCAGCACGCTGAGGTAGAACTCGAAGGCGTTGCTGCCCTGCGGCGCCACCAGGCGGCCGTCGCGCATCGCTTCGCGGGCCAGGCCGAGCAGGATGCCGGTGCCGTCTTGGTCCTGTTCGGCCGGCTCCATGCTTTCGGTGGTGGATTCGGATTGCGCCGTCGCCACGGGTTCGGCCGGCGGTTGGCTGTAATGAAGAATGCAGCCGGCAAGCACCAGCAGCACGAGAACCGGAACCAGGATGACAACGTACCGGCGCGACGAGGGGGGAAGGAGACGGGACATGACGTTTATTGCTGCGGGGGGACGGGTTCGCGCGGCAACGCCTTCGGCGCGCACTCGCGGCGGCGCCAAGGCTAAACGTGATGTGTTTCAGTGATGTGGCTGGACGGCCTTCAGGCGTTGCCGGTTGCCGCTTCCAGCCGGCTCAGCCAGGCCAGCGCATGGTTGCGGTCCGGTCCGCACATGGCCGGTTCCGGCTGCAGCCGGCCGCAGACAGCGGGCCGTTCCGGCCGGCCGAAGATCGCGCAGCGGTTGTCGTCGGTGAGCTGGATGCAGCGCACGCCGGCCGGTTTGCCGTGTGGCATGCCGGGAATCGGCGAGCTGATCGACGGCGCGATGCAGCAGGCGCCGCAGCCGGCACGACAGGCGGCACGACAGGCGGCAAGGCTCATGCCGCCTCTTGGCGCAACTGCTGGTAAACCGGGTCGGTGTCCGGGCGTTTGCCGTGCCACAGCTCGAATGCGTCGGCGGCGGTTTCCAGCAGCATGCCCAGGCCATCGAAGGCGTAACGTGCACCGGCGGCCTTCGCCCAGGCCAGGAAGTTGCCCGCGGCCTGGCCGTAGGACAGGTCGTAGCACAGTGCGCGGGCGCCGATCAGCGAGAACGGCAGTTGCAGATCCACGCCCAGCACACCGGCCGAGGTGGCGTTGACGATCAGGTCATAGCTGCCGATGTCGGCCAGGTCATTCCAGTAGCGGGTGTGCGCGCGGGCCGGTTCGCCGATGGCATCGGCCAGTGCGTCGGCGGCCTCGGGCGAGCGGTTGACGATGGTCAGCGTCTCCACGCCGGCGTCCAGCAGGTTCCACGCCACGCCGCGGGCGGCGCCGCCGGCACCGAGCAGCAGGGCGGTGTGGCCGCGCAGGTCGACTTCGTGACGTTCGGTCAGGTCGCGCACCAGGCCGGCGCCGTCGGTGTTGTGTGCCGCCAGCCGGCCATCGCCCAGCGGGGTCAGCACGTTGGCGCTGCCGGCGCGGGTGGCGGCGGCGCTGCGTTCATCGGCCAGCGCAAAGGCGGCGGCCTTGTGCGGCAGGGTGACGTTGGCGCCGCGGCCGCCATCGGCGAAGAAGCGATGCACCGCCTCGGCGAAGTCGGCCGGGGCGGCATCAATCGCGCGGTATTCCAGCTCGATGCCGAACTGGTGCGCGAAGGCCTGCTGGATGCGTGGCGACAGCGAATGGCTGATCGGATGACCGAACACGGCGAACTGGGCGGGCTGCATGGGAATTCCCCGAAGGTGATTGCCGCCATTGTAGGACGCGGACCACCCGGCGCGGGGACATCGCGGCCGGTCGCAGGCGATGAGATGGGCGGGCGGCAAGCTGCCGGCACGTTCACGGAGAGCCATCCCATGCACAAGCCCGTTCCCGACACGTCGCAACATCAGAACCTGATCGCCGCCGCCGTGATCTGGCTGCTGGTTGGCAGTGCCCTGCTGCTCACCACCCTGGTGCCGGCATACACCGAACTGCTGGGCTGGACCCCGGCGTTCTGGCTGGTCGGTGCACCGTTGGCGGTGCTGCTGACGCTGGAGCCCTCGCTGCCGCGGCAGTTGCTGGCGCTGCGCCAGCCGCGTCGTCGGCGTGTGGCGGCCGACGCGATCTGGCACTGATCAGCCTGGCATGAATCAGCGCGGGCTGCCCTGACGCTTGCGCTCCATCCGGCGCAGGAACTCGCGCATGATGCGCAGGTACAGCTCGTCGCCCAGATGGGCATCCTCGACGCCGGCATCGATCGACGGGTTGTCGTTGACCTCGATCACCACCGGGCGCTCGCCGACCTGTTTCAGGTCCACGCCGTAGAGGCTGTTGCCGATCGGCCGGGTGGCCTTCAGCGCCAGTTTGACCACGTCGGCCGGCGCGTCCTCCACCGCGATGGTCTCGAAGCCGCCGGATTTCGCGCTGCCCTTGGCGCCGTGGTTGTAGATCTGCCAGTGGCCGCGCGACATGTAGTACTTGCAGGCGTACAGCGGCTGGCCGTCTAGCACGCCGATGCGCCAGTCGTAGTCGGTATACACGTATTCCTGCGCCAGCAGCAGCGCGCTGTGCTGGAACAGCCCGCTGGCCGCCCGTGCCAGCGCGGCCTCGTCCTCCACTTTGACCACGCCGCGCGAGAACGAGCCGTCCGGGATCTTCAGCACCAGCGGAAAGCCCAGCCGAGCCACCACCTCCTTCATGCCCTTGCCGTCGTCGCGGTACAGGATCTCGGTGCGCGGCACCGCCAGCTTGCGCGAGACCATCAGGTCGTTGAGGTAGATCTTGTTGGTGCAACGCAGGATCGAGGCCGGGTCGTCGATCACCACCATGCCTTCCTTCTCGGCGCGGTGGGCGAAGCGGTAGGTGTGGTTGTCCGAGGCGGTGGTCTCGCGGATGAACAGGCCGTCGTACTCGGCCAGCCGCTGGTAGTCGTTGCGGCCGACCGGGTCGACCTCGATGCCCAGTTCCCTGCCGGCGGCGACGAAGGCCTTCAGCGCCTTCTTGTTGGACGGCGGCATCTGCTCGGCCGGATCGACCAGCATCGCCAGGTCGTAGCGGTACTGCCGGCGTGCGCGCGGCTTGCGCCACAGCTTGCGCGAGAAGCGGTCCAGCTCCTCGGCGAAGGCGTCTTCCTGCGCATCGACCAGGGTGTGCAGGCCGACCGGCTTGATCGAGCTGATCTGCCACACCCGGTCGCGCTCGAACTCGATCCGCAGCAGCGGGCAGGGAAAAGTCTCGAACACCTGTCGCGCCAGGTCCTGCAGCGCCGGGTACGAGGTCTCGCCGAAGTACACCAGCACGCCGAAGTCGGTGGTGTCACGGCCACCGGCGGGCAGGAAGTGGGTCAGCCGGGTGTTCAGGTCCTCGATGTCCAGGCCGTACAGCGAGCGTCGGCGCAGGTCGTTCACCGTGCGCACCGAGGGCATCACCTTGTGCCCGCGCGCCTCGGCCAGCAGCGACACGTAGTAGCCGGTGCCGAGGTATTTGTAGCTGCGGCACAGGTTGATCACGTGGGTGCGTTCGTCGTCGCTGCCGGCGGGCTTGCGCAGGTAATCCGCCGCGCTCATCACGTCGACGGAGGGGTAGTACGAACTCCAGTCGGAGGCTTTCTCGACAACGATGACCAGACGGGTCATGGCACCACTCGGGCGATGTGTGGTTGCGGTCGGACTGCCCGGAAAATCCGGGTCGGGGGAACGCAAAACGCGGAGTCTGGCACAGCGCCGGCGGCATGCAAGCGCGTGCGCTGAAGCAAGGGTAAACGTGGCGCGCGCCCGTGCCGGCCGACCGCGCCCAACGCGTGGCCGGCTGCTAGAGTCCGCGCGTGCCGACCACTCCCCGCCAGTCATTGCCCGACCGCCGCCGCCCGCATGTGCGTCCTGCGGTGCTGTCCGATCTGGATGAACTGGTGGCGCTGGAGCAGCGCAGTTTCAGCAGCGACCGGATCAGCCGGGCGCAGTATCGCCGCCATCTGCACAGCGATTCGGCCCGGGTGCTGGTGGCCGCCGACGGCACATCAATCATCGGCGGCGCGGTGCTGTTCTTCCGCCGCGGCAGTTCGCTGGCCCGGCTCTATTCGCTGGCCAGCGCTCCGGAAGCCCGCGGTCGCGGCATCGGTGCCGCCCTGCTCACCGCGGCGGAACACGCCACCGGCGAGCGTGGTTGCCGCGCGCTGCGGCTGGAAGTGCGTACCGACAACGCCGCCGCCATCCGTCTCTACGAAAGCCACGGCTTCCGCCGCATCGGTTGCCGGCCCGGGTACTACGAGGACGGTGCCGCCGCCTGGCGGTATGAGAAAGGGATGAGGGGCGAGTAGCGAGGGACGAGAAAGAGCCGGTTGGCGCGAGACCTCACTGCCTTTGCTCGTCCCTGCAATCCTCACCCGCCGAACGGCCGCGCGATGCGCTGCTCGGTGGCTTCGTCCGGGCGCGCCACCAGTGCGCCGGTACGCATCAGGCTGACGCTGTAATGGCCCTGGTCGACCAGCGGCAGGAAGGCGCCACTGCCGTAAACCGTGTCCACCTCGGGCAGCCAGCGCGGGTATTGCTGGCTCAGCGCGGGAAGGTCGAATGCGCCGGCTTTGTCGAAACCGATCACGCTGCGTGGTGCCTCGGCTTCCTGCATCGGGTCGTCGTAGCGGCCGGACAACCGGTCGAGCCGGTACAGCGGCGGCACGCCGGCCAGCAGTGCGGGCAGCTTCCACTTCAGCACCACCGCCTCGATCCGCCAGGCGTCACCATACAACTGCATCTGGCGGGTGCTGCCGTCGGGCCAGGAAAGGGTGAGCGCCCAGCGTTGCGGCGACAGGATGCGCGCGTCGATCTCCACCACCGGCGTTTCCTCGCTGAGCAGGCGGTAACCGCGCAGTGACAAGGCGGCGCCGGCCAGCAACAGGGTCAACGCGAAACAGGCCAGGCACAGCAGGGCGCGCCAACCGGCGGCCAGTCGCCGGCCGCCATGCAGGCGCTGGCGCAGCACCACCAGTTGCACCAGGGTGGTCAGCGCCAGAATCGCCGCCAGCACCCACAGTACCGTCGTCGGCATGCGCAGCAAGGCGCTCCAGTCCATCTTCACCACCTCATTCCGTCGTGTTCCGGCCCCTTGCGCGCATCATAGCGGGCGAGCCCCCGGCCGGCCGCGCGGCCTCGCTATACTGCCCGTGTTTTCCAGGAAACCCGTCATGCGCCGAAGCCTTCTGCTGCTTGCCTGCTGTCTCGTTTTCGCCCTGCTTGCCGGTTGCGGCAACAAGGGCCCGCTGGTGCTGCCGAGTCATCCGGCTTCGTCGGCAACCACGCCGGAACCGGCGTCCGTGCTGCCGGATCCCGCCGATGAACCGATCAGCGACCAGGACTGAACGGGCGGCCTCGATGCCACTGGCTTTCTCGAAAATGCATGGCATCGGCAACGACTTCGTCCTGCTGGATTGCCGCCGGCAGGCTTTCGCGCTGGATGTCGCGCAGATCCGCGCTCTGGCCGACCGGCATGTCGGCGTGGGCTTCGACCAGCTGCTGAGCGTGGAGCCGCCGCGCGATCCGTCATGCGCTTTCTATTACGGCATCTGGAACGGCGACGGCTCGCCGTCAGGCCAGTGCGGCAACGGCGTGCGTTGCGTGGCGGCGTGGCTGCATCGTGCCGGCGCGCTGGCGGCGGGCGAGGACGTGCGCATCGAAAGCCCGTCCGGCCCGGTGACCGTGCGCGTGCTTGCCTCCGGCGAGGTCACCGTGGACATGGGCGAGCCGGTGTTCGAGCCGGCGCGGATTCCCTTCGAGGCCGACGCCGCAGCCAGCGCCCACGACATCGTGGCCGGTGGCGAAACGCTGGCCATTGGCGCGGTATCGATGGGCAATCCGCATGCCGTGGTCGTGGTGAACGATCTGGCCGATCCCGCGCTGGAACAACTGGGCCCGTTGCTGTCCCGGCACGCCCGTTTCGCGCAGGGTGCCAACGCCGGGTTCGTGCAGCGGGTTGATCGCGGCCACCTGCGCCTGCGCGTGCACGAGCGCGGCGCGGGCTGGACGCTGGCCTGCGGCACCGGCGCCTGTGCCGCCATGGCGGTGCTGCATCAGCGCGGCGAGGTTGATGATTCGGTGGCGGTGGAACTGCCCGGCGGCACCCTGAAAATCGATTGGCCCGGCCCCGGCCACACGCTGTGGATGACCGGCCCGGCCGCTTTCGTCTTCGAAGGCGAGTGGCTGTTTCCCGGCGCGATCGCCTGACCCGGCGGTTGCCGCGCGTTCGCGTCCATCGCACACTCCGGCGCAACGGCGCCCCTTTTCCACGCGCCCTGTTCGAGGATTTCCGTGCATGACAGCCACCCTGCTTGATGACGCCACCGAGGCCCAGGCGGTCGCCGACTACCTGACGCGCCACCCGGGATTCCTCGCCGATTACCCCGACCTGGCCACACAGCTGACCATGCCGCGCGAGCAGGGCGCGGCGTCCTCGCTGGCGGCGTATCAGTTGCAGAGCCTGCGCGACAAGAACGCCGAACTCGAACGCCGGCTGGCCGAGCTGGTCGACATCGCCGAGCAGAACGAGAAGCTGATGGAGCGCGTGCATGCGCTCACCGTGGCCCTGCTGCGGGCGAACACGCTGGAAGTCACCGTGCGCACGGTGATCGCCAGGCTCAGCGCGGATTTCCACACCGAACAGGTGCGCCTGCTGCTGTTCGGCAGCGAGCCGCAATTGCCGCGTGCCGACTGGCTGCAGCAGATTCCCGGCGGTGCCGGGGCCTTGCCGGAGTTCGCCGAATTCCTCGACAAGGGCGAGCCGGTTTCCGGTCGCCTGTCCGCCGAAAAGCTCACCCGGCTGTTCGGCGACGAGGCCGCGAAGATTCACTCGACCGCGCTGATGCGGCTGGGTGACAGCGGCATCCTGGCGATCGGCAGCACCGACGCCAACCGTTTCCAGCCGGGCATGGGCACGCTGTTCCTGAAGATGATCTCGGCCACCATCACCGCCGCACTGGCGCGTTCGCGGGATGTCGCCTGAGCCGGCAATGACGCCGGAGACGCAGGTCCGGCAATGGCTGGACCACCTGGCCGGCGAACGCCAGGCCTCGCCGCACACGATCGCCGGCTATCGCCGTGATCTGGCCAAGCTGCTGCGCTTCATGGAAGAACAGCGGCTGTCGTCGTTCGATGCGCTGGATGCGAACCGCATGCGGGCCTTCATCGCCGCCGAGCATCGCGCCGGACTCGCGCCGAAAAGCCTGCAGCGCCTGCTTTCCTCCTGCCGCAGCCTGTTCCGCCAACTCACCCGTGAAGGCCGGCTCGCCAGCGATCCGCTGCTTGGCGTGCGCGGCCCGAAAGTACGCCGCAAGCTGCCGCAGGTGCTGGACGTGGACGAGGCCACCGCTCTGGTCGAGACCGGCGGCGACGGCCGGCTGGCCGCGCGTGACCGCGCCATGCTGGAACTGTTCTATTCCAGCGGCCTGCGCCTGTCCGAACTATGCGGCCTGCGCTGGCTCGACCTGGATCTCGACGGCGGCGAAGTGCGCGTGCTCGGCAAGGGCAGCAAGACCCGCATCGTGCCGGTCGGCCGCCATGCCGTCGCCGCCTTGCGCGCGCTGGGCGCAGAACAGGGCATGGCGGCGGAAAGCCCGGTGTTCCGGGGCCGTGGCGGTGCTCCGATCAACCCGCGCACGGTGCAACTGCGCATGAACAAACTGGCCCTGCAGCAGGGTCTGCCCAAGCACATCCACCCGCACCTGCTGCGCCACACCTTCGCCAGCCACATGCTGGAATCCTCCGGCGACCTGCGTGCCGTGCAGGAACTGCTCGGCCACGCCGACATCGCCACCACCCAGATCTACACCCACCTCGACTTCCAGCGCCTGGCCCGGGTCTACGACGCGGCCCACCCGCGGGCCAAGCTCAAAGGGAGGGAGTAGGGAATCGGGAATGGGAAGAGCGGGGCTTCATCGCGTATTGAAGCGAGCGCGGCCCGTCCCCACATCCGCGGTTCAGGCCAATATTGCGGAGCTTCCATGGAATCGTTTCACGCCACCACCATCGTCTGCGTGCGCCGCAACGGCCGCGTCGTGATCGGCAGCGACGGTCAGGTCACCCTGGGCAACACGGTGATGAAGGGCAATGCCCGCAAGGTGCGCCGGCTGGGCAAGACCGGTGCCGTCGTGGCCGGTTTCGCCGGTGCCACCGCCGACGCCTTCACCCTGTTCGAACTGTTCGAGCAGAAGCTCGAGAAGCACAACAACAACCTCACCCGCGCCGCCGTGGAGATGGCCAAGGAATGGCGCACCGACCGCCGCTTCGGCAAGCTCGAGGCGATGCTTGCGGTGGCCGACAAGGAAGTGTCACTGCTGATCTCCGGCAACGGTGACGTGGTCGAACCCGAACACGGCCTGATCGCCATCGGCTCCGGCGGCCCGTTCGCCCAGTCCGCCGCCATGGCTCTGCTGGAAAACACCGATCTCGACGCACGCACCATCGTCGAAAAGTCGCTGAAGATCGCCGGCGACATCTGCATCTACACCAATCACAACGTGTCTATCGAGGAGCTGGGAGTCGGGAATGGGGAGTAGGGAATAGGCAGAGCACCTTCCCGCAAGCCCGCGCTTTTCCTGTTCCCCATTCCCTTCTCCCTATTCCCGGCAAAGCCATGACCGAACTCACTCCCCGCGAAATCGTCAACGAACTCGACCGTTACATCATCGGCCAGCATGAGGCCAAGCGTGCCGTGGCGGTGGCGCTGCGCAGCCGCTGGCGGCGCATGCAGCTGCCGGCGGAGATGCGCAACGAGATCACCCCGAAGAACATCCTGATGATCGGCCCCACCGGCGTGGGCAAGACCGAGATCGCGCGGCGTCTGGCCACCTTGGCCAATGCGCCGTTCGTGAAGGTGGAGGCGACCAAGTTCACCGAGGTCGGTTATGTCGGCAAGGATGTCGAATCGATCATCCGCGATCTCGCCGACGTGGCCTACAAGCTGACCCGCGAGCAGGCGATCAAGCGCGTGCGCACGCAGGCCGAGGACCGCGCCGAGGACCGCATCCTCGACGCCCTGCTGCCGCGCCGCCAGACCCCGACCGACTGGACCCAGGATCCGGCGCCGGCGATCGACAGCGACACCCGCCAGAAACTGCGCAAGCAGCTGCGCGAGGGCGCGCTGGACGAGCGCGAGATCGAGCTGGATTTCGCCATGAACGTCGGCGTGGAGATCATGTCGCCGCCGGGCATGGAGGAGATGGGCGCGCAGCTGCGTCAGATGTTCCAGAACATCGGCGGCGCCAAGACCCAGAACCGCAAGCTGGCGATCAAGGCGGCGCGCCCGCTGCTGATCGACGAGGAGGCCGGCAAGCTGCTCAACGACGAGGAAGTGCGCGCCCAGGCGGTCGAGGCAGCCGAGCAGAACGGCATCGTCTTCATCGACGAGATCGACAAGGTGGCACAGCGCTCCGACTACGGCCATTCCGGCGTCAGCCGCGAAGGCGTGCAGCGCGACCTGCTGCCGCTGGTGGAAGGTTCCACCGTGTCGACCAAGTACGGCCCGATCAAGACCGACCACATGCTGTTCATCGCCTCCGGCGCGTTCTCGCTGGCCAAGCCCTCGGACCTGATCCCCGAGCTGCAGGGCCGCCTGCCGATCCGGGTCGAGCTGAACGCGCTGAGCGTGGACGACTTCAAACGCATCCTGCGCGAGCCGCACAACGCGCTGACCAAGCAGTACGTGGCCCTGCTCGGCACCGAGGGCGTCAGCGTCGAATTTGCCGAATCCGGCATTGACCGGCTGGCCGAGGTGGCGTTCCAGGTGAACGAGCGCACCGAAAACATCGGCGCGCGCCGGCTGCATACCGTGATGGAGCGGCTGCTGGAGAAAATCTCCTTCGAGGCCGCGGACAAGTCCGGGGAAACCTATCTGATCGACGCCGGACACGTGGACGAAAACCTCGGCAGCCTGGTGCAGAACGAGGACCTCAGCCGCTACATCCTCTGAACAAGCCGGCCAGGCCGGTCTGCTAAAGTGATCGCCGTGAACAACGTCATCGAACTCAAGAACACCGGCCAGCGCGCCCAGTTGCGCGAGGCGCAGGAAAAACAGACGCTGGTGCGGTTGTGGCGCGAGGGCCTCGAACACGGCAGTTTCTGCGGCTACGTCGGCGGCGTCGGGCGTGAGTTCTTCCTGCTCTGGGTGGTTGGCGACGGCATCACCTACGAAGGCATGTACGTGATGCGCCATCGCGACATCACCGAGCTGGAAGCCCCCGACAAGCACCACGTGTTCTTCGAGAAGGCGCTGGCGATCAAGCGCATCCTGCCGCGCCCACCGCGCGGCTTCCCGCTGGACAACATCCGCGAAGTCGTCCAGGCCGCCGGTGCGCAGGCCCAGGTGATCGGTGTGCATGTGGATACCGAGGACGAAGCCGAGGTCTGCTACATCGGCCGGCTGGTCGGCGTCGAGGAAGACGGCTTCCTGCTGCAGGAACTCAGCCCCGATGCTGAATGGATGCGCGAAGCCTCCTTCTTCGGCTGGGACGAGATCTCCACCGTCAGCATCGAGGACAGCTACGCCCAGGCCCTGTTGTCCGTGGCCGGCCCCGCACCGGCCCTGCTGTCCGGCGGCCCCGACTTCGGCCGCGCCCCGGTCTGACCCGGCTTCATCGCAGGGCGGGCAATGCCCGCCATGGCATGCGACCTCACATGCTCAAGGGCGGGAATGGGGAATAAAAACCGAGGTATTGCCCGCCAACGGGCTCCTGCCACAGATTGTGCGTAGCGCGGGCTCCCTTGCCCGATCATCGGCAAGACGGTATCAACCACGTCGTCCCGCATTCATCACCAACGGAATTCCCGCATGACCCGCATCGTCGTCGTCGGCAGCATCAACATGGATCTGGTCACCCAGGCACCGCGTTTCGTGGCGCCGGGTGAAACCCTGCTAGGCGAGCGTTTCGTCACCGTTCCCGGCGGCAAGGGCGCCAACCAGGCGGTGGCGGCGGCGCGGCTCGGGGCCGAGGTGGCGCTGGTCGGCGCGGTCGGCAATGACGCCTTCGGAAGGCAGCTGCGTGATGGCCTGCAGGCGGAAAACATCAATCTCGACCACCTAGCCGTGCTCGACGACGAAGCCAGCGGCACCGCCTCGATCACCGTCGCCGGCGGCGAGAACCATATCGTCGTGGTGCCCGCCGCCAACGCCCGCGTCACGCCGGCCCAGGTCGAGCAGGCACGTGCGTTGATCGCCCGTGCCGATGCCGTGCTGGTGCAGATGGAGATTCCGCTGGAAAGCATCGAGGCCACCCTGCGCCTCGGCCACCAGCTTGGCGTGCCGGTGATCCTCAACCCCGCGCCGGCGCAGCAACTGCCGGTCGAGTGGCTCGCCCAGGTGCGCTATCTCACCCCCAACCAGCACGAACTGGCCACCGTGCTCGGTGCCGATCCCGACGAGGACTTCAAGGCGCTGATGCAGCGCGCGCCCTGCCCGGTCGTGCTGACCCGCGGCGGCGAGGGCGCCTGGTATCGCGAACAGGGCGAACCCGCCCACCAGCCCGGCTTTGCCGTCGACGTGGTCGACAGCACCGGTGCCGGCGACACCTTCAACGGCGCTCTGGCCGTGTTTCTCCACGACGGCCTGCCCCAGGCCGTACGCAAGGCCTGCGCCGCCGCCGCCCTGTCGGTGACCCGGCTCGGCGCCCAGGGCGGCATGCCGCATCGCACCGAACTGGACGCGCTGCTGGCCGCTTCAGGGAGCGTGAGTCGGCCGTGACGAGGTGAAGAAGCCGCGAGGCGTCGATGTTGGCGACGGGCAGGCGGATGGTGATGGTCTTCGACATGGCGGAACTCCCGATGGTGTGAGCGCGAGTGGTCGTCGATCAGTGCCCGGAAAGTGAGCCTGACTCGAATGGCACTTGCTTGGGCCCCGTTCGTCCTGAGCGAAGGCCGAAGTCGAAGGACACGCCGGCGATGAGCTGTCCAGGCTTGGCAACGCTTCGACTTCGCCCGCTGCGCGGGCTACGCCCAGCGCGAACGGTTGTGGGAATCGGCTGGCCTTATGGCCCTGAGTAAGTGCCATTCGAACCTGCCCCCGCTTGCCGGTGGCACGAAGCGGCGTCGAAAACGATCGGCACCCGGATCCACGCGGGATCACTGGAGCCGTCAGCCCGCGAAAACGGCTCGAAGCGCCACTGCCGCATGACGGTACGGGTGACCGATTCGGCCATCAACGTCGTCGGCGAGGACACGATGACCACCTCCGCGATGCGTCCATCCGGTGCGATGGTTGCCTTGAACACCACGGTTCCGGTGCGGCACGCGGCGACATCGGCCGGCGGCCAGCGTGGTGCCGGCGTGCTGATCGGCCGGGGCCGGGGTTCCGTGTCGGATGGCGGCGCAGGAGTTGCGGCGAGCAGCAACAGCGGGGCGAAGAAGACGATCATGCGTGGATCCGTGGGGGAAGTCCGGTCGGGCCATGTCGTGGTTCCGATCCGGCCCGGGTGAAGTCATGTGCCGTGGGCGAAACCCTGCAACCGGCGATAAAGCGACCGGAGCCATGCCCTGCCGCCATCAGATTGTCAGATACAGGCAGCCCTGTCCGATATCCGTGAAAGTCAGGGCCATCCTGTGGCCCGGCATCGGATAGTTGCTGGCAGAACCCTCGAACACGATTTCGATGAATTGCTGATGGGGCGGCTTGTTCGCGGCCGGCGACTTGTCCTTGACGGCAACGAGGCGAACATCTTCGTAGGTTCCGATGAGTTGCTGGTCATGCTCAAGCGCATGGCTGGATGGCTGTTGGCAAACCAGTCGCTCCCAGGTCGCCTTGTCCTGTGCCTGATACGCGGCAATGGCGGCTTCCGCCTCATGCAGGAACTGCGTGGCTTCCGCGGAGAAAGCGGGTGAATCCGCCTCATGGTGGACTGCGGTGGTCGCGCATCCGGCGAGGAGCAGAAGCACGGCGACAAACGGAAGGCATTTGAACATGGTTGTTTTCGACAACGGTTTGATGAAGCGTCGCGCCGTTGTAGAGCGATCGCTCGTCGTCCGCGACGGAGGACATGGCGGAGGGATGACCTTCCGACCCCGATGGTGATCCCCGGAATCGTGGCCGATACCCGGCGTGGAATCCACCAGTGACCCCGGCGCCGCGCTTCTCCCTCATTGCCGTGATGCGCGCCAGGCCTCGATCTGCGGTTGAAGCACCTCGAACCTGTCGAGGCTTTCCCGGCTCCAGATATCCTTGCGCGGGTAGAACCCGGCATACGCGGGCACCTCGCCAGACAGCATGATCCAGGGTTGTTTCGATGCCGTGAAGATATGCACATCCGGAGCAAGCGCATCCGGCTCGTCGAGTGTCCCCACCCGGACGAAGCGGGTCAGGTGGCCGCTGCCGGCATAGTGGCTCCACACGGCCACGCCGCAATCGGGACAACGGGCCACCTGCTGCCCGGCACCGCTGCTGGAGGGCAGCCGGACGACTTCGGGTGCATCCCCCAGGCTGACGACACGATCGGACTCGATCATGGCGTTGAGCGCAAAGGATGCGCCGGTCTCGCGCTGGCACCACCGGCAATGACAACAGTGCACGACCAGTGGTGCGGAAAGCATGCGGTAGCGAACCTTGCCGCAATCGCAGCCGCCCTCGATTGGATACGCAGTCAAACCTGCCAAGATGGATTCCTCCCGATGTGGGACGGATCGCCGGACGACGTTGATACGGCGAATCCGTCAGCTGGAAGCCCGCCGCGCGAACATGCCGTAACCACCTGCGAACAGCACGTCCTCCTCGCACTCCACCTGCTGGCCAGGCTGGAATTCCCAGGCCTCGCCATCCGGTATCGAGCCGGAAATCTCGTAGATGTCATCGCGGACATGCTTCGCCGTCACCGGCCGATACAGCGGAAACCCCCCGCGCAGCAATCGGACAAATATCTCGCACATGTTCTGCCTTTGAGTGGGCCGGCTCGAATGACATGGAGAGGATCCGGCGTGTCGCGATGAACAACCCGTTCCGGCGGGCAAGCAGTAAAGGTATCAGGACAGAATGGCACTTACTTAAGCGTCAACTCCACGAAACCGTCATTCCCGCTTGACCAGCCTTCGGCTGTTGAAAGGCGCCTCGCGGGGATGACGAGCTTAAGTAAGTGCCATTCATATCAGGACAATGACGATTCGTTGGAACCGTCAGGCCCCACTTGCGATGCCTGAAGAAGACGGCCCCTTGAGCTCAATGATGTTGCCATCGGGATCCGGAAAATACAGGGACAGCCCGTCGCCCTCGGCACCAAAGTTGATCTCGGCATCACCGAGCGGCGCAATCCCGTGTCGCCCGAGATGCGCAACGAGATCAGGCTCATTGAATGGCTCGATGCGCAAGCACAGGTGGTCCACGCTTCTCGCTTCCGCTCCGGGCGCGGCACCGCCACGAGCTCCGAGCTTTCCGTCCACGCTGACCAGATCAATCATGGATGCGCCAGCTCGCAGATGGACAAGGCCCAGATGCTCACGTCGCCTGACCACCTCGCAATCAAGTACGGAACAGTAGAAGTCGATGCTTTCCCCGAGGCTCCTGACCCGCAGGACCACGTGGTCGATTCGTTGAACGCGGAACGGATTTGTCATGGGGTAGCCTCGCGGATTTCCCCGGGTTCTGACGCACGCGCTGAATGGATCAGGGCCACCCCTAAGCCTTGTGATACGCGACAAGCGCATTGGCATGGCCATGCCCGATCCCGTGCTCGGCCTTGAGCAAGGCCACCTGCTCCATGTGCTTCCTGTCCTTGACGGAATCAAGAATCCCGAGCCAGTGCGCTACAGGCTTTCCGTAGCTCTTCTCAATGGACGGGAAGTACGAAGCAGGGCCTTTCACCTTTGTGTCCGAGGTCATGAGTCACCTTCGCTGCTGGAATGGGTTGGACGGGCAGCCGTATCGGCCAGCTTCTCACCCGACGAACGAGCTTGCGTGAAATCGACATCCGGATCTGGCGCTGAAGGAGTCTGGCGCGAATGGCACTTACTTAAGCGCTGACTCCACGAAACCGTCATTCCCGCGAAGGCGGGAATCCAGTGCCTCTGCTCCTTCTTGGCCCGATGAAAGGCACTGGATGACCAGACATTCGGCTGTTGAAAGGCGCCTCGCGGAGATGACGAGCTTAAACAAGTGCCATTTGAGTCTGGCGCTGGAATGGAGCGATGCGTGGCGCGCGCCCTCTTTGCTGCCGGGCATCGACCGGCGGCCAGCGTGGTGCCGGTGTGCCGATCGGCCAGGGCTGAGGTTCTACATCAGCGGATGGTTGTGGGGATGCCGTGGCGAGAAACAGCAGGGGAGCGATGAGGGAAACCGTGCATGGATCCATGCACGAAGTCCGGCCATGCCGGCTCGTGGTGGATGAGTGCGCGTCCTGCATGCGAGGTGATTCCGGCAGGCTGCGGGAAATGCCGGGAAGCCGGGTATCAGGGCTTTTCCGGCCCCGCCGGCAAAGGAGGCAGCTTGCTCTGGAAGGCACGGACCGCCGTGTTGAAAAAGAGGTAGCCAGCAAATGTCGCCAGCAGTCCTGCGACAAGCACGAAGATGACGGCGCTCTTCGTGTTGGTGGAGAAGATCGCGACCGCCGCCACCAGCAGAACCAGAGCACTGAGCCCGCAGAGAACGGCAAAGATATTGCCGGCGATGCGGCTGCCACGGAGCACGAAGAAGATCAGGATCGCGGAAAGAACCAGGCGACCGGCGACCACCGGAGCGAAATCCAGCACCAGCAGAATGGCCAGATATCCGAGGTAGGCGACGGAAACGAGGAGGAGGGCCAGAGGAGGTTTCTTCATGGGTTGAAGCCGGCGCGGCTGGCGGTTAGAGGGGGCGGCGGCAATTGCACCATGGGTCCCATTGTCAGCCACCTGTCTTGGCATCGTCTGTGCTCCCTTTAATTGCCTCCGTCCCCTTTGCCCAAAACGGCGTCAGGTCTTTTCACGATCAATGACACCATTGCTGTTCGCATGGCTCGCCATCATTGTTTCCGTCCATTCTTGTATCGGGGCAGTGCTTTAGAAAAAATCTGGCTTCTGCGCAAGAGCGCATCTGCGAACACATGGTGCGGCCATCGCATGTGAAGGGTGAGGTGTTTTGGGAGAACACCGCCGGGGCTTCTGCTGTGGAAGTGATGACTGGTGTGGAATGGTTCGTCTTTTTGTAGACGGAAAATCCGATGGCGGCGATTGCGAGAACCGTGAGCACCGCACCGAAATATCCGGTCGGCTTTTTGCTCTGGTCATTTGGGTGTGGGCGGTGTGGCCCGGGGCGTTGTCCAGGCCGCATGACGCGAACAGCCCGGAGCTTTCCGTTCGGTCCAGCTTGTGTTTCGAACGAGATCAGTTCGTTGATCTTTGGTCGACCACCGTACTTCGGGAATTCCGAGATGTGGACGAAGATCTCATCGCCGCTCTGGGCTGGGGTGATGAAGCCGAAACCCCGCTCATCGTTCCACTTAGTCAGCGTGCCGTGTGTTCTCATTGGAAGGGTCCGGTGTCTAGCCTAAAGGGGGTGAAGGCAATTGAGACATGGGCACCATTGCCATCCGCCCATCTGGGCATCGTCTCTGTACTATCTTTAATTGCCTCCGTCCCCTTTGCCGTCGCGGCTTGAACGAATTGTTAGACCGCTGGCCGTTTCTCAATTGCCTTCCGAAGCTTCTCTAGTTCTTCGGCAATCGGGAAATGTTCGCCCTCGCTGCCAAGATAGATGCTCAGATCGATTGGGAATGTCTCCGAGATCGTTCTTCCGGCATGAGTGTAGCTGGCGGTCACAGTGAAGTAGGACGGGCAAACAGCTTTATTCGATTCGTTACCAAAGATCTTCCAGCCTTGGGCCAGCGCAAAGTGAAGTTTTTGGCCAGGGTGGAGTGCATCGATTTGCTCGGCGAATGCGCGTTTCATGTGAAGTGCATGGTCGTCCTTCAGCTCGCCGAATTGCCAAAACTCCTTGTCAAGTTTCAGCGATAGGTTGTTCGCCGTGGTTCTTCCGACATTGTGGACGCGCAAATACAGAAACGGCGTTGTTGGCCGAACGTATGGTTCCACCAGTACTTGTGGTCGCGTTGCAGCCCACGTTTGTTCTCGCATCTCTTGGAGCGTGGCTTGCGAGGCAGATGCCATCTTGTGGGTGAGGTATGCATAGATGGCAGTCACGAGCACGAGAACTGCTGTCAGAATCTCCATAGTGCCCATGATTCATCTCCTGCGGCTTAACGCCCAAGGTAACCGGTACGAACCCGCATAGCGGGTGAGCATCCGGTTGACCGAATAGCTGGGCAACGACAACGCATTGCTACACCTTCAGCAGTGACTCGATTGACCTGCATTGGCCGTCGCGGTGAATCATTGCATGACAGTTGGGACAAACAACTGCCAAATCATCGAGCGAAGTTTTGCCGCCTGTGCTGGACAGGGAAGCCAACGGCTTCGTATGGTGGACCACCGCATAGTTCCGACCAATCTCGCCGTACGCTTCCAAGAAGTCGAAGCCGCACCCCGGCACTTCGCACCGTAGATGACCGCTTCCTTGCTCAAGAGCTTGCCGTATCTTCGCAGCACGCAGCTTAGCTTCCCGCTTTCGGTGGATGATGAACAACCTTTGCAGGTTCCCCTCGAAGGCCTCCAACTCGATGTCGTTGCTCTCCACGGCATGCTTTGGTGCGGGAAAACTTCCATTGGTTATCGCACGATAGGTGCCAAGCAGAGCTTGGTGGGATGGGCCTTTGGATTGCTGACGCCGTGCCCACCGCCTCATCCCTTGCCCAGCGGGCCAATCTGCGCACTCGGGGCGCCGCCCAACCGGGAACAACACCGCATTCGGCGCCGATAACGTGCACCATTGATCATCTGCTACGTGTGCTTTGGCATCTTGATAGGCCGCAACGACCTCGTATGTGCGCGCTGTCGGATGGCGAGCGATGAACACCGCATCAAGTATGTCTTCGTGTACCTTGCCCCGACCAGCCCCACAGTGGAACTCACCGTCCCCTTGACGCACGAACGCATTCGCTTCTGCGTTGTCCTTTGGGTGGGCCGGAAGATATTTGTGACCGCCAACGACAGCTTCAGTGCCGTCATAGCGGCGCGCCCAACCAATAAGCACAAAAAGCACAGCTTTGTTACCTGACTTCCTTCTCACGGAACTCCCCCCAAATACATCATTGCCGATGAGCCGCCCAACAGAAGCTAAAGGGGCGGAGGCAATTAAACCATGCCCCATCACCACCCGTATTTAGATCATCTTGCACCACCTTTAATTGCCTCCGTTCCCTTTGCCCTAACGCTTGGGTTAAGTCGAGCCGCGAAGCGACTTCGGCTTGAACGAATTATTATGTTGCATGCCTCACGGCATCCGAACTCTTAGCACGCGAATGCCAGCTTCCTTTGCTGCCAACCTGAGTTGCTCGTCGTAAGACGGTGTAAGAATGATGCCGCTAACTTTCTTTCCGGATTTGTCAGCCCAGTTCTCTCGGACATAACCCATGTATCTGAGAATCTGGCCAACAACCGAATCCGAGCTATGGACAGCCTTTAGCTCAAGGATTACAAAATTATCTTGGTCATCAAGACAGATCAGATCCGTCCGGCCGATACCTAACCCGAGGTTGCACTGCTGTTGAATGGAGGTATCCGCTAATCGGAGTTTAAGCTGCTTCAAGTTGGCTTTGACTGCCTCCTCAAGCCCCGCTTCCAAGACAAAGAAGTCGCCGTCAGTCGCGCCGTACCCGAGGCGATGATAGATGCGGTGAGCAAACTGAATAGAGGACAGGTCGCTTTCAGTTGCTTTAGCAATACGTAATCGGTGGTTCTGATTTGAAAGCTCTTGCTTCACAAGCTCATACGGGACCGTCGCGTCCCAGCGTTTGGGCTTAGCAATAGGAAACCAACCAGCCTCGATGTTGTGCTTGGCCTTGGCCTTTGGGTCATCCACCCAGTCGCCAGTGACCTCACTGGTGCCCCAAATTCCGCTCCCGTACTCACGAAGAATGACATGGTCGCCAGTGGCAACCTTTGATCGATTAGGTTCGTTGGATTTGAAGTAGTAGCGGCCGTACTTGAGGATCGTCGAAGTGTCCCAATCGGAATCTTCGTAGTAGCCGACGCGGTTGTTTGAAAAGATCCAGATATTCGACACCCCCCCCTTTCTGTGCAACATAACGCCTGAGTTAAGCGGCGGCGAAGCCGTCCGCCTTGAACGAATTGTCAGGCACAGTACGTTTACTGGGAAAGATCGTATGTGCATGTTACTGCATAGTAGCTCCAAGCTCTCTAAAGCAGCCGGAAAGAGCATTAACAACAAAAAGAGTAGAACTATCCATACCTGCGCATGCTATACGCCATTGATCAATTGGCAGAGTGGCCAGATCGGGCTCATTACCACCTCTCCAATTACTGCTCTTCGCCAATAGCCCTGTAAATAACATGTCGTCATCGTCGACATGCTCGATGGAATGAATATGAAATTTGCTTAGACCATCCGGGTTCGCCCTTTGATACATGAATCCATCGTTACGATCCTTTGGAAAATAGTATTCTACACCTTTTAGGCCCAAGAAATAGTCAAGGTTCGTCCAACGGGCTAAAGCAAGCCTGTAAGCCATATCCTTCTCCTTTGATTATTCGATCGCTCGGAACCCAGCGTCACGGCGACTCGTGATGCGTGGCGCCTAACGCTTAGTAGACCCCAAACCAAGCCATATGCAGGCATCGTGCCGCCCCTCGTCCCGACACGTCAAGCAAGAAGCCTTCTCGCTGGATCAGTCCATTGCGATGGCGATGCAGTTCGCTGCCGACGGGTGCGTGGGCGTCCATATCCGGCTGGATGCGGTGTGTATGGTTTATCGCCCCGAGTGCGTCGATATGCAAATTGCCGAGTGGGAGTGGGTTGGCGCAGTTCGTTGACGAGGCTGCGCGCAATACGCCGCCGTGAGCTGCATGTAGGATGGCGCGGCCTTTCTTTGCATCAGGAGTTTGCCGTGTCGTTGTTGATCCGCCCTGCCCGTCCTGACGATCTTGCCCATCTGGTTGAGTGGAATGTGGCGATGGCCTGGGAGACTGAGCGAAAGCGGCTGGATCCGGTGACGCTGCGGCGTGGTGTTGCGGCGGTGTTCGAGGAGCCGCGGCGTGGGTTTTATCTGGTCGCGGAGCGTGATGGCGTTGCCGTGGGTGGTTTGCTGGTGACTTATGAGTGGAGTGACTGGCGTGCCGGTGATTTCTGGTGGATCCAGAGTGTGTATGTGGTGGCGGAGGCTCGTCGCAGTGGGGTGTTTCGTGCGCTTTATGCGGAGGTCGGGAAGCGTGCTGCCGCTGCCGGTGCGATCGGTCTGCGGCTGTATGTGGAAACGGAGAACCATCGGGCGCAGCGCACTTATGAAAAGCTCGGCATGCAGCGTTGCCATTACGCGATGTACGAGGTGGAGCAGTCGGCCGGGAGCGAGGCTGCGGAGTGAGGTCCGGGGCGTGGTGATGTCCCGTGACTGCTATCCGCCGGCTTCGAGCAGGGCCTGGAATTTTGCCGCCGGCATCGGTGCGCCGTAGAGGAAGCCCTGCAGCTGGGTGCAGCCGGCGCGGCGCAGGAAGGCGCCTTGTTCGCGGGTTTCGACGCCTTCGGCGATCACCTGTTTGTCGAGGCCGGTGGCCATCGCGATGATGGCGCTGGTGATGGTGGCGGTGTCGCGGTCGCAGGTGATGTCGCGCACGAATACGCGGTCGATTTTCAGCGCGTCGATCGGGAAGTGCTTCAGGTAGGACAGGCTGCAGTAGCCGGTGCCGAAGTCGTCCAGTGACAGTCGCACGCCGCGCTGCTTGATCCGGTGCAGCAGGCTGGTGGTGGCGTCGCCGCCGGACATCACCGTGCTTTCGGTCAGTTCCAGTTCCAGCAGGTGGGCTTCGAGGCCGGTTTCGCCCAGCACGCCGTCGAGTCCGTGGTAGAAGTCGGCATGCTGGAACTGCAGCGGGGAGACGTTCACCGACACCGGTATCGTCCGCCCCTGCGCCTGCCAGGACTGTGCCTGCCGGCAGGCCTGACGCAGTACCCAGGCGCCGAGCTGCAGGATCAGCCCCGAATCCTCGGCCACCGGGATGAACTGGTCGGGCCGGTACAGTTCGCGGCCGTTCGCATGCCAGCGCAGCAGGGCTTCGGCGCCAACCACGCGGCCGCTGTGCGCGTCCACTTTCGGTTGGTAGTAAAGGCTCAGCTGGTGTTGCGGCAGCGCCTGGCGCAGCTGGCTTTCTATCCGCCGCTGTGACCGCGCCCGCTCACTCATCGAGGCGGTGAAGAAGCGGTAGCCGTGCCGCTGTTGCGCCTTGGTCGCCATCAGTGCGGTTTCGGCGTTCTGCAGCAGGGCTTCGGCCTCTTCGGCGTCATCCGGATAGACGCTGATGCCGACGCCGAGGCGCAGCGCCAGTTCGGGCAGGCCTTCGACGCGGGTCTGCTCGCCGTGTTCGATCAGCGTCTGGCAGAGGCTGGCCGCCTCGCCGGTGCTTTCCATGTGCGGCAGCACCACCACGAATTCGTCGCCGCCGTGGCGGCTCAGCAGTGCCTCGGCCGGCAGGCAGCGCTGCAACTGCGCGACGAAGGCGCGCAGCACGCGGTCGCCGATGACCCGTCCGTGCAGTTCATTGATCTGTTTGAAGTTGTTGATGTCGATGTAGAACAGTGCGGTGCGCTGCCGGCGCCGCTGTGCGGTGACCAGTGCCCGGGCGATCTGACTCTGCAACTGGTTGCGGTTGGGTAGGCCGGTGAGCGTGTCGTGCTGGGTGAGGTGGATCATCTTCAGCGCCAGCGAGCGTGTTTCGCTGATGTCGTGGAACACCAGCACGCCGCCCACGACGTTGTCGGCGTGGTCGTGGATCGGTGCCGAGGAATCCTCCACCGGCGTGTCGAAGCCGTGGCGGTGCCGCAGCAGAGTCTTGCCGACGAGGTCGACGATGCTGTTGCGCTCGATCGCCGCGCGCAGCGGATTGGCCAGGGGCCGTTTGCTGGTGGCGTCGAGCAACTGGAAAATTTCCTCGATCGGTCGGCCCCGAGCTTCCGCGTCGGACCAGCCGGTCATGGCTTCGGCGATCGGGTTGAGCGAGGTGACGGTGAGCTGCGGGTCGGTGGTGATCACCGCGTCGCCGATCGAGCGCAGCGTCACCTGGGCCAGTTCGCGCTCGCGGTGCAGCGCGTCCTCGAAGGCCTTGCGCTGGCTGATGTCCTGCGCCTGCGACACGAGGTACAGCGGTTCGCCCTGGTCGTCGCGCACCAGCGTCACGCTGAGCTGGATGTGCACGATGTGGCCGTCCTTGTGCAGGTTGCGCTTTTCCAGCTGGTACGACTCGCGCTGTCCGGCCAGCAGTTCCGCCATCAGCGTGTTTTCTTCGGCGGTGTCGTCGGGAGGCGACAGGCTTTCGAGATCCAGCGTCAGCAGTTCGTCTTCGCTGTAGCCCAGCATCCGGCACAGCGCGGCGTTGACGCGCAGGAAGCCGCCGGCCGGCCGGACCAGGGCCATGCCGATGGCGGCGTGCTGGAACGCGCTGAAAAAGCGCTGCTCGCTTTCGTGCAGCCGCAGTTCCAGGGTGCGCCTTTCGGTGATGTCCACCAGTGCGGTGTACACGCCGCGGACCTTGCCGTCGGCGCCGATGTCGGGCAGCAGGTTGCCGTGCGCGTAGCGCGGCTCGCCGTCGTTGAATATCTCGCCTTCGTAGGTGGCCGGTTTTCCCGCGTAGGCGCGTTCGAGCGCGGAGCTGGCCAGCCGGAGGTTGCGCCGGCCGATCACGTCGACCAGGCGCTGGCCGATCAGTTGCTGAGGGTCGAGGCCGAACCAGCGGCGATGGGCTTCGTTGGCGTAGCGGAAGCGCTGTTCGTGATCCAGATAGGCAAGCAGTGCGGGAGAGCCGCACAGCATTTTCGCCGGCCAGTCGGTTTCATCTGGCGGCGGAGCCGGCACCTTGGCGGACTTTCGCGGCCACATGGTTGCTCCATCGGGTGTGCGCCCCTTCGCGACGCTCCCCATGATGCGCCCTGTTGCCGCTCTTTAACAGATGCCCGGAGCCCGGGAAGAAAACCGCTTCCCGTGGTCTTCTTCCATCGCGTGTCCGCAGCCGCTCAGTGCAGCGCAGCGGCCGGTGCGCCGAGCCGGCCCTGCTCGTCCAGCAGGATGCGGCCCAGTGCATGCAGTTCGCCGGGCGCGCCGTAGCGTTCGGCCAGCAGCGCCAGCAACGGGCCGAGCGCCTGTGGCTGCAGCGGATAGGCGTGGGCCAGCGCGCGTGCCTGGCCGCCCTGCCCGCGCTGGGCCACGGTGATGGCGACCACGCCGAGGCCCGGCGCCTCGTGGGCGAACAGTGCGGGCGGGTCGTAGCCCGGCTCGACCGTGTCCAGGGTTTCCAGCAGGCAGCCGGCATCCAGTGTTTCGGTGGCGCCCTGCAGCGACAGCGGCAGTTGGTGCGCGTCGAGCAGCGCGGCGTACTGGCGCAGCTCGAACACGATGCCGGCAAAGCCGTGCGCGCGCGTCTCGATGTCGCCGGTTTGTGCGGCCAGCCATTGCGAGGGTGGTTGCGCGCTCACCTTGCCGTCGCCGTAGTGCAGCGCCAGTCCGCGCGCACTCATGGTCGATTCCTCGCGGTATGGCGTCAGCAAGGCCGCCTCCAGCAGCGACCACAGCGGTGCGAGGTTGACGTGTTCGTACTGCACGCAGGTCAGTGCCAGCAGGTCGTTGCGGCTGAGGTAGCGCACGTGCTCGAGGCGGATGCCGAGCGTGCGCATCAGCCAGTCGGAGGTGAGCGTGCCGGCTTCGCCGCGGCCGACCAGCTGCACTTCCAGTTGCTCGGACAGCTCCTCGGCCAGTTCCGGCGGCGCCAGCAGGCTGATCGGCAGCAGCCGCATCGGGCCGTCGGCGTACACCGTCGACGGTTCCAGCGGCTGTGCCGGCATGCGGCCTTCATGGGTGCCGAAGGCGACCACGTTCTCCAGATGGCCGCGCGGCACGCGGCGTGACAGCTCGTCCAGCGTCGCCCACACCGGGAAGCCGGGGCGCAGCAGTTCGACCTGGTCGAACAGCGCACCGGCCAGCGCCAGTCGTGCCGCATCGACCTGTGGTACCAGGGTGTGCAGATCGTCGGCGACCCGCTCTGCCAGTGCGGCGGCCTCGTCGCGGTTCAGGGTCATCCGCGGTGGCGGTTCACCGGTCACCAGCTCGAGTGCGAGCACGACAGGCAGGGTGACCAGGGTTTGCGCTTCCACGGTGGACATGTCCGGCTGACAAAGAGCATGAATTCTACCAGCGCGGGCCTGCCGGGCCGGCCATGTGCTGAATGGGGCGGCCTGCCGGAAGCGCTGCGGGCTTCCTACATGCGGCAGGGCGGGTTAGCCTTGACAGACTTGAGTGGTGGATTGTTCAGGGCATGGAAAACACGCAAAGACGCGTTGGGGTGATCGGCGGCGTACGCATTCCGTTCTGCCGCAACAACACCGCATACGCGGATGTCGGCAACTTCGGCATGTCGGTCAAGGTGCTCGGTACGCTGGTCGAGCGGTTCGGTTTGCACGGCGTGGAACTGGGTGAAGTCGCCCTTGGTTCGGTGATCAAGCACGCCTCCGACTGGAACCTGGCGCGCGAGGCCCTGCTCAGTTCCGGGCTGGCGCCGACCACGCCGGGCATCACCACCGCGCGGGCCTGCGGCACTTCGTTGGACAACACCATCATCATCGCCAACAAGATCGCCGCCGGGCAGATCGAGGCCGGTATCGCCGGTGGTTCGGACACCACGTCCGACGTGCCGATCGTCTACGGCACGCGCCTGCGCAAGCGCCTGCTGGCGGTGAACCGCGCGAAGAGTACGCTGGACAAGCTGAAGGCGGCATTGCGCGGGTTCTCGCTGGGCGAGCTGAAGCCTTCCTTCCCCGGCGTGGCCGAGCCACGTACCGGCAAGTCGATGGGCGACCACTGTGAGCAGATGGCGAAGGAGTGGAAGATCAGCCGCGAGGCGCAGGACCGGCTGGCGCTGGACAGCCACCACAAGCTGGCCGCCGCCTACGAGGCGGATTTCTTCAATGATCTGATGGTGCCGTTCCGTGGCCTGAAGCGCGACGGCTTCCTGCGCCCCGACACCAGCCTGGAAAAACTGGCTTCGCTGAAGCCCGCGTTCGACAAGCGTTCCGGCCACGGCACGCTGACTGCCGGCAACTCCACCGGGCTGTCCGATGGCGCCGCCGTGGTGCTGCTGGGCAGCGAGGAATGGGCTGCGCAGCGCGGCCTGAAAATCCAGGCCTGGCTGCGCGATGCCGAGGTGGCCGCGGTGGATTTCGTCCACGGCGAAGGCCTGCTGATGGCGCCGACCGTGGCGGTGCCGCGCATGCTGGCGCGCAACGGCCTGACCCTGCAGGACTTCGACTACTACGAGATCCACGAGGCTTTCGCGGCGCAGGTGCTGTGCACGCTGCGCGCGTGGGAGTCGGCGGATTACTGCCGCAACCGGCTTGGCCTCGATGCGCCGCTGGGCGCGATCGATCCGGCGAAGCTCAACGTGCACGGCTCCAGCCTGGCGGTGGGCCACCCGTTTGCGGCCACCGGCGCGCGCATCGTCGCCACGCTGGCCAGGATGCTGGAGCAGAAGGGTTCGGGCCGTGGCCTGATCTCGATCTGCACCGCCGGTGGCATGGGCGTCACGGCGATCCTCGAACGGCCGTGAGCGCGGCCGCCTGAGCATGTTGCGCCTGCGCGCCACGGCCGGTCTGAGCCTGCTGGCACTGGTCGTCGGCATTGCCGGTACGGCGTGGATGAGCAGCCTGACCAGCCACTGGCAGGGCCCGCCGGCGCGTTATGCCGATGCCGGCAAGGTGCCTCGTGTTGCCAGCGCGCCGGCACGTCCGTCCGCACCGGTGCGGACGCGGCATGTGTCTCCGCCTGTCGATCGCGTCACGACGAATGCGACGCCGGCACCGCCTCCCGCGCTGGTGCCACTTTTGACGCCATCCGACACGTCGCAACCCTGGTACAGGCTGCGCGGCCATCTGGATGGCCGCGTGCTGCTGCATGTCGAGGTGGATGGCGGCGGCCGGGTCAGTGCCGCCAGCATGGTTGAATCCAGCGGCGATCCCGTGCTTGATGAGCATGCCCTGCGCAGCGTCCGCGGCTGGCGCTTCGCGGTACCGGCCAGCCATCCCGAGGGCATGGCCGGCGAGTTGCCGATGCGGTTTTCCTCGCGCGGCTGAACCGGCCCGGGTGAACTCAGGCGCGGAATACCGGCTCGAGCATGCGGAAGCTGCCGGCATCGGCGTCCAGCTCGACCTTGCCGCCGACGGGCACGATGAACTGTTCGCGGATATGCCCGATCATCGCGCCGCGGTAGGCGGGAATGCCCAGCGGCTTGATGTGGTCGTCGAAGATCTGGTCCAGCGTCAGCGAGCCGTAGCCATCGCCGGGGTCGCAGTCGGAGCATTCGCCGAAGATGAAACCGGCGATCACGTCCAGCGCGCCCATCAGTTTCAGCGTGGTGAGCATGCGGTCGATGCGGTAGGGCGCTTCCGCCACGTCTTCGAGGAACAGGATCTTGCCGGCGAAATCCGGCAAATAGGGCGAGCCGGCCAGGCCCGTCAGCACGGTCAGGTTGCCGCCGACCAGCTCACCCCGCGCCTTGCCGCCGGTGATGGTCAGCGTGTGGTGCTTGCGCGGCACCAACTCGTCGCCGGCCTCGGTCACGTTGCGGTACTGCATCAGCGTGCGCTCGAAGAACAGGCGGCGGAACTGGTCGACGTTGAAGCGGTTCCAGCTCGCGCTGCCGATGGGGCCGTGGAAGGTGACCAGGCCGGTCTGCGCCAGGATCGCGTTGTGCAGGGCGGTGATGTCGGAGTAACCGAGCAGCACCTTGGGGTGGGCCCGTATCGAGTCGTAGTCGAGCAGCGGCAGCAGCCGGGCGGCACCCGAGCCACCGCGGACGCAGATGATGGCCTTGACCTCGTCGTCGGCGAACATCGCGTTGAGGTCGCCGGCGCGGGCGGCATCGGTGCCGGCAAGATGGCCGTACCGCGCCGCGTAGTGTTCGCCGGTTTTCACCTTGAAGCCCAGCGCCTGCATCGCTTCCCGGGCGAGCTGCAGGTCGATCCGTTCGCTGGTGGCCGAGGACGGGCTGACCAGTGCCACGGTGTCACCCGGGTTGAGCGGTGGCGGCAGCAGCCGTTGGCGTGATGCCGGTGCCGCGATGGCCGTTTTGCCGCCGCCGACGAACGGCAGCAGGGCCGTCAGTGCCGCGGCTCCGATGAAGTGTCGTCTGTCCATGTGATGCCCTGTCGAGGAGTCTGCCGGGCAGACTAGCGCAACGCGGCCAGCCGGGCCCGGGCTGTTCCACGACGCCTGCCCGGCATTTACAGCACGCCCTTGGCCCCCACTCCGAACGCGGTGATCAGTCGCGTGATGATCAGCTTCGGCGACAGCGCCACGTCGGGAAAATCACCGACCGGCACGTAGCATGAGTGGAAGTCGGGATCGGTGGCGCGCAGCGGCCGGCAGCCGGGCTTGAGGTCGTAGCTGGTGGCGTAGCGGAAGGGCCACAGGTCGAACAGCGGCAGGCTTTCGGAAACGCTGCCGATGGCCTGGTTGATGTCAGTCAGCACGGGCATCACCGGTTGCCGCGGGGCGATCACCCAGGCGTTCTCCGGCCGGGTGTCGCGCAGGATGCGCCGGCGCAGGCGGTCGGCGAATTCGCGGTCGTAGATGATCACGCCGGACTCGGTGTTGTAGTGGTCCGAGCGCGGGTCGAAATTGTGCGTGCCGACCATCGAGAAGTCGTCGTCGACCACGATCGACTTGGCATGCACGCCGAAGCGCAGCCCTTCGCTGAGCAGCGGTGCCGGCCGGTTGCCGCTGCCGCGGCTGCCCAGCAGGTGGAAGCGGGTTTTCGAGGCGCTGGCGGGGCTGGCGGTTTCCGGCGGCAAGGTGTCGTTGTCGGTACCGAGGTTGGCCAGTGCGTTGTCGAGCGCGGGCCCCGATGCGTGCGGCTTGAGTTCGTGGATCTCGAAGCCGAACTTCTTGAGGTAGCGTTTGCGGTGCTTGTACGAGATCGCGTACACCGCGAAGGCGTCGGTCGAGGCCAGTGAATTGGTCGACACGATCACCCGTGGCGGATCCGGCTGGCGGTGCAGGATGCGGAAGATGTGCTGCGCCTTGCTACTCAGCACCAGGTATGGCGTCTGCAGCAGCACCTCGTGTTCGGCCTGGCTGACCATCTGCATGATGTGATGGGTGAAGCTGCGCGCGCGCCGCCGGTCGGGCCGGTCGGTTTTCGACGGCAGGTCGCTGAAGTACTCGACCATGCCTACCTGCATCGAGGGATCGACCAGCCAGGCTTTCAGCCAGTCCGGGTTCTCGGCGGCCTGCTGCAGTTGTGCCACGCGTTGCGGCTGCTGGTAGTCCGGGTTCGGCCACGATGGTGGCTGGCGGTCGGACAGGATCAGGCGGTTGACGTCGCGCAGATGGGTCAGCGGCGAGGTGCGCCGGTGTCGCCAGAACAGCTCGAAGCTGGCCGCCATCTGTTTTGCGGCGGGGCCGCCGATCATCACGTCGCGGTCGACGTAGTTGAAGCTGTCGTCCCAGTTGAAATAGCGGTCCTCGTAGTTGCGCCCGCCGGTGATGCCGATGCTGTCATCCACCAGCAGCAGCTTGTTGTGCATGCGCTGGTTGAAGCGCATGAAGCAGCAGACGATGCCGGCGGCAAACTCCAGTGGCCGGGTACGCGCCTTGTGGAAGGTCGGGTTGTACAGGCGTACTTCGAGGTTGGGGCTGACCCGCGACAGCCGGTCGAGCAGCTGCGGGTCGTTGAAGGAGAACAGCTGGTCGGCCAGGATCCGCACGCGGATGCCGCGTCGGGCGGCCTTCACCAGTTCGTTCAGCATCAGCTGGCCGGCATCGTCCTGCGCCCAGATGTAGGTCTGCACGTCGATCGACTGTCGCGCGGCACGCACCAGGTTGATCCGGGCCGCCAGCGCCGGTTCGCTGTCGTCGAGCAGGGTCGCCACATGCACCGGTTGCTGCGGCGTGGATTCATCCAGCGCCCGGTTCGCGGCGTCGAGCAGTGGCGATGGCTGCGCGCAGTGGTCAGGCTGGTCGCAACTGCTGCTGCGGTCGACGGTGGCGGCGACCACGGCATCGGCCTGGCGGATCTTCGCCTGCGACAGCGAACAGCCCTGCAACAGCAGGGCGGCAAGCAGGAACAATGGGGCAAGGAGGCGTGGCGCGGAAAACATGCGCGAATGATACGGTGGATGTCGATGGCATCCACCGTGATGCAACAGATGCGGTGCCGGATCGGACCGCCGTTGCGTGCTCAGGGCGACCAGAATGCATCCAGCCGGGCATTGCCCGGCTCCATTGGGCCATCCAGGTGCAGCACGGCCAGCCCGCCCGGCGGCATGCCGCGGAATTCGTCCGAACGGCCTTCGACCAGCAACGCCACCAGCCGCTCGATGCCGGGGTTGTGGCCGACCAGCATCAGCGTGCCGGCATCGTCGTGCTGGTCGAGCAGTGCCAGCAGCTCGCCGGGCGAGGCGTTGTAGATTTCCGCCGCCAGTTGCGGCACCGGTGCGTTGTCGATCGCGGCCAGTGCCAGCCGGGTGGTTTCGCTGGTGCGCCGGGCCGGCGAGCTCAGCACGCGGTCGGGCCGCAGATTGTGCGAGGCCAGCCACAGCCCGGCGGCCTGCGCTTCTTGTTCGCCGCGTGGGCTGAGTCGCCGCTGGCGGTCGTCGCCGGTGGTTTCCATCGGCACCGCTTCGGCATGGCGCAACAGGATCAGTTCATGCATGGATGACTCCGGCGGGTGGTGGTCGCGCGGGCTGCGCGTGGGACATCGGGAAGCGGTGGCTTCACTGCTGGCGCTTGATCCAGCGCAGCAGTGCCTTCCAGTCCTGCTGGTGGCTGCGCACCTGCTCGGAGTGGTAATCGAAAATGCCCTTGCCAAGGCTGGCAAGCAGCACGTAGGCCTGGCTGTCGCGCAGTTGTGCGGCGATCGGGAAGGGTGACTGTTCGGCGAGCATGGCCACCGCGTTCTGGCTGGCGTGGGTCCATGGCTTGAGCCGGTTGGCGACCAGCGCCACTGGCAGCTTGCCGCGGCGGATGCGCTTGATCGACTGCAGTTCGGCCAGGAAGTGCAGCGTGGCGTCGAGGTCGAACGACGACGGCAGCACCGGAACCAGCACGACGTTGGCCAGTTCGATGTAGGGCTCGAGTTCGCGTTCGCCGGAGCCGGCGGGGGTGTCGATCAGCAGTTGCTGGGTGTCCGGGGGGATTTTCTGCAGGTTGCGGCGGCGGCCTTCCAGCGCCAGCACGCCGGGGACGCTGTCCGGCCTGATTTCGGCCCAGTGGAAGCTCGAGTGTTGCCGGTCGGCATCGACAATGGCGGTGCGTTGCCCCGCCTGGGCCCAGTGTGACGCCAGTTGCGTCACCAGTGTGCTTTTGCCACAACCACCCTTGCTGCTGGCCACCAGCGTCGTAAGCATTGGTTCACCCCTGCCACGGAAGGTGGCTCCAGCCTAGCGGGCAAAAAGCGAAAGTGGAACAGGGGAAATGGGGGCGAGTCGCGAGGGGCGGGCGGTTGTCGCCACGCACTCCCCGCTCTTGGCGAAAGAGCCGCGGGCAGTGCCCGCCCTACGCGGATCCGGTGCGGGGGAGTGGCGGGCTGGCCACTCTCACTCCTCACTCCTCTCCACTCACTCCTCGCTCCTGGCTTTGGCCGGCTCCCAGTCGGCGGGAGCATCGGTGGAAATGCCGTTGTCGCGCAGGGCCGCCAGCAGCAGGCTCATTTCGGTACCGCCGGTGCGGGCCAGGGTCAGCAGTTGCCGGGCCAGCGCCGGATCGTCCTGCACACGCGCCTGCAGTTGCGCGAAGTTCTGCACCTGCCACACCAGGTCGCGGCGGGCATTCTTCGCCTGCTGTTGCTGTGCCGGGTCTTCGGCCAGCAGTTCGCGCAAGTGCAGGCCCAGCGAGCGTGCCAGCGGGCTGGAGCCCCATTCGAGGGTCTTGCCGAGTTTCAGGCAGTCGTTCCGGACCGAATCGTCCTCGGCGGCGCTTTCGCACAGTTGGGCGGCCAGTTGCAGGGCCGGTTGCGGCTGGCTGGCGGCCAGGCCGAACACCAGCACGGTCTGCATGCCGACCGCACCGCCGGCGCGTGCGGGATCGAACGTACCTGCGGCTGGCGGCAGTGTGCCGACCGCACCGGCCAGTGCCTTCAGGCTGATGCCGGTGTAGTCGTCATAGGTCTTGGCGGCGGCGGCACGGGCAAGGTCTTCGCGGGCTTCATCCTGTTTGCCGTCGCGGACATCGACGCCGAGCTTGACCAGCCAGGTGGCGGCGTTGTCCGGTGCCTGGGCGACCAGTTGCTCCAGCGACACGGTGTTGGGGCAGTCGTCGGCCTTGGCGTCGCAGTCGGCCAACCGTATCCAGGTGACCGCCGGACCGGTGCCGTCGGCATAGGCGGCACGCTTGATCAGGGTATGGAAGCTGTTGATCGACGGCTGGTCGGACAGTGGCCGCGCCAGCAGTGCCGCGCCGAGCAGCGGCATGGCGTCGACCTGCGGTGCCAGCACACTGACCAGATCACGCTGGAAAGCCAGCTGGGCCTGGTCGCGTGCCTGGGCCGCCTCGTCCGGAACGGGCGTGCTCTCGTCGGCGAATGCCGGGCAGGCCAGCAGCGACAGGGCGCAAGCCAGGGTGAGTTGGCGCAGTCCGTGCTTCATGGGCTCAAGTCCGAAGTCAAAGCACCCAGCATACCGTGCGTGGATTAAGCGCGGCTGATCCGCCCGCCGGGCGCGGCGTCCATGCGCGGCATGGCTTGCTAGCATGTCCGTTTCGGCGCAAGGCAGCGCATCACCATCATTCCGGAGACGCGTAGTGGAACATCTGTCGACCTTCGCCGAAGGCAACGCCCCCTGGTTCGCCGGCTGGGGCACCCTGGCCCTGATCAACGCCGCGCTGGCGCAGGGCAAGAACCGCAGCGGTCTGCTGTGGTTCCTGCTGTCATTGCCATTCGGCCCCCTCGCCACCCTGCTGCTGGTGCTGCTGCCGAAGGTGCGGACGAAGATATTTTGATGCTTTGCAGGGAATGGTGAAGCGGCCACCTATTCCCCATTCCCTACTCTCTATTCGCTGCTTTACTCGCCCAACGCCTCGCGCATGAATTCCGGCTGGGCCAGGGCGGCCTTGTGGACGTCGGCGTTGTAGTAGCGGGTGGGGAAGTTCTTGCTGAGCGCGCCGCGTTCGCGGAAGCCGGACAGGTCGCCGCCCTTGCGGGCCATGGTGCAGCTCCACCAGCCGGTGGGGTAGCACGGCTGCGGGAACGGCAGGGTCTTGACCGCGTTGAAGCCGGCGGTGCGCATGGCGGCGCGCATCGACTTGATCAGTTCGATGTGGGCCAGCGGTGATTCACTCTGCTGCACCAGCAGGCCGCCGTGGCGCAGCGCCTTGAAGCAGCTGGCGTAGAAGGCGGCGTTGAACAGGCCTTCGGCGGGGCCGACCGGGTCGGTCGAGTCGACGATCACCAGGTCCAGCGATTCCGGCTCGCACTCGGCCATGTACTTGATGCCGTCGATGAACAGCAGCTCGGCGCGCGGGTCGTTGTTGGACTCGCACAGCTCGGGGAAATATTCCTCGGCGAGGCGGGTCACGCGCTCGTCGATCTCCACCTGCACCGCCGACTCCACTTCCTCGTGGCGCAGCACCTCGCGCAGGGTGCCGCAGTCGCCGCCGCCGATGATCACCACGCGCTTGGCGCGCGCATGGGTGAACAGCGCCGGGTGGGTCATCATCTCGTGGTACAGGAAGTTGTCGCGGCTGGTCAGCATCACGCAGCCGTCGATCACCATCAGGTTGCCCCAGTCGGTGGTCTTGTGGATCTCGATGGTCTGGAACGGGGTCTTCTCCGCGTGCAGCAGTTGCTCGGTGCGAAAACCGATGGAGGAGCCGGAAGCTTCGTGGGCTTCGGTGAACCAGCTGGGCTGCTCGGACATGGCGGGTGTTCCTGACAAACCGTGATGAAAGGGTGAAAAGGCCGGCCATTGTAGCTCCAACCGGCCCGGGCCGGGCGGGAGCCGTCCAGGGCGGCTTCTTGCGCATATCGTCACATGCGCCGATTACAATGGTGGTTCGGCCAGGCCGGCGCGAGGCGTCGGTGGCCAGTTGGCCCGATCGGCCCCGCGGCGTGCGAGGCTTCCGGTCGTTCGGGCGCACGCTCCTCCTCGAGCAATCCCGTCAAGGCTCGCCGCTGCGACGACATCATCCGTTGGCAAAAGGAGCTGTTTGATGTCGAATCCCTGGAACACCGAGGCTGCCCGCCACACCTACGCCGTGCCCTACTGGGGCGATGGCTACGTGGACGTGGGCGAGGACGGCGCGATCGTGATGCGCCCGCGTGGTGCCGGCGGCCCCGCGCTGTCGCTGCCGCAGATCGTCGAGCGGGCCCGCGCCGAAGGGCTGCGCCTGCCGCTGCTGGTGCGCTTCCCCGATATCCTCGCCGACCGGCTGGCGCGGCTGCAGGGCGCGTTCGCCCGCGCCATCGCCGACTACGGGTACGCGGGCGGCTATACCGCGATCTATCCGATCAAGGTGAACCAGCAGCGCGGCGTGGCCGGCGAGCTGGTTGCCGCCGGCGCGCAGGGCTTCGGCCTGGAAGCCGGCTCCAAGCCCGAGCTGATGGCGGTGCTGGCGATGGCGCGGCCCGGTTCCATCGTGATCTGCAACGGCTACAAGGACCGCGAATACATCCGCCTGGCGCTGATCGGCAAGAAGCTCGGCCTGCGCGTGCACATCGTGGTGGAGAAGCTGGCCGAGCTGGAGCACGTGTTCAGCGAGTCGAAGGCGCTGGGCGTGGAGCCGCTGCTGGGCGTGCGCGTGCGGCTGGCCTCGATCGGCGCCGGCAAGTGGCAGAACACCGGCGGCGACAAGGGCAAGTTCGGCCTGTCACCGAGCCAGGTGCTGAGCCTGGTCGAGCGGCTGAAGGCGGCCAATCTGCTGCACACGCTGAAGCTGCAGCACTTCCACATGGGTTCGCAGATCTCCAACGTGCGCGACATCGCCAACGGCATGCGCGAGGCTACCCGCTACTTCGTCGAACTGAAGCAGATGGGCGTGCCGCTGGAGATCGTCGACGTCGGCGGCGGCCTCGGCGTGGACTACGAGGGCTCGCGCTCGCGCAGCCACAACTCGATCAACTATTCGATGGAGCAGTACGCGGCCACCATCGTGCAGTCGCTGGCCGAGGCGGTCGACGCCGAGGGCCTGCCCGCACCGCACATCCTGACCGAGGCCGGCCGCGCGATGACCGCCCACCATGCGGTGATGGTGGTCAACGTGAGCGAGGTCGAGGAAGTGCCCGCCGGCGCCATTCCGCCACCGGCCGACGATGAACCGGCAGTACTGCGCCGCCTGCGCGAAACCTACGAGGAGCTGGATCGCCGCCCTGCGCTGGAGCTGTTCCACGAGGCCCAGCACCACGTCAGCGAAGGCCAGACGCTGTACGCGCTGGGTCAGCTGGCGCTGACCGACCGTGCGCGGCTGGACGAGATGTACTACGCCATCGCCAATGCGGTGCGCGTTCGCCTGCTGCCCGGCGAGCGCTCGCATCGCGCCGCGCTGGACGAGCTGGACGAGAAGCTGGTCGACAAGTACTTCGCCAACTTCTCGGTGTTCGAGTCGATTCCCGACGTGTGGGCGATCGGCCAGATCTTCCCGATCGCGCCGATCGCCCGGCTAGATGAGCAGCCGACCCGGCGCGGCGTGATCGTCGACCTGACCTGCGATTCCGACGGCCGCATCGACGACTACGTCGATGCCGAAGGCGTGGATGTCTCGCTGCCGCTGCACGCGCTGAAGGACGGCGAGAGCTACCGCCTCGGCATCTTCATGGTCGGCGCCTACCAGGAGACCCTGGGCGACATCCACAACCTGTTCGGCGACACCGACGCGGTCAACGTGCGGGTGGAAGGCGAAGGCTACGTGTTCGCGCACAAGCGCCGCGGCGACACCACCGACCTGATGCTCGACTACGTCGGCTACGACCTCGCCGCCCTGCGCGACAGCTACCGCGAACGCATCGCCAGCGCCGGCATCGGCGGCGACGAGGCCGCGCAGCTGTACGCCACGCTGGATGGTGGGCTGACCGCCTACACCTATCTGGCTGATTGATCGCGAAAGCCTCTCTCCAGCCGGGAGAGGGGTTGGGATGAGGGGCTGGTCCGGAGCTTGTGACCCACGTTTCGCCCGAACCCTCATCCGTCCCTTCGGGCCGCCTTCTCCCACGGGAGTAAGAACCCCATCACCAACTTTCCCAGCGCCAAACTTGAGGAGTCCCCCATGACCAGTCTCAACGGAAAAGTCGCCCTGATCACCGGTGCGGCCAGCGGCCTCGGCAAGGCCATTGCCGAGCTGTATGCGAAGCACGGTGCCAGCGTGGCCATCGCCGACATCAACCAGCAGGCGGCCGATGCGGTGGCGGCGGAGATCAACGCCGCCGGCGGCAAGGCGATCGGCGTGGCGATGGACGTCACCGACGAGGCGGCGGTCGAGGCCGGCACCGACAAGGTGGTGGCGGCGTTCGGCCAGCTGGACATCCTGATCTCCAATGCCGGCGTGCAGATCATCAACCCGATCGACCAGTTCAGCTACGCCGACTGGAAGAAGATGCTGGCGATCCATCTCGATGGAGGCTTCCTGACCACCCGTGCGGCGCTGAAGCACATGTACAAGGACGACCGCGGCGGCATCGTGATCTACATGGGCTCGGTGCATTCGCATGAGGCCTCGAAGCTGAAGGCGCCCTACGTCACCGCCAAGCACGGCCTGCTCGGCCTGGCGCGCACCCTGGCCAAGGAAGGTGCGGAGCACAATGTGCGCTCGCACGTGATCTGCCCGGGCTTCGTGCGCACGCCGCTGGTCGAGAAGCAGATTCCCGAGCAGGCCAAGGAGCTCGGCATCAGCGAGGACGAGGTGATCCGCAACGTGATGCTGAAGGACACCGTGGATGCCACCTTCACCACCGTCGACGATATCGCGCAGACCGCGCTGTATCTGGCTACCTTCCCCAGCGCCGCGCTGACCGGCCAGTCGATCGTGGTCAGCCACGGCTGGTTCATGCAGTGATGGCGGCAGCGGGCGACACGGCACCGTCGCTCGCCGCGGCAGTGGCCCGGGACTACCGCGAAGTCGCTCTGGTGTTGCAGGGCGGTGGCGCGCTGGGTGCCTACCAGGCCGGGGTGTTCGAGGCGCTTGACGCGGCCGGCCTGCAGCCGAGCTGGCTGGCCGGCATCTCGATCGGCGCGTTGAACGCGGCGATCATCGCCGGCAACGAGCCCGGGCAGCGGGTGGCGAAGCTGCGCGAATTCTGGGAAACCATCTGTCGCTCGCCGCTGTGGCCGGCGCCACCTCGCCTGCCGTGGTTCGATGCGATGGCCTGGCCGAGCAGCTGGCTCAACGGCTTGAGCAGCATGGCCGCGTGGCGGGCGGTGATCGAGGGCCAGGCCGGTTTCTTCCGTCCGCGCCTGCCGCCACCGTTTCTCGGCAGCCATGCTTCACCGGGCAGCGTCAGCTGGTACGACACCACGCCACTGCGCAGCACGCTGGAGCGGCTGGCTGATTTCGACCGGATCAACGACCCGCGCTCGATGCGTGTGTCGGTGGGCGCGGTGAACGTGCGCACCGGCAATTTCGCCTACTTCGACAACCGTCGTCAGACGCTGCGCCCGGAGCATTTCATGGCCTCCGGCGCGTTGCCGCCGGGCTTCCCTGCGGTGGAGGTGGACGGCGAGTTCTACTGGGATGGCGGCATGGTCTCCAACACGCCGCTGTATGAAGTGCTCAGCGACTGCCCCGGCATCGACACGCTGGTATTCCAGGTCGACCTGTGGAGCGCTCGTGGTGTGTTGCCGGGCGATCTGGCCGACGTGGCCGAGCGCACCAAGGAAATCCAGTACTCCAGCCGCACCCGGCTGATCACCGAGTTCATGCGCCGCACGCTGGAACAGCGTCGCCTGCTGCATGACGTGATGGCACTGGTGCCGGAGGAACGCCGCAACGACCCGGCCTGGAGACGCGCCGAGGCTCGTTCCGCCGCCGCGCGCACCAACGTGCTTCATCTGATCTACAGCGACCGCCCGCACGAGGGCCACTTCAAGGATTACGAGTTCAGCGCCGCCAGCATGCACGGCCACTGGCAGGCCGGGCTGGACGACATGCAGCACACTCTGGCCCGCCCGCACTGGTTCGCCCTGCCTGACGAGGAACATCCGTTCGTCGCCCACGACGTGCACCGCGCCGACGGCGGCCAGGGCTCCTGACAAGGTTTTGCCGCCGCGTTCGTGCGGCGGAATCGCTCAGTGGTCGCGTGCGACCTGCAACCCGGCTGGCGATTGGCTGACCGGCATCACCTCGACGCGGTTGATGTTGAGGTGCGGCGGCAGGTTGGCGATCCACCAGATGGTGTCGGCGATGTCACCGGCAGTGATCGGGTGGGTGCCGGCATAGAGCTGATCGGAGGCTGCCTGGTCGCCGCTGGTGCGCACCAGGGTGAATTCGGTTTCGGCCATGCCTGGTTCGATCGAACTCACCCGCACGCCGGTGCCATGCAGGTCCACCCGCAGGTTCTGCGAGAACTGGGTGACGAAGGCCTTGGTGCCGCCGTACACATTGCCGCCACGGTAGGCGTAGCTGCCGGAGATCGAGCTGATGTTGATGATCGCGCCGCGGCGTTCGATCAGGCCCGGCAGCAGCAAGTGGGTCAGCGTCACCAGTGCGGTGACGTTGGTGTCGATCATCTGCTTCCATTGCGCCAGATCGGCCTGCTGTGCCGGCGCGGTGCCCAGCGCCAGGCCGGCATTGTTGACCAGCATGTCGATGCCGGCGAAGGCGGCGGGAAGCTGGCCATGCGCCTCGCGCATGGCGGCCTCGTCACGCATGTCGAAGGCGGTGGCATGCACGCGGTCGGCGCCGTGGCGATCGACCAGTTGCTGCAGCCGGTCAGCGCGGCGACCGCTGGCGATCACCCGCCAGCCACCGGCCACGAGACGCTCCACGGTCGCGGCACCGAAGCCGGAAGTCGCGCCGGTGACCCATGCGGTCCTGGCGGTCATGGACGACCTTCCTTCAGTGCGATCGCATTGATCCCGGCAGCGGCCAGGCGCTGCTTGGTCGACTCCAGTTCGGTGGCCGAGCGGAACGGGCCGAGTCGCACGCGGTTGTAGGTCTGGCCACTGATGGTGACCGGCTGCACGTTGGCGACGAAGCCTTGCAGGGCCAGTTTCGCTTTCAGGGTTTCCGCGTCGGCGGCGTTCGGGAAGGCACCTACCTGCAGCAGGTAACCGCTGCCGCCGGCTGGTGCCGGGGTGGCAGCCGGTGCGGCGGTGATGTCCTGGCTGACTGCGTTGGGGGTATTGGCGGCGGTGGCCTGCTGCTGCGCGGCCTGCTGTTGCTGCTGCTCGACGCGCGCCTGTGCGCTGATCTCCGCGTCGGGGATGCGCACTTCCTTTTCCGACAGCACGGAATAGAAATCGTATTGCGGCTTTTTCGGTGCGCTCTCGCTGGCAGAAGGTTCAAGCACGCCGGGTTCGCTGCCGGGCTGGGCGGTGGCCTGCGGGTTGGCCTGCGGGCCGTCGGCCTTGCCCAGGCTGGAAAGGAAGCTGCCGCGCATCATCGCGGCCATCAGGATCGCGCCGATCACCACGCCGATCACGGCATAACCCCAGCCCGGGAACCCGTTGCTGCCGTTGCGCACGGCCTGCCGGCCCTTGCCCTTGCGTGTTGCCATCACATCTTCTCCGGGGCGCTCAGGCCCAGCAGGTCCAGTCCATTCCTCAACACTTGCCGCGTTGCCACCACCAGCGCCAGGCGCGCGTCGCGCACGGCGGCATCCTCGACCAGGAACTGGTGCGAGTTGTAGTAGGTGTGGAACGCATTGGCCAGTTCACGCAGCCACGTGGCGACCAGATGCGGCTCCAGGTTGGACGCGGCGGCGTCGACCATTTCCGGGTATTTCGACAGTTCGGTGAGCAGGATCTGCTCGTGCTCGTTGTCCAGCCGGGCCAGGTTGGCCAGGCCGTGTTCGAGATCGAAGCTGAAGCCCTTCTCCGGCGCCTGGCGCAGCACGCTGCACACGCGGGCATGCGCGTACTGGATGTAGTACACCGGGTTGTCGTTCGACTGCGAGCGGGCCAGGTCGATGTCGAACACCAGCTGCGAGTCGCCCTTGCGCGAGATCAGGAAGTAGCGCGTGGCGTCACGGCCGACCTCGTCGATCAGATCGCGCAGGGTGACGTAGCTGCCGGCGCGCTTGGAGATCTTCACCTCCTCGCCGCCGCGCATCACCGTCACCATCTGGTACAGCATGTAGTCGGGATAACCCTTGGGGATGCCGGTATCCAGCGCCTGCAGGCCGGCCTTCACGCGAGCCAGCGAGCCGTGGTGGTCGGAGCCCAGCACGGTGATCGCCTTGCTGTAGCCGCGCTGCCATTTCGACAGGTGATAGGCCACGTCCGGCACGAAGTAGGTGTAGGTGCCGTCGGACTTGCGCATCACGCGGTCCTTGTCGTCACCGAAATCGGTGGTGCGCAGCCACAGCGCGCCGCCGTCTTCATAGGTGTGGCCGTGGCTGGTCAGCCCGCTCACGGTTTCCTCGACCTTGCCGTCGGTGTACAGCGAGGACTCCAGGAAGTAGGTGTCGAAACCGACGCCGAAGGCCTTCAGGTCCAGATCCTGCTCGTGACGCAGATAGGCCACGGCGAAGACGCGGATGGCATCAAGGTTGTCGGCGTCGCCGGCACCGGTGACGGTCTGGCCTTCCACGCTGACGCTGTCGCCGGCCAGATAGGCCCGCGCCACGTCGGCGATGTAGTCGCCGCGGTAGCCGTTCTCCGGCCAGCCTTCGTCGCCGGGCGCGATGCCGCGCGCGCGCGCCTGCACCGAGATGGCCAGGTTGGCGATCTGCACGCCGGCGTCGTTGTAGTAGAACTCGCGCTTGACGTTCCAGCCGCTGGCTTCCAGCAGGCGCGCCAGGCAATCGCCCAGAGCCGCATTGCGGCCGTGGCCCACGTGCAGCGGGCCGGTCGGGTTGGCGGAGACGAATTCCACGCCCACGGTCTGGCCGTCGCCGCTGGTGTTGTGGCCGTAGGTGTCGCCTTCGGCGAGGATCCGGCGCAGCTCGGCGTGGTAGGCGCCGGCGGCGAGAAAGAAGTTGATGAAGCCGGGGCCGGCGATCTCGACTTTTTCCACCAGCGCGTTCGCCGGCAATGCGGCCACCAGCTTCTCGGCCAGCTCGCGCGGCTTGGCCCGTGCCGGCTTGGCCAGCAGCATCGCCACATTGCAGGCGAAATCGCCGTGGTCGCGGCTGCGTGCGCGCTCGATCACGAACCCGGGCAGGGCCAGATCGGTGGGCAGGACGGCATCGTTTTGCAGGCGCTGGATCGCCTGCAGGACCAGTTCGCGCAAGGGTTCTTTCACGGGCGGGGTCGGATATGTGATGGAACCGGCAATCCTAACAGACCGCCCTGCCCTCGAAACGCCCCCGGCCGCACCGGCCTCCAGCCGGGGATGCAGGCGGGTCCGGGGCTTGCACGGATTGGTGCGCCGCGGCAGCCAGCCTTGTGGATAAGTCTGTGGGGAACGTGGACGCTGTTCTTCGGGAATTTGTCAAGGCAACGGTGCAAATGGTTGGCTTTCAAGAAAATTGATTATTTTTCAAGAATTTATATTGTGAACCTGTCGTCATTGATGGAATCGCCCCTCTGACGGCCGGTGCGCCGGTTTTGTGCATAAGTTACGGCGACTTGGCGGTGACTCGTGGTGCTTTGGATGTCATGGGCCTGTCATGCCGCACTGCCACAATGCTTTCCGTCGGGCATGAACTCCCCTCCATGAACGGCAAGGCCACTCCTTCTCCCCGGAGCAGGCCACGGCGTGGTTCCCTCCCCGGACCACGCCGTTTCTATGTTGGGCCCCTGCAGATTCAGATCAGCCCGCCTCAGATCAGCCCGCGGGCGGCCATCGATACCGGTTCGCCGCTACCGATCACCAGGTGGTCGAGCACGCGCACGCCGATCAGCTGCAGCGCATCACGCAATTCGTGGGTGATTGCCCGGTCGGCGGCGCTGGGCTCGGCCACGCCGGATGGATGATTGTGGGCGAAGATCACCGCGCAGGCATTGTGGTGCAGACAGGCCCGCACCACTTCGCGCGGATGCACGCTGGCACCGTCGACGGTGCCGCGGAACAGCTCCTCGAAGGCCAGGACGCGGTGGCGGTTGTCCAGGTAAAGGCAGCCGAACACCTCGTAGGGCAGGTGGCGGAGCCGGGCGCGGAGGAAGTCGCCGCTGTCGCGGGGATTGCCCAGGCTGGGTTTTTCCTGCAACTGCTCGGCCAGGCTGCGTCGGGCCAGTTCCAGTGCGGCGGCGATGCGCGCCTGTTTGGCCGGGCCCAGCCCGGTGACGCGGATCGGCGAACCGGTGCGGCCCAGCAAGGCACCCAGGCTTCCGGCGGTGCCCAGCAGTTCGCGACCCAGTGCCAGCGCATCCTTGCCGCGGCTGCCGCTGCCCAGCAGCACGGCCAGCAGCTCGGCATCGGACAGCGCGGAACTGCCGTGGGCCAGCAGTTTTTCACGGGGGCGTTCGCCTTCGGGCCATTGTCGGATGCTCATCCCGACAGATTGCGGCAAGTGGCGGCGGCGGGGCAGCGGTGGCGGCGAGTGAATCCGGTAAGCTACGTGTCTGCCCGATTGTCAGGCCCGCCTTACATGAGTCTTGCCCAACGCCGCATCCTGCTGGGAGTGTCGGGCGGCATTGCCGCCTACAAATCCTGCGAACTGGTTCGTCGCCTGCGTGATCTCGACGCCGAGGTGCGTGTGGTGATGACCGAGGGCGCCACGCACTTCGTCAGCCCCACCACCTTCCAGGCACTGTCCGGCCAGCCGGTGCGGGTAAGCCTGTGGGATGCGCAGGCCGAGGCGGCGATGGGGCACATCGAGCTGGCGCGCTGGGCCGAACGGATCCTGGTGGCGCCGGCCAGTGCCGACCTGCTGGCGCGGCTGGCGCACGGCATGGCCGACGATCTGCTGACCACGGTGTGTCTGGCCAGCGCCGCGCCGTTGTATCTGGCGCCGGCGATGAACCAACAGATGTGGGCGCATCCGGCCGTACAGGCGAACATCGCCACATTGCGGCAGCACGGTGCACGGTTGCTGGGGCCGGCGGCCGGTGAGCAGGCCTGTGGCGATGTCGGCAGCGGCCGCATGCTGGAGCCACACGAATTGCGCGACGCGTTGGTGGCTTCGTTCGGCGATCGTTCGCTGGCCGGGCTGAAGGTGCTGGTCAGTGCCGGCCCGACCTATGAGGACATCGACCCGGTGCGCTTCATCGGCAACCGCAGTTCCGGCCGGATGGGGTTTGCGGTGGCGGCGGCGGCGGCGCAGGCCGGCGCGGAAGTGACGCTGGTGGCCGGGCCGGTCAGCCTGGCCACGCCGGCCGGCGTGGCCAGGCGGATCGACGTGCGCAGCGCGGCGCAGATGCATGCGGCGGTGGTCGATGCCGCGGCGCAGGCGGACATCTACATCGGTGCGGCCGCGGTGGGCGACTACCGTCCACGCGAGGTGTCTTCCCTGAAGCTGAAGAAGCGTGATGGCGGCGACCTGAACCTGCAGCTGGCCGAGAACCCCGACATCCTGGCCAGTCTTTCGGCGCAAACCGCGCACCCGTTCCTGGTCGGATTCGCGGCGGAAACGCATGATGTGGCGAGTTATGCGCAGGGCAAGCTGCGCAACAAGGGGCTGGACATGATTGCGGCAAACCAGGTGGGCGGGGGTCTCGGTTTCGAGACCGCCGACAATGCGCTGACGGTGTACTGGCCTGACGGTGAGGCAGAGCTTCCACGGGCGGACAAGCCGGTACTGGCGCGGGCGTTGATCGCCCATGTCGCCGCACGCTATCGGGCGACGCGCGCGTGATCGACGTCGAACTGAAAATCCTCGATCCGCGCTTGGGTGACAGCATTCCGCTGCCGCAGGCGGCCACGCCCGGCAGTGCCGGGATGGACCTGCGCGCGGCGCTGGAACAGTCGTTGACGCTGCGGCCCGGCGAAAGCGTGCTGGTACCCAGCGGCATCGCGATCCACATCGGCGACCCCGGCTGGTGCGCGCTGATCGTGCCGCGTTCCGGGCTGGGCCACAAACACGGTCTGGTGATGGGCAATCTGGTTGGCGTGATCGATGCCGACTACCAGGGGCCGCTGATGATTTCCTGCTGGAACCGGGGTTCGCAGCCGTACATCATCGAGGTGGGTGATCGCATCGCCCAGTTGCTGCTGGTGCCGGTGGCGCAGGCGCAGCTGCGGGTCGTGGACGATTTCACGCCGAGCGAGCGCGGCAGTGGCGGCTTCGGCTCGACCGGCATCCGATAAACACCATGGGGCGGCCCGGCATGGGCCGACCGACAGAGAGGGTCGCCGGGGGCGAGCTATGGCGTTGAACATCACGAAAGACTGGCGGCGCAACGTGCAGGTCGACTGGCGTCAGCTGCTGCCGCTGGCGGCCGGCACGGCGCTGCTGCTGCTGGGTTTGTTCAGCGCATGGCAGACTTGGCTGATTGCCGACGAGGGCAACGCCGCTGCCCGCGTGCATGCGGCCCGGGATGCGGCCGTGAAGGCGTTGACCGAGGAAATCGCCAGCCAGCGCAGCGCAGTCGAGAAGGTACTGGGCGAGGCCGATCCGGCCACTTTGATGAGCGACCCGGTGCAGTCCGCCGCGGCATTGCGCAAGCAGTTGCCGCAGGCGAAGAACCTGGATCTGTACAGCGGCGACCTGCACGAAGTGCTGCGCGCCAACTACCGGGAATTCGGCTACGCCAAGGCGGCCCAGTTGATGGCGGCGCAGAGCGCCGAGGGCATGCCGCTGGTGCAGAGTGTTTCCTATGGCAGCAATGACCGCCGCCTGAGTCTGGTGGTGCCGCTGGGGCCGCCGGAGCTGGCGCAGGCGTGGGCCTGGGTGGAGTTGCCGTTTGCGCCGCTGCGGCAGCGTTTCGAGGCGGTGTCGCCGGCCGGTGGCCGGCTGGATCTGCGTCAGGGTGACGACCGCGGCAATGTGCAGCTGCTTTCCCATGGCGATGGCTCGGTCGAGCCCGAAGCCGTCGGCAAGCCGGTGGACGGCAGTGTCTTCAGTGTCGGAGTGGGCCTGCCGCGTGCCTTCATCGTGTTGCCGCGCTCCTGGCTGTTCAGTGGATTGCTGGCGTTGCTGGGGCTGGGTGGCGGTATTTATCTGCTGTGGCTGCGTACCCGCGTGGGGCGTCGCAAACCGGACGAGGAAGAAGAAGTGCCGATCGAAGTCGATGTATTGCCGGAGGTTGCGGAGACGCCCTCCTCCCCGCTGCCGCCACGCGCGCCGGCAACACCGCCACCGGCGCCGGAGATCGTCCCGGCAATCAGCGTGGATCCGTCCATTTTCCGCGCGTACGACGTGCGTGGCGTGGTCGGCAAGACTCTTGATGCGGATGTTGCGCGGGCTCTGGGCCAGTCGATCGGCACGCTGATGAACGAGCGCGGCCTGCGCGAGATCGTGGTGGGCCGCGATGGGCGTCTGTCCGGCCCGATGCTTGCCGCCGCACTGGCTGAAGGCTTGCGTGCGGCCGGCATCGACGTGATCGATGTCGGCGCGGTGCCGACGCCGGTGGTCTATTACGCGGCCTACCGCTACAACACGGGCTGCGGCGTGGCGGTCACCGGCAGCCACAACCCGCCGGACTACAACGGCTTCAAGATCGTGGTGGGCGGCGAAACCCTGTCCGAGGGTGCGATCCAGGATCTGTACCAGCGCATCGCCAGCGGTGCGCTGGATGGCGGTGGCCAGGGCAGCCTGCGCGAGGTCGACGTGGCGCCCGACTACATCGAGAAGATCGTCTCCGACGTGCTTGCCGAGCGCAGCCTGAAGATCGTCGTCGACTGCGGCAACGGCATTCCCGGCGCGGTGGCGCCGTCGGTGCTGGAAGGGGTCGGTTGCGAGGTGATCCCGTTGTACTGCGATGTCGACGGCAACTTCCCCAACCATCATCCCGATCCATCCGACCCGGCCAACCTCGAGGACCTGATTCATGCCGTCAGGCAGACCGGCGCCGACCTGGGCCTGGCTTTCGACGGCGACGGCGACCGCCTCGGCGTGGTGACCCGTGCCGGCGAAATCATCTATCCGGACCGCCTGCTGATGCTGTTCGCGCGCGACGTGCTGTCGCGCCAGCCCGGCGCCACCGTCATCTATGACGTCAAATGCACCAGCCACCTGAAGGGGCAGATCCTCGACGCCGGCGGCAGTCCGCTGATGTGGCGCACCGGCCATTCGCTGATCAAGGCCAAGATGCGCGAGACCGGCGCGGAACTGGCCGGCGAGATGAGCGGCCACTTCTTCTTCAAGGAGCGCTGGTACGGTTTCGATGACGGTGTCTACGCCGCCGCGCGGCTGCTGGAAATCCTGGCCGGCGACCTCGACGGACGCAGCCCGGACGAGATCTTCGCCACCTTGCCCAAGAGCGTGTCCACGCCGGAGCTGAAGATCGAGCTGGCCGAGGGCGAGCACTACCGTTTCATGGACACCCTGCGCCAGCAGGCGAACTTCGACGACGCCTCGCTGATCACCATCGACGGCCTGCGTGCAGACTGGCCGGACGGTTGGGGGCTGGTGCGTGCCTCCAACACCACACCGGTGCTGGTGCTGCGTTTCGAGGCGGATGACGATGCGGCGCTGAAACGGATCCAGCAGGTTTTCCGCAAGCAGCTGCTGGCCGTGGACTTCAAGCTGAAACTGCCCTTCTGAAACCGTGGCACCGCGCCCGTGATCCGGATGGACGCGGGCGCTGGCCTGCCTACGGCTGCTGTGCCGCCTTGAGTTCGCGGTATCGCGCCAGCAGTCCGGCATGCTCCTGCTCGGAACGGGCGCGCAGGGTCTGCTGGCGCTGCAAGGTGTTGCGCTGGCCGGTGACCACGTCGCGCTGCTGGCTGATGTTGTCGGCCAGAGACTTCGGTACCGTCTTCTTGGCCGCCTCGATCTCGGCCGCACGTGCGAGCAGGTCGGCCAGGGCCTTCTCCTGGCTGCGCAGGTTGATCCGGGTGGTGTGGATCTTCTGGTCGATCGAGTCCAGCTGCTGCTGCAGCAGGGCCTTGTAGTCGGCCTCGTCGGGATAGGCTGCCAGCATCTGTGCATCGGCGGCCGCCTGCTCCCGTTCGGCGCGCTGTTTCGCGGCCTGCTCGGCCGCCAGCTTGTTGGCGGCGGCACGTTCCTGCGCATTCAGCTGGCGAGGCACGCGCTGGACAACCATGCCCTGGTCGTTGACCAGCTCGTAGCCGTATTGCATGGCCTCGGCGGTCAGGCTGTCGCTGAAGTGCGTCAGGCCCTGGCCGTCGTGCCATTTGTAGCGGACGCTGCCGGTATTCTGTGCCTGCGCTGCGGCGCCCGCGAACAGCAGGGCGGCAGTGAAGACGAGCAATGGTTTACGCATGGATACTCCCCCTGCGTCCAAGTATAGCCATCATGGTCGTGCTGCCTAGCGCCGGTTGGCGGCGATTGTGACCGGGTTCGCCTGAATGCGCGCGGGGACCAGCCGGCACTCAGTGATGCACGCCGTAACGTTCGCGGTAGGCCAGCAGCCGGGCGTGTTCGGCGGCCAGTTCGGGACGCTCGCCGGCATAGGTCAGCACGTCGTCGAGGCCGGTGATCGCGATCACCGGGATGCCGTGGTCGGCGGCCACTTCCTGCGCGGCGGAACGTTCGCCTTGGCCGCGCTCCTGCCGGTCCAGCGCAATCAGCACGCCGGCCGGGGTGGCGCCCTGGGCGCGGATCAGCGCCAGCGACTCGCGCACCGCGGTGCCGGCGGTCATCACGTCGTCGACGATCAGCACGCGGCCCTGCAATGGTGCGCCGACCAGCACGCCGCCTTCGCCGTGGTCCTTGGCCTCCTTGCGGTTGTAGGCCCAGGGCAGGTCGCGGTCGTGCTCGTCGGCCAGCGCGATGGCGGTGGCGGCAGCCAGCGCGATGCCCTTGTAGGCCGGGCCGAACAGCATGTCCACCTCGATCCCCGCGCGCACCATGGCGGCAGCATAGGCGCGGCCGAGCCGGGCCAGTGCGGCGCCGGAATCGATCCGGCCCATGTTGAAGAAGTACGGGCTCTGGCGGCCGGATTTCAGGGTGAACTCGCCGAAGCGCAGCACGTCGCGCTGCAGGGTGAGTTCGATGAAGTCGCGCTGGTAGTCGTGCACGGTGTGTCTCGCGGCGGGTTCACGGAAGCGGTCGCCACAGCAGGTGCTGCGGGCCCGAGGGGCCACCATGGTACAGCCGGCCGTCGTCAATGAAGCCGTGGCGCAGGTACAGATGCACGGCCACTTCGTTGCGGCAGTTCACCGTGAGCACCAGCCGTCGTGCCTGTGGATGGTGGTGTGCCAGGTCGGCGAACATCGCCTGCAGTGCCTGCGAAGCCAGTCCGCGTCCCTGCCAGCCGGCATCGATGAAGAACGAGCGCAGGCCCAGTGCAGGCTCGCCGAAATCGTGCCCGGCCACGCCGCGTGCGTTCGGTTCGATGCGGTAATAGCCCACTGGCGTGTCACCGCACAGTATCGCCATCGGTTTGCAGGCCGGGCATTGCGCGGCATCGGCCAGCAGGTCGCTGATGCGCCCCACGAAGCTGGCTTGTTCCGGATGCACGCGCAGGTGCAGCAGCGCCGGGTGCAAGGTGGCATCGACCGGGACCACGTGCACGGGTGTCGTCGCGGGCGGGTTGTTATGATCGTCCGTCACTGTCGGGAGATTCCATGCGCATCATCAGCCTCAACGCCAACGGTATCCGCTCAGCCGCCAGCAAGGGCGTGTTCGAGTGGTTGCGGAAACAGCAGGCCGACGTGGTCTGCCTGCAGGAAACCAAGGCGCAGGAGCACCAGCTGTCCGACCCGATGTTCCGTCCGGATGGCCATCACTGCTTCTATCGCGACGCGACCAGCAAGAAAGGCTACAGCGGTGTGGCGATCTACGCGAAGCGCGAGCCCGACGAAGTGCTGACCGAGCTGGGCTGGGACGAGTTCGACAACGAGGGCCGCTACATCGAGGCGCGCTTCGGCAATCTGTCGGTGGTCTCGCTGTACTTCCCCTCCGGCTCCTCCGGCGACGAGCGCCAGCAGTTCAAGTTCCGCGCGATGGAGTGGATCACGCCGATCTTCGACCAGTGGCTGGCCAGTGGCCGCGACTACGTGATCTGCGGCGACTGGAACATCGTGCACACGGAGAAGGACATCCGGAACTGGCGCTCCAATCAGAAGAACTCCGGCTGCCTGCCCGAGGAGCGTGCCTGGCTGGACCTGCTGTTCCACCAGCGTGGCTGGGTCGACAGCTTTCGCGCGATCAAGCCCGACGCCGAGGAATACACGTGGTGGTCGAACCGCGGCCAGGCGCGCGCCAACAACGTGGGTTGGCGGATCGACTACCAAGTCTGTACGCCGGGTCTGCGAGAGCGCATGAAGGCCTGCTCGATCTACCGTGACGAACGCTTCTCCGACCACGCGCCGTACACCGTCGACTACGCCGATTGAGCACGTTGCCGGCGATGGCCTAGGCCGCGGCGCGCACGTCGCTCTCGGCAATCGCGCGGTCGACCAGGCCACGGCGCATCATCCACGCGAACAAGGCGACGCCGGGCAGTGCCACGACGGTTGTCAGCAGGTAGAAATCGACGTAGCCCATCGACTGGATCAGGCCACCCGCCGTGGTGCCCGTCACCAGACGCCCGACGATCGAGGCCGCGGCCGACAGCAGCGCATACTGCGAGGCGGTGTACGAGAGGTTGCACAGCGCCGAAAGGTAGGCCACCACCACCACGCCGCCGATGCCGCTGGCAATGTTCTCGAAGCCGATGGTGAAAGCCAGCATCCCGTTGCTGTGCCCCATGTGGGCCAGCGCGGCGAACGACAGGTTGGACACCGCCATCAGGATCAGGCTGAGCAGCACCGCGCGTTTCATGCCCAGCCGCGCGTAGAGCGCGCCGCCGATGAAAATGCCGACCAGATAGGCGATGAAGCCGAAGCCGACGTCATAGGTGGCGATTTCCTCGTTGCTGAAATGCAGGTCTTGCAGCAGCAGCCGCACCGTGAGGTTGGCCAGGGTGTCGCCGATCTTGTGGATCAGCACGAACAGCAACACCAGCCAGGCGCCACTGCGGCGGAAAAATTCGGTCAGGGGGCCGGCCACGGACGACCAGGCCGCCCTCAGCCCGCGGGCAGGCACGGGGTCGCGATGGCGCGCGGGTTCGCCCAGCCAGAAAGCCGTGAAGATGGCGGGGATCACGAAGAACGAGCACAGCAGATAGGCGGCCGCCCAGCCCGACGACGCGGCAACCAGCAGGGCAAGAGCGCCGGCGCAGACCGAGCCGATGCGCCAGCCGTATTGCGACATGCCCGAGCCGATGCCGAGCTGGCGCGGTTGCAGTATCTCGATGCGGTAGGCGTCGATCACGATGTCGAACGTCGCGCCGGCCACACCCACCAGCACGGCGGCGATCGCCACGGTTTCGAGGCTTGCCCCGGGGTCGGCCAGGCCGAGCAGGATGATGGTCGCCGCCACGGCAGCGGCCGAGAACCAGAGCCAGGAGCGTCGCTGCCCGAAGCGGTGCAGCCAAGGCAGGCGCACGCGGTCGATCGCCGGTGCCCACAGGAACTTCAGGTTGTAGACCAGAAAGGCCAGCGAAAAGGCGGTCACGCTGCGCTTGTCGATGCCGTCCTGGGCCAGTCGCGTGGTCAGGGTGGCGCCGATCATGGCGTAGGGAAAGCCGGAGGAGATGCCCAGCAGCAGGGCGCCGAGCGGTGCCTTCTCCAGATAGGGCTTGATTGAGGCGAGGAGTCCGCTGGAGCCCGGCGAATCGGATGTGGTCATGCGTCTATGCTAGCCAAGTGCGGGCGGTGTGCGGCAGTTGCCGGTGGGTCGGTGTTGCTGCCCCGGTATCCATCGGGTGTCCCCGTGTGCCGTGGCCGGCATCACATCACGACTGCGAAGTGAGCCACGGAATCCGCATTTGCCGGGTACGGCCCCGTCAGGGCTGTGCCACGATCGACGGGACAGGGGATCATGCTGACACGAGGCGATGTAGATGCCGGACATGATCTTGCAACATGTTGACAGCCTGATGGTCGAGCGTATCAGGGCTTTGGCGCGTGAGCGGCAGTGCCCGGTCAACGACATCCTGCTGAGCGCCTTGCGCAATGGCCTGGGCATGTCGGCCGCGCAGCAATACAGCGAGAGCCGGATTGAGCCGGAATCCCTGAGCGTGCTCGATGGCCATTGGGAAATGGCCGAACAGGGCGTGTTCCAGGAGGCGTTGCATGCGCTGGCGCAGACCCTGCCGACTCAACTGGCGCCGGAAAGGATGCGGCTCGAGGGGTCGGGCCGGGGCGCGGAGTAAACCGCCCCGAGTACCCGCGGACCGCGCGCGCCGGTGACGGCGGGCAGGTTGCCCGGCAGGCCGAGCATGCGCTGGCGCGCCAGCCACGCGAACGCCGTGGCCTCGAGAAAATCGGGGTCGATGCCGTGGCGGGCGGTGCTGCCGATCGTGCATGGTGCCAGCAGTTCGCCAAGCCGCCGCATCAGGACGGCATTGTGCACGCCACCGCCACAGACCAGTACCTCCTCCGCGCCGTGTGCGTGCCGGCTGATCGCTTCGGCAACACTGCGTGCGGTGAGCTCCAGCAGGGTCGCTTGCACGTCGGCGGGATCCAGCCCGGCCAGTGAGCCGCGGTCGGCCAGCCAGTCCAGATGGAAATGTTCCCGCCCGGTGCTCTTGGGCGGCGGCAATGCGAAATAGCTGTCGGCCAGAAGGTTTTCGAGCAGTTCGGGATTGACGCGGCCGCTCGCCGCGAAAATCCCGTCACGGTCGAACGCTTCACCGCGTTGGCGCAGGCACCAGGCATCGAGCAGGCCGTTGGCCGGGCCGGTGTCAAAGCCGAACACGTGGCCGTCGTCGCGCAATACGGTGATGTTGGCGATGCCGCCCAGGTTGAGCACCACCCGCGTGTGGCCGGGGCGGGCCAGCAGCATGGCATGCAGAGCCGGCAGCAGGGGCGCGCCCTGTCCGCCGGCGGCGACATCGGCGCGGCGGAAATCCGCCACCACGTCGATGCCGCAGCGCTCGGCGATCACGCTGGGGTCGCCGAGCTGCATGGTGAAGGGGTGACTGCCTGTCGGGCGGTGACGCATGGTCTGGCCGTGCGAGCCGATCGCGCGCACGGCATCGGCGCGCGTGCCGCTGAGTTCCAGCAGGCGCAGGGCAGCCTCGGCAAAGCCCTGCCCTATTTCGACGTCCAGACGTCCAAACGAGTCCAGGTCCATCGTGCCATCACCCTGCGCCAGCGCCAGCATGCGCTCACGCAAGGACGGCGACCACGGATGGGCATGGCTGGCGCGCAGGTGGGGCACGCCGCGGTTGAAGCCGACCAGCACGGCGTCGATGCCGTCGGCGCTGGTTCCGGAGATCAGTCCGAGATAAAGCGCCGAGGCGTCGTCGTTCACTCGTCGGGAGCTCAGCTGTCGTGGCGGGTCGCCGCGTCGGCACGGGCCAGCTTGACGCGCTGGTCCAGCTCGATCAGGCGGGCCAGCTGCGGCTTCACGACTTCCGTCTTGAATCGGGCCAGTTGCGCGGCTGGCAGGGCTTCCGGCTTGGGCAGGGTCACCGTCTGCGGATTGCGCTGCACACCGTTGACGCGGAATTCGTAGTGCAGGTGCGGGCCGGTGGCCAGGCCGGTCATGCCGACGTAGCCGATCACCTGACCCTGGCGCACGCGCTGGCCGACCTTCTCCTTGGCGAAGCGCGACATGTGGCCGTAGGCGGTACTGATGGAATTGTTGTGCTGGATCAGCACGAAGTTGCCGTAGCCCCGCATCCAGCCCTTGAACTTGACCACGCCATCGCCAGCGGCGTGGATCGGCGTGCCGCTGGGGGCGGCGTAGTCGACGCCTTTGTGCGCGCGCATGCGACCGAGAACCGGATGCATGCGACCAGAGCTGAAACGCGAGGAGATGCGCGTGAAATCGACCGGGATGCGCAGGAAGGATTTCTCGATCGGCCGGCCGTCCTCGCTGAACCAGCCGTAGTTGCCGTCGGCCTTCTTGAAGCGGTAGGCGGTATAGCGCTTGCCCTGGTTGATGAACTCGGCGGCGATGATGTCACCCTCGCCGTAGCGCATGCCGTCGCGGTAGATGTCGTCGTAGATCACCGTGAAGCTGTCACCGACGCGGATGTCCTGCACGAAGTCGATGTCATACTTGAACAGGTCGGCGAGCTTGCCGATCATCGCGGCGTTCATGCCGGCCTGCTCGCCGGCGGCGTACAGGTTGTTGCGGATGACGCCATGCGCCATCTGCTCGCGCAGATCCATCTCGCGCTGTTGGATGCTGAGCGTCGGCGAGGCGCCATCCAGCCGGATGGTCGCGCGCCGGGCCTCGTCCTGGTCGAAGCGGAAGCCGAGCAGGCTGCCATCGTTGTCGAGCAGGAAGTCGAATTCGTCGCCGGGGCGGATGCTGTGCAGCACGGACTTGGCGTCGCCCGCCGTATCCATCACCCGTTGCAGATCGGTCATGCCGAGACCGTGCGCATTGAAGATGTCCGACAGGGTCTGGCCCGGCTGCACCCGCACCAACTGCCAGTTGTCGGCCATGGCCGGCGGTTCCGCCTGCGGCGAGATCCGGGGCAACGCCAGCGGCAGCAGCGAGTGCACGGCAGGTGCGGGCTCCGGGCGCATCGCACTTGCCCAAGCCGGCATGATGAAGCCGGACAGCAGGGTGATCAGCAGTGCAGTGGCCGCAAGGACGGGCCGTTCGCGATGCCAGTGGATGGGTTCGATCTCATCCGAGCGGTTGAACGACCAGTGCGCGCACCGCTCGTAGAAATTCGAGTGCCGGCGTTGAGCCTTTCGACAGATCGCCTGTCTGCGAACCCGTCGCCCCCCCTGGATTTCTTCAGCCATGCCGTGAACGTCCTGCGATACAAAATAACAAACTGCGCGTACCATAGCGGCCATGTGCAAATGTCGTCAATGTCTTTCCCATCAAGGGTTTGCATGACATTTCTCATTAACACACAATTAACGCTGGCGACACGGTCGGCTTCGCTGCCGTGATCCGCCCATCTACTGTCATCTGTGAGGACTGCATGAGCGAGCTTGAGCAGGCGCTGGCCACGATTGCGCGTGGTGCCGACGAAATCATCAAGCGGGAGGATCTGGCCGAACGCCTGAAAAGCGGTCGTCCGCTGCGGATCAAGGCCGGCTTCGATCCAACCGCGCCCGATCTGCATCTGGGACATACCGTGCTGCTGAACAAGATGCGCCAGTTCCAGGATCTGGGACATCAGGTGATCTTCCTGATCGGCGACTTCACCGGCATGATCGGCGACCCCACCGGCAAGAACGCCACGCGCAAGCCGCTGACCCGGGAAGATGTGCTGGCCAATGCTGAAACCTATGCCGAGCAGGTCTACAAGGTGCTGGACCGCGAACGCACCGAGCTGCGCTTCAACTCCGAGTGGTTCGGCAAGATGAGCGCGGCCGACATGATCCGGCTTGCCGCCCAGCACACTGTGGCGCGCATGCTCGAGCGCGACGACTTCACCAAGCGTTACGCCGCGCAGCAGCCGATCGCGATCCACGAGTTCCTCTATCCGCTGGTGCAGGGTTACGACTCGGTGGCGCTGCAGGCGGACGTCGAGCTTGGTGGCACCGACCAGAAGTTCAACCTGCTGATGGGGCGCGCGCTGCAGGAACACCACGGCCAGCCACCGCAGGTCGTGCTGACCATGCCGTTGCTGGAGGGTCTGGACGGCGTCAACAAGATGTCCAAGTCGCTGGGCAACTACATCGGCATCAATGAGCCGGCGATCGACATCGTCACCAAGGCCATGAAGATCGGTGACGAGTTGATGTGGCGCTGGTTCGAGTTGCTCAGCTTCGATGTCAGTCTGGACGAGCTGGCGCGCATGAAGCAGGAAGTCGCCAGCGGCACGCTCAATCCGCGCGACGCCAAACTGCGCCTGGCCCGTGAGCTGGCCACCCGCTTCCACGATGCCGCCGCTGCCGAGCAGGCGATTGCCGGCTGGCATGCCGTGGTTCGCGGCGAGGGCGATACCTCGTTGCTGCCGTTGGCGGACATCACGGTACCGGCGGAAGGTCTGCGCATGGCGGCACTGCTGACCGCGGCCGGGTTAACGGCGAGCAACTCCGAAGCGAACCGCAAGTTGAAAGAGCGCGCCGTGCGCATCGACGCCGAAGTGGTCGAGGATTCCCAGCGCGTGTTCCAGGCGGGCTTCGAAGGCGTGCTGCAGGTTGGCAAGCGCAACTTCGCCCGCGTGAGGCTGGTTGCTGGTTGATGCGACGGTCGGCAGGCGTGCCGGCCAAAAACAAAATTTCCTGCAAGAACAGTAATTTGTGATATTTCGGTGAAATTTTTCCGAAGAATCGCTTGCCAAATCGGCGGCAGCACGTATTATTCGCCGCCCGCAGTCGCCCAACGTCGCAAGACGGACTGCCGGGCTCCGAAAATTCCTCGAAAAAAGGTGTTGACGGACAGGAAAAGCGATGTAATATGGGCGGCTCACCCGGGACGAAATGTTCCGGGGCATTCTCCGGAAACGGCGGGATGCAGAAGCAGATCTTTGACAGTGTGCGCAGGTGAATTGTGTGGACGTCTTGTGCTGATGGGTTGCGACCTGTCCAAGCAATGCAAGCGTCCCACCAAAGAAAGTCAGTAATGAGTTTTTTCG
>Ga0222419_100155_pt1 | contig 118519 bp, 104 predicted proteins | sample 1B20Ametagenome_FD_182474 | JGI IMG/M metagenome (GOLD analysis project Ga0222419, IMG submission 182474) | Enriched microbial communities from leaf-cutter ant dump, University of Wisconsin, Madison, United States - 1B20A (version 2) | ecosystem: Environmental > Terrestrial > Nest > Insects... | reverse complement strand
TGATCGGGATAATGTAGCAAATCCCGTTGTTACAGGTGATACGGAAAGGACATATACAGTCATAATCACCTCGCCTCAGGGTTGTAGCATTCAAGAGAAAATATTTGTGCATATCATTCCTGATATTGAGGTGTCTAATGCTTTCAGCCCTAACGGGGATGGGAAAAATGATACATGGACCATTAGAAATATAGAGATATATGCTAGTGCGACGGTGCAAATATTTAACAGGTACGGAGAAAGTGTATATTTTAGTAAGGGGTTTTATACGCCATTTGATGGAAATTATAAAAATCGGCCTTTACCTGTGGGAACTTATTACTATATTATCAATCCAAATAATGGACGTAAAGCCCTGACAGGTCCGCTAACCATAATAAGATAACGTGAAAGCACCATCATATATCATTTTTGTCCTCATGCTTTATCTGTGCTATAACGTTTCAGCTCAGCAAAGGCCTCAGTATACTCAGTATATCTTTAACAATTATCTGCTTAATCCCGCATTAAGCGGCATGGAGAATTATACAGATGTAAAGCTTGGTTACAGGAAACAATGGACAGGGATCAAAGATGCACCACAGACCTCCTTCTTGTCAGCAAATTGGAAATTTGGTGATGATTATCTTTGGCGCAACCCGCTTTCATTGCCTGATCACGGGGATAATCCTATGAGCAGGAATTATATGCAAAACTATACGGCTTCTCCAGCGCATCATGGTATGGGTATTATCGCCGTTTTGGACGATGTGGGGCCAATATCCAGATTTGATGCAAGTTTAAGCTATGCGTATCACCTGAAAATGGGACAGCAGCTCAACTTTTCCGTTGGAGCGGCTGCGGGACTTACACGAATTGGCCTTGACCTTTATGCGCTTGATTTTGGTACCGAGAATCCACAGGATGACCCTTCGGTCAATAATGCAATTGTAAGTCAGATAAAGCCAGACCTAAGTCTGGGAGTCTGGCTGTATGGTGCAAGTTTTTTTGCAGGGGCTTCTGTTCAGCAGATTCTTCCCCAAAAATTAAAATTCACTAATGATCCCGGCTTTGATCTTGGAAAAAATGTGCCCCATTGGTTCCTTACTGCAGGATACAGGTTCTTTATGTCGGACGAAATAGCCGCGACACCGTCAATAATGTTTAAACAAGTGAGCCCTGCTCCGCTATCTTTTGATACTAATTTAAAGTTGGCTTTTAAGGACAGATTTTGGATAGGGGGTAGCTATCGCAGAAATGATTCTTTTTCTGCTCTTGCGGGCATCAATATCAGCAAACTGATCAATCTTACTTATTCCTATGATTTCGTAACTTCTGAACTGAATAAGGTAAGTAACGGGAGTCATGAAATTGTGTTAGGTCTGCAGCTGAATAATTTTTATGAGGTATGGAGCACGACCAGAATGTGGTAACGGAAACTTACAATTCTTTTCGCAAACGGGCTACAGGAATGTTCATTTGTTCCCTATATTTAGCTACAGTTCTCCTGGCGATATTATAACCCCGCTCTTTTAGGATCTCAGTTAATTTTTCGTCGGCAAGAGGTTTACGCTTATCTTCATTTCCGATGCAGTCCTCAAGGATCTTTTTAACTTCTTTGTTAGATACTTCTTCCCCACTTTCTGTCTGTATGGCTTCGGAGAAAAAGGACTTCAGTAAAAAGGTTCCAAACTCGGTCTGGACATATTTGGAATTGGCAACGCGGGAAACAGTAGAAATATCCATATCTATCTTATCAGCAATGTCTTTCAGGATCATTGGACGCATTTTACGTTCATCCCCTGTTAGCAGGTACTCATATTGATATTGCATAATTGCGTTCATTGTCTTGAGCAATGTCTGCTGTCGTTGTTTTATTGCATCAATAAACCATTTTGCTGAATCCAATTTTTGTTTGACAAACTGTACCGCTTCCTTCATTTTCTTGTCTTTCTGGGCGGCCTTGTCATAATGGTCAAACATATCGATGTAGGAACGGCTTACTCTCAACTCAGGGGCGTTTTTTGAATTTAAGGTCAGTATCAATACACCATCGTTGTTGGAAATATGAAAATCTGGGATAATTTGTAGCTGTTTGGTGGTAACCTGATTAGAATCCCCAGGTTTGGGGTTAAGTCTTAGAATCTCGTTGACGATCTCTTTCAGGTCCTCACTGTTCAAACCTAAGGCCCTTTCCAGTTTGTCATAATGCTTGCGTGTAAATTCGTCAAGATAACTCTCAACGATCTCTATAGCTTTCTGGATAATGGGATTATTCATGTCCTTACGTTTGAGCTGCAGGATCAAACATTCCTGCAAGTCTCTTGCGGCGATACCTGGCGGGTCAAAGCTCTGAATTACCTTAAGCATCTCCAGTACATCCTCTTCTTCCACTATTACATTTTGAGAAAAGGCGAGGTCATCTATCATAGAAGTAACAGGCCTGCGCAGATACCCATCATCATCAAGACTGCCAATGATTTGTTTGCCGATGATAAAGTCTTCATCAGATAATGGTACAAGGTCTAACTGTTCCTGAAGACTTTCAAAAAAAGTACTTTCAATTGCTATAGGAGTTTCCTTTTTCTCATCATCATCATCGTTGTTATTATAAGATGTACTGTAATCACTTTGATTATCATCCTGCAGATAGTCGTCCACATTGAATTCATCTGTGCTTTCCTCTTTCTGTCCTGTATCATAATCTTCAGCAGTATCATTTAGGTCATCGTACTCACCCCTGGGTTCCTCAGAGATCATCAGACTGGGATCTTCTAATGCAGGATTTTCCTCAAGTTCTTCTTTGATCCGGGTGTCCAATGCAACAGTTGGTACCTGCAGCAATTTTATGAACTGAATTTGTTGCGGTGAGAGTTTTTGAAGTAGCTTTTGTTGTAAATGTTGTTTTAGCATAGAGTAGCTTATGTACCAGATTCAAAAGTACATATTTTGACTGTATTTGTTACAAGGACGAAAGTATTTCCTATCAAATGATCATATAGCAAGAATGACTTCTGTTCAGTAGAGTAATAAAAGGCAATATTATATAATATGCCTTGGTTGTTTGTTTTGATGATTTAATATATTTTACTTTGTAGTTTGTTGCCAATGTGTTAATTATATTATAATTTAACCCCTTGGTTTGAAATATGCATCTGTTTTCATATTTTTAATAAATCATTAACTGGATTATTATGGGCTTTGTAAAAGAATTTAAGGAATTTGCCATCAAAGGCAGCGTAATGGATCTTGCCGTCGGTGTGATCATTGGAGGTGCATTCGGTAAGATCATTGATAGTGTGGTAAAGGATTTAATCATGCCACTGATATCTGCGATTATTGGCTCAGTTGATTTTAGTAATTTGTATATTGTTTTAAAAGGAAATGTCGAAGCCAATTTAGCACTGGAGGATGCGCGGAAGGTACCTGATACCGTTATTTTTGCATATGGAAACTTTATTACTGTTGCAATTAATTTTTTGCTGCTGGCTCTTGCAGTGTTCATGCTTGTTAAAGGGATCAATTCATTAAAGCGTAAAGAAGAGCAGAAACCGGAAGTACTTCCGGCACCTTCAAAAGAAGAATTGCTGCTTACCGAAATAAGGGATTTGCTAAAAACAAAGTAATCAGATCTCTGGAAATGCAATGATCGAACAGGACGTCCGGCCAATATATATTGCCGGACGTTTTTGCATATAGACCTTCCGGAAATATTTACCGGCGAAAAGTGACTGTTTGCCGGTCTTTTACCGGAACACAGATAATGAGAATTTGTCAAGCTATAGTTTCTATATATTTTTGACCAGAGATTTTAGAAAATGGAAAACTATAACAAGCATCATAAGTATAATAATACCAGCAGGATATGGACCGGACTGATCATATTAGGTGTAGGGTTGGTTTTTTTATTGAAAAATGTAGGTGTAAATATTCCACAATGGATAATCAGCTGGCACACGCTATTAATTTTGATCGGACTGCTTGTTGGTTACAAGCGCGGCTTTAATGGTGGCGGATGGCTGATCCTTGTGCTTGTTGGTGGTTTCTTTACAGTTGAGAGTGTTACAAATTATGATTTTTCAAAATATTATTTTGCAATTGTCTTTATTGTTCTTGGACTTTTTCTGATTTTTAAACCTAAAAGTACGAAAAAGCGAGTCTGGAAAACGAAATGGAGGGATAAGTTTGGAGATACAACGATTCCGGTCGATTCATTTGTATATTCAGATAAAACCGATAACGATGTACTGGATTCAGTCAACGTATTTGGGGGGAGTCATCAAAACATTTATTCAAAGAATTTTAAAGGAGGTGATGTAACAGCAATCTTTGGCGGTGCGGACATCAATCTTACCCAGGCAGATTTTGAAGATACAGTGACGCTGGATGTCGTTGCTATATTTGGGGGGATGAAAATCATAATTCCGCAAAGTTGGGAGGTGAAATCAGAAGTTACAGCAATCTTTGGCGGTATAGACGATAAACGTGCAGCCAATCCTTTGAGCAATGAGCCAAGAAAAATTTTGGTTATTAAGGGCGTGGCCTTATTTGGTGGTGTAGATATCAGAAATTTTTAATCCCTATGTTATGAAGTGGTTTTTAGTAAAATATATTTATCAGATCATTAGCGGATCAGGTAATTATAACGTTCAGTTTGATGAGCAATTTAGGCTTATAGTAGCATCAAATGCCAGTAATGCGCTAAGGAAATCCGAAGATATGGCTGATGGATTTCAACCGCCTTTTAAGAATTGTAATGGAGAAACAGTTACCTGGAAATTTATCTGTGTAGCAGATATGAATGAGATACAAATGCCGGAAGATGGTGCAGAAGTAATGTCGATATTACATGAACCGCGGGATGTATCTTCTTTTTTGAGGGTGATAGAACAACGCAAAGCGTTTTTTCAAGAACTGATGGGTAGTAAAAATGAATTAAGTACACTGGCTGAATCCTGAATCTATTCTTAATAAAAATTTTTTGATTATTAGGCTTTGACAACCAGACCGCTTTCTATTCCTAAAATACAGAATATTGCCACAGTGATACTACTGGCCTGGATAGTGGTATTTATACTTTTGTTCTATTATTCATTAAACTTTAGCATATTGATTTCACTGGCTGACAGTGTTATTACCAGTAGCCTGCTGGCTGCCGGATGTATTTGCTTAAGTAATTTACTTGGGTATTATCAGCCTAAAAATGAAACGATCCTGTTTATACTGGTACTTACGGGAATGCTTGCGCTCATCATTACGTTTATCAGTAAATTTTCCCTTGGTGTTCTTTTTTCAGGCGATAAGATCTATATAACTTTTCTAAGTGCATCATTAGTAATCCGGGTTATTATAATTTTTGTGTTTCTTGGCTGGTGTGCACTTGCAAATATATTGTGGTACAGGCTTGAAGAACAATCTGCTACCCAAGAACGGCTGATGGCAGCAGAAACACTTTCGAAAGAAGCTGAATTGAATAAATTGAGACATCAGCTGCAGCCACACTTCCTTTTTAACAGTTTGAATTCTGTATACGCACTTACTATTGTAAATCCAAAAGAGGCAGGAACTATGATTACCAAACTTGCCGCTTTTTTGAGGGGTACTCTTAAGCGGGATGATGAATTATGGGTAAATGTGGCTGAGGAAATGGAATACATACAATTATATCTGGATATAGAAAAGGTGCGCTTTAGCCATAGATTAAACCTTGATATTGAGGTAGCCGAAGAAAGTAAGGCATTGAGCCTGCCCGGTACCTTGTTGCAGCCAATAGTGGAGAACGCAATCAAATTTGGATTATACAATACAGCAGCAGCTATTACCATTACCATCAGGGTAACGGTAGAGCATAATGTGCTGGACATTTGTGTACAAAATCCATTTGACCCGGAAATGAGAGCTGCGGGTGGAACGGGCTTTGGCTTGTCTGCGATCAAAAGAAGGTTATATTTGCTATTTGCCGATGAAAATTTGCTACAGGCAAGACCTGTAGAAGAAAACTTATATAGAACGACGCTTAAAATACCTCAAATACATGATAAGAACGATATTAATAGACGATGAATTCCTGGCCAGGGATATAGTAAAGCATTATCTGGATGATTTTTCTGATATAGAGGTTGTAGCAGAATGTAGCGATGGATTTGAGGGGATTAAAGCCATTACGCAACATCAACCTGACTTTATATTTCTGGATATACAAATGCCTAAGATCAATGGCTTTGAAATGCTGGAACTGGTGGAAAATCCACCAGTAGTTATTTTTACCACTGCTTTTGATGAATATGCTATCAAAGCTTTTGAAGTCAATGCTGTTGACTATTTGCTAAAACCAATTGAAAAGGGCAGGTTTGATCAGGCTGTTCAAAAGGTTGTTGCAAAACTGAGTACAAATGAGTCTGAGGTAGTCCCTGGATTGCTGGATTCTGCAGCTTTGAATCCTGCTCAGAACAATAGGGTAGTAGTAAAAAAGAATGGTGTGATCAAGATTATTGCAGTCTCGGATATTCATTATCTGGAAGCTGACGATGATTATGTAAAACTAAGTACGACGGAAGGCATATTTCACAAAAATAAGACTATGGCTTTTTTTGAACATACACTTGATCCGGGTCAGTTCATCAGAATTCACCGTTCATACATTATTAACCTGGCGCAGGTAACTAAAATAGAGTTAAAGGAAAAGGATAGCTATATTGTTTTATTAAAATCCGAGATCTGGCTGCCGGTCAGTAAAACAGGTTATATAAAACTGAAAGCAGCTTTAGGTATGTAACCTGGTTTTTTAATTTCTTTTGTGATTATAAAAAAATCGCGCTATATTTGCACCTCTTATTTAAAAAAATAGTTAAGATATAATACAGTTATGAAAAGAACATTCCAACCTTCGCAAAGAAAGAGAAGAAACAAACATGGCTTCCGCGAAAGAATGGCTACAGCTAACGGTAGAAGGGTATTGGCTTCTCGCCGTGCAAAAGGAAGAAAAAGATTGTCAGTTTCTGACGAGCGCCGTCACAAAGCATAATTTTTTTGATTGCAGCACTCCGGTGTTAGCAGATCAGGATAATCTGCAAATTTGCGATCAAAAACATGAATAGATTTTATAAAGAAGAACGATTGTGCAGTAAAAAGTTTATTGATTTACTGTTTAATAATGGTTCTTCTTTTTTATTATATCCCTATCGTGTCCATTATCTTGTTATTGAGAAGCCGGAAGGGATAACATCAAAAATATCCTGTACTATTGGAGCTCTAAATGATAAAGCACCTGAAGTTATTGGATTTCCGGCGAAAGTATTGATCAATGTTTCCAAGAAAAGATATAAAAGAGCAGTAGACCGCAATCTCATTAAACGTCATTGCAGAGAAGTCTACCGGTTACAAAAAGGTAGTCAATTGTATCCCTTATTGGCCGATCAGAATAAGTTATTGCTTTTGTCTTTACAATTTATAGGAAAAAAAATCTACGATCATGTTTTTTTCGAAAAACGTCTGCTATTAGTTTTTAAAAAACTGGCAATTTCTCTTATTCAGGAAACGCAAGAACCAAAGCTATGAAGATTGTAAACATAATTCTGGGGGGAGTATTTCTTGGGATGATCAAACTTTACCAGTTGTTATTGTCCCCTTTACTCGGTTCAAACTGCAGATTTACCCCTACCTGTTCTCAATATGGAATAGAGGCGATTAAAAAGTACGGGCCATTTAAAGGGGGCTTGTTAACGCTAAAGCGAATAGGCCGATGTCATCCCTGGGGAGAACATGGCAAAGATCCGGTACCCTGATCCACTTATATCACTCTTAATATTGAATACTTATATCACTCCTGATGGCCATAATACTTCAAATTGAAACCGCTACACAAGTCTGTTCTGCAGCTTTATCTATTGACGGTAAAACCATTGCACTAAAGGAACAAATGACACCCAACATTCATGCGGGTAGCCTGACCCTTTTTATTCAGGAAATCATGGGACTGACAGGTTTGAATTACAATGATTTAAACGCAGTTGCGGTAAGCAAAGGTCCGGGTTCATATACAGGACTGCGCATTGGCATTTCAACTGCAAAAGGATTGTGTTACGCACTCGATAAGCCTTTGATTGCAATAGATACACTTAAAATGATGAGCGCGGGTTATTTAGAAGTGAATCCGGATTATATCGGATTGGTTTGTCCGATGATAGATGCAAGGAGAATGGAAGTTTTTACAGCTGTATTTGACTCTAACTTAAACCTTGTCAGCCCAACGAGTGCAATGATCATAGAAGAACACAGTTTTGAAGAACTGTCAGATTTTAAGATCGCTTTTATAGGTGACGGAGCAGGCAAGGCTGCCAATATGGTCAATGCAAAAAATACATCATTCCACATGAAGAATTTTAATTCTGCTGCTCATTTAAGCAAGCTTGCGGAACAATCCTTTGTATCAGGAATATTTGAGGATATAGCTTACTTTGAACCGTTCTATCTGAAAGATTTTATACTAAGCATCCCTAAAAAAAAATAAATTATTTTTTCTTGCCTTTGAAAAGGTCGAATAATCTGGAGAAAAAACCTTTTTCTTGCTCATCAATACCCGGTATAAAGCTGCTGTTCTGAGGGTGTTCCACAACATATCCAAATTTAATACTGGCACCGAGATATACACCAGTACTATTATAAGCTCTGTTTTCTTTAGACGTCTTGCTGAGTAAAAGAGAAGTGGTGCCCAATAAATTATCAGATCCCAAAAAAAATTCAAAATTAGGTGTCTGATACATGGCCTGCATGCCGAGCAGCAAAATATTATTAAAGTTATATGTGGGAACTACGGTTACAGAAAAATTTTTGTTATAGAACTTATTGACCAGTGCAATATCGCCGCCGTTATAAAAGATGTTCTTTGAAACGATCAGGCCGGGTGTATAAAAGTCAAAAGTCTTAGAGATAAAGAAATCGGCTTTCGCGTTGACAGGCTTATAAAAAGCGCCCCGATTACTGTAGTCTGTAAGTAAACCAGTGACTGCACTTTCAACACCTTTTGTTCCTTTGCTCAAAAGGCTATCAACCAGAAGTGGGTTAGCTAAATTATTAAAATGCTTTGTATAGGAACTGTTGCTCCATCTTATTATTCCAAGATCCTTGATATTCCCCATCATAAAGAATCCACTTTTTGAAGTGTAGGTAGTGCCCAGGCTGATGGCCGCGCCTGGATTTTTAAATAACGGTGGCACATTGCTTCTCAGTTCACCGATACTGTTAAAGCTGGTTTGATACGAGCCGTTAACTCCGATGATCATAGGGCCATTTGCGGAAGCGATTGAAAGAAAAGAATTACGGATATCGATCTTATTGTAGCTGATACCGCTAAGCAAACTCAGTTTAGCACCAAATGCCAAACGTTTATTATAATTTTCTCTGTAACTAAAACTAAATTGATGATAAGACTGCGCGTATCCATGATCGTTGAAAGCATGATTGAAATTTTGGTTGTCTTCACTCAGGAAACGCCGGTAATCATCAAATATAGCCAAAGACTCATTACCATATTTGATGTGGGCATCGGCTCTTAGCTGCCAGGAAAAACCAAGTTCTTTATGAAATTTATAAGATTTGAAAATTTTAAAATTAAACAGATAGATATTACTGACTAGTAATAGATGGTTTTGCTGTCCGGTATTTAATGGTACATTTTCTGTTGTATATATCCCATCTTTAAGTAAAGTATGTAATACGTTTTCATTGCCATCCACTATACCATGAATGCCCAGATAAGGCAGGAAGAAATTAGAAGCAAATTGGCGGGATGAGTCCAGTAAAAATGTTTTCTGCGCGGGATTTTCAAAACCATCATAAAGAGTCCTTGTATTAAACAGCCCATATTGCTGGGCTTTCAGCTGACCAAACGACAATAAAGAAAAGAAAAGAAGCAGAAAATTTCTGGTCATAGCCTCAGTTAAATGCTTAAAGCTAATAATTTTTATGGATTGATCATGGAAGGGTTAATAAGGAATCCTTTTTGTTAAGCAGTATATTGGTCTGAAATTTGCCTCTTTCGCTGCTAAGCTGATAAAAGAATGAACTGTAGTTCTTCATTCCTGCTCTATCTGTTAAATGTCTGTAATAAGGCAAGTAAATATTTTTGAGAAATATACCTGAGGAATTCTTAAAACCGATATAATAGGTGATCGATGCACTATTGGGTAATTGATTGACAGAGCTCATATAATCCCGTTCATTAATGAGCAATTTATTGTTTAGATAACTATTCAAAAAAGACTGTATGGTACTGGCATTGTTGGCAAAAACCAGGCAATTGTCTTTAATAACATAATAAGGCTTTTGAAAATCTTTAAAGGCATCGCCAAAATAAGCAAATAAAAGATCAGGTTCTTTAAAAATCCTGATATCATCACTATAACTATTACTCAAATCGAGCAATAGTTGCTGAAGTTTTTCACCATTGCTTAAATTGATCGCACCAAGCTTCTCACCAGTACTGAGTTGAAAGTAGATCAACTGATCCTTAAAATATTTTGGAAAAATCAGTTCCGGATCTATGCGGTATTTATTGGTGATCAGTGTCAAGCGTGAAGCAACCTGTCGTCCTTCACGGTTTTCTTTGAGCCAGTTGCCAAAAGGTCCTCTCCATGTAGCATAATTTTCTATCGCATAAGCTGTAAAGTTGGCCGTGTTGTGCGGAAGTAGGTTGGTGATGGTTGTTTTTACAGGTCGTAAAGAATTGAATAAAAGTAGATAATTATCCTCATCATTGATTCTGGTTGTGCCCGTAAGCAAGATCTTTTCAGCACTGTAATTGTAAACAAGAGTCGCATAACCGTGTTGCTGATCCAGAACAGATAAGCCACCGATCAGCTTCCCTGGAATAACCATTTTTAACAATTCAGGAAGATCAGAAAAATTGATATAAACTTCAGCAAGGGTATTTTTTTGCAATTTGCTGTTGCCAGCAATATAATCTGCAAATTTGTTGCTCTTTTCAGAACCAGCAGCCGAGGCATTTTCTATCAAATTAGAATCGATTGAAAGCAGCAACAGTTTGTTGTGTACAGAACAATAGTAAATGCTACTGTCCGGCAATTTAAATTTTAAATATCTTCCCCAACGTTCGGCATTCAATCTGCTGGATTTTAGTGCAGATTCAAACTGGTCTTCGCTATATCTGTTATTGATCTGAGTAGTATAAAGAATCTTGATTTTTTTATCGGAGCCAGGTAGAAGGCAGATATAAGTATTTTGCCCGCTTACACTTTGACTTACGCCGGGGATACTTAAAAAATATTGATAAAGAGCATCTGCCTGTATGGCCATTTTCTCTCCAATGACCTCACTGAGCAATGGCTGATCTTTTAATATATCAAAGATACGCTTATCATTCTGAAAAGAAAAAATGAAAGCGGATCTGGCGGTTGCGGAATAAAGCGCCTGGTCGTTATTTTTATAATCTGCTTCCAGACCCGAAAAATAAAGGTAAGCCATGCTGATAATGGCAGCTAGCAACACAATAATTAATACAACTATCCTTTTCATTTGATGTCTATGCAAACTTAGATAAAACTGGCAAGCATTCATATCCACCGCTAAAAAATTGTTAATTTTACCAGCATTAAAGCAGTTTGCAATGAACAGAAGAATGTTATTGACCGCCGCTCTGATTGGAGGCTTGGCAGTAGTTTTCGGGGCCTTTGGCGCTCATAGACTTAAAGAACTAATCAGCGAAAATGATCTTGAGATCTGGTCCAAAGGTGTGCAATATCAGTTTTACCACGTTTTCGCTTTACTCTTCCTGGCATCTTTTAGCGGAGTGCCGGGCAAGTCCATGAAATTGGCCTACGGATTTTTTACCTTCGGCATCCTGCTTTTCTCCGGTTCTTTATACCTTTTAGCGACACGCAGTATCACAAATCTTAGCTTTATAGGATTCATTGGTCCTGTCACACCGGTTGGGGGGCTTTTGCTCCTATTGGGTTGGAGCACGCTTTTTTTTGCCGCTTTAAGGATAAAATAATGCTTGATTTTTATGCAGCGGACTTTGAAGAAAGACAAACACTTTTTATAGAAGTGATATTGCCGCTTTCTCTCGCAAAGAACTATAGTTATCGGATACCGTTTGAGCTGAACGGACAAATTGCAGTGGGCAAACGTGTAGTGGTGCAATTTGGAAAGAACCGTATTTATACTGCTCTGATCAAGAGTGTCAGTACACAGGCTCCCTGCGAATATGAAGCCAAATACATCATTGACGTCATTGATGCACGACCCGTCATCACACCCATTCAATTGCAGCTATGGGATTGGATGGCAAATTACTATATGTGCAATGAAGGAGATGTGATGACCGCAGCATTGCCAGCCGGACTGAAACTAGCCAGTGAAACGGTCATTGTGTTACAGGAGGACAGCAGCGCTGATAAAGAAAAATTTTCTGAAAAGGAGGAGATATTGCTCGGGAGCCTGAGAAGTAAAATTAGATTAAAAATAGATGATGTTCCTGGATTACTGGGTCAGAAGACTGTATTTCCCATCATCAACTCCCTGCTGGGAAAAAGGATGATCCGTATTGAAGAAGAGGTAGTCGAAAAATACAGACCGTTGATAAAATCGTTTATAGAACTTAATCCATTTTATAAGGAAGAAGAACATTTAAAAGCGCTTTTTGCTATTTTAGAGCGGGCACCAAATCAATTGAATGTGCTTTTGGCCTATCTTAAGCTCAGTAAAGGACAAAAACAGATATCTAAGGGGGAATTGCTTGAAGAAAGCGGCTGTAGCACTGCAGCCCTGAAAGCCCTTGTCGACAAGGAAATATTTACAATGATCCGATTGCCTGTCAGCCGTCTCAGGGATACCTCAGATGAATCTGTGCTCAACTTTCAGCTCAGCAATAGACAGCAGCAAATATTAACAGAAATAGGAGTAAAGCTGCAGGAAAGAGAAGTTATACTACTGCATGGTATAACAGCATCCGGAAAAACACAGATCTATATCAAAGTAATTGAAGAAGCGATAAGCAAGGGCGGTCAGGCACTCTTCCTATTGCCGGAGATTGCGCTGACCACACAGATCGTGGAACGTATACAGAGATATTTCGGAGATACAATCGGCGTATATCACTCCAAATTCAATAACAATGAAAGGGTTGAGATTTGGAATAAAGTACTGAATGGAAAATATCGTGTCATACTTGGAGCAAGGTCTGCTGTATTTCTGCCCTTTAGAGAATTGAAATTGATCGTGGTAGATGAAGAACATGAATCGTCATACAAACAGCAGGATCCGGCCCCAAGGTATCAGGCCAGAGACGTGGCCATCTACCTGGCCCATATCTCTGGTGCAAAAGTGGTGCTCGGTTCAGCAACACCTTCCATTGAAAGCTACTTTAATGCAGGTATCGGAAAATATGAACTAGTGACCTTAGATGAACGTTTTGGAGGAGTACAGCTTCCCGTGCAGGAAGTGATCAGCATTGCGGAGGAGCATAAAAAAAAGAAGATGGTCTCTTATTTCTCTGCCAGGCTTGTAGATGAAATTTCCCATGCACTTGAAAGCAAAGAGCAGGTCATCCTTTTTCAAAACCGAAGGGGTTATGCGACTATTTTGATCTGTAGCACCTGCGGCTATACACCCAAATGCATTAATTGCGATGTGAGCCTTACCTATCATAAAACAAGTGGCAAACTGCATTGTCATTATTGTGGCTATCATCAGAGCAGCATCAAACTATGCCCCGCTTGTGGTTCCGTACATATTGAGCAAAAAGGATTTGGGACAGAACGTATCGAAGAAGAATTGAAATTGATCTTTCCTGAAGCAAGGATTGCAAGGTTGGATATAGACAGCACAAGGACAAAAAATGGTCTTCAGCAAATTATATCCGGGTTTCAGGAAAAAAAAACAGATATTCTGATCGGTACGCAAATGGTCGCCAAAGGTCTGGATTTTGACAACGTTACGCTCATAGGAGTCATCAATGCAGATACTCTATTGAATTATCCCGATTTCAGGGCTTTTGAACGAGGTTATCAATTGCTGGCACAAGTGGCCGGAAGGGCAGGAAGACGGGATAAGCAGGGTAAAGTGATCATCCAGGCCTATGACGAAAACCACAGGATTATCAGACAGATCATAGAAAACAAATATATTGAAATGTTTAATACGGAAATGTCTGAGAGAAAGAAATTTCACTATCCACCATTTACGCGTATGATATTTATCAATATCAAGCATAAAGACCCCGATGTGCTGAACTTTTCGGCACAACGTTTTGCATCCATGTTGAGTGTACAACTTGGTTCGATAGTCCTTGGGCCGGAACAGCCCCTTGTAGCCAGGGTCAGGAATTACTATATTAAGCAAGTAATCATAAAGAGTGATAAAAGCATTTCAATTGTAAAAGTCAAATCAATATTGAAAGAAGTCCTTCAACAATTTCATTCAGAAAAAGAACACCGCAGTATAGCGGTACAGATAGATGTCGATCCGTATTAAATTTTAGAATTGATACCGTGCTGGTTAGGCATATTTTAATAGTTACAGATTTATTAATAAAGATTATTAGTGTCAAAAAGCTATTTTTGAGACGCTATGGCATATAAGTTTGTTGACAATTACAGGGAACAGGGAGCACGGAAAAAATTGGTGGCTCATTTAGAGACCCGGGGTATTACTGATAAAAGTGTACTCAGGGCAATAGGAAAAGTACCGCGTCATTTCTTTTTTGATGAAACATTCTGGAACCAGGCTTACAAAGACATTGCATTCCCCATCGGGGATGGACAAACCATCTCGCAACCCTATACAGTAGCCTATCAAAGTGAATTATTGCATGTAAAAAAAGGCAACAAGGTATTGGAGATAGGCACGGGGTCTGGATATCAGACCTGCATACTCATGGAGTTGGGAGCAAAAGTTTATACAATTGAAAGGCAGGAAAGTATATATCGACATACTATCAGGGTACTTCCGGGCATGGGTTATCATGCGCACTTTTTTTTTGGTGACGGGTCAAAAGGAATTCCTGAACATGCCCCCTACGATAAGATCATTGTAACAGCAGGGGCGCCCTTTGTACCTGAGATACTTTTAAAACAACTTACAATCGGTGGGATACTGGTGATTCCTGTCGGAGATGAAAGATCACAGAAAATGGTCACTGTAATCAGGATCAATGAAACAGACTTTGAAAGGATAGAACTGGATACCTTCAGGTTTGTTCCGCTGGTAGGTGACCAGGCATGGTAAAGTTTGGGAGATAATCTTACAATTTCATTGCCCTGTCAAGCTCCCGTTTAGATTCACGCTCTTTGATGCTATCGCGTTTATCAAACTCCTTTTTCCCCTGTGCCAGTGCAATCTCAATTTTTGCAAAACCTCTTTCGTTGGTATATATCCGCAAAGGGACAATGGTATATCCCTTCTCTTCACTTTTAGCCTTGAGTTTCTTCAATTCTTTTTTCTGCAAAAGCAAGGCCCTGTCTCGCTTGATCTCATGATGATAGAACGAGCTATGGTTATACTCTGAGATGTGCAAATTGCGTACATACAGGATATTGCCAATGAACATACAGAAAGCATCGGATAAGTTAGCTTTTCCCTGCCTAATGGATTTGATCTCAGTACCGAGCAATGCGATCCCGGCATTAAAGTTTTCAATAATATGATAATCGAAAAATGCTCTTTTATTTTTGATCTGAATATCGTTCTTCATAAGAATTGACAAATATCTCAAATTTATCTCACAATCAGGACCGGAACAGACACTTTGTGCCTCACTGAATTTACCGTAGTTCCGAGAAAGAGATCCTTAAGCCCCTTATGGCCGTGCGCTCCCATTACCAGCAATTCCAGTTTATTCTGTTTTGTAATGTCTACAATAGCCTGTACCGTTCCGCCGTAACCAATGTGTGCACTGGCACTATAACCCAGGTCTTCCAGATTGATACGGTATCTTTCAAGATTTTCTGCATCACTCATTGTTTCATAATCAAGTGCAGACCTCCCGTGATATCTGGCTACAGCAGTCTCAACCACGTGGATAAGGTAATAGTGTGAGTTCTTCCCTCCCTGGATCAGCGCATGACGTATCGTATTGCGGTCATTCTTCGAGAAATCAACGGTAATGCCGATCCTTGCATAATTGATCTTTTCCACTTCAGAAATGTCAAGCGCATTGCCATGAGGGGCAACATTAAGCTCTCTTTTTCTCCTGTCGATCAGTGGATAAACAAAAACAAACAGCAGTAATAGGCCAATAAGGAACGCGATAGGAATGATGATGGCATATACATACCAGCCTCCAGCAGCAACCCATGAACCGATTTCTTCAACGACCAGCTTAACATTTAGTGCAACAATGACCAGTGAACTGGTCCATGCCAGAACCTGTACCCAAGGTTTAATGGCAAAGTTCTTCATGGTCTTTTTATCAGAAGTAAAATGGATCAAGGGGATCACTGCAAATCCCAGCTGTAAACTAAGTACCACCTGGCTTAGAATAAGCAGGCCACCTAAAGCATTGTCACCAAAATAGAGAATAGTAAAGAATGCGGGGATAATTGCCAGCAAGCGTGTAATGAGCCGACGCAGCCAAGGTTGTATCCGTAATTTAATATGACCTTCCATGACGATTTGTCCGGCCAGCGTACCCGTAACTGTAGAACTTTGTCCAGCAGCGATAAGGGCAATCGCAAAAAGGGCAGGAGCGACATTGCCAAAAATATTTTGTAGTAGTTTATGGGCATCCTGAATTTCTGCAACTTCATGCAATCCATTTTTAAAAAAGGCCGCGGCCGCAAGTATCAGGATGGCAGCGTTGACAAAGAAAGCAAGGTTCAATGCAACAGCCGTATCAATGAAATTAAATCTGATAGCCTCTCTTAGCCCCCTATCATTCCTTTCAAATTTACGGGTCTGTACCAATGAAGAATGCAAATAGAGGTTGTGGGGCATCACCGTGGCACCGATAATTCCAATAGCAATATACAAAGCATCTCCCGAAAGTACAGAAGGCTCAAAACCTTTGACAATTTCCTTTATTGAAGGCTCAACAATGAACATTTCCACCAAAAAGGCCAGTCCGACAATAAACACCATAGATACAATAAAACTCTCCATTTTTCGCATTCCCTTATTGAGCAGGAAGAGCAGCAGTACCGTGTCAAAAATAGTAATACTGATGCCCCAGATCAAAGGAAGTCCAAACAGCAGGTTCAGTCCAATAGCCATCCCGATGATCTCAGCAAGATCGCAGGCAACAATGGCGGTTTGGGCCAGTCCAAAAAGCGGAAAATTCACCCATCTGGGGTAACCATTACGTGAAGCCTGCGCAAGATCAAGTCCCCGCACAATCCCCAGTCTTGCACTCAGTGACTGCAATAGCAAAGCAATCAGGTTGGACATGAGCAAGATCCAGATCAACTGATAGCCGAATTTGCTTCCTCCTGCAATATCGGTAGCCCAATTACCCGGGTCCATATAGCCAACACTTACCAGATAAGCAGGTCCAATAAATGAAAAAATCCGCCTCCAGCCCGAACGTTTGCTGGTATCTATACTTTGATGAACTTCGCTGAGAGATTCTGCATTGGATTGCTTACCGGTATGTTTCATATTCTGATGAGGATGTGTTTAGCTACTTCACGGCTGATATTGACGGTATTTTCGTTCAATGAAAGCTCAATTGAGCCATCAAAAGCGGCAATGTCTTTGATTTTTAGTTGTTTGCCCAGGGTTAGACCCAGCTTCTCCAAATGCCTGAGAAAAATAGGGGAATGCTCATTGACGCCCATGATCAGTCCGCGTTCTCCTATATTTAACAAGTGGAGTCTGATAAATGATACCGAATCAAAATTGCCATCTCTATCCGGAATTGGATCACCATGAGGATCATTTTTTGGGAAGGCAAGATACTCGTCCAGCCTTTCGATCAGTTCTGCAGAATTGATATGTTCAAGCTGCTCAGCGATCTCATGGACTTCATCCCATTTGAAATTAAGTTTCTTTACCAGGAAAACTTCCCACAACCGGTGCTTACGCACAATGCTGACCGCTGTTTTACGACCGGTACCGGTTAGGTTCACTCCCTGATACCTTGTGTAACTGACCAGCTCCTTTTCTGCCAGCTTTTTGATCATATCCGTCACAGAAGCTGCTTTAGTTCGCATCTTTTCAGCAATAGCATTGGTCTGCACCGGCAAATCAGAATTGGAGAGATGATAAATGGTTTTCAGGTAGTTCTCTTCAGTAAACGACCACATTTTGTATTTGTCTAACAAAAATTTTAGACAAATCTAAAAAATATTTAATAAAATAAAGTGTAAAATATTAGATTAGATTTAGAATAAAATTTGGCTCCTGCAGGATGTAGTTATATATTTGTGTCGAATAGATATAATATGGCAGCTGAATTAGATAAAACGGATTTTAAAATATTAAAATTATTACAGGAAAATGGCCGTATGACCAACCTTCTGCTTTCACAGGAAATAGGTTTGTCACCAGCCCCAACCCTTGAAAGGGTCCGCAAACTTGAAACTTCAGGTTTTATCAAAAGTTACCATGCCCTGGTAGATGAAGAAAAGCTTGGCCTTGGCATTAAAACCTTTATCCAGGTGCAGCTAGACTTCCATAAGAACAATACGATCCAGATCTTCCTGGATGAAGTGAACCAGATCAAGGAAATCACCGAATGCCACCATGTGACCGGCCAAGCAGACTTTCTGCTTAAAGTTTATGTTAATGACATCAAGGCATACGAACGTTTGATCATGGACAAGATTAGCAAGATCTCAGTAGTGAAAACCTTTCAGACCATGATGATCATGTCCACTACCAAAAAAGAGCCGATCGTACCGCTGGAATATTAATATCAATCGATCTGCCAGTCAATCGGTTGCTTTCCCTCCCTGTCCAGGATCTCATTTGCTTTGGAAAAATGCTTGCAGCCAATAAAGCCATGGTAAGCTGAGAAAGGAGAAGGGTGCGCTGCTTTAAGTATCGAATGTTTTTTGCCATCAATGAGTTCTGCTTTGTTTTGGGCATATCTGCCCCATAATAAAAAAACAATGCCAGTTCTGAGTTCCGATAATTTACTGATGACCGTATCTGTAAAGATCTCCCAGCCTTTTCCCTGGTGCGATCCTGCTTCATGCGCCCTTACAGTTAGCGTAGCATTGAGCAATAAAACACCTTCATCAGCCCATTTGGTCAGGTTTCCATGCGAAGGCATAGCAAAGCCCGGTATATCATCAGACAATTCCTTGTAAATATTCTTTAATGAAGGAGGCACAGCTACGCCCTTCTGTACAGAAAAAGAAAGACCATGTGCCTGTCCGGGTCCATGATAAGGATCCTGTCCGAGAATAACTACTTTCACCTTATCAAAAGGGGTATGATTAAGGGCATTAAAAATATCAGCCCCTTTTGGATAAACCGTGGCACCCCTTTGTTTTTCTTCCTGTAAAAAAAATTTCAGGTGCTTCATGTAATCTTTGTCAAATTCCTCTTTGAGGACATTCAACCAGCTTGTTTCAAGATTTACAGACATACTATTTTATATTCAAAATCATCAGCAAATCTTCTTCAGGAGAGATCAGTGGACGCTCTATGATACGTCCGAGTTCTCTGTTATGTCTAAAGAAAATAAAGGTAGGTACAAATTCAATATTCAAGTGATCGATCAATCCCGGACCGGCAGTTTTACGGCCATCTACGCAGAGAAAGCGGATGTCATTTTCAGGAATCTTCAAGACATCAAAAACCTTCAAAAGGCCGGGGAGATTTAATTTACTATCCCCGCACCAGGTACCAAGTACAGCAATAGTCCGGACACCACAGATCAAAGGCTTGATCATGTCTGTCACGACACGGTCGGGAGTATAGGCAGGATACAGTTGCAGATAACTATCCCTGATCTCAGGAAAAGAAAGCAAGCCATCCCGGGTACATTCGCTAATCAGCACCGCTCTTCCCTTCAACGGATCTTCAAGCACCATATTTAAACGTTTAGAAGCCATCAATACAAAGAGAAACAATTTTTTTCAATCTCTGTCCGTAAAGTTTTTAATCGCTGTTTCTAAAGATCAGATCTTTTAGGATCAGAGTGCTCAATGGAATACAATAACTATTGCTGAAATTATCATTTTAAATCTGCTTTTTGTTATTTAAACACGATATTTGCAAAAAAAATATAAAAGAATATGCCGAACATTATTCGTCTGATTATAGGGTTTGTAATACTGGGAGCTGCTGTTGCACTAATGGTATTTAATTTCTGGGGATGGGGTATTTTAAGCGTGTTCTTAAGTCTCCTTACCTTTGTGACTTATTTTTTCAATGAGAACATGCTGCTTGCCCAGTGGTTCCTTAGAAAAGACAATCTGCCAAAAGCAGAATCCTTCCTGAACAGGATCACCAATTATGAAAAACAGCTGATCAGGGTGCAGCATGGGTATTACAATTTGCTGATAGGATTAATAGCATCGAGAAGAGTGCCTATGCAATCTGAGAAATATTTCAAGAAAGCAATTTCCCTGGGCCTTCATATGGATCACAACATTGCACTGGCCAAGCTCAGCCTGGCGGGGATTGCCATGGCGAAGAGGAATAAACGGGAAGCCCAGATGTACCTTTCTGAAGCAAAAAAAGCAGATAAGAATAAGCTGCTGGCGGATCAGATCAAACAAATGAAGGACCAGATGGGAATGCTGGATAAACAGCAGCAGGTGAGGTACAGATAGGACAAGTATTACATCCAGAACAAAATAAAACCCCCACATGCATGCGGGGGTTTTTAGTGCCCATTCCGATCCTTACTTCTCATTTAAATGGTCAAAGTTATCATCAGGCTCATAACCATAGGTTCTGCTGATGATGTCATCCTCTTCCAGATAGCTTTTCTTTTTACTGAAGAACAGCTGTTCAGATTGTATCCTGGTGATCAGCTGTCGTACAAGAGCCAGATCAAAAGTATCCCTGTTCAGTTTTATGCAGTATTCCTTTTCGTTTATTTCGAGACATGAGTTGTTCATAATATTCAAATTTATCTGCCGTAAAAATAAAAAAGGCCTGCTATCCTTTTATAAAGCAGGCCTTTAACATTATATTATATTTTTGTTAAGCAAACCAAGTGTCAACGGTTTCCTTAGAAGGCATTTGCAATTCCAATTTCAATTTTTTCCGCATTCCGCCAAGATCATTAAAGACCTTATTCGGATTCGCAGACTTCAACTCGTCGATCGTATTGATGCCCATTTTACGGATCACCTGTACCCATTCAGCAGGAACACCTGCTGCAACAAAATCCTCATCAGTAGTAGCCTTAGCTTTTTTCTCAGGTCTCATTTGCGGAAAGAAGAGAACTTCCTGTATCGTAGACTGGTTCGTCATCAGCATGACCAGCCGGTCAATACCGATACCCAATCCAGAAGTGGGAGGCATACCATATTCAAGCGCCCTGATAAAATCCTCATCCATAGCCATCGCCTCATCATCACCCCGCTCAGCCAGCTTTAGCTGCTCTATGAGCCGTTCTTTCTGGTCGACCGGATCATTCAGCTCAGAATAGGCATTGGCGATCTCTTTGCCGTTTACAAACAACTCAAACCTTTCCACAAGCCCCTCTTTGCTGCGGTGCTTTTTAGCCAGCGGAGTCATCTCCAGCGGATAATCAGTGATATAGGTAGGCTGGATAAGATTAGCCTCTACCTTCTCACTGAAGAGTTCATCGATCAGTTTACCACGTCCCATGGAATCATCCACTTCAATCGCCAAATCTTTACACACCTTTCTGATCTCGTCTTCAGACATCGCTGAGACATCAATCCCTGTAAATTTCTGAATAGACTCGTACATCGTCAGCTTCTCATAAGGCCCCTCGAAATTAATGTCATGATCGCCAACCCTTACCACAGGCGTACCATGAATGCTAACCGCAACTTTCTGAAGACACTCTTCCACCATGCCCATCATCCAGATATAATCCTTATAGGCTACATAGATCTCCATGGAAGTGAACTCAGGATTGTGCGTACGGTCCATACCCTCATTCCTGAACATCTTTCCGAACTCATAGACTCCGTCAAAACCAGCAACGATCAGACGTTTGAGGTACAATTCATTGGCAATGCGGAGATAAAGCGGCATGTCCAGTGTATTGTGGTGGGTAGCAAAGGGCCGTGCGGCAGCACCACCGTGAATAGGCTGCAAGATCGGTGTCTCTACTTCCATCCAGCCTTGCTCATCAAAATAGTTCCTCATGGAATTGATCACTTTAGATCGGTTGATGAAGATCTGTTTAAAATGGGGATTGACCGTCAGGTCCACATAACGCTGTCTGTAGCGCAGTTCAGGGTCAGTAAATGCATCATAAGTATTGCCCTCTTCATCTCTCCTTACGACCGGAAGGGGTTTCAGCGATTTGGCCAGAACCTTGAAGTCAGTCACATAAAGGGAGATCTCACCCGTCTGCGTAGTGAACATATAGCCCTTTACCCCGATAAAATCACCAAGGTCCAGTAATTTCTTAAAGACTGTATTGTAAAGCGTTTTATCCTCTCCGGGACAAAGGTCATCCCGTCTCAGATAGATCTGAAGCCTGCCCGTCGAATCCTGTAGTTCAGCAAAAGAAGCACTTCCCATGATCCTGCGGGACATGATCCTGCCTGCAATGCTGATGTCCTTATAAGCTGTCTTGTCCCTTTCATAATTAGCTAAAATATCTGCAGCACTGGCATTGATCTCAAATGCCTCAGCAGGGTAGGGGTCGATCCCAAGTTCACGGAGCTGATTGAGCGAATTTCTACGCAGCAACTCTAATTCTGATAATCCTGTACTCATATTGATATATACGCAACGGGCGTATACGTTTTGTTAGTGTATAATTAAAATTATGCAAAAATAGGCATTTGCAGCATTTTTTTTCCTGCAATAATAGAATAAGTAAAATTCGACAGAAAGTCTGTTAATCTGCTGCTATCCCTTCTGCGTATAGCTCACTGATCACCCCGGCATACTTGCTTTCAATGACCTTTCGTTTGGCCTTGAGCGTAGGTGTGATCTCTCCATCCTCCATGCTGAAAGGATTACGCTTGACCTTAAAATTCTTGATCCGCTCAAATTTCGCAAGTTCAGCCGAATACTTTCTGATGTCCTGGCCGATCCAGTCAATGATCTCCCGGTCATCAATAAAAGCCTTAGGCAACTGAAAAAATGATTCCGGCAATTTAAAGGCTTCCTGCAAGTTTTCCCTGTTCGGGATCACAATGGCAGTCAGGTATTCCCGCTTGTCACCGATCAGGAACAACTGGTCGATCTTCAGACTTTTGAGGTAGACATTCTCCACAGGAGTAGGATAAACGTTTTTTCCATAAGCATTAACGATCATGTTCTTCAGGCGGTCCGTGATCTGCAGGTTCCCCTTGTAGAACCTGCCAATATCACCAGTATGGAACCAATCGTCCTTATCGATCGCCTCTGCAGTTTCAGCAGGCTTATTAAAATATCCCTGCATTACACAGTGACCCCTCACGATGATCTCCCCTTCAGCGCACTCAAAGTTTTCCTGAAAAGATTCATGGGTCTGTATGCTGACCATCTCTTTGGTCTCCACATTCTGGATTCCTATTTCAATACCAGGAATGACCCTGCCAACGGTACCATATACCTGTCTGTGGTATTCAGTAACCGCCATTACCGGAGAAGTTTCAGTAAGCCCGAAACCCTCCAGAATCTTGATACCCAGGTTGCCGAAAAACTCACCCACATTCTTAGGCAGGGCAGCCCCGCCAGAGATCATGAACTTGAGCCTTCCTCCGGTCTTTTCCTTGATCTTGCTGAATACCAGCTTTTCAGCCAAAGCTTTTTTGGCAGATAAAATGAGGCCGGCACTTCCGCCGCCAGCAGTCTTACGTCGATAAGACTGTCCGGTCTCCAGTGACCAGAGAAATATTTTAGCTTTCAGGCCCCCAGCGGCAGTCCCGCCTTTAATGGCTTTACCATGGATCTTTTCCAGCAGCCTGGGTACACAGTTCATCACTGTAGGTTTGATCTCAGCCATGTTCTTAGCCAGCAGTTCCAGGCTCTGTGCAAAAGCGATCTTACAGCCCTGCGCACAGCAAACATGATAAGTAGCAGTTCGCTCAAACACATGGGAAAGCGGAAGAAAAGACAAAAAAGTCTCCGTTTCATCGATCACCGGGATCTGTTCCAGACAAACCTTAACATTCTCCACAAAATTATAATGGGAAAGCATGGTGCCCTTGGGCGTACCGGTCGTTCCGGAAGTATAGATCAACGCAGAAATATCGTCAGGACGGATGCTGTTCCTAACCCCGCTGATGCGCTCTTTTGCCGGTGCATCAAGACTCGGTGCCGCGGCAAGAATATCCTCAAAACTGACCACCTCCTGCCGGAGCCCTTCAGGAAGAGCCACCTTAGTATACTCCTCAAAAGCAGGAATAAGATAAAGCAGGTGTCTGCAATTGGCCGCGATCCTGAGGATTTTTTTAAAAAGAAAAGTGTTTCCGATAAGAATGGCCTTAATACCCGAATCATTGATAATATATTCCACTTCATGTTCAGAAAGGGTAGGATAGATCGAGACGTTCCATGCCCCGATTTGCTGTATCCCCTGGTCATAAAAGACATATTCAGGTGAATTTTCAATCATCAGCCCTAATCTGTCACCCTTAACAATCCCCTTGTCCAGGAAGAACGCAGATATAGCATCGGCATTTTCAAGGGTAGTCCTGAAAGAGATCTCCTCCCAGTCAGACTTCTTTTTGTCAATTAAAAAAGTTTCCTCCGGGCGGTGGATATTTTCAACTACATTCCTTAATAAACTGGGAACAGTTGAGAACTCGTTAAATGATACCATGTAATGATCTGGTTAGCTTATCCAATAAAAAAAGGACGCTTAAAGCGTCCCTTACAAACTTATATAAAATTGTTGCGATGAGCAACAATTAAACAGAAAAGCTCTCTCCGCAACCACAGGAGCGGCTGGCATTTGGATTATGGAAATTGAAGCCTTTGCCGTTAAGTCCATCTGAAAAATCCAGCTCCGTGCCGGCCAGGTACAGGAAAGACTTCATATCGAGGGCAATCCTAATGCCTCTGTCTTCAAAAAACTGATCACCGGTCTTTTCTTCATTGTCGAAATCAAGATTGTATGATAAACCCGAACAGCCTCCGCCTTTTACTGAAACACGTAAAAAATAATCACTGCCCAATTGCGAATCCTGCATCAGGTGGTCAATTTTATCTTTAGCCTTATCTGTTATTGTAATCATAAATTAAATTTGATTAGTGATGCGACTTTGCAAGTTCAATCGGCTCCATGCCATTTTTAACACGGTAGTCATTGATCGCAGATTTGATTGCATCCTCTGCAAGAACTGAGCAGTGGATCTTGACCGGCGGCAAAGCCAGCTCCTCTACGATATCCATGTTGTCAATTTCCAAAGCCTCGTCTACAGTCTTGCCCTTCAGCCACTCTGTAGCCAGGGAAGAAGAAGCAATTGCCGATCCACAGCCAAATGTTTTGAATTTAGCATCCGTGATCACATTGTTCTCGTCTACTTCGATCTGAAGGCGCATGACGTCACCGCATTCCGGTGCGCCGACCAGGCCTGTACCAACTGATTTGCTGTCTTTATTTAAAGTACCAACATTTCTTGGGTTGGTATAATGTTCCATTACTTTTTCTGAATATGCCATTTTATTTATCCTTTAATGTTCTGCCCACTCAATTTTACTCAGGTCAATCCCTTCCTTAAACATTTCCCAAAGCGGAGAAAGATTCCTGAGGTGGTTGACCGCTTTTTTTGTATTTTCTATTGCGTAGTCAATTTCTTCTTCAGTTGTAAAACGTCCCAGACCAAAACGTATCGAAGAATGTGCCAGATCGTCTGAAAGGCCCAAACTTTTCAATACATAAGAAGGTTCGAGGGAGGCTGAAGTACATGCAGAACCGGAAGACACGGCCAGATCTTTCATGGCCATCATCAAACCTTCACCCTCTACATATTTGAATGAAATATTGGCTACATGCGGCAGCCTGTGCTGTTTGTTTCCGTTTACATAACTTTCTTCCAGCTGGGTCAGCGCAGCCTCCAGCTTGTCCCTTAGTCCAGACAGCCGCTTTGCTTCCTCATCCATTTCCAGGCGGCAAAGTTCACAAGCCTTGCCAAGACCAACAATGCCCGGTACATTCAAAGTACCTGAACGCATACCACGCTCATGGCCGCCACCGTCCATTTGTGCAGTCACCTTTACCCTTGGGTTCTTGCGGCGTACATACAAAACACCGACACCCTTAGGTCCGTACATTTTGTGCGCCGAGAACGCCATCAGGTCTATTCCGTCTTCATTTACATTCACAGGGATCTTACCGACAGCCTGGGTCGCATCTGTCATGAATAATGCACCATGCTTGTGTGCAATAGCAGAGATCTCTTTCATTGGCTGGATCACGCCGATCTCATTGTTGCCATACATGATGGTCACCAGGATCGTTTGTTCCGTCATTGCAGCTTCCAGTTCTGCCAGGTCAATCAGGCCATCCTCCTTTACGTTCAGATAAGTTACCCTTGCGCCGAGTTTTTCAAGATGCTTGCAGGTATCCAGTACAGCTTTGTGTTCAGTCGTCGCAGTGATAATGTGGTTGCCCTTCTCCTGGTACATTTCAAATACACCTTTGATACCAAGATTGTCTGCCTCGGTCGCGCCGGAAGTGAAAATGATCTCTTTTTCAGTACAGCCGACCAGTTTGGCCACCTGTTCCCTGGCATAGTCCACCGCCTCTTCAGCAACCCAGCCAAAAGCATGGTTGCGGCTGGCAGCATTACCAAACTTATTGGTGAAATAAGGCAGCATTGCTTCCAATACCCTTGGATCCAAAGGTGTTGTTGCATTGTTATCTAAGTAAATAGGAAGTTCCATCGTTTTATTATATCTTATTGCACAACAAAGGTACAAAAAAAGATTGCCAATAATTATAGATATTAGCTATCCGTATATAGATATCACCCGCTTTTTTACATTAGATTAACCTTTTTAAACAATTATGAAGCATATAGAGCATATTGGTATTGCAGTCAGAGACCTGGGACTTTCCATAGACCTTTATGAGCGACTGCTGGATACACCTTGTTATAAAACAGAGCAGGTAGCATCTGAAGGCGTGGACACCGCTTTTTTCAGCGCAGGAGACAGTAAGATCGAGCTGTTGTCAGCTTTGCATACAGAAAGCCCAATTGCCAGGTTCATAGAAAAAAGGGGTGAAGGGATCCATCACATCGCTTTCAAAGTTGCCGACATTTCGGCTGAAATGGAGCGTCTCAGAAATGAAGGTTTCACACTGCTTAGTGAACACCCCAGACATGGTGCAGACAATAAACTGGTATGTTTTGTCCATCCGAAAACGACAGGCGGGGTACTTATCGAACTTTGTCAGGACATATTCTAAAGCCATCGGCCTCACATGAAACACACAAGGTGTGAGCCAAGTGTGAATGAGTGCTTTCCAAAAACTATCTTAAAATTATTTTTATACTATTTGTTTCTAAAAAATAAAAACCAGATATTTGCATCCTTTAAAATAAGCGGACAAATAAGTTTAAATATATATATGAAAAAAGATCTTCATCCATCCAGCTATAGATTTGTAGTGTTCAAAGATATGTCAAATGACTATGCTTTCCTTACCAAATCTTGTGTAGATACTAAAGAAACCATTCAGTGGGAAGATGGAAATGAGTATCCTCTTTACAAGCTAGAGATCTCTCACACTTCACACCCATTTTATACTGGTAAAATGAAACTGGTTGATACTGCTGGCCGTATCGATAAATTCAAAACCCGTTACGCTAAGAAGTAATCAACAGTTAACACAAATTATTTTATGGTCCCGGTGCTGTTGCACCGGGACTTTTTTTATTTTTGCTGTTTATGACAATCAATTTATTTGATGATGGTGCATGGCTTTCTTTGCGGCCACTGACGCTAACCAGACCGGTCGCTGATCTAAGGGTAGGAATATTGACCATAGCAGAAAAATGGCAAAAATATATCGGGACTGACGGGTATGGATTTCAGACTTCAGCGTACCTGTCCCGTAAGTATCCGCTTCTTTATGGCACGGGTTTGTTTATCAACGGATCTGTCTGCCCCGATGAGGCAATTGCAGGGAATATTCTGGATCTGAAGTCCGGGGAAGTATTGATGGCCGGCAAATTGACAATCGCCTACAGATCAGAAGCACCTCAGGAAGGAAACTCAGAAGCACTGTGGGGAGGTCAGCAATCCTGCCTCAGTTCATATTCAGTCAGAAAATATGAGCGTGAATTTGTCAGAATAACTTTTCCGGAAGATATTTTCAGAAACAACGACACAGAACTGAAAAAAGATTTTGAACTGCTTACCCGGGGACGCAGCTCAGGAACATTAAGCAGCACAAACACGCTGATCGGCGACCAGGTCTTTATTGAGGCTGGGGCCGAAGCGGAATGCTCCACCTTTAACAGCAAGAACGGGCCCATCTATCTGGGTAAAAACTCCCAGGTCTGGGAAGGATCAAATATCAGGGGCTCTTTTGCGCTTTGCCATGATTCACAGGTAAAAATGGGCGCCAAGATCTACGGCCAGACCACAATCGGGCCATATTGCAGGGTTGGTGGAGAGATCAATAACGCAGTGATATGGGGCTATTCTTCAAAGGGACATGAAGGATATCTGGGAAATTCGGTCCTGGGGCAATGGTGCAATATAGGTGCAGACAGCAATAATTCCAATCTTAAGAACAATTATGCAGAAGTCAAACTCTGGGATTACAGCAATCAGAAATTTCGTAAAACAGGACTGCAGTTTTGCGGGCTGATCATGGCCGATCACTCCAAATGCGGGATCAATACCATGTTCAACACCGGTACGGTGGCCGGAGTGAGTGCCAACATCTTTGGGGGCGGTTTCCCGAGAAACTATATTCCTGACTTCGCCTGGGGCGGTCCTCATGGTTTCGAGATCTATAGCCTAGATAAAATGTTTAAAACCAGTGAACTGGTTTTTCAACGCAGGGATATGGAATTCGGTCAAATAGAAAAGGATATTTTAATACATATTTTTGAAGACACTAAAACAAACAGACACTTTTAAACCAGGCAAGCTTAAAAGACGCCAAGCCTAAATAGATTATATTATGAGAAAGAAAATTGTAGCAGGAAACTGGAAGATGAATTTGGATTATGCAGAAGGCATAGCCTTATTTTCTGAGATTGTCAATATGGTGAAAGACGAGAAAAACGGGGCACAGGAAGCCATCATCTGTGCGCCTTACATCCATTTGAACAGCCTTGCCAAGCTTGGCGGCAGTGAAGTAGGTATCGGAGCCCAAAATTGCCACCAAAAGGAAAATGGTGCCTATACTGGCGAGATATCTGCTAAAATGATCAGATCAGTAGGTTGCGGTTATGTGATCATCGGTCACTCTGAAAGACGTCAGTACTTTGCAGAAACAGACGAACTGCTGGCAGATAAGACAATTATCGCGCTGCGAAATGAGCTGATACCTATTTTCTGCATCGGAGAGACATTGGATGAGCGCAATAATGGCAGCTATTTTGAAGTATTAAAATCCCAGCTTGAAAAAGGCTTGTTTGGTCTGAGTACAGGCGATTTTAGCAAGATCGTGATCGCTTATGAACCTGTATGGGCAATCGGCACTGGTCTGACAGCTACTGCGGCACAGGCCCAGGAAGTTCATGCTTTCATCCGTAAAGAAATAGCCACAAAATATGATGCATCTGTTGCAGGGGAGACCACGATCCTGTACGGTGGCAGCTGTAACCCAAAAAATGCTGCTGAACTGTTTGCCCAGGAAGATATTGATGGCGGTCTGATCGGTGGGGCGTCCCTCAAATCAAGAGATTTTGTAGACATTGTAAAAACTTTTAACGGCTGATGCAGTATATACAGGCCACTTTCAATTTAATCAGGGCCGAAGAATATCAGAAAGACCTGCTGATTGCAGAACTTGCTGATATCGGATTTAGTACTTTTGAAGATATACCTGAGGGGTTTGCTGCCTATACTGATAAAGCCAGTTTTGATAGAGGACGGCTGGATGAGACTTTGGAGTCTTTTAAGGATTTCCTGGAATTTGATTGCCGCATCACTGAGCTTGAAGGCCGGAACTGGAATGAGGAATGGGAAAGTAACTTCGAGCCGCTGATCATCAGTGACCAGTGTTATGTTCGCGCCACTTTTCATCAACCGCAAGACCAGTACCCTTATGAGATCGTGATCGATCCAAAGATGGCCTTTGGTACAGGTCATCATCAGACGACCACTATGATGATGGAGTATATCCTGGAAACGGATATGAAAGGCCGGGCTGTACTGGATATGGGCTGTGGGACAGGTATTCTTGCGATTCTGGCTGCTAAAAGAGGTGCAGACCGGGTCACTGCCATTGACTATGATGAAGTGTGCTACGAAAGCACGCTTGAGAACTGTGCATTGAACGGAACGGACCAGATCTCTGCGCTATGCGGAAGCAAGGAAGCCATTCCGGCGGCAATTTTTGATATTGTTCTTGCCAACATTAACCGGAATATCCTCCTGGACCAGATCCAGGTTTACTCAAAAGTGATGACGTCGGGAGGAGACATCTTTTTCAGCGGGTTTTATGAGCACCCGGACCTGGACATGATCCTGGAAGAATGCGAAAAGTATGGACTTCGCTATGCTGATCACAAAAAGAAAGGGGAATGGGTGGCTGCACATTTTAGAAAGGCTGAATACATTTGTCTTTAAAATCAATACTATGCGGATACACTTTATAGCGATCGGCGGAAGCGCCATGCATAATCTGGCCATTGCCTTGCATAAAAAAGGATACAAGGTTACCGGATCAGATGATGCTGTTTTTGAACCCTCAGCAAGTAGACTTGCCAGATACGGCCTGCTCCCAGATAAGAATGGCTGGGATACAAAGAGGATCAATACAGATTTGGATGCTGTGATCCTGGGCATGCATGCGCTTAAGGATAACCCTGAACTTTTAAGGGCACAGGAACTGGGCTTGAAAATATATTCTTATCCGGAGTATATTTATGAACAAACAAAAGACAAGCTGCGGGTGGTTATAGGAGGGAGTCATGGAAAAACCACCATTACTTCAATGATCCTTCACGTGCTTAATCACTACAAATATGATTTTGACTATCTGGTAGGTGCACAGCTCACTGGTTTCGATACCATGGTAAAGATCACTGCATCAGCATCCCTTATCGTAATTGAAGGCGATGAATACCTGGCCTCACCGATAGACCGCAGGCCAAAATTTCATCTTTACAAGGCCAATATTGGCGTGATCAGCGGTATCGCCTGGGACCATATTAATGTATTTCCGACCTATGAAGATTATATCAGGCAATTTAAAATCTTTATTGATACCATTGAACCGGGAGGAAAACTAATTTACTGCAATGCAGACACCGACCTGAATGCAATGGTTGCAAAGTCAAGTGCCAGCGTGGAAAAGATCGGATATAATATCCTTGATCATACTGTATCCAATGGTGTAACTTACCTGATGCCTCAAAAGACACCCTTGCAGATATTCGGAGATCATAACCTAATGAATCTTAACGCCGCACGACTTGTTTGTGAGCAGTTGGGAATAGCAGTCACGCAATTCGATATTGCTATTTCCTCTTTTACAGGAGCCGCAAAAAGACTGGAGCTATTATACACGAAAAATAAGACCAATGTCTATAAAGATTTTGCACATTCGCCTTCTAAATTAAAGGCTACAATTGAGGCGGTCAAAAACCAGTTTACCGACAGAAGATTGATAGCCTGTATAGAGTTACATACATTTAGCAGTCTCAATAAAATTTTTCTTCAGCAATATGCCAATACTATGACAAAAGCAAATATCGCTATTGTATATATCGACGAGCATACTTTTGAACAAAAAAAAATGATCCCTCTTACCGAGAATGACGTTAGAACCGCCTTTAACGGGCCGGAAATACTATTTTTTAATAACTCTTCGTTACTCGAAAATTACTTAATAAATATTAATTTTTATGCAGCTAACTTGTTGCTCATGAGCTCGGGGAATTTTGGAGAACTTGATCTTATGAAATTGGCACGTGAGTTGAATACGGTTTCAAATGAAGAACTATAACCAACACACTCCTAATTTTTAATTATGAACATAATAGGTAAAAACATTAGACAGCTGCGTCAAAAGAACGGATGGAGCCAGGGTGAAGTAGCCAAGCGTCTGAATATTTCTATCCCTGCTTTTTCAAAGATCGAGACCGGCATAACAGATATCAACATCTCCCGTCTGGCACAGATTGCAAACCTGTTTGAAGTTTCAACAATGGATATTATATCTAAAGAAGGAGAAAATCCGCAATCCCTGAATCATGAGGAAATTTCAAGTCTAAGAGAAAAGCTAGCCCAAAGAGAAGAAGAAGTCATTAAGCTTCAGAAAAAAGTTATTGATCTTTATGAAGAGATCAGGGAAAAATAGGCACAGATATAGATCAAAACACTTTACGCATGGTTAGGTGCCGCTTTCCAAAAGTGGCACCTGTTGCTTCATGGATTGACAGCATTTTGTCGTTGAAATCACCCACCCAGGAAAGTTCCATCTCATCGTATTGATCCAGTGGCAATACGTATTCCTTTAATTTGATGAAGAGCGCAGATTCAAGCCCATGCTTTTGATAGGCGCTTTTGGTTCCCATAACAATAGCGCGCATCCGCTTAACTCCGACCCACCTCCGGTAAATGAATTTAAGTTTCTCAAGTATCCCGAGTTTCCCCTTAAAGCCTTTGATCATTTGGTTGGCATCCGGTATAACAACAACAAAAGAAGCCGGATCTCCATTTACATAAGCAAACCAGATCAGTTTTTCATCCATTATCGCCCGCATCTTCTTAAAAGATTCTCTGAGCGTTTCTTCCTTAACCGGCACAAAATTTTCAAAATCTTTCCAGCCGTCATTATAGATCTCCATCAGGTCATGGACGTACTTTTCGGGATTCTTTTTAGAAAAATGTTCAAATGTATATCCGGTTTTTCCTGCAACCCAGCCTGCAATCTTTGTAAACCGTTCCGGGAAGGGTTTCCTTGCCGAAAGATGGTTGGTGATCTGTTCATAAATCTTCTTAAAACCGTACTGTTCAAACAAATCCAGGTAATAAGGTGGATTGTAGTTCATGCCATAGGATGGGGGAGTAAATCCATCTACCAGCAATCCCCAGAAAGAATCATTTTCCCCAAAATTGACGGGGCCGTCCATGGCTTCCATACCTTTCTCGATGAGCCAATTCTTAGCGGTATCAAATAGAAGAAAGGCAGCGTCTTTCGAGTTGATGCATTCAAAATATCCGCATCCACCCGTGGGCTGCTCGTATTGATAAGCCTTTTTTTCATTGATAAAAGCTGCAATGCGCCCCGTAACAAGACCTTTATTATCCGTTAAGATCCAGCGCCTGCATTTGCCGTGCGCAAAAAAAGGATTCTTTTGTACATCAAAGACCGCAGCAATGTCCTGGTCCAGCGGGCGGATCCAATTGGGATCACCCTTATAGATAACATCAACCATATCCAGAAATCTCCGGGCGTCTTTTTTAGTGTGAACAGGGGTAATGATCATATACGGTCGTATCAGATAATAAAATAAAAAGCATCCTCACAAAGGATGCTTTTTATATCTTTTTATGTTAAAAAATATTAATAATCGTCGTCGTCGTCATCAAAACTGTCAAACGTGTCCAAATCATCTAAGGGCATATCAAAGTCATCATCATCGTCGTATTTATTTTTGCCAGGTGTTTCATCGCGAACATCATCCATCTCATCTTCCGGATCAGTTTCAGGACTTTTGTTGATTGGTTTTTTTGGAGTCTTCATTACAAAAAATAATTCCCTAAGGTTTTTACTTATATTTTAAAATTACAAAAATCTTTTTAAATAGGACCAGTGGTCTTTTTGACGATTTTTGTCACATCCAAAAATAGTATAAAAATCACTTTACGGAAAAGAATATTTTTAAAAAAAATAAGTATCCGGTTGAGGCCCGGCAGAATAGGCTGGAGGTTTTTAAGCCATGCAAAAAAAATGGTAAAGTTGAACACTTTACCATTTTTTAACACACAAATGAAACCTGAATTGAGATATAGTTTTTAGGTTAGGTAAAATATCTGTATCAATTCTATAAGAACGCTTTTTACAAACTATGTTTGTTTTTAATATCTAAGACAAGTTTAATGCAAAAATCAGTGCTATTTATTTTTACTTAGTAAGTGGTATGAAATTTTGAGTAAACGGTATTTTATTGATTTAAAGGGATTGTAATAGACACAAAAGTACCTGAAACACCATTTTGGACGATGCGCATCTGTATCGGATTTGCTGAAACCTGGTTTAGCAGATTTATCCTTTCCCTGGTCAGGTCCATTCCCTTGCTTTGATGGCCTTCTTTTTTTTCGCGAAGCGAATTATCAATCCCAATGCCATTGTCAATGATATGGATGGACAAATGGTCATGGTCCTTATAAGCAATATTGATATCGATATTTCCTCCATCCTCTTTAGGCATGATGCCATGCCAGATCGCATTTTCTATATAAGGCTGCAGGATCATCGAAGGAATGAATGTTTCCTCCCTGTCGATAGCCCGATCCACAGTGATGGTATAGTTGAATTTTTCGCCGAATCTTTTCTTTTCCAGGCTGAGGTAAAGCTCCAGGTATTGTAGCTCTTCTTCGAGAGTAATATAGCTTTTGGTACAGATCTCCAGATTTTTCCGGACTAGCCTGGCAAAACCCGTCAGCACTTTATTTGCAGAAGTAGTATCCTTGGTATTGATATAGTGCTGGATCGAATTCATCACGTTAAATACAAAATGCGGGTTCATCATAGCCTGCAGGGCACGTTGTTCCAACATGAGTATTTTGTTCCTAAGCAATAACTGCTGCTGTTCCTTATCCTTTTGGGCCTTGGTTACCGTCACAGCTATTTTATAAAGGATCAGTCCTGCCAGTATCAGGATCAATAAAAAGAACCATGTTGTTTGCCAGAAGTGGCTTTCTGTTACAAATCTTATCGTTGCAGGCCTGCTCCAGGAGCTGTTATTTGACTTCGCGCTCAGTTCAAAAGCATAAGCACCAGGTTCCAGAGAAGAAAATTCAAGCCGTCTGCTTTTGGTCTCAGTCCAGGGAGCCTCCGGTTTCAACCTGTACCGGTAGGTAATGTCCCTGTTCTGGAAATCAATTGCACTGTAGTTAAAAGTAATGTTGTTGCTAAAAGGATCAAGAATATGCAATTCTTCATTCAGGGCAAGTTTAACCTTATTGGATACAATTGAGGAAACGAAAACATCGGGTGGCTTGTTTTCGGCCTTCGTTGTTGTGATCGAAAAAAAAACTAGGCCATTGTTAGTGGCAAAATAGGCACGGCTGTCATCAATATACATACCATTCACACCCTCAGAAAGCAGGGCATGAGTATATTCGAACGATTCGATCACCGGTTTTCTGTCCACCAGGACAATTTTATTGACCCCCGTATTGGTAATCACCCAGACCTCATCACGTTTGATAAAAAGCCGCTTGCAAATGTTGTCCGCGATCCCATCCCGTTGGGTAATCACTTTGATTATTTTTTTATCTTTAATATAGATCAATCCATATCCATCCGTAGCCAGTACGACCGTGCCATCATCCATTTGCTGGATATCATTGATCCTGCGGGTAAGCAAAGGGCTTTTTTCAAAAAAACCATAAAGCTGCCCATTGCTGTATTCCGAAAGGCCGTTGATATTAGAAAACCAAAGCTTGCCCGACTGGTCATAAAAGACACTATAAGCACGGTTATTAAAAGCATTGGACATTTGCTTGTAATAGGTGGAGCTAAACTCAAAGTTTTTCATGCGATCCGGTAAAATGACCACCCCCGAGGAAAGTGCCAGCGCAAGTTCCGGACCATGACCGAGGCTAAAGCTTTTGATCACAAACATAGAATTATTGGTTTCCTTCAGGTAGTCAAACCGGTGATGTCCGGTGCCATCGCCCTTTACCCTGCCTAGACCATAATCAGAAGCAAAATAAACTGCGCCACTCTGCCTGTCAAATGTAGCCTGCTTGATCAGATTATAATCTTGTCTTTGAGGGATTGTCAGTTCTTCGATATTGAAACTACGTGTATCCACGATATTCAGACCGGCATAGTCCATGCCCAGCCATATCCTTTCGTTGTCATCCTTTGTAATGCTCTTAACGACATCGCTGCCGAGGCCATTGGAACGGTTCATCACGTAAAGCCTTTTATTCTGCTGCGGAAGCATATAAAGGCCATTGCCAGTTGTGAACCATATATTGTTGGCTGCGTCTTTAATGACCTGGCTGGACCAGGTCCCGCTCAAATACCTGACGGTCATCCCATCAGGCCTGATCTGGAAAACACCGGAACTGTTGCTGACCCAAAGATCGTGGTTACTGTCCAGGAAAATGTAGCCCGGATCATTATCCATGAGTTTGGGATCAATCTTAAATAACACGCGCTGCCTGTTCCCGGTTTTAAGGTTAAGCCGAAATGACTGATCTATAAAAGCCATTCGCTTTTCCGGGGTATTCAGCGTCGTCTTATAGGAAAAAGGCAGGGAGCTATGCGGAACGATCTTAAAATTATTGCCAGCCAGCACCCTCAGATCGCTGTTGCTGAAAGCCCAGATCTTTCCCGCAGCATCCTCATGGATCACCGTATTGATAAACTGATGCTTTTTATCCGCAGAAATGTATTTCATGATCGACTTTCCGTCCCATACCACAAGCACATTCTTGTTGGTGCCCAGCCAGATCCTACCCTTAGAGTCCTGAAAGAAAGAAACAATAATTGCATTGAATCGCAGCAATTTCAATTGTTGGTTGTTGTGCTCATTGTATATTTTTCCATTCCAGAAATAACTCAGCTGCCCGTTAAGCGCCAGGAACCAGATCCGGCCATTTTGATCCTCCTTCAGCTGAAGAATCTGATTATCAGGCAGGCCATCATCTACAGAAAAATTTTCAAACACTTTGCCATCAAACCTGCTTACACCAGCATCTGTGGCAATCCAGATGTATCCTTTTGAATCCTGCAGCGTGTAAAAGCAATTGTTGCTGGGCAAACCATCCTTTGTGCCAAAATGCTGAAGAAAAATAGTCTGAGCCTGAGCACAGACGGCTATCAGCAAACAGGCAAGCAGTAAAGCAGATGAACGGATAAAGTTATGGCTGTTATTTTTCTCCATCAGGATTAGTATATGACCTCAGTTTTTCCGCAAGATCGCTGGCCCTCCTTCTTGAAACCGCAATTTTTTCGCCGTTTTTCAGCAGCACCTCATACCCATTTCGATAATTGTATGCAGCGATGTAATTAAGGTTGACAATACTGGATTTATGTATCCGGAAAAACTGGCGGTCAGGAAGGATCTCTTCATACTCTTTTAAAACTTTGGATACCGTGATCTTTTCTTTATTGTCGAGGTAAAAGACCGAATAATTGCTGTCAGCCTCAATATGCACGATATCGTCTACGCTGATCAGGCTATAGCCCTGGCCATTTGGCAGGCTGATCTTCCTGACCTCATTTTTATCCGCCAGGCTTACAACCAGATTTTGCAGGCCCTCTGCCGCTTCCCTGTCGTTCTTATTCCTGCTGATGAAATTTTCAGCTTTGTTTACGGCTTCTTTAAGTTCATCAATGTCGATCGGCTTCAACAAATAGTCAAGCGCATTAGCCTTAATGGCTTTCAGGGCATACTGGTCATAGGCCGTGGTAAAGATCACATGAGCTTTAGCTTGTTGTATAGCCGGGATGAGTTCAAAGCCATTTTCTCCCGGCATGGCAATATCCAGGAAAATAATATCAATACCGGCAGCATGCTGTAACAAAAGAGCTTTTGCTTCAGAAACAGATTTCGCAATGCCCGAAATATTGATCTGTCCGCAGTTTTCCTGCAATAAGAAATACAAAGACGATCTGGCAAATTCTTCGTCGTCCACAATAATGGCATTCAACACAGCTGTACGGTTTTTTCTGTGAAATTATCAAAAAAACGCGGATTTGCGTTATCACGTTCAATTTTAATCCCCGGCCTGAACAGGAAACTTCTGTAGTCGTTAAGCACATCAAACATTTACAAGATTTTACTTTTTTGTATTTTAGTAAAAAACAACAGATCAATTTGAATTTTAAGGAATTTATTGAAAGTATACGGAATGGCAAAGAACCAGCAGGATTGTCATTGCAGCTCCGGGCCTTATGGCATGACGGAAAAGGAGACTGGGTAGAAGCACATTCACTTATAGATCAGTTAAACGACAGGCAATCGGCACATGTACACGCTTATCTGCACCGCAAAGAAGGAGATATCTGGAACGCAGATTACTGGTATAAGCGTGCGGGCAGGAAAAGACCTGACCATACACTGGAAGAAGAGTGGGAGGAACTGATAAAATTATATTTGATCAGCCAGGCTGGGATTTAATTTATCATCATATCAGGAATGTATCAATAATGAATGATGAGCTACTGTTTTAAAATCATCAGTCGTACCTTTTGATATTGGGGAGCTGGATTAGAGACGTCAGACATAGTTTAAACTAATAAGTAATAACCTGTTCCTCCAGATGCTCAGGCAGGTCCCTGTAATTGTATTGCTGTCCACGTAGCTGGGGCTCAAACCCGGCCTCCCTGATTGCAGCCTGTATACCCCCTGCCGTAAAACGGTGCGGGGCACCCGCAGCAGACACCACGTTTTCCTCGATCATGATCGATCCAAAATCATTGGCACCCGCGTGCAGGCACAGCTGAGCAGTATTCTTGCCAACTGTCAGCCAAGAAGCCTGGATGTTCTTCACGTTAGGCAGCATGATGCGGCTCAGGGCGATCATGCGGATGTACTCATCTGCTGTGACATTGTTACTGATGCCCCTCAGGCGCTTCAGTAAAGTACCGTCATCCTGGAAAGGCCACGGAATAAAAGCAAGAAAGCCGTTGGCATCTTCCGGTTTCTCACTTTGCACTTCCCTGATCCATACCAAGTGTTCAAAACGCTCCTCAACGGTCTCCACATGACCAAACATCATGGTAGCAGAAGTAGTGATGTTGAGCTGGTGCGCGGCACGCATGACATCAAGCCATTCCTGGCCGCCGCATTTTCCTTTAGAGATCAGCCTGCGCACCCGGTCATTGAGTATCTCAGCGCCTGCACCCGGCAGGGAATCCATACCGGCAGCCTTGAGCACACGCAGCACTTCAGTATGGGAAATGCCTTCCAGCTTAGCCACGTGCGCGATCTCAGGAGGGCCCAGGGCATGGAGTTTCAGGTCAGGATAAAGTTCCTTCAGCTGCTTAAAAAGGTCAGCATAGAACCGCAGGCCCAGATCCGGATGGTGTCCGCCCTGCAATAGCAGCTGGTCGCCGCCAAGCCGGAAAGTCTCTTCAATTTTTACCTTATACGTCTCGATATCGGTGATATAACTTTCAGCATGTCCCGGTCTCCTGAAGAAATTGCAGAACTTGCAGTTGGCAATACAAACGTTGGTCGTGTTGACATTGCGGTCTATCTGCCAGGTCACCCTGCCGCTGGGAACCTGCTTTTTTCTGAGCTCACTGGCAACGAAAGCAAGTTCTGCAGTAGCTGCCTCATGATATAAAAAAACACCATCCTCCTTGCTCAGAAAATCAAAATTCAAGGCCCTTTGTAAAAGATCCGCAGTTCTCATACAGCAAAATTAGCTAAAAATGCCCCTCGCCGCAAATTTCCTGATCGGTGCCATGTCATAAAACATAAAGCCCTATCTTCGCAAATATTTTTAAGCTATGGTAGATTTTAATCGCTTTACTTTGGCCAACGGGCTGCGAGTGATCGTCCATGAAGACGACACTACACCAATGGCAGTTCTAAACATATTATACGATGTGGGTGCAAGGGACGAAGAAACAGATAAGACCGGTTTTGCACATTTATTTGAGCACCTGATGTTTGGAGGCTCTGTCAATATCCCAAGCTACGACGAGCCGCTGCAAAGGGTAGGGGGAGAGAACAATGCCTTTACCAGCAATGACATCACCAATTACTACATCACCTTGCCGGCTGTAAACCTGGAAACCGCCTTCTGGTTGGAAAGCGACCGCATGCTGAGCCTTGCCTTTTCTGAAAAGAGCCTGGAAACCCAGCGAAATGTGGTCTGCGAAGAATTTAAGCAACGCTACCTGAACCAGCCCTACGGTGATGCATGGCTCAGGCTGCGTCCCCTGGCCTATAAAGAACATCCCTACCGGTGGGCAACGATCGGGCAGGATCTGAAACAGATCGAAGAAGCAAAGATGGAAGATGTAAAAGCCTTCTTTAAAAAACACTACAATCCGCAAAATGCCATCATGGTCATAGGAGGAAACGTGAAAACAGCAGAGGTCAGGGCATTGGCCGAAAAATGGTTCGGTCCCATCTCCCCGGGAGAGAAATACCGCAGAAACCTGCCTGTAGAACCTCTGCAAACAGAAGGAAGACGGGAAACAGTACATGCAGAAGTCCCCTTGAATGCGATCTACATGGCCTTCAAGATGCCTGCAAGACAAAACCCGGAATACCAGGTCTACGACCTCATGGCAGACATTCTTTCGCAAGGCCAGTCATCCAGGCTGTACAATAACCTTTTGAAAGAGCAGCAATTGTTCAGCGACATCCACGCCTATATCACAGGCAGCATAGATGAAGGGCTGTTCGTTGTAGAAGGCAAGCTCGTGCACGGCGTTCCGGCAGGCACGGCAGAGCAGGCCATCTGGACAGAGCTAAAGAAACTCGTACACCAGGAAGTTGCTGAAGAAGAGCTGACTAAAGTAAAGAACAAATCAGAATCGATCATGGTATTTGCAGAAATGAGCCTGCTGGACAAAGCCATGAACCTGGCATACTACGAATTGCTGGGAGATGCGGCGGGGTTGAATACCGAAATAGAAAAATACCTTTCCGTTAACCCGCAATGCATCCAGAAAGCTGCACAAGACACGTTTGTGCATGAAAAATGTTCCACTTTATATTATTTAACCGCCTAAGATGCTAAACCGTACTATAGCCCCCGATGCCAGACAAATAGAAGAGATCCATTTCATAGCCCCGGTCAGACACCAGCTCGATAATGGCATACCTGTTTTCGCGATCAATGCAGGCCAGCAGGAACTGGTCAGGATAGAATTCATCTTTGAAAACGTAAACTGGAATGCTTCCAGGCCTTTGCAGGCCATGGCGGCAAGCCACCTGATCAATAATGGCACCGCACACCATACCGCAAAAGAGATAGCCGACAAAATAGACTACTATGGTGCGTTCCTGCAAACAGAATATGGAGCCGATCAATCCAGTATAAAGCTTTATACGCTGAACAAGCACCTTGCCGCTGTATTGCCAATGGTATATGACCTCCTGAACGAAAGCATATTTCCCGATCAGGAACTCGGCATTTTTATCCAGAACCAGAAACAATCTCTGGAAGTAAACCTTCAAAAGAACGATTTCCTGGCAAGGAAACATTTTGCCGCTGCACTGTTTGGAGATACCGCATATGGCTCAAACATCGCGCAGGCAGATTACGATACCCTGACACGCACAGAACTTCTGGAATATTATAAAGCAGGCTATAAACCTGAAAACTGTACGATTGTGGCGGCGGGCAAGTTTGGTGAAGCAGAATTCAGCCTGCTGAACTCAGTTATGGGAAAACCCTGGACCAATACGGCCCCTTCAAGCATAAACCAATTTACATTTGAGCCAGTGGCAGGACAGGAGCACTTCGTGGAACGGCCGGAATCGATCCAGTGCGCGATCAGGATGGGTGTCCTTGCGATCACAAGGAGACATGTTGATTTTCCGGGCCTTCAGGTACTGAACTGCGTGCTTGGAGGATATTTTGGTTCGAGGCTGATGGCCAATATCCGTGAAGACAAAGGATACACCTATGGCATAGGTTCAGCTGTTGCTTCCCTGAAAGACGCAGGCTACCTGTTCATAGCCACAGAAGTAGGTGCTGAAGTATGCGGCGCTGCACTCGGTGAAATAGAAAAGGAAATCAGCCTGTTAAGAACAGAACATGTAGAAGCAGAAGAACTGGACCTTGTCCGTAATTACATGCTGGGATCCCTGCTGGGCAGTCTTGAAAACGCCTTTTCCCATGCCGACAAGTTTAAAAATATTTATTTCTCAGGACTGGATTACACGTATTATGATTCCTACATCAGGACCATAAAGACCATCGGACCGGAAGACCTCAAAGTATTGGCTAACCGCTATCTGGACACCACAGGTTTCACAAAAGTCGTAGCTGGCAGGAGATAAAAACCTCAGCTTTTTTTGATCACGATCTGCTCGGCCTGCTTCCTTACCACATTGCTGAAAAGCTCTTTCAGGTCATGGTATTCCTGTACACTGTAAACAGCTTTCTGAAAGGAGATCTTGCTCACGACCGAAATCCTGTTTTCTTCCTGGCTCACCACAAAAGAGAAAGAGGCAGCATTGTCCAGCAGGCTGATCTTTTCATTCTGAGGCAGCTTGTCCAGTATATAATCTTTTGGGATCTCGATCGTAACACGATAAGTTTCCTCAATTGGATAGCCAAAGTCTACAGGATATTTCCGGTTCTCGATCACAAAAGGATTCTCCTTCGTTTTCTCAAAGAGTAAGGGAGAAAAATAGATCAGGTTGCCCGTTTCCTCTACATTATCTTCGATCATGACATCCATGGTTTCAAAAAGCGGCATAGCCGGATCATCCAGGTTCTCTATCTTATAATTCTTTATTCCGAGTCCCGGTTTATCTGTTCTGAACTGCTTAAGGTACGCCTCTTCATTCAAGGCATTTATGTACTGGTTCCGGTGCGTCAGGGCCTCATAATTTGTAGTCAGGACATGCATCGTCCCCGTCAGTTTATTTTCTCCGTTCAGTGTCAGGGTCCCGTTGACTGTTTTCCTGCTTACCTTAAATTCATCTGTGTTGATCCAGCTACCTGAGTTATTCGCAAAATCAACTTTTAAACCCTCATGGTTCAGGTTCTCAAAATCAACAATATCAGGTGTGTGGTTCTTGTTGGTCGCATCAAAAAAGATGTGTTGTTCTCCCAGTTTCACATCGATGATCACATTGTTGAACTTAGATATCATGGGAGTCCCGGGATGCCTTCCGTTGCTCCTGGTACTCAATATGATGGGATTAGCATCTACATTAGCTTCCCTCAGCAAGGCCAGCAGGGTCAGGTTGATGTCTGCTGAATTGCCGGTCTTTTTTTCCAGCACATCTTCGGGGCCTTTGTCTATGCCATAAATGTTATTCATTTTATTCCATTTCACATTCTTTTTAACATAATCAAAAATCACAAAAGGAATGGTATCAGGTTTCATGTCAGGCTTGATGATGCCCTGTACAATCTTTTTGACGTTATCTTTGGGCGCCAGGAAGCCGCCAAAACCGCCCGACTGTTTCAACTCCTGCACGATCTTTGGCCAGGTCTTTATATAATCCAGGAAAGAAGTGCCCGGCATGGCGATAGAATTGAGCTCGAACTCTACTTTGCCAATATAATCATCCAGTGTGGTCATGAATTTTTCAGGTTTCATGGAAGACAGGTTTTCTGCCCTGTAAATATTTCTGACAACCTGTACACTGGCTTCCTCGCCATAAAACCTGAACTTCTGCTGGCTCAGCTGCCTGAGGGGATCGATGTTCAGCGAACCACCCTGTGTGATCTTATATTTGATGATCTGTGGAATGCTGATGTCAAACTCAGAATACAGCACCGGGATATCCTTCTGGAAATACCAGGGCATCAATGTAAACAGAAAATCAGACTGTACCTTATACCTGAATTCCACAATAGAGCCCTCCTTGACATTGGGCAATGCAAACTTTTTAATGGTAAAGTTCTTATCCTGGCGTTCGGTAAATTTGGAAGCCTTTGTGATCTTGCTCACCACCATTTTACCATTCTCCATATTATAAGTAGCACCGTCCATGTCATAGAGATCAGTCTCGTTACCGGCAAAATTGAACAGGGGAACTTCCAGGTTGGCATAATCATAGCCGGTCTTGTTCATGATCTTGATGCGGATATGCCTTTCCAGGATGTAGATGAAACCCATCTTGCGCAGGCTCAGCTCAAACTGGCCTTTGCCTTTGTCGAAAAGAACCACCGCAGATGCAGCCGAATCATTACCTGCCGGCTTCGCCTCAAAATCTTCCTGACTGATCTGGCCATACTTGACGATCTTTTCCGGCACCTGTTTTCTAGACGCATTGTTTTGCCGGGCAGTGGCGCCTGCACACCATCCGATAAAAAGGATAGAGAAGAGGAATAATTTGTTCATAAAAGCTCAATTTAGAATGATGAAATACGGTTTATTCGGTTTTGGTCAATATACTTTTCTGTTTGTCAGCCTGATATATTCTTTTTGAGAAAGCAACATAGTCATTGTATTTCTCAGGCGGATAAACCTTGTTTACGAGCATTTTGGTACGGGTATAAATAAGTTCGCCATCTTTCATTACTGTTTTGGCTGTGTATTTCCCAAACTCAGATTCCAGTACAATATCCTTTGGTATAAACTCCACTTTATAGCCCTCAGGCAGCGTATATACAATTTCATCCTCATCACTAAAACTGTAGTTCACTGTAAAGGGTGTTTTTCGGGTTTCAATAACCGTAGGGACAGATTCCTGCCTGTTGAGCAGGTTCAGGACAAGAAAAAGCTTGTCTCCGCCCCTGGTCAGCAACTGCGAAGACTTCAGTCCGATGGTTTCATGGAGCATGGCAGCATTCCTGTCCGGCTGCTCATAATTCAGCTGACCGATCTCCATATTGGGGATGCTGAGCGTATTCATGATCCGTTTATGTTTCTCAGTAGGGTCAAGGATGAGCATCCTCAGGTTATCTTCAAACTGGGCACATCCATACCTGGTATCTATTGAAATGTCCGCATTCCCATCCTTGTCCAGCCGAACTCTGGTCCGTCTTTTCTGATAATTGTCTGCCGGGCTGTATACTGGAGTCCTGGCCAGCTTGCCGCCTTCTTCTGTGACCAGCAGCACCGTACGGTCAGCGTTGTTGTTGCCGATATAGCCAGGCGGTACATACTGGCTGGTACACTCCAGCCAGGTCGTATCCTTCTCCAAAGGCACACAGAGGATCATGTGGTTGGCCTGGTTCATACTGGCAAAAGTCCTGTTCAGCGAAGGCATCCCATTGCCGATGACCACCAGGTTTGATTGGATACCGGCAGCCGCCAGCAAGGCTTTCATGTAATTGGACAGTGCCTTGCAGTCGCCATAGCTTACTGCAAAAACCTTCTCTGCGGCAATCGGCTTATAACCGCCAATGCCTAGCTGCACGCCGACATATCTTGTATTGGCTTGCAGGAAACCATAAAGCAACCTGATCTTTTCCTGCGGCGTTCTGGCGTCTTTGATGATGGCCTGCACCTTAGTTCTCGCTGCTTCCGGCAGATCCTGCATGCCAGCGCTGAGCGTTTTCATCCAGGAACCCAGGTTCACCCAGTTTTCGATATTGGCTTTTGAATTGTCATATTCAAACTCATTGGGAGCCAGCATGACCCAGGGAGTGATGTTGCTGAAACCAGTGCTCATAGGCTCAAATTCAATTGCCGGTACATTCACACAACTCCATTTATATTGCAGCTTATCCTTTACCCGAGAAGAATCCGTGGGCAGGTCCTTACTTTTCAGGTATTTGAAGGTCATGGCCAGTGGCAACCGGAAAATATAACTCGAAGATTCCACCGAGAGCCCCCAGGAACTGACAGGCTTCCAGTCGGGATAGGTCCTGATACCCGAGTAGTTTACACTATAGCTGTATTCAAAAGTATAGGGAAACGCATTAGATGAAAAATCAAGGTATTTCAAGCGATCATCCTGATACATCGTACCCTCAGACACTGCACTCCTGTCCCTGAAATCTGAACTTTTATAGTCTCTGATTTTTTTGCCGGTACCATCGTACAAAGTAGCTTTCAGATTTGTTATACTGGAAAATTTATTATAGAATTCATGCATATAAGACGCTCTTTCCCCATTTTTGTTGAGGACCGTGACCACAGTCTTATAAGTAAATACCGCACTTCCCGGATTTTTTACCTCATAGACCTGCTCCTCGTTCCTGACCACGACCGAGGCATTTTTAATCAGTTCCGGGGCTATTTTGGAAGCATCATAAATATCCTGCGCACGGGCGAAGAAGAGGATTGAGAAAAACCCGAAGAAGAGCAAGATTTTTTTGGCATTCATGGAGCTTAATTAGATTAAGCAATTATAACACATAAACTTAAAAGTAAAAAATTTATGGCGTAAAATATGGATCCATTCCGGTCCTGCGGTACAGCACCGTTGCAAAATACAAAGATCAGGCCTTTTCCGAGGGAGTGACGATCTCCAATAAGCTGTCCAGCAGGGAGATCCTCAGGCTGGGGTGCTCGTAGACCTTCAGCACCTCATCATCGGCATGCACATCCTTGCCCAGCCAGTCGATCTTCAGGTGTTTGGTACGGATGGATTTAACGGAAAATAAAGGTTTTTCCTGCCCGATCTTCCCGCTGATGTATTTTTCAAGCCGTGACCTGTCTTTTTCAGTCACGACCACCACATCAAAAAAACCATCCTCAGGATCTGCAGCCCTGCTTAGTTTCAGGTGCGGACCAAGGCTCGAAATGTTCATGACCTCTATTAGGATAGCCTGGTCTTCAATGGTCCCGCTGTCAGTCTCCATTTTAAAAGGAACAGCATGATAGGTCCGAGACAGATTCAGCAGCTCTTTCAGCGACAATTCAAACTCATCCTCAGGAGTCTTGACAAAACCGGTATCCATCTTTTTTAAGGTTTTCATCAATCTTGGGAAGATACCAAAGCCAAATGACTCAATGAAATAAAAGGTTTGCTGCAAACCGGTCACCTGCCCTACATCAAATTTCTTCAAGTGATAATCTGCCCAGGAACTGATGTTGCGGGTATTGTCTTCAGGAATGTTCAGGGAAGATGCAATATTGTTGGCCGTACCAAAAGGAAGCAGCGCGATCGGACGTTTGTATTTGAGCTTTTTGTTCAGTAGCTTCATGATGGTCTTGCGGATCGTACCATCGCCCCCGGCGATCACAATGAATTCCGTTTCCGGTTCTATGGCTTTGAGCAACTTGTTCTTGGATGAAGAATACGCACAGCGGTAGCCATGCGACTCCAGGAGGCTGATGATTTTTTCCTTGGAATAATCACCCTCTCCCGCTGTAGGGTTGTGCACCAATCTTAACAGTTTGCCTGTTTTTTTCATAATCACTGAACAATATCCGCGGTAATAAGGTTTTAATCCTGCTTGATTATTTAACCGGGGCACTATTCGTTGTCTTTTGAGAATAGCTCCCTGCATAAAACAAATTTGATATGAATATTCTGATCACTAACGACGATGGCATTTACAGTCCCGGGATCGCAGCACTTTCCAGAATAGCGTTGCGTTTTGGTAAAGTAAGGATCGTGGCCCCGGATGTGGAACAATCCTCCATGGGACATGCCATTACACATTCGCGCCCGCTCAGCTATAAAAAATCTCCGATTACCTTTGAAGGCATAGATGCGTTCAGGGTAAATGGCACACCCGCAGATTGCGCAGCATTAGGGCTGCACATGTATCCGGATACGGAAGTAGTCCTGTCAGGCATTAATATGGGGCCAAATCTGGGCAATTCTATGTGGCACTCCGGCACGCTTGCAGCGGCCAAGCAATCTGTCCTGCTGGGGATCAAAGGAATTGCACTGAGTACCCCGGTGGGCAAGGAAGAACCCGATTTTGCCGGGCTGGAACCATTTGTGGAGGAATCGCTCAAATTGCTGCTCAAAGACAGCCTTCCGGGACTTTATAACGTGAACTTTCCAAGGAAACCCAAAGGACTCAGGTGGACCAGGCAATCGGTCAGGCTCTATGATGGCAATGTCGTTCCAGGAGAAGATCCTATGGGCCGCAAGCATTACTGGATCACAGTTTCGCCGCTTGAACCGGCAGAAGAAGGTACCGATCGCTGGGCCATTGAAAATGACCTTGTTTCCATTACACCGCTGCGGCTGGATCTTACCAACGAATCAGAACTGGCTCAGAAATCCCATAAATTGTTGTAGTCCAGGCGATGGTCCCTGAATACGGTATGGTAATGGGACTGGCTGGAAAAGACCCCTGGCTGGCAGGCAAATTCGATCCAGACGCCAGGCCCGTCAATCCTGACATAGTCACCAACCTCCTGTAAGAAGGAAGCGGCATTCCCTGCAACGGCCTTGTCGTTCCCTGAAAAAGAAATATAAGTATCGTCGAGCTCCCTGGTGTAGCGCTTCAATAATGTTTGTTTCAGGTCCCCATCAATGTCGTTCAGCCAGGGCATCATCGCCTGAATTACTTGGGCTTTTTGTCCCGTATTGAGCTCAGCTATTTTGATACCGGCTTTGGTTGCCGGAAATTGTCCGTCTTTAGTCGTGCCAAGAAGTACATCCGAAATTTTACCTTCTGCTTTCGCTCTGGTCAGCTGTCCGGCAGATAAGGAGGCCAGCATGGCGGCCATACCCTCATGTTCCTGGAAAAGCGGCGCATATTTTTTGCCCTCAGTAGTCCATTCTCTGGTATCGCCACCTTCAAAAATGGGAGTTGCGCTTACGGTCTTTCCTTTATCATACACCACGTTCTGGGCGTAGTGATGCCCGCCGAACTGTAGCATCCAGGTGCCCGTTGAACTGGGGCGGCCCAGGAATGCAATGATGTATTCACCAACGCCATAACCATTTTTGCCGCTGTCTTTGATCACCTGGTCTGCCAGACCGATCTGGACAAACTCATCATAACCTTCATTGGGTGCGGTACCGGCAGCTGCTTTGATCACTGCCTTTGCAGCAGCCAGTTGTTCTGGACTCAGTGTACTGAACTGCAATCCGTTCCTGTTCGACGCGCCGCCTGGTATATTGGTCCATTTAGTGGCGGCTGCTTTTGTCAAAGGGATTTCAAGTGTCCTGATCTGCGTTTCACTTAGCATGGCCTTGAACGCAGTTGCCAGGCGCAGTACCTCAGCAGCATTGCTTGCAGCTGCGGCAGCATTGTCCGGATGTGCCGGAAACCTGAAGCCTGACAGAAATAATAGGGCAATAATAGCCAGCAGGTGTAAGTATGGATTTTTCAATCTCGTTAAATTTAAGGTCTGTATTTAGCTGTTTAAAATTATAACATTCCATTGAGATTAAAAAGCTGTTACAGTCTGAATGTCAAGTGTGGCCTTTTTGTTGCGCTCGCAAATAGGGGGTTGACAGGGATCATCTTCGGATCATCCAGGGGATTGACAGGTTCGTTAAGCACTAAACCCTCAATGTGATCCGAATGAAACACGGTCCACTGTCCTTGTGATAAAGGCATCATCATAAGAGCATAGTAAGATCATTTAACCGCAGAATAAGAATGGTTTGGTAAATAACCCTTACAATAAAATACCCTTCAGGTCTGCCGGTGAATAATTGATGGATTTCAGCGTCTTGTTGTCATTGCTGCGGTAGATCAGGAATAAAGATTCCTCTTCTTTGTGGTAAGCGTCGCATTGGTGGTTCTTACGGTAGTGCTGTATGGTCTCATTGGCTTCTTCCAGCGATTTGCAGGCTTTGCTCATATTGGAACGGTGTACTTCATCAAATAGCTCCTTAAATTTGCCGCCCAGTCCAAATTCCAGAATGGCTCCGGCCAGTACGTACTGAAGGTCGCAAAGTGCATCGGCAACTTCCACAAAGTTGTTGGCTTCTATGGCCTGCTTCAGTTCCTGAAGTTCTTCGGCAAGCAGGGATACCCTCAGGTTGGCCCTGTCCCTGGACGGTATTCCCGGGGTTGCTTTGATCGGGTGTTTAAAGGTTTTGTGAAATTCTGCTACCTGATTGAGTGAATTGGATTCCTGCATAAGATGATCTGTTGTAATTGGCTTTAAAATTACAATTTATCTTCGATCTATGGGGCTGCGTTCTTTATTTTTTCTTTTTTGCAGCCTTTGCTTCTGCGATCTCCTGATTTTCCTTTACCCTGAACCTGGTCATATCCCCGATCAGTTTTGCAGGCAAAGGTTTGTCCAGTGGAAACTGTACGGTAGATTTGCTTTGCTTGTAAGGTGCTAGCGCATCCCTGAATACTTCAAAAACCTTGAATGGTGCGGTAGAAATGGAAACATGCTTTTGATAAGCCGAATAGAATATCAGCATGCCGTGGTATTTGAAAGCCGGAATGTTATAGCTGATCAGTTCTTCAGCATCCGGTGCATTCTTCCTGATGGCTTTTCTCATTTCCTGTAATACCTGTTGTACTTTTTCCGGAAAGTGGCTGATGTATTGCTCAACGGTCTCAAATTTTATATTTTCTCTCATTTTGGTCTAGTATTAATACTTTTTACTTAGTGAGGTAAAGTTAGGAGGCCAAAGGAAAATTGAAAATGGCGGAAAGCGACTTTTTCAGGGGGCATCAGCGACGGACAAAAGAATCAGAAGTAATCCTGTAAAAAATATTCCTCTGTATTGCAATAGAGAGAAGAATAGATATTGAGGTTCCTGATGTTGGTGCGGAGCCTTCTTTTCATGTGCACCAGCGGATGGCTGTTCTTCACGTCCAGCAGCTGGCTGATTGTCTTGTTGCCATTGATAGCCCAGATCTTTTGTTCTCCTTCTTTGATCTTTACCTGATAATGTGTTTCCAGTATGCCGAAGAGCGAGCGGTTCTCAAGGTTCCTTGCGGTAAATCTGGGCAGTTCTGTATTGGTAATAAAAGTTTCCTCGTAAAGCAGCGGCTTCTGGTCGAGATAGCGCAACCTGGTAAAAAATAGACATCCTGCTGCAAGTTCTTCTTCTTCCAGCTCATAAAAGAAACCATCCGGCCAGTCTTGCTTTACAGGTTTTTGTAAAATGCTCGTATCCAGTTGTTTGTTGCCTATTCCTGCCGTCACCCCTCTTAAAGAAAGGATGCCAAGCCCGTTTTTGGGTTCAGAGACGATACTGCCTTTGCCATGCCTGCGGGTAATGTGTCCGGAGATCATCAGTGAGGACAGGGCCTGCCTGATCGTGGCCCTGGTGGTATTGTAAGTCTTACAAAGATCGTTTTCGGAGGGAAGGAGATCGCCTTTTTTATATCTGCCTTTGTCTATGGCCAGTTTAAGGTCGTCAATGATCTTTTGATATAGCGGCGTGATTTCTTTTCGGTTCATTTATATGGTTATACGGTTCTGTGTAAAGATACTCAAATAAAGAAAAATTCAATTGGATAAATAGGAGTGGTAAATTTTATCTTGTATATACAAGTTGTAATTTTATTTTTGTATTATTGCTGTACGGTTTGATACAGTTAAACCTTAACCATAATATATACCGATGCGCATTGATCCGAGTTATCGCAAATTACATTTCCTGCTACTGGCCTTATTGCCGGCTCTTTTTTTGTCAGCGGGCGGAGCTTGTGCACAGACAAGGAAGAAGATCGCCCTGTTTGACCTTGGCTATACCTTGAAGCTGGACATGAAACAGGGGGCAAATGTGCACCGGACCTGGGACGATGCGCATAGTCTGGCCACCTTACAGGGGATCGTCAACCGCGAAGCACCCAGGCTCTATTTTTTCTTTATAGAAAATGCGGGGGTAAACATAGACCGCTATTGGTGGGATAAGTACAGGCGGCCCGGCAAATGGTTGCATGATGCAGATACGGTGCTGTATACAGATATCATTAAGCTAGTCATCGCGTTCAGGCAGGACATCCAGGGTGTGGTAGTATATGACCCCAATGTTCCTGCAACCAGCAATGTGGCTTCTTCTGTTGCCGGGGCGGAGCAGCTGATGGCCGTCAGGTACGACCCTACAGCGGGTAGCCTTTACAGCAGGTTGGTACTAAACGGGCCAAAACTGCCTGTGAAGAGATGGCTACTGAAAGAGGACGGCAGCTCCCTGTTCACCGGAACGGGATGGGTACCAGGTACCAACAGGAAATCCAGCGGTTCTGCAAAGAACGATGCTTACCTGTGGTTCATTGAAAATTATGTGAAAACCGGCCGCTGCAATACGGCTTATGGCGCCTATTACCTGGACCAGCAATGGATGTTGAAGCCAACCGCTACAAGGATCAACCACCATACCTTGTCCAATCATGATTTTTTTGTCAGTAAAAATGCTTTTTTCTATGACCTGAGTCCCTGGGGTGATGAACAGGCTACTGATGACAAAGGGCAGCAGCAGGGTACTGACCTGAATACCCTGAAGGAGTTCCTGCTGCTGGCCTATCGCCAAAATGGAAACGGAAAGCAGTTCACTTATCTGGGAGGCTTCCCACCCTGGGCCTATAAATATACCCGTCATGCTGGCGGGAAACATGAAGATGTGGAGACGGAATGGGAATATTCCAGGATCATCAGTGCTTACAACGCTTTCAAGGACGCAGATGCCATTGGTTTTGGTGCCCTGGCCAATGCCTCTGTCTGGCAGCATTATCCGCTGCAAAAGGTATATCCCCAGCATTGGGTGACACAGGACGAACTGAAACAAAAGGGTTACCTGGACAGCAAGGGCAAGCTCACGTTGAAGGATCGTAATTATTATATCTTTTATGTAGGGGATTATGATGCGGCCTCATGGCTCTCGCAGACCACACCCGATATCTGGGACAGTCCTGACCGGGGCAAGGTGCCGCTGATGTGGAGCATCAGCCCGGTACTGGCACAGCGGGTGCCGATGGCGATGGAATACAGAAGGGAGACGGCCACGCCTAATGATTATTTTGCGGCAGCCGATAATGGGGCAGGCTATCTGATGCCGGGCATGTTGCAGGCGCCCAGGGCCATTTCGGGTTTGCCTGATGCGGTAGACCAGTGGGCTAAGCATAACCAGCCTTATTACCGGCAGTGGGGCCTTACGATTACCGGTTTTGTGATCGATGGACAGGCACCAGGACTTAATGCAGCCGGTTTGGATGCGTATGCCAGTTTCAGTCCCAATGGCATTGTACCGCAAAAGGTGCCCAAAATGTCCTTGCATGGAAATATGCCGGTACTGCGTGCCGGGGAGGACGTGAACCAGGACGACCCTGCAGAAGCGGCGCGCATCATTGCAGACCAGATCCATAAAAGTAAAGTGCCGTTCCACTGGTTCAGGAATATATTGAAGGCTCCTTCCTGGCATGTAAAGGTCGTAGAGGAACTCAGGAAGCTGGACCCTAAAGCGGAATTGCTGGATGCACCCACCTTTTTTGAGCTTTACCGGCTGTATCTGAAAGAAAATCCGGCTGCGGCCCTGGGGGAAGCACCTTATAATTAAAAAGATTAGATTTATAGAGAGATCAAATTTATCATTTGACATTTTTTGATAGCAATGAAACAATACAGACTTAACAGATTATTTAACAGCAGATCAGGCAATTGTTTTGATGTCGCGATCGATCATGGTTTCTTCGATGAATATGGTTTTTTACACGGGATCGAGGATATCGGCAGGGCAGTGGACATTCTGGTCAATGCTGCGCCGGATGCGATCCAGTTGACGGTGGGGCAGGCGCAGTACCTGCAATCCGTCCCTGGCAGGGAAAAGCCATCGCTGGTCCTTAGGACCGATGTGGCCAATGTTTATGGCAGGGAGCTGCCGAGGGCGCTGTTCAGCCGGATGATCGAAGATCCTGTTGAACAGGCTGTCAGGCTGGATGCAACCTGCGTGGTCGTCAACTTATTTAGCATCCCCGGGGAGCCGGAAGTGACCGATCAGTGTATCCAGAATATCCTGAAGATCAAGCCGGTCTGCGAGCGTTATGCCATGCCGCTGATGGTGGAGCCGCTGGTGTTCCGCCCTAATCATGAGGCAGGTGGCTATATGGTGAACGGAGATCCTGAAAAGATCATCCCTTTGGTAAGACAGGGGGTGGAACTGGGCGCTGACATTATTAAGGCAGATCCTACGGATGATGTAACACAATATCATCGCGTGGTCGAAATTGCAGGTCGCATCCCGGTGCTGGTGCGGGGCGGGGGCAAGGCCAGTGACCAGGAGATCCTGGAAAGGACCTATGGCCTGATGCAGCAGGGTGTAAAAGGTATTGTGTATGGCAGAAATGTGATCCAGCATGCCGATCCGGCTGGTATGACCAGGGCGCTGATGGCTATTGTGCATGAGGGTGCGCGCCCGGGAGAAGTAATTGTTGATATTAATGGTTAAGATGAAACAGGTAAATATTGGTATTATCGGCGGCGGGCTGATGGGCCGTGAAGCTGCGGGTGCTTTTGGCCGGTGGTTTACACTCAATGATTTTCCGGCTGGCGTTGCACTGACCGCGGTATGCGACCTGAACCAGCAGGTGCTGGACTGGTACAAAGGGGTACCCACGGTGAGGTTGATGACCACAGATTATAAGGAGCTCCTGGCCGATCCTGAAATAGATGTGGTCTATGTGGCCTTGCCGCACAACCTGCACAAGGAATTTTATCTGGAGGTGCTGGCCGCGGGCAAGGATCTGCTGGGTGAAAAGCCTTTTGGCATGAACCTGGAAGATGCACTGGCCATCCAGGATGCCGGAGAGGCTTATGGAAGGTTTGTACGCTGTAGCTCGGAAATGCCTTTTTTACCGGGCCCTCAGCGGGTGATCAAAGAGGTGCTTTCGGGCAGGCTTGGCCAGATCATCGAGATCAGGGCCGGTTTCCTTCATTCCAGTGACCTCGATCCCATGAAACCCATAAACTGGAAACGGCAGACTAAATTTTGCGGGGAGATCGGTGTGATGGGCGACCTCGGCATGCATGTGCTCCATGTGCCACTGAGGTTAGGCTGGAGACCTCAGACGGTGTACGCCCAATTGCAGGGCATATTTACCCAAAGGCCCGATGGCAAAGGCGGGGTTGCGGCCTGTGATACCTGGAACAATGCCATATTGAATACGACGGTAGAGATCGCCGGGGAAAAGGTTCCGATGATGCTGGAGACCAAGCGTATCGCACCCGGAGAGACCAATACCTGGTATATCGAAGTCCTGGGCACCAAAGGGGGAGTAAAATACAGTACCAAAGAAACCAAAACACTCTGGACATTCCGGCTGGATGGCGATGAACAGCAATGGCAGCGCACTGATCTTGGGTTTAAAGGGGTTCCTTTTCCGACCATTACGGGCGGGATCTTCGAACCGGGATTTTCGGATTGCTTCATGCAGATGCTGGCTGCCTATGTGGCGGAGCGTGCAGGTGAACTGAATGGCAGGTTTGGTTGTGTCACTCCCAGGGAGGCGGTAGAAAGTCATTATGTGTTTGCTGCGGCCCTGAAGTCTTTTGCAGGTCAGACCGTGGAAAAAGTAACTTATCAATAAAATGAGCCAAATATGAAAAGATCTGAAATAAATGGCGTAATCGGAAGGGCTACCGGTTTTTTTGAGGCGCAGGGATGGAGCCTGCCTCCCCAGCCAAGATGGGATGTGACTGATTTCGGGCTGGGCGACTTCGGGGCTTGCGGGCTGGTACTGGTCAACCTGGCCGAGGAACCGGAGTATTGCGAGAAATTGATGTATGCGGAAAAAGGACAGGTAACACCCAGCCATACGCACAGGAAAAAGAAAGAAGACATTATTTGCCGCACAGGTGTATTGGTTGTGCAACTGTGGAAATCTGATCCGGGTCTGGATGCTTCTGCCGGGATCATTGGCCTGAAGGTGAACGGGTGCTATACAGAGATCGATTCGGGAGACAGTGTAACCTTGAAGGCCGGGGAAAGGGTGACCATTGCGCCTGGTGTCTGGCATGAATTCTGGCCGGATACTGCCCAATGCATCATCGGTGAGGTGTCCACTGCCAATGATGACCTCCACGATAACTTTTTTTCCAACGAACAAGTTGGCCGGTTTTCGGAGATCGAGGAGGATGAGCCTGCACTGATCAAATTGCTTAGCGATCTGTAGCCATGAGAAGGGACATACTGATATGAGAAAGGGTATATTGGTCGGCGGAAACTGGATCATTGACCAGGTCAAAATGATCGATGTATTTCCCGAGGAGGAGAAACTGGTCAATATTTCTGCCGAAGGAAGCAGCAATGGTGGCTCTGCTTACAACATCATTATGGCGCTGATAAAGCTGGAGGCGGATTTTCCTTTGAGTGGCCTGGGCCTGGTCGGTGCTGATGCCAGGGGGATGCATATCATTGCGGTATGCGATGATCTTGGGATTGATACCCGTCAGATCAGGAAGGCTGAAGGGGCCTATACTTCCTATACTGATGTCATGACGGTAAAAGGAACTGGCAGACGCACATTCTTTCATCAGCGTGGTGCCAATGCGCTGCTGGATACTGGTCATTTTGATTTTACAGAGGAACGGGAAAAGATCTTTCACCTTGGCTACCTGCTGTTGCTGGACAAGCTTGACCTGCTCGCGGCGGATGGAAGTACCGGGGCTGCCAGGGTGTTTAAAAGTGCGAAGGCGCATGGTTATATGACTTCTGCGGATATTGTCAGCGAGCGGTCGGAACGCTTCCGGCAGATCATACCGCCTTCCCTGCCCTATATCGATTATCTTTTTGTCAATGAGTTTGAAGCCGGAATGATCACAGGCCTGCAAACGGCCAGGGATGGCAGGGTATCGAAAGAGAAATGCCTGGAAGCGGCATCCCGGCTGCTGGAAATGGGGGTAAGGGGATGGGTGTTGCTGCATTTCCCGGAAGGCGCATTTGCGGTCAGCAAACAGGGCAAGGTACTTTTTCAGCCGAGCGTTCAGTTGCCCGCCGGAAAGATCGCGGGTGCAGTTGGTGCGGGCGATGCTTTTGCTGCGGGAGTGCTGATGGGTGTACACGAGGAATGGGAGATGGAGCGCTGCCTGGTGCTTGGGGTCTGTGCTGCTGCATCCAGCTTATTTGAGACGACTTCTTCAGATGGCATCCTTCCTGCCCGGCATTGTCTGCAACTGGCAGATAACTATGGGTTCAGGAAGGATGCGGATGCCTGACGTTTGCAGGCATGTGGGTTACATCTTGCTCACCCCGCCCGATCCGATGACTTTCTGTTCTATAGAAGGGTTTCCGCTGTAATATACATTTCCTGATCCGCTGATCATGGCATTGATCCCGCTGTCTACTTTTGCAGCTACAGAACCAGATCCGCTGATCCTTGCGTTCAGTTCTTTAAGGGCCAGACTTTTGCCGCCCAGTTTTCCCGATCCACTGATGTTTACCGAGGCTTCTGCTGCATCGCCGCTGAGGTCAATGCTTCCTGATCCGCTCAGGTTGCCGGTGAGCCTGTCTGCGGAGATGCTGGCCTTAATGCTTCCCGATCCGCTGAGCGTGGTAGTGAGCTCGGCAGCTGTAACGGTACCTTTTACCGAAAGGCTTCCATCCCCGCTCATGGTCAGGCTGGTGATGTTCTTTGCACTGACATGGGCTACGATCTTTTTGCCTTCGTATTTCCTTGCCCAGCTTTTCCAGCTCATCTGTGGCCGGATGATCAGGACTTTGCCTTTTACTTCTGTAACTAGTGTGGAGATGGCTTCTGCATCACCCTCAAACCGGATACTTTCTGCATTGCCCAATGTAACGATCACCTGGATCGGGCCGCCTGCGGCCACACCTTCAAAATTTTTGACTGTCCTGTCATCCTGGAAAATGGCTGTGCTGCTGTTTGCTGCCGTTGCAAATGTATGAAGTGCTGTGCTGCTCAGCGCAGCTGCAAATACTAAGGGAATTAATCTTTTCATGTGAAAATCGTTTTATTGTCTATATGACGAATCTATGGATAAAAAGTTGCATGGTATTTTAATTATCCTGCAAGTTTACTTAATGGGTTGCTTATTCTGGCAAAGAACAGCGGCGATTGTATTTTTATTGGACCAAAGTGATATATTGCAGCTTTAAACCATTACGGCCAATTAAATTAAACCACCATGATTTTCAAAATCAGAAACGAGTCGTCATGCAGTGGAATAATTAACAAATAAACTTTATGCGGATGAAAAACCTGACCAAATGCCTGCTGTGCTTTACTATTGTTTATTTTGCTTTTCCCTTGTCAGTGCTCCTCGCGCAGCAAGCCATTAAACCAGTGATACCAGGTGACTTTGCAGATCCTTCGGTGATCAGAAAAGGAAAGCAATATTATGCTGTGGGGACTTCTTCTGAATGGGCCCCGCATTTTCCCATTTATACTTCGACAGATCTCAGGGATTGGAAGCAGCTTGGATATGTGTTTGACAAGGCTCCGGAGTGGACTTCGGGGTCTTTCTGGGCTCCGGAATATTACTTTCTCAACAATCAGTACTACATCTATTATACGGCCAGACGCAAAAAGGATGGGGTTTCTTATATCGGCGTAGCCACCTCTGCTTATCCCGACCGCGGCTTCAAGGATCATGGTGTCATCATTGAACATGGCAAGGAGGCGATCGATGCATTTGTATTTAATGACAACGGCCAGTTGTATATTACCTTCAAGGCTTATGGCCTGGACAGCAGGCCGATCGAGATTCTTGGAAGTAAGCTTTCTGCGGACGGGCTGAAACTGGAAGGTGAACCTTTTACCATGTTCCGTGATGACAAACGTCTGGGGCTGGAGGGCCAGAGCATTCTTAAAAAGGATGGCTATTATTACCTGTTCTATTCCGCGGGCGGCTGCTGCGGCATAGGCTGTGATTATAATGTGAGGATCGCAAGGTCGAAGAACTTTAAGGGTCCTTATGAGGATGGTGAAAAGAATCCGGCTTTGCAGGCCAATGCCGACTGGAAATGTTCAGGACATGGTACGTTTGTGACCACGCCTGAAGGAAAGACTTTTTACCTGCATCATGCTTACAACCAACAGACTACGGTATATACCGGCAGGCAGGGGATGCTGGCGGAGCTGACCTGGCCGGAGAAGAACGGATGGCCGGTGTTTAAGGAAGTCGCGAATTCAGGTGCGAAAACACCATTGATCCAGGATTCTTTTACGGCGGCGGAACCGGGTAAATACTGGCAATGGGATTTCCGGAATTCGAGCCCGGTTGTGAAGCAGTCAAATGGCAGTTTGTATTTATCTGGTACGTTTAAGTCTGATAATCCATCGGGAATTGCGCTGACCGTCAGGCCGGTTTCGGCTGTATGGGAGATGACTGCGACAGTGGTCAACCAGAATGCCGCCCAAAAGGGCCTGGTCTACTATGGAGATGCCAATGCTGCGCTTGGAGTAGGGATTTCTGGTGACAAAATTGAATTCTGGATGGTCAGGGACAACAAGAGGACTGTGCTTGGTACGGCGATATTGGAATCTAAGGATAAGCCTGCAGACCTGATGCTGAAAACGCAGCCTGATGAGACCTGCCGGGCGTACTGGAGCCAGGAGCCAGGCAAATGGAGGGAAATTGCATTGGAAAAAGTTCTTTCTGTTAAATTTTTGCCCCAATGGGACAGGAGCCCTCGCATGGGCCTGAATTTTAGGGGAGCTGCTGATATGTATGCCCAGTTTTCTTCGTTTAAGGTCAAATAGTCATGGCCGGGATCAAACCTACCATTACAATCGAGTATTGCCCAAGATGCGGCTGGATGCTCCGGGCTGCTTATATGGCCCAGGAGCTGCTGACTACTTTTACGGATGAGATCCATGGCGTGCTGCTGGTTCCGAGTGAAACCGGGGGCGCTTACCTGGTCAGGATCAACGGTGAACTGGTTTATGACAGGAAACAGCAGGGCAGGTTTCCTGAGATCAAGGAACTCAAACGGCTGGTGCGGGATGTGGTAAGTCCGGATAAGGATCTCGGGCATTCGGACAGGTAAGCACCAGTGGATTTTATTTGAGCAATTCTATGGCCTTTTCCAGAAATTCATCGTGTCCTTCGGTAATTCCTTTTACGGTCTCCTTAACGAAAACGTCTGGCTGTATCCCAATGCCCTGAAGCGGTGAGCCATCCTGCTGCCTGACCTTCATTCCAGTGAAACTAACCCCAACACCGCCGGGAAGTTTAAACGAATTTACATTCCCGTTTGCACCCGCAGTTGGCTGCCCGACTATGGTCGCGAGCTTATATTGCTTAATGAAACCTATGTAGCTTTCTGCATAACTGATAGCGCCTCCTCCTGTAAGAAAAATGATCTTTGCAGACAAATGCGGTGTTTGAGGTTTCATGTCCCAGCCTAGCCCATTGTACATCACATCTTCATAATCCGGACGGATGATCTTTGGGACAAACATCCACTTGCTGGTGTCTTGTACACTCAGCAAATGACTGATGAACATGTGGTTGTTTTTAGGGTATCCTCTCAGGTCGCAGATGATTCCTTTTGCCCCGGCCAGTTCCGGCAGGACAGACGTAATGTCTTTCATTTCGGTATTGCCAATGTTGATGTAATAAATTTCGTCATTTAATTTTTTGATCGTAGCGGTATCTTTTTCATTTCTGTAGTTTTTTCTGATGATGCTGATTTCTTTTTCTGTACCATTATTTTTGATCTTCATACGCATCTCGGAATCTTTTGGCCCAAGAAATAGTTCAGATAAAGCCCTATGATTCTTCCATTGGGCAGATCCGGAAATCTCTTTTTTCATTTGTTCCAGTTTTTGGAGGGCAGGTATACCATCTATGCTCAGAATTTCATCACCTGCTTTGAGCGGGAGTTGTTCTGAAGGGTCGCTTACCGGGTCAAGCTTGCTGATAATGATCTTTCCTTCAGCCAGGGTTGCTCCGGCTGGCATGGAAAAATAATCTGCACTGCCAATGGACACGTAAACATGCCCGTCCCTGAGTTTTTCTGTCAGGACCTTGATTATCCTGCCATAATCTTTGAGGGTGTTACACTGACCTGCTGCGGTCAGACAGACCGGTAGCTGGACTGCCCAGTCTGTATTGATCTCATCCTGGTAGGGGTAAAAATGTCTGAAAATATTCCAGGCTATTGTAACTCCGCTTAGTGCTGCATAGGGATACGGAATTTGCTCGACGGAATCCAGTTTGTCTTTCAGGGCAGCAAGTTTTGCAGGATCGGCTGCCGGATAAGTCATAGCTGCATTGCCCATGAGCACAAGGGGCACAGCACAGGAAAGGCCATTTCCGAGAGACTTTATGAAATGATCACCAAAAACCGGCTTTGTGTCAAATATAGTGGTTACTGCTTTTATGGAGGAACTATCACTGATCAGCATGACGTTCCTGCCTTCTATTGCTTCTGCAGATACTACTTTGAACTGATAGCCCTGGGCTGCTCCATACCAGCCTTTTGGTTGTTCATTGTCCTCCTCAAAAGAGGGATTGCTGACAGGGATACTGGTCCATTTGCCACCATCTTCGATCTCAAGGCTGAATTTGTCGGTCCAGACCTTACCCGAGCCCAGAAGAAATACACCGAAAACGATGTTATCTGCATCGCCATCGATCTGACCGGTGATCTCGCATTCCTTCCATTTATTGCTGGTGACCGGCCTGTTGCCCATATTGTCAAAGAATCCTCTTTTATTGTTTTCGCAATCTATCCTCAGCCACATCTGTCCCTGGCCGTTGTTGAGCACATCTGTTTTGATAAATGCTTTGAGCCTGAATTTCTTACCGCGATAAGGTTTCGCACTGACTGAGTTGGTAATCGTCCCAAAGCTTGCTTTCTTTTCTTCTGTTATTGCTATACTGGTATTGGTCCGTATGCTATTGTACAGCCCACCGGGAGCACCCATTCCATAATGCTGCCAGGCGACATTTTGCAGATCTGGTATACCGGAAGGCTGTAGATTTTTTATATTGAATTTTTTTGGAGCAGCATCTGTATAGATCAATACTGCCGGAGCGATCGGATTAAACAGATCATTGAGCTTTTGGTTCAATACCTTTGGGTTGGCTGCATTTTCTACTTCCCTGATCCCATAATAGACGAATTTGTCCCAGTTGATCATTGTCGCTTCCTGGGAAGGATGGAAGTACCTGACATAGCCGTAGAGCCTGGCAAAAGCAGCGATATTTCCGGTCTTTTTTTCAGAGCTTACTGTTTGAGCCTGAATTTGCAACACGGAGAGGACTAAAAATAGTGAGGATAAGCGTCTTTTCATTTGATTATGATCTTTGAAAATAAAGCTATCATAAAAAAAATGGGAACGGGCATAACTTAACTTTTTTTAACAATGTTAAACGTATTTAATCTCATTGTAATCTTTTGTTGCCTTCAGTTTATACCCATTCAATTGTTGTGTGTTCTGAGGAATAATCGTATCTTTGCCCGGCAAATAGTAACTCGTAAACTTATTTGCCATGCAACTCGACCCCAATAAATTTATCGCCGAAGGACTTACATACGATGACGTATTGCTCGTCCCTGCTTATTCGGAAGTCCTGCCACGTGACGTGGATACCGGGAGCTACCTGACCAAGAATATCCGTATCAACCTGCCTATTGTTTCTGCTGCAATGGACACAGTTACAGAATCAGGCCTGGCCATTGCCATTGCACAGGCAGGCGGTATCGGTATGCTCCACAAGAACATGAGCATTGAGCGCCAGGCAGAGGAGGTAAGGAAGGTCAAGCGCTCGGAGAGCGGCATGATCCAGGATCCGGTGACTTTAGGAAAGGATGCAAAAGTTGCGGATGCTTTTCAGATCATGAAAGAATTTAAGATCGGAGGTATACCGGTGATCGATGCGGACCGTAAGCTGGTCGGGATCATTACTAACCGCGACCTTCGTTTCCAGAAAGACATGCAACGCAGTATTTCCGGGGTAATGACCAGCGAAAACCTCATTACTGCGGCCGCGGGTACGACCTTGCTCCAGGCTGAGGAGATCCTCCAGAATTATAAAATTGAAAAGCTTCCTGTTGTTGATAACCAGGGTGTTCTGGTTGGACTGATCACGTATAAGGACATTCAGAAGTATAAAAACTATCCCCAGGCATGTAAAGATGATCATGGCAGGTTGCGTGTAGGTGCAGCTGTAGGGGTTGCTGCCGACAATATTGACCGTGTTGCCGCTTTGGTCAAAGCAGGGGTCGATGTGGTCACGGTAGATACCGCACACGGACATTCCAAAGGAGTGATCGATATGGTAAAATCCATTAAGGAACGCTGGCCGGAACTGGAAGTGATCGCGGGTAACATTGCCACTGCGGAAGCGGCGAGGGCACTGGCTGCTGCAGGAGCTGATGCTGTAAAGGTAGGGATCGGACCGGGATCCATCTGCACGACCAGGATTATTGCCGGTGTGGGTGTGCCTCAGTTGTATGCGGTTTATGAATGTGCCCAGGCTTTGGTAGGAACGGGAATTCCTGTGATTGCAGATGGCGGGATCAAGCAGACTGGTGATATCGTAAAAGCGATCGCTGCTGGCGCGAGCGCTATCATGGCCGGCTCACTGTTTGCGGGGGTAGAGGAATCTCCGGGTGAGACCATTATATATGAAGGACGTAAATTTAAGTCGTACCGTGGCATGGGCTCTGTGGAGGCAATGGCACAGGGATCTAAAGACCGTTATTTTCAGGATGAAACTGATGTAGTGACCAAACTTGTTCCGGAAGGGATTGTAGGACGGGTACCCTACAAGGGGACGTTGGCTGAAGTGATCTATCAATATGTTGGGGGATTGAGGGCCGGCATGCATTATTGCGGCGCTGCGACGGTGGCAGACCTGCAAAAAGCAAGATTTGTCAGGATCACCGCGGCTGGTATGCGTGAAAGCCATCCGCATGATATATCCATTACGAAGGAAGCACCTAATTATTCGAGCAAGCGATAATCAGACTGAACCGGTATACTGCTGGTGCTAGAGGTATTCATCTGTGCCTATTTCCCAGGTCCAGGGTTTTTTGAAACTGCTGAAGGTGCGCAATGTCTTTAAGTCAAGGGCAGACTGACTGATGGCTTTGCTACTCTCCTTGTTTCCTGTAAGGATGGTTACGGTTCTTTTCATGTTCACAAAGTCATATTGTTTATTGTTTACCTCACCCGAAGCGGAATGATAGGCATAGTTTCCGGCATTTAACAGCTGCCATTCCCGGTTTTTCCAGGCAAATGAGTAGTTGAGCTTCCATTTCCAATTGCCGCCGCCTTCAAAGAAGAGATTGAGCTTGTTGTCCTGAATGGACATAGGCCTGAATGGATCGCCCATTTGTCCGCCTTCTTCGGAGCGCAGGATGAAATTGTTGTTCTGGGTGACCAGTTTGTAGTTCCTGCCCGAATGGAAATAAACGGCAAGTATTCTTGGTCTCTGGGTTTCTGTGATCAGCTCAGTGGTACTATCTCCATATGCGCGGTCTTCCTTTACCCGTGCATAAAATTCAAATACCAGGGCAAGATCTTCAATACGGTCGTTGTTAAGGTCGCCCCGCACAGAGTCCAGTACTTTCCATTGGGGCGGAACAAGGGATTTTATGGTCTTGCCACCTACGGGGACCACAGGGAACTTAAAATGTTGTGCAAAAGCTGGTGTACTGCATATAACTAAAAGCAGAAAAGACAGGATTCTCATACGTTGTATGAACGGGTATCTCTTCAAAAAAGTATAAATGCGCAAAGGCCGGAAATTTTTCCGGCCTTCACTGTTGTTAACTATATAGGGATATATAGGGGTTATTGAATGATCTTACCGTCTTTGTCGATCTTTAAAGAGCCGGTTTCCTCTTCTTTTTTAACATTGACCTGGTAGTAAGATGTTTTGTCTGCGTTTGTAACCAAAAATGCTTCAGTTGGTGTCCATGCTTTCACAGGATCAGATTGCAGGGTCTTTTGTACTGGCTCTGGAAGGTCTTTAAGTTCAACCGGAGTTTTAGTAGTACTATCTTGTTGTGCAGCAATCACCACCGGGTTCTTGATTTCGCTTGCTTTTACTGAGGTTAATCCCGCTACTGCTAAAATTGCTGCTGATAAAATGATCTTTTTCATAATTGTTATTTTAAGTATTAATAAATAATTTGTTCTTAGTTACGTCTGGTATAGGCTATATAATAATGCCGAAAGAATTCATTTTTGGCATTTAATTGGTTTACAGGCGATTGTGAATTTAAGGTGCCTGAAATTATGTGGAACATCTCTACATTTTGCTGAAATAAGAAACAGCTTTTAAAACGCTAGTCCCTTGCATCTCTTTAGCCGTCCTGTGGGGCTTGCTACCAAATGGCCTGATAATTGCCAATATCTGAAAGTGAGCATGTCAGAAGGGATCTGACTGATCGTCAAATATTTGTAAACCATTAATAATTATAATGTTATGATACGATACAGGATTTTAATGTTAATGGCGCTCTCTTTTGTACTCGCTTCCTGTGGTACCTCCAAAAAGGTCGAAGAGGCAAATCGAAGATACCATGCGCTTGACAGCACTTACAGAGCCTTACAGGCCGATCTTCAGCGAAGCCAGGATTCTGTTGCCAAATACAGGGGCATGAGCAGAAGCATGGAAACGCAGCTCAGCCAGCAAAAAAGTTCAAACGACCAGATGGTCAATCAACTGAAGGACTTGTCGGTCATATCAGGTTCCCAGGCTGAAAGTATTAAAAAATCTCTGGAGAGCCTGAGTTCCAAGGATGCATACATCCAGAACCTGCAATCTGCTATTGCAAGAAAAGATTCGCTGACGATGAACCTGGTAATGAACCTGAAAGGGGCCATTGGCAACCTCAATGATAAAGACATCAATATTAAGGTGGATAAGGGTGTGGTCTATATCGATATCTCTGATAAGCTGCTGTTTGTGACCGGCAAGTATGAGGTAACCGAGCCCGCAAAAGAAGTCCTGGGCAAGGTGGCCAAAGTGCTTATCAACCAGCCTGAAATTGAATTTATGGTAGAGGGACATACCGATAATGTCCCTTACCGTCAGGGAGTATTGCTGGACAACTGGGATCTCAGTGTCAAGCGTGCCACCTCGGTGATCAGGATACTGCAGGACGAATACGGTATACCACCTGCTAAAATGACTGCCGCAGGACGGGGAGAATATGTGCCGGTAGCCGATAACAGTTCAGATGCAGGAAAGGCTTCTAACAGAAGGACTCGTATCGTGATCCTTCCTCAGCTGGATCAGTTCTTTAAACTGCTGGAAAGGCCGGTAAACCCGTAATGGGTTTACCCTGTACCAGCTTTTATCCGTTTGCCGGGACGGAGCCTTTGCCAAGAATAGCCCTCAAAATTGAAATGGAATGATCAAGCCTTTTCTGCTGTGAGGTGTTCCACAGCTGTAGCTTTTTGTCAGCTTCAGCACCGAGTGTTGTATAATAGTTGATGCCATTGACCAGTTGGTCATAGAATTTGTTCAGGTATTTTTGTTTTTTAAGGTCGTCTCTTAGCTGTTCAAATTGTTTTCTGAAATAGCTGATGTAGAGGTCCAGTTCCTTGATGAAAAGGTTTGGTCGTTCAATTCCTCTCAGGAGATCGTATCTGCCATAAATATGCCCTGTCATTTCCCTGAGGCTGTACGGTCTGTTAAAATAAGCGATGTTAGGACCGGGACAGATGCTTACTGCTTTATTTTCTTTTGATTTGAGCTGTTCGTTTTTTAGATAAACTGAGGCGCAAAGACCTTCGCAAAGACAGACTTTTTCGGTGACGGCCCCGATCTGCTGTTGCAATTCCTCTTCACTGAGCCCGCTTTCGTTCAGCTGGCTGATCTTCAAACGCTGATATTGTCTTGAGGCTGTACATATTGGTTTGACGGTAAATTCTGTGTTGCTGCAAAGGTATTTTTTGGTGCAGGGACTCCCGGGCTTTCCAAGGCTGATCCTTTCCAGGCGTTGTTGTTCTGAACTGCTTTTCCTGAAATTATTGAATGGAACACCCAGAGGAGAGGCGTTGCTGAGGTAAAAATCGTCTTCGGCTGCACTGGCCAGGTCCTTTAAAGTTTGTTCGTCTACATTGGTTGCTTCCGGAACAAGCAGAAAAGGACTGCCCCATCCGACCTTGTCAAGTTGATAATGGCTGATCAGGAAATCATGTTCTTCTGAAGTGCCGACACCCCCTTGTACGCTAATATTTTGATGAGGGCGTACCGGCAGCGGATGATCTGGCTGTTTTGCAGCAAGTCCCTGGATATAGATCTCGTACAAGTCAGTGTACAAATCGTTCCTGTTGTCTCTGAACTCCTGGAGTATAGGGCCGATCAGAAGGCCTTCTGTCGCAAATGCGTGGCCTCCGCAATTCAGACCGGACTCGATCCGGAATTCTGACACCCAGATTCCTTTTTTTGCCAACACTTTTGCCTGTATCATGGCAGAACGGTAATCGCTGACCTTCAGGATGACCTTTTTGCATGTTGAGCCGTTTTTGTCCGGGTAGAAATCCTTGAACTGTTCCATATAGCTGAACAGCCGCGGGTTCATACCAGCCGAAATGACCAGTGAACTGCGCAGGCTGCTCCGGGCAAATCCCCTGAGTGCTGCCAGTGCATCGGTATGTTCCTCTGCGAGCATTTTTCCATTAAGGTAATTGATCTTGTCTACTTTAGACATGATGTTCACATCAATACTGCCGGCGGTAACGGCCTGACGAAGTTCCTCTTGCAGTGTCAGCCTGGTTACAGGGTCTTGTGCATCCAGCATCTGCCTGTATCTGACCGCTGCCGGGGCATTTACCGGCAGTAGCTCAAAGTAGGCCGTCAGGTCGTTTGTTCCCTCAAAACTCATTTTCTTCATTTCCTTAATCTGTTTTTTTACCAATGAATTGAGCAGGTCCAGGTAAGCTGTGATCCTTTGGGACCGGCTTTCAGGCTGAGTTTTGCCAATGGGATGATATTCCAGTCCGTTTAATTTACAATGGTATGCCCTCATCCGTTCGGTCAACTCATCATCGACGATCGAAACTACGGAAGAAATACCATAACGTGCTACTTTCAATGGAGTGTCAATAGAATAACCCAGTCCGAGCACTGGGATATGGAAGGTATGGAACATAAAAATAAGTTTAGCCGCAAATAAGCAATATCTTAAGCCTGAAAAGATGACGATCGTTACTTTTCAGGATGATTTGTGTTACATTGTGTTCTGGAAAAGGTGAAGTACATTTGTACCAATTGCTGAAAATATATGGAAAGTGCTAAACTGCTAAAAGCAATCATAGAAACAGCCATTGATGGCATTATTACAATTGATGACCGGGGTCTGGTGGAAAGCCTGAACCCGGCAGCACAAAAGCTTTTTGGATATACCCTTGAGGAAGTGGTGGGCAACAACATATCCATGCTCATGCCCGAGCCGGACAGAAGTGCCCATGATGGTTATATTGGACGTTACCAGCAGACAGGTGAAAAGCGGATCATTGGCAAAGGCCGGGAAGTAAACGGCCTGCGGAAAGATGGTACCACTTTTCCATTCAGGCTTGCGGTGAGTGAGGTCCATTATGAAGACCGCACCATTTATACAGGATTTATCCACGACCTCTCTAAGGAAAAGGAGGCCGAGCAAAAACTCAAGGAATATGCTGCTGAACTGGAAAATGAGGTAGATGAACGGACTAAATCCTTAAAAAAATTGGTGTATGCGCTTAGTGAAGCTAAAGAAGAAGTAAGCCTTTCCCTGGAAAAGGAAAAAGAGCTGAACCAGATGAAAAGCCGTTTTGTATCAATGGCCTCACATGAATTTAGAACGCCATTGAGTTCAGTGCAGCTTTCCTCTGTACTGATCGAGAAATATGCAGCTGCTTATAACAATGAAAACATCAAAAAACATGTAAATAAGATCAAGAATGCTGTCGGCAACCTCAATACCATTCTGAACGATTTTCTTTCACTGGAAAGACTGGAAGCAGGCAAGGTCGAACCGGCTTTCTGCGATTTTGACCTGGTCCGGCTCGGCGAGGAAGTGACAGAAGAAATGCAGCTTATTGCCAAAGCAGATCAAAACATCATTTATCAGCATACCGGTGTGCAGAGTATCATCAGTCTTGATCAGAACCTGCTCAGAAACTGCATGATCAACCTGATCTCCAATGCGATTAAATATTCCGGCGAACACACTTTTATTGAATTTAATACGGAAATAACAGCGGATAAATGTATCGTTACCATCAGCGACAATGGCATTGGCATACCCCAACAGGACCAGAAGAATTTATTCCAGCCGTTTTTCAGGGCTAACAATACCGGAAGTATTCCGGGAACGGGCCTGGGGCTGAACATTGTGCTCAGGTATGCTAAGCTAATGGAAGGTGAATTATATTTTGAAAGTAAGCTAAACAAAGGTGCACGGTTTGTGCTTTCCTTTGACAGAAACAAAAATAAAGAACTATAAATCGGATATGGACAACAAGACCGTTATTTTGATCATAGAGGACAACGATGACATCAGGGAGAGTACCGCAGAGATACTGGAACTGGGTAATTATAAAGTATTGCAGGCCAGCAACGGAAAACAAGGGGTAGAGCTTGCCGCCGGACACCTTCCCGGCCTGATCCTTTGTGACATTATGATGCCTGAGCTTGATGGTTACGGGGTACTTCACCTGCTGAGTAAAAATCCGCAGACGGCAATCATCCCTTTTATTTTCCTGACGGCAAAGACAGAGCGTCAGGATATGCGGAAGGGCATGGAAATGGGTGCTGATGATTACCTGACCAAACCTTTTGATGAAGTTGAACTTTTCAATGCTATTGAGAGCAGGCTTAAGAAAAAAGATCATCAAAAGCAACTCTATGGCCAGTCTATGGAGCAGTTAAATACCTTGCTCAGCCACAATAAAGGTAACGCAGAGCTTCAAAAACTCATCGCAGACCGGAAGGTAAGACATATTAAAAAAAGGCAGGTCGTCTATTATGAGGGGGATACCGTAAACGGGGTTTATCTAGTACTTTCAGGAAAAATAAAGACCATAAAAATTGCTGAAGACGGACGTGAGCTGCTTACCGGCTTGTTCGGTCCCGATGAATACTTTGGGGTGGCTGCTATGCTGGCAGGCGAGGACTACAGGGAAACTGCTGAGGCAGTTGAAGATACTTCACTTTGCCTGCTGCCCAGAGAACAACTGGAAGAACTGCTGCAAAAATATCCCGATATTGCTTCCGGCTTCATCAAGCTGATGGCCAATAATATCCTGGCAAAGGAGGAGCAACTGCTGCAGCTGGCTTATCATTCTGTTCGCAAAAGAATGGCCGGGATACTGATCAAATTGTGGCAGAGCACACCGGGTACGGCCGGACTGCGGCAGATCGGTATTTCCAGAGACAACCTTTCTTCTATGGCAGGTATGGCTTCAGAAACTGTGAGCAGGATACTAAGCGATTTCAAGGAAGAAGGGCTTATTGCCAGAAAAGGCAGCCAGATAGAGATCCTGAATCTTTCAAAGCTTCAAAATATGAAAAACTGACCATGATCACTATTCTGTAGTGACAGCACTCATTCTTTTCGCTTGTTTTAGCCTGTAGTTTTGGTCATTAAAACAAGTATCATGAAAGTAGTCGCGTACAGCATCCGATCGACAGAAAAAGAACCTCTGGCCATAGCCAACCATAAGAAACATGAAATTACGCTGATCTCTAACTCCCTGTCTCCCGAGACTGCTTTTTATGCCGAGGGAAAGGAAGCCGTGATCGTATTTACAGATGACCAGGTGTCGGCGGAGGTGATCGGGCTGCTCGCTGACCTGGGTGTCAGGCATATAGCGACAAGAAGCCTGAGCTGTAATCATATAGACGCTGAAGCTGCTGCTTCCAGGAACATCAGGATCGCTAACGTACCTTTGCAGGCCATAAAAGGCCTGAGTAATGAAGCACTTTCTATGGCGCTGGCTATTGAAACCATCAATAACCTGGATAAATGGGAAGGCAAAAGATGCCTGGGCGATGCTTGTGTCTGCTCAAGGGCTTGCGACCAGGTTAAAATCCAACAGCATACAGACCATGAACATTGAAGAGCTGGCCGATAAATACCGGGTAGCGGCACCACGTTATACCAGCTATCCTACCGTACCTTACTGGGATGAAAGCAGCTTTACTAAAGAGCAGTACCTTGATTATCTAAAGGCTTCTTTCCGGGAAAATTCCGGGGAGATCAGCTTGTATATACACTTGCCTTTCTGTGAAAGCTTATGCACTTATTGCGGCTGTAATACCAGGATCACCAAAAATCATGGCGTCGAGCTGCCATACATTGCTGCAGTTCACAAAGAATGGCAGCTATATCTCGATATGCTGGAAGAAAAGCCGGTGATCAGGGAAATGCATCTCGGAGGTGGCACGCCTACCTTTTTTCATCCGCAGAACCTGGCAAAGCTGATCACGGGGCTGCTGGAAAATACATCCGTACATCCCGAAGCGGAATTTAGCATAGAGGGACATCCTGGCAATACCTCCGCAGAGCATCTCTCAGTACTTTCCGGACTTGGTTTTTCCAGGCTGAGCCTCGGCATACAGGATTTTGATCCAAAAGTGCAGTTTATCATCAACAGGATACAGTCCTATAAATCTGTTGCCGACGTAACCCAGATTGCCAGGGACAACGGTTTCAGCTCGATCAATTATGACCTGGTGTACGGTCTGCCGCTGCAACAACTGGAAGGGCTTGCACAGACGGTCAGCCTGGTTTTGAAACAACGGCCTGACCGGATCGCTTTTTACAGTTATGCCCATACACCCTGGGTCAGACCAGGACAGCGAAGATATACGGAAGAGGATCTTCCATCACCGGAACTCAAAAAAAAGTTGTATGAGCTGGGCAGGAAAATGCTGACCGATGCAGGTTATGCGGAAACGGGCATGGATCATTTTACGCTTTCTTCAGACAGCCTTTGTCTTGCTGAGCAGGAAGGCCGGCTGCACCGAAATTTCATGGGTTACACCACCCAGCACAGCAAAGTGCTCATCGGCCTGGGTGTTTCTGCCATCAGCGATAGCTGGAATGCATTCGCACAAAATGAAAAAACGGTAGAAGCATATATGCAGACAGTAAACCAGGGTCACTTCCCTGTTTTCAAGGGTCACCTGCTGGATGAAGAAGACCTGCTGATCCGTCAGCATGTCCTAAACATCATGTGCAAGGGAAAGACATCCTGGGACCTGTCCGGAGCGAAAAACAGCGTTTTGACAACATGTATCCGCCGTGCCGGTCCACTGGCGCAGGATGGCCTGATTGTCCTCTCAGATTCCGGCCTGGAGGTTACAGCAACAGGTAAAAGGTTCCTGAGGAATATCTGCATGGCCTTTGATGCGAGGCTTTGGGCCAAAGCGCCCAAAACACAGCTCTTCAGCATGGCTGACTAATCTATTTACATTCGGTGATTTCTGTTCCCGGCCGCTGCGGGCTCAGGTAAGGGATGTTCAGCTCCAGTCCTCGCAATACAAACCACGCACCGATCAGCAGCATGGCATAAGGCATTGCGGCATTCAGTTTTCCACGAAAAGCTCTTGCTGAAAAACCAATCAACAGTGATGCGGCCAACATAGCCGGGACTGTGCCCATGCCAAACCAGAACATGTAAGTAATACTTCCGGTGAGGCTGCCTGTATTCAGGGAGCCGGCCAGTGCAAGATAGACGAATCCGCAGGGCAGCAGCCCGTTGATCATGCCAATAATGAGGTGGTTTGCCTTATGTCTGAAAGCAAAACCAGTCAGCTTTTGAAAAGGCTTTACTATAAAAGTGGGATTGCTGCCAGAGAACCTGATTTTGGACAAGCGGGAAAATGCAGCCAGCAGGATAAGCATACCTGTAAGGATGCTAATGCCCTGCTGCAACCCTGCCTGCCAGATCTGTTTGCCCAGTAAGCCGGCCAGTATGCCAAGCAGACAGTAGGAGAATATCCTGCCCAACTGATACACCAGTTTGTTTCCGGTAAGTGCAAGCCAGCCATGCTGTCGTACCGGGACGGAAAATGCCAGTGGCCCGCACATACCAATGCAGTGCAGCGAGCCAAGCAAGCCAATAAAGAAAGCAAGTCTGTCGTCGCTCATGGCAGGACAACCTCCTTGTCATACAGATATTTTGCTTCCAGGTCCTTCCAACTGATCTCCAACCGCCACAATCCAGCAGTAAGCCCCCCGGTACTGATCCCGACCTGTTTGTTCTCATTTGTTTTAAAGTTCAATACCCTGTCTTTTGATTTATCTGCGACACACATCATTTTGATCATGCCGCTGGCATCAGTTTTAAACCTGATGGTCAATATATCAGCCGTTAGCAGTATCTCCGGAACTTTCCCATCTTTAATGGTTTGTTCCTTCATGTTAAATTCTCCTTCGTACTTCAGGCCTTTTTCATAGTAGTTGCTGTCAACCAGGCCATCTGGTTTACTGCTCAGCATGATCCAGCCCAAGGTCACGATGAATGTGATAAAAATAAGCATCCCTGCAATGATTTTCATTTCCCAGTTCATAAGCTATAATTTTGGAGGTGCAATGAATGTTGTCTCAAAATGGTCGATCAACTTGTCTGCGGAAATTAGTTTAAAAGCGATCGTCGTTTTATATTTTTGAATAGAGTGCTGTGGCAGAATGACGAAGAAAGTGGCTTTTGCACTGCTGCCGTTTGCTATGCTGTCAGGCTTTGACACGTATTGGATCACTGCATCCGGAGCGTCAGGAACGAGTTGAAAGCGTACCGTGCGGTTTGTCTTGTTGACCAGTTCTGCGGTGTACAGGTTACTAACGGTATTGTCTTCATTGCGCAACTGGTAAAGCGTGCCGCTGGCACGGAGGATGGTAGTCTCAATGTCGGAGCGGCTGATCAACAGATAGCTTAGCACACTCATCAGGACAAGCAGCACAGCACTGTAGCCGTATACCTTCTTGCTAACGCGAAAAGGCATTTTGTTTCTGATCCCGCTTTCAGACTTGAAACCGATCAGTCTTGTTGGTTTGCTGATCTTTTTCATCACAAAGTCGCATGCGTCGATGCAGGCGGTACAGTTTACGCATTCCAGTTGTGTGCCGTTCCTGATATCGATACCTGTAGGACAGACCTGTACACAAAGCTTACAGTCTGTACAATCACCTGTTTGCGTTTCCTGGTTCCTGTTCAGCTTTCCCCGCGGTTCTCCCCGCTGATAGTCATAAGCTACAATGATGCTCTCATCATCCAGAAGTACACTCTGCAACCTTCCGTATGGACATACGACAGTGCATACCAATTCACGCATTCTGGAGAATACCAGGTAAAATATAAAGGCGAAGATCCAGATCGAGATGAATCCCGCAAGATGTTCACTGACCGGTTCAGTAATGATTTTCAATAGTTCTTCCGAACCAATGATATAAGCGAGAAATGTATTGGAGATCAGGAAAGAGATCAGAAAGAAGATGCTGTGTTTCAGGGATTTTTTAAAAATCTTCTCTGCATTTAGCGGGCTGTGGTCCAGACGGATCTGTTTGAAATGATCACCTTCTATCCAGTTTTCTATCCTTCTGAACACCATTTCCAGGAAGATGGTCTGAGGACAGGCCCATCCGCAGAAAACCCTGCCGAAGATCACTGTAAATAACACGATGAAGACGATAAAGGTAAGCAGGGCCAGCACAAAGATGTAAAAGTCCTGCGGCCAGAAGATCAGTCCGAAAAAAACGAACTTTCTGTGCAGCAGGTCCAGCAGCACCAGCTGTTCACCGTTCAACTTCAGGAAGGGCGAAACAAAGAGCAGCAGCAGGAATACAAAGCTCAGTACTGAGCGGTACCTGTAGAGCTTGCCTTTTATGATCTTTGGATAAATCCATTTTCGCTTCTTGCCATCATCGGTAAGTGTGGAAAGCTGATCTCTGAAGTGTGCTGGTGCCTGTGACATCTTTTGTTATAATTTCGTGCCTTGCGGCGCTTTAGCCCCTGGAGGATTGCTGCCCTGAAGCGATAAAATGTAGCTGGCCAGTTCTGCGATCTGTTTTGGCCGCATTGTTTTTTCCCAGGCGATCATCCCTTTGTCAGGCACCCCATATTTGATCGTTTTGAAAATGTCCTTTATTGTGCCGCCATGCAGCCAGTACTCATCTGTCAGGTTTGGTCCTACGATTCCCTGTGCCTGTTCGCCATGGCAGGGTGCACAGGCTGTTTTAAAAAGTGCAGCTCCTGATTGCAGTACAGCGGCATCCTTGGACTGCTCCACATTATTCTCATTGACTTTATTTGCGGCATTGCCCGGCTTCAGCAGCATGGCTGTTCTGGACTCTTCTGCCTGTTTCAGTTCGATTGCATATTCTTCTTCCTGAAGTACTCCCCAGCCGAATACATGATAGCTCAGCAGATAAACCACCGCGAAAATAATAGTGCCGTAAAATAATACCATGAACCATGCCGGCGTAGGGTTGTCCAGTTCGGCGATACCATCAAAGGTATGCTCCATGACCAGGTCCTTTTCGGCTGATACCGGCTTTAGCCCCAGTATTTTGTTCCATAAAGAAGACCCTTCAGGCTTGACTGGTTGTTCTTTGGGCACTTCCGTGGCCAATCTCGCTTTTTCTTCAGGGCTGGTAAAAAGGGTAGGATCGAGGCTTTCTTTCACAAAGATCCGGATCACCTTCAGTATCAGTAGTGCGACGATCAGCACCATTACCGCGGTGACCAGCAGCAGCAATATCATCAGGTCAGTCATGGTCTTTCTCGGTTAGAGGTAATTCACTCATGTATTTTACCTGCTCTTTTTTCATTCGGATGAGCAGTACTGCAACCAGCAGGAAGAACAGCATAAATATGCCCAGTGAGGTGATCAGGTAGACCTGGCTGCCATCTACCTGGTTTAAAAATTGCTTAAACATCTTAATTTATTTTAGGTCTATTTTACTTTGATATCTGTTCCCAGCCGCTGCAGGTAAGCAATGATCGCAATGATCTCCCGGTCGCTTTTGACCTGTACGTTGTTCCTGCCCAGGTCATCTGCGATCATTTTGGCCTGCACCTCAAGATCTTTGTTGGCCTGGTGTTCGTAGCCGGGGACATAAGGCACGCCCAGCATACGCATCGCGTTGATCTTGGCAATGGTCGTTGTCGTATCGAGCTGCTGGTTGATGAGCCATTCATAAGGTGGCATGATGCTGCCCGGTGACATAGTCTGAGGGTCCAGCAGGTGGTTGAAATGCCAGGCATTTGAATATTTGCTGCCTTCTCTTGCCAGATCCGGTCCCGTGCGTTTGGATCCCCAGAGATGCGGATGATCATAAACAAATTCCCCGGCCTTGCTGTATTCTCCGTACCGTTCGGTTTCAGAACGGAAGGGCCGTATCATTTGAGAGTGACAGCTGACACAACCTTCCCTGATATAAAGGTCGCGGCCCTGCAATTCCAGTGCAGAATAAGGCTTTACGCTGCTGATTGTCGGAATATTGGACTTGATCGTAAAGGTAGGCATCATCTCGACCATACCGCCGATCAGGATCACGATTAAAGACAGGACCAGGAATACCATTGGCCTGCGCTCCAGTCTGCGGTGAAGTTTTTTGTCTGTACCCTGTGCTACATACGCCGGTGCCAGCGGAAGAGCCTCGGCTGCCTCATTTTCTACCAGTTTACCTGCCTTTACTGTTCTGATGATGTTATAGGTCATGACCAGTACCCCGGTGAGGTAGAGTATACCACCAATGCCTCTCAGGACATACATTGGAATGATCTGGAGCACTGTTTCCAGGAAATTCCCATATTTCAGCATGCCTTCATCTGTAAACTCCTTCCACATCAGACCTTGGGTAAATCCGGCAAAATAGAGCGGTACGGCATAGAAGATAATGCCCAGTGTGCCGATCCAGAAATGGAACGAAGCTAATTTTTTAGAGTACAGCTGGGTCCGGTAAATGCGCGGGATCAGCCAGTATAAGATACCAAAAGTAAGGAAGCCGTTCCAGCCTAATGCACCTACGTGGACGTGTGCAACGATCCAGTCTGTATAATGGGCGATGGCATTGATCTGTTTCAGTGCCAGCATGGGCCCTTCAAAAGTTGCCATGCCATACGCAGTCAGACCCACCACCATAAACTTCAGGGTAGGATCTTCCCTGACCTTATCCCAGGCCCCGCGCAGCGTAAGCAAGCCGTTGATCATCCCGCCCCAGCTCGGAGCGATCAGCATAATGGAAAATACGACACCCAGAGACTGTGCCCAGCCAGGCAGCGAAGTATACAGCAGGTGGTGAGGACCGGCCCAGATGTAAATAAAGATCAGGGACCAGAAGTGAAGGATACTGAGTTTATACGAATAAACCGGCCTGTTGGCCATCTTTGGCAGGAAATAATACATCATACCCAGGTAGGGTGTGGTCAGGAAAAAAGCAACGGCATTATGCCCATACCACCATTGTACCAGTGCATCCTGCACACCTGCATACAGATAATAGCTTTTGAAAGCGGAAACCGGCAGTTCAAATGAGTTGACGATGTGCAGGACTGCAACCGTTACGAAGGTGGCGATGTAAAACCAGATGGCCACATACATATGCTGCTCCCTTCGCCTGATGATGGTGCCAAACATATTGATGCCGAATACCACCCAGATCAGGGTAATGGCAATGTCGATCGGCCATTCCAGTTCTGCATACTCATGTGATGAGGTCAATCCCAGAGGCAGTGTAATAACCGCGGAAACAATGATGAGCTGCCATCCCCAGAAATGGATCTTGCTGAGCACGTCGCTGAACATCCTGGCCTTCAGCAGACGTTGTAATGAATAGTAGACGCCCATAAAAATGGCATTGCCAACAAAGGCAAAGATCACTGCATTGGTATGCAATGGCCTGATCCTCCCAAATGTGGTGTACTGTGAACCCATGTTCAGCGCCGGTTTGAAGAGCTGGAAAGCAATCAGCAGGCCTACAGTCATGCCAATGATCCCCCAGACAATGGTAGCAATGGCAAAATTTCTGACGATCTTATTGTCGTAGTAAAATTTCTCGGTCATATTTAAAGTGTCATGTTTAAAAGCGGTGTGATTAACAGCAGTAAAATTACCCTGGCTATGAAAATTAGCTAGTGATCAGGATTCTGCCGGAATGTGATCCTGATCACCTGTTTTATCTGCCTCTGGCAATATTTCCTCATCCAGCAGGATGCGGATCGCTGGCGTGCAGGTGTCATCGTGCTGTCCGCTGCTGTTCGCCCAGAAAAAAGCAGTTAAAAAGATCAGTGCCAGCAGAATGCTGCAACCGATAAGCATAAAGATCATATCCATAACAATTTGTGCTTGCGTGCAAACAGCCTTACAGCTATAGTGGTAAATGAAATGATGGTAATGGTGCTTAGCGGCATCAGGATGGCAGCCAGTAAAGGCGACAGCCGACCCTGCACCGCAAAAGAAAGCCCGGCCAGGTTATAGCAAAGAGAAATGGCAAACGACAGGTATATCACCTTCAATCCGTCTTTGGCCAGTTGTATGAATTTCGGGATCTTTTCAAATGACGCACCGTCCAGTATGGCATCACAGCCAGGAGAAAAGTTATTGATGTCGTCTGTTACCGCTATCCCAAGGTCACTTTGTTTTAAAGCACCTGAGTCATTGAGCCCGTCGCCAAACATCAATACTTTCCTGCCTTTCTGCCGGAGCGCCGAAATGTAATCCAGCTTATCCTGTGGCGACTGTTCAAAATGCATATTTCCCAGGCGTTCAAAGTAAGGAACGAGTTCCTGTTTTTCGTGATCACTGTCGCCGGATAGCAAGTGAAGGCCTCTGCCGCTTCCCAATGTCAGCAGCAGGTTTTTGAAGCCGGGCCGCCATTGCTGGGGGATGCTGTAAAAGCCAAGGTACTCCCCGTTGATCATTACATGGACACAAGTTCCGGAAGAATTCACCAGCGGCAGGTCAAGGAATGCAGAACTTCCCAATTTTACATGATTTCCATTGATCGTGCCGCTGATGCCTCTTCCAATTTTTTCAGTATATATTTCCGGTGTATATTTTAAAGGTAAGCCGATTCGTTTGGTAAGTTCCCGGCTCAGCGGGTGTCCGCTGTTGCGGCTCAGGTCACAGACCAGTTGCTGCTGTTCCAAACCGATGCTGCCGGTAAACGCCAGACCAGCAGCATCAGGATTGGTAATGGTCCCGGTTTTGTCAAAAACAAAAGTGTCGATACGGGCCAGTTCCTCAACGATCGAAGTATTTTTAAGATAGAACTTGTTTTTGTCAAAGATGCTGAGTACTGCGGCCAATGTGAACGGAGAACTCAGTGCGAGTGCGCAGGGACAGGCAATGATCAGTACTGCCGTAAATGCAGCGAGGGCCTTGTCAGCATCTCCCTGCAATACCCAGAAGCCTGCAGATCCAAATGCCAGAAGCAACAGCACAATGCTAAAATATTTACTGGTCGTATCACTAAAGGTCCTAATTCTGGTCTTTGGCTTTGCAAAGGCATCATTGTTCCATAACTGTGTCAGGTAGCTTTGTGAGACCGGTTTCAACACCTCCATTTCCAGCGCGCCGCCCATCAGGCGCCCGCCAGCGTAGACAATCTCACCAAGTACTTTTTTGACCGGCCGGGATTCGCCGGTAACAAAACTAAAATCGATCTCGGCATCGCCTTTGAGCAGGATCGCATCAGCCGGGACGATCTCTTGGTTGCGGACCAGTATCCTGTCCCCGATTTTCAGGTCGGCAAGCTGGACCGGTTTTTCCGATCCGTTTTGCAAAGTATTGACCGCAACAGGAAAATAAGAACGGTAATCCCTTTCAAAAGAAATGTGATGAAAAGTGCGCTGCTGCATCCAGCGGCCGATGAGCAGGAAGAACACCAGTCCGCAAAGTGTATCCACAAAACCTGCGCCGGTATGCAGCAGGATCTCATACCAGGACCTGATGAACATGACCGCTATGCCCAATGCAAGCGGAAAGTCCAGGTTCAGCCTGCCTGCCCTCAGGTTATTCCAGGCCGAAACAAAATAATCTCTGCCGCTGTACAACAGTACAGGCAGGGAAAAAGCTAGGTTAAGCCAGCCAAAGAATTGGCTGAATTCCTTTTCGAAACTACCCAACCCAAAATAATCCGGAAAACTGAGCAGCATGACATTGCCAAAGCAAAATCCTGCAACAGCGATCTTGCCGGTCAAACTCCTTTCAGAGCGGTCGGCCTTATCTTTCTTGACCACATCCTGCAAACTGATAAGCGGAGCATACCCGATGGCAGACAGCATCTCTGCTACCTTCCTCAGGCTGGTATCCTGATTTTTGAAAGTAATACTCAATTGCTTTTTCAGAAAATCGATCCTTGAGCTCAAAATGGCTGGCTGCAGCTGGTGCAAATTTTCCAGCAGCCAGATACAGGAACTGCAATGTACCGCAGGGATATACAGCGTGATGATCGTAAGGCGTTCATCGTGATAATCGGTAAGCTGTGCAATGACCGGTTCCAGGTCGAGATACCCATAATCTGTTCTTGTTTCTTTTTGGGTCTTTCCCGGGCGATCGTTATAAACATAATAATTGTCCAGGTTATGGGAGGCCAGAACCTGATAGACCATCTGACAGCCAAGGCAGCAAAAAGCTTTATCCTGAACGGCAAAAGAGCCAGGAGCCTCAATGATCTCCCCGCAGTGGAAACAATATTCTTTAGTTAAGACCTTTTCTTGCAGCATAGCCATTTTTTACGCTTCAAAATTGCTATTCCGATTGCTGACCTTGAGTAATCAGGATTTCATAAAATAGTGATTTATATCATAGTAAAGATCATCTGTTGCCAAAGTCTTATCTTTACAAAAAAAACTGCCATGTCGATTACATCTGAACAAGAACTATTGGGAATGCAGCAGATCAGCAATGCGGTAGCTCATACCCTCAGGGAAATGAGAACGTATGCAAAGCCCGGAATGACTACAAAAGAACTGGACGACTTTGGAGGAGAAATCTTAATCAGGCTCGGTGCCAGATCTGCGCCACGTCTGACTTATGAATTTCCGGGCTGGTCCTGTATCAGTGTAAACAATGAAGTAGCGCACGGTATTCCCTCAGAAAATAAGATCTTAAAAGAAGGTGATCTCATCAATATTGACGTATCAGCTGAATTGAACGGCTTCTGGTCCGACAATGGCGGATCTTTTATACTAGGAGAGGACAACCAGCAATTGCAGCATCTCGTCGATGCGTCCAAGGAGATTTTGCGGAAAGCCATCGGTCAGATCAGGGGCGGAGTAAAGATCAACGAGATTGGCAGGCTGATAGAAACCGAGGCACGGAAACGTGGTTACACGGTGATCAAGAATCTGGCAGGACATGGCGTTGGCAGGGGCTTGCATGAAGAACCGCACGATATCCTCAATTATTATGATAAATATGTCACGACCCGCTTCAAAAAAAACTCGGTAGTGGCTGTGGAGACTTTTATTTCTACCGGGTCTACCATAGCCAGGCAAGAGAAAGACGGATGGACACTTACCGGCAACAAAGGAGGGTATGTTGCCCAGCACGAACATACGATCATGGTCACAGATGGGATGCCGGTCATATTGACTGCGGACAATGAGATCTGGGACTAGCTCGTCCTGGCCATATAGGCAGGGTTTCCACCAGGTCAAAAGAATGGAGCTTTATCCAGTGGAAACCCTGTAGACTTTAATCTGCCATTATTTCGGCCAGTTTTTTGTTCAATGCTTCGCCAACTAAATGGCTGCCGATGATCTTTCCTTCCGGGCTGACCAGGAAATTGGCAGGAACACCGGAAATGCCATACACTTTACGGGCTTCATTTTCCCAGCCCTTCAGGTCTGAGATCTGCGGCCAGGTCAATCCATCCTTTTTGATCGCTTCCATCCATTTTCCCTTGTCGCTGTCCACAGATACACCCAAGATCTCAAAGCCCTTATCCTTGTAAGCAGCATACTGTTTAAGCAGATTTGGACTTTCTGCACGGCAGGGAGAACACCAACTGGCCCAAAATTCAACCAGCACATATTTACCTTTATAATCTGAAAGAGAGACTGGTTTGCCGTTGACATCATTCTGTGTGAAATCCGGTGCAGCAGCACCCGTTGCAGTAACGGTATGGGCATTTAGTATTTTATATAACCCCTGACCTGTATAAGACAATCTCAGGCTTTCATTCAGTTTCTCAAAGATCGGCATGGCCGCTTCAGGTTTCATTGAATAGCCGCTCACCAATTCAGACAATGCCTGCAGCGCAAAATAAGAATCAGGATTCTTCCTGGCAAACTCAGTCATTTTTTCCCCACGAGACTTTCTGTATGCCCGTACCTTTTTGTCCAGTTCCTTGAAGTACAAGGTATCTTTTTGTTGCTCTGGTGTAGCCCTGCTCAGGGTTACATTGGCATTGTGGTGTACCTTCATTACGGTAGGGCCAACTTCCCTGTCAAATGCCTGGAGTTCATCATATACTTTTGAGCCCGTCCATCTGGCATTGTACAATGAATCTGCCGAGCTGATATGGATGTTTTCCTTGCCGAAGCTCACATAGATCACATCACCTGTACCGGTGGCATAGATCTCTTTGTCCCTGATGCCCTCCCGGGAAAGAGTCATGCGGGAAGAAGCAATACCATTAATATGACCGGTAAACTTGAAGGTGCCGTTCACCAGTTCCGCGGAGTCCGTTTTGCCTTCGCCATCAGAACTATAGTCCAGGTAGATCTTTGCCGGTTTATTCAGGTTACCGATCTTGCCGGTGATCGTAAAATTTGGATCTTGTGCAACTGCCACAAATGGGGTCAGCGCAGCGAGTATCAGGAAATTTAGTTTCATCTTTTATTTTTTATTGGATGCAGCTTTTGATCCTCAAAGGCTGCATCCTTTTCCATTGTTTTGATTAAATAAGTTGTCTGTAGAGGCTTAATTGGTTCTGATAACAATATCCACAGGAGCACCGGGAATACCTTCTGTTTTTTTGATCAGGGTACCATACTTGCCCGTAGTAATATCCAACTGATAGATGGTTCCTTCGGTTCCGACCATAAGATTCGTCTCATCCTCAGAAAGTTTGATCATAGATACGGTCTTCTCTCCAAAAGAAGTGACCATTTCCCTCACCTCCTGGTTCAGCGGATTGTACCTGTAGACTTTCGTCCCCGTGGCCAGGTAGATCACCCCATTTTTTGCACCCTGCCATTTGGTATCAGCAGTGATCAGGTCCTGACGGATAAATTCGCGCTTGCCCATTGGGTTGAACTCAAAAGGTCCGGTAAAATTCACTGTAAAATGCAGCTCGAATATCTTGCCGTCAGCTCCTTTGCAATAGGCATAGCAGTCGGTATTATTGAGCTGTTCCATGTGTACCAGGTCCATCCCTACGTTCAGCGGGTCAAATGCCGGAGCAGAAGGCACTCCATACTGAGTACCGAAATAAGTAGGTCCGCTGTAGACATTGAACCTCAGGAACTGTTTGCGGTTTTTGTCAAAACCTACAAAAGAAGTTCCTGCATCCGCCTGTGTCATGATAAAAGACGGGGCAAGTTCGTACTCACCCTCGGCGGGACCAAACATGCCATAGGTAGGGGCCTGGTCCCAGGTATTGGTTGTGCCACCATACAATATACCATTGATCACACCCATCAGTACGCCCTGACGCTGTACTTTCATACTGCCGACCTCCAACTCATCCGGTGCTACAAAGAAGTTGTCTGCAAGCGTGTTCGGATATTTTGGATCTTCGATCATAGTGTTGGGTTCAAGCCTTACACCGCCGTTTCTGGTGATGATCCAGTAACCCAGCAGGTTGTTGTTCTGAACCTGATTTTTGAGCAGGAAGAGGTGCAACGGGTTTTGCGGCAAGTCTTTGCCATGTATCGCCCGGTACAGACGGGCCTGTATATTGCCATCAGGTTTAATAAAAGAAAATTGTGTGACACCATTTTCCACGCTCAGTACACTGGTACCCTTCCCGAATTCAGTACCTCCATCGATGAAAAACTGATGGAAATATTTCATGCCGTTTGCTTTGTTATAAACGGTTAGCCTGGCAGGATAACGCTTGGCCTGGAGGCCGAAGATGATCTTTAAAGCGGCCCCTGTATCCAGCACGTCATTACCCTCGATGACACTGATGCGCCACTGGAGCTCGATCTGACTGGAATCCTTGCTTTTGATCTTCGGTGTAATGATCAGGCTGTCACCGACAAAGGCAGTATAGACTGAATCAAGATCAGTTACTACCGGAGTTTCCGGCATGTCGATGTCATAATGTCCGAGATCTTTATGGCAGGCAGAAAAAAAAGCTGCAAGCACTGCCGTTATTAAAATTAATCTTTTCATGTCTGCTGTTTTAAATCACTTCGTTGCCGTTTTCATCAATAAAATAGTATTTACCGTTCTGCAGGTTCTTCCTGAGCAGGGTTTTCTTTGTGGGATTGCCTGTATTGTAAAAGTAGTAGCTGTCCGCATTGCCGGGTGTGACCTCCTCCAGTTTGTAGCCTTTGGCTGTATTCTTTTCCACCCAGTTGAACGGGTTGTTCAGCATGGTGGTCAGTAAGCCACAGATATAGAGGTTCTTTGGTGCATCCAAGCCATCCGTAGACAATTCGGTGAGGCCGGTGACGAGGATGAACAGTTCATGTTTTACCCTGGAATAAGGGGGCAGGGGCCACATGTCCCACCAGTCCGGTTTCTCCAGTTTGGCAGAAAAAACAACTTTTGCCCTGATGCAGTATGGATTGTCAATATTGAAGTCATCTGAAGCCGTGAGCTTGATGATAACCGATACCGCACGGTTCTCCAGCTCCTTATCCTTATTGTAAATGACAAAAGGAAGCCAGGCAAACCCATTATTGGCAGCCATTGGATAAGAAGCCTTGAGCGGCTCATAATGGAGCTCATGAACTGCAGAAGAAGAATCTGCTTCAATCCTCGCCTTAAATGTTCTTGGATTTGGACTGGTGATCCCGGATATACGGACAGGGATCCAGACCGTATCCTGCAATTTGGTAGGATTATAAGCAAAAGTAGTTACCATGCTGTCCTTCCTCCCATCATATTGAAAGTCGAAGTAAACACCGGCCGGGTGATCAAACCGCATCTCTTCCGCACGCTTGCAGGAAGCCAGGGAAATGAATGCCAGTAAGATGTATAGATATGGTTTCATAATTTTTATCATTAATTGGTTATTGGATCACCTGCCTCCGTAAACGATCTCATCATTAGGAAGCGGCAGTACAAAGATCTTGTCCGAAGCAGGAATGGTGGCACCGGTCTGTCCGATGATCGCCCGGTTCAACCGCTTATACATGTAAAACAACTGACCTTCAGCCAGCCATTCTTTACGGCATTCCTTCAGCAATTCCCTGGTAAACGCTTCCTGGGAATTGACCTGTGACGCTTGCAGATCATCTACATCCCTTTCATAGCGCACCTGGTTGATGTACTCCAGCGCTTTAGCTGCATCTGAAGCATAGCTGCATTCCGCGGCGATATAATACATCTCACTCAACCTGATGGCAGGAGCCATGAGGTAATGCAGGTTGGCATTTGCAGCATCACTCTGGGAATTCCGGTTGTATTTGACAATGTCATAGGTTTTAGCGGTAATGTCTCCGGTAATGGACAGCCAGTTCTTGAACCTGAGGTCATTCGCACCTGCTGCACCGGTTTCGTAAATGGCCCTGGCTGCATCCTCACTCAGGTACAGACCCCTTGTTCCGCTTACGAACCAGTTTTCCTTGATGTCCTCTTCGCCGCCTTCGACAAACCAGGACTGGGGAATATACCAGCCAAAGATCAGCTCCTTATAAAGGATACGGTCCTTTTTTGATTCTTCAAAAGCATTGAAATCAGTTTTCAGCGTCCAGGGAAATTTCTTTGCATTGATGACCTCCAGTGCATTGGCCAACGCATTGGCCTGATCATTTTTGTACAGGTAGACCCTGGCCAGCTCACCGCATACCGCAAAATAATTCAGACGGTGTCTCCTGTTCTGAAGAAACTGCAGACTTGCGCCCTCTTCAGTATTGAGCTTGTCATCTGTCACGGTAGGATAGTTGATCAGGTAACCCGCATTCCTGATCGGATCCAAGACCAGCAGTTTTTTAGCCTCTTCCAGGTCAGAGATCACCTTTTCAATGTTTTCAGCAACAGTTGAAAGCGGTGTGATGTCCTTGGAATACGTAGTTACATAAGGAATCCCCGTCGAAGATGTACCCCGCAGGTAAGAAGGTGCAAAAAGCCTCAGGAGATCGAAGTGCAGGTAAGCCCGCAATGCCAGTGCTTCCCCTTTTACCAGTTCATAGTTTGTGCCGGAAAACACCGTCTTCCTGCTGTCAACATTTTCGAGGACCAGGTTGGCATTGACAATGCCGTTGTACAGGCCGGCCCAGATCTTGTCTTTGCGGTCGATAAAATTGGAATTATTGTAATTGTAGAGGCTGGTTTGGGTATAATCTAGACCCTCGTTATAGCCCATGGTGTAATTCTGAGCGAGTACCTCCGGTGTGCCAAAGGTCAATTCCTTACCATATAGATCCGTTTCCGAACAACGGCTGTAGATCCCGTTCAGGGCTTCCATAAAACCATTTTCTGTGCTGAACAGAACAGGAGCCGATATTTCCGATTCCGGTTCCACCTCCAGCCATTTTTTGCAGGATGCCAGGGTGAGCATCAGGAGCAGAAAGCCAGTTGTTAATTTTATATTCATCATCTCTATTCTTAATCTGTCAGTTAAAACCTTAAAAAATTGCGTTTATTGAAAAAGTTACGCTTCCCGCAAAAGGATAATCAATGCCCCTTTCCTGTTTCACAGACGACCACCTGGCAATGTCATTGGCAGTCACTGCAAACCTTAAACCCGACATTTTAAGTCTGGAAGCATACTTTTTTTCCAGGTCATAGGAGAGGTACAGGGATTGCAGGTTGATCATGTTGTCCGGCATCACAAAGCGGGAGTTCACTTCAGTACTGCCCAGGTCTGCAATGTTCTTGTAAAACACGAGATCGCCGCTCTGTTTCCATTTCCCCTCAAACACACGCCGGTCTACATTGTACCTTGGATCAGCGTTTTCAATCCGGTCAACCAGTGTCTGGTTATACATGTCGCCACCGAAACGCGTTTCAAAAGTGACGTTGAGCATAAAATTCTTATAAGTAAAAATTCCGCCAAAAAAACCATTCGCTTTAGGATCCGCGTTGCCCACGACCACGATATCGCGCTTGTCATAATCATAGGTCAGTGTACCGTCCTTCTTTCTGTAAAGCTCTCTTCCGTTTTCTGGATCTATCCCCAGCGATGGGACAGCATAGATCGCGTTGATGGATTGCCCCTCATTATACCTCAGCAAAGGGACCCCTCTAAAGCCGCCATCCCTTGGATCAACTGACTGAAGTTCATCAGCACGGTCATTGTATTTTTTCAGTGCATTGGAGATCTTTACGATCCTGTTGCGGTTGGCTACCATGTTTGCATTGAGGTTAACAGACCAGTCTTTGCGGCGGATGACATCCCACTTCAGACTGAGTTCAGCACCTTTGTTTTCCATGTCGCCCAGGTTCTCTTTATAGGAAAAGAAGCCGGTAGAGGTTGGTAGTGTGATGTCTGCCAGGATGTCCTTGGTAAATTTCCTGTAGATCCTCGGCGCAATAAACACGCGGTCATGGAAAAGACCCAAGTCTATGCCGGCATCGGTCATCTGTGTTTTCTGCCAGGACAGGTTTTCGTTGCCATAATTCTTCACAATAGCACCGATACCAGTAGAATACCAGTTTCCGTTGAGGTAATTATAGGTGGTGCGGGAAAGATAGGGATCAAATTCAACCGATCCCGTAAGTCCGGTTGAAAACCTCAGGCGCAGCTGGCTGATCACCGGATTGCCGGCAAGAAACCGCTCATTGTGCACATTCCATCCAAGGCCAAAAGACCAGAAGGGAGCCAGTTTATTGTCCACACCAAATTTTGAAGAACCATCTGCCCGTACCGTAGCATCCAGGAGATAGGTGTTCTTATAAGAATAATTCAGGGTAAGGAAGGAACCGATCAGCCTGGATTCCTCGATCCTGCTCAGCGGCTTTCCGTCGTTGGCATAACCCTTGGCAAAGCCGATGCTGGTAAACCGGTCGTTGGCAAAACCGATAGCTGTAAATTCCTTTTCGTCAGACAGTTCCGTACGGGCATTCACGCCGCCCAGCAGGTTGATGGCATGCTCGTTCAGTTGCTTGAACCAAGTCAGCCTGATGTTCCCGTCCCAGTAGGTCTCCTTTCTGTTCCTGTCGGTATAGCTGCCCTTTTCGTCTACCTGTTCCGGCTTATAAAAATAAAACTGGTTGGCCATCGGTGACCTGAATATGTCATCCGCATTGGACCGGCTGGTCAAGCTCATCTGCCCCCGCAGCCGGAAATCCTTTGCCAGTTCCAGCTCGGCAGAAAGATTGTCGATGATCTCGGTATATGCAGACCTGTTAAAACTGCTCAGACCTGCATCATAAAGCGGGTTCAGTACCACATCTTGATCTCCGCCCTGATTTTTCCATGCATCCACTTCGCGAAGCACGGTCCCATAAGCATCCCTGATCGGGTAGTATGGATTCATGCGCACGTAGTCGGAAAAATTACCGTACGGAGACTCCGTAGCCTTCATCTGGGTAATCAACAAGTCGTTCCTGAACTGGAGCTTGCTGTTCTTGTTGTACATGAAATTCATTCCGCCGGAATACTGGTCCCTGGAAGAACCTTTCATGACCCCGGGCCGGGCCTGATAACGCAAATCCACACCATACCGGAACACTTCCGAGCCGCCTTCCAGGTTTACCGAATGTTTCTGCCCAACGGTCGTATGCAGCGGCTGGGAAAGCCAGTAAGAGTCCACACCACCTACTACATTGGCCAGTTTACGGTAATACAGCTCATCCAGTTCATCCTGGGGCCGGCGTGCTACATCCGTGTTATAAAGTCCTGCAAGTTGCTCGTATTGCAATTTTTCGGCAGCATTCAGCACCTGATAGTCAGACAGGTCCGGCGAATTGACATTTGCTTCATAATTATAGGTAATGCGCAATTTGCCCTCCTGAGGGGCCTTGGTCACGATGACAAGCACCCCGTTCGCCGCACGGGAACCGTAGATCGCAGTAGCAGCCGCATCCTTCAGCAGGGTGACAGAAGCAACACGGTTGATATCCAGGTCAAATACCTTTTGAATATCCACCTGGAATCCGTCCATGATAAAAGCCGGCATATTGATGTTGCTGGCAATATTGTCCCTTCTCAATACCTGTCCGTCTCCGCTTGGCAATGAAGAAGACCCGCGCACATTGATGTTTGGAAGCCGGTTTGGATCAGATCCGGCCAGATTGTTTTCCAGCAGTTTAAAGGAGGGATCAAAAGCCTGGATGCTCTGAAGAAGGTTCTGCGGATTAACACGTTTTAATTCCTCGCCGCTTACCGTAACCGCATTACCGGTATAGCTATCTTTCCTGATCACCTGGTAACCCGTTACTACCACATTCTCAATGGTATTTACCTGTACCTCCAGTTCCACATTCAAAGGTGTATTGTCGGTCACCCTGATCTCTTTAGGCTCAAAACCAATATAGGTAAACACAAGAATATCCCCGGCGTTGGCGCTGATCCTGAAATCTCCGGATTCATTGGTCTGGGTGCGGAGTTCCCTGTTGCCTTTGACCATGATGTTGACGCCGGGAATTGCTTTTTTGGTCTCCGCATCAACCACCCTTCCGCTGATCAGCAAAACCTGTTTTACCGCAGCATCCAGAATCCTGTTCCGGATCACAATGGTTTTATCTACAATATTGTAGGTCAGTCCCTGATCCAGCAGGCAAGTCCTGAGGGCCTCTTCAAGTGGCGCATTTTTCAGGTTCACATTCAGTACCTGTCTTTTCAGGTTTACCCTTCCGCTGTAAAAGAACAAGTAACCTGTTTGTTGTTTGATGTCTTTGAGCACAGTTTCCAGCGTGGTGTTGCTTCTGGATACAGTAACATTTTGAGAGTACCCCGCCGCCGACAGATGAAGGGTACCGATCAATAACAATATAGCAGTCAATTTCATTACTACTAATAATTTATACTTTACCCTCCGCGCTGTACACACGGGGTTGTAAAGAAAAGTTAATTTCATACTTTTGGAATAGAATTAAGTGAATAAATAGCAGCCGGGCCTCAATCCGGGCTGCTGACCTTTTTTAAGCCGGAAGAGGTGAGATGCTTCCGGCTTTTTAGTCAATCCTTTGAGTGGTTCAGATCTGTTGTAGCTTTCTAGTCATGTTGGTTGGTTTAGTTAAAGTTCAGTTAGTTAGTTGATTTTTTTTGGCAGATGATTATCAGGGATGATGTTCCTTTGAAGAGTCGCCTTCATAGGAAACAAGGATGGTCTTGTTCCGGAGTTCAACGTGAACATTGTTGAGCTCCAGTATTTTAAATACTTCGGTTAGTTTTGCGTTGCGGAAGATCTCTCCGGTAAAATTAATATCGGGCACATCACCCTTATAGTGCACGTCCACGTTATACCAGCGTGCGATGCTCCGCATCACCGTGCTCAGGTCATCATTTTCAAAAGAGAAAAGACCGTCCTTCCAGGCCAGTTCCTTCTCTATACTGACGTTTCGCTTGTAGATCGTGCCATTGCCCCCTCTGTTCAGGACCGTTTGCTCTCCGGGACTGATCTGCACAGAATGACGCGCTGAAAACACCATTACCGAACCCTCAGCCAGGGTCGTGCGTATAGCATCTTCGTCGCTGTAGGCACTGATGCTAAAATGAGTACCAAGAACCTCTACCGTTTGCGGTCCTGACCTGACCCTGAAAGGCATATCCTTGTTCTTGCTAACCTCAAAACAAGCCTCCCCTTCAAGCTCGACCAGTCTTTCCGGGCCAACAAAGGCAGTAGGGTAGGAAAGCGCAGAAGCAGCATTGAGCAATACCGTCGTACCATCCGGCAGGACCACCTTATATTGCCCCCCTTTAGGAGTACTGATGGTATTTCTAAAAACCATCGCAGTATTGACATCCGGAGCAGCAACAGCGGTATAGACGATCTGACCATCAGCAGTCTTGGAAATGCTGATGCCCGACTGCCTGGCGATCTCACCATGAGCAGCATTGTCCAGTTCGATCTTTTGTCCGTTGGCCAGGGTCAGCACAGCCTTATTGCTCCCCGGCTGGATACCCTGATCTATATTAGCCTGTTGTACCGTCCCTTTCTGATTCAAATAAAAAAGGCTAACAGAAAGCGCAAGCACAACAATAGCCGCTGAATATTTGATCCAGGAACGATTCAGTTTTCGCATAACTCCGCCCGATCCAGGTTTGCTTTCAGCTACAGAGATCTCCAGGTCAACGGCAGCCTTCATCCGGTCACGAAAACCCAGGTATTCCAGCTCATTTTCATCAGAGATCCGGTCTTCGGCAGCCTCAAATACCTCATAATAGGCTTCCAGGAATTTGACCTCCTCTGCAGTGGCCCTTTTCTCCCGATATTTTTTCAATAATTCAATAAAATATCTTTTCTGAGCATTTTTCATGGTTGGTTCCGGCTTTTTTACAAGTTGGTCTATCTGATAGAGTCGAAAAAAAGAAAATAGCCCACGCAGAATAAAAATATTTTTTATTTATTGCTATTTTCCGGAGTAAAGAAGAAAAAAGAACTGGAAGATCAGCATGGATGTTTTTAAAGTTGACAAAGCCCGGCCCAACTGGTTCCTGACCGTTTTAGGGGAGAGACCCAACTTTTCAGCGATCTGCTGGCTGCTCAGCTCCTCTTCAAAGCGCATTTTAAAAATAAGACGTTGCTGTGCCGGCAAGGCTTCCACCAAAGCATTGAAGGCAGTCAGGAATTCCTGGTGCAGGACTCCTGAATCCGCATTTCCATATTCGTCTTCAAGATCTTCTGGTGTATCAGGCAATATCGCCAGCCTGCCCTGTTTTTCAAAAAATTTGAACACACCGTTCCTGGCAGCGATATGCAGGTAAGCCTGTAAATTCTCTATCGGCGATTTGCTGCCCCTCAGCCACAACTGCACAAAAACATCCTGGGCAATATCCTGAGCCTGCTGCTCATCATTCAACCGTTTGTACGCAGTGTTGAACACCGCTTTCCAATACCTGTTGTACAGCACATCAAAAGCCTGCCTGCTGCCCCCGCCCAGTCTGAGCAGCAGAGCCGTATCGTCCAGCGAATATAAACTGTCATCAGGCATCGGTCATCTATCTGATCGGACTGGCCGGTACCCCTTCAAAGGTGATCTTTACCGGCTTGATATGTCCGTTCTCATCAAATTCCAGTTTATCGATACAGGTCACCCGGTGGTTCCCATTAGTTTCTCCCAGCGGCCTGCGATGATAAACAATAAAATACTCTTTGGTTTTAGGATTCTGGACCACCGAATGGTGCCCTGCACCGGTCGCGATAGAAGGATCCTGCTTCAATATCTTATCAATCCGCTGGAAAGGACCCATAGGAGAATCCGCGATCGCATAAGCAACAGAATAATCCGGTCCGGTCCATCCGCCTTCGCTCCACATAAAATAATACTTTCCGTTACGGATGAACATGAACGGTCCCTCAACATAACCTTTAGGCGTAATCTCCTTATAAGTAGTCCCGTCAGGAAAAGGCACTACACTTTTAAAGTCTTTACTCAGCTTGACCACATTACAGTGCGACCAGCCTCCGTAGTAGAGGTAGTATTGGCCGTCATTATCTTTAAATACATATTGGTCAATAGGTTGTGCCTTATTATGAAACTTATCAATAAGCGGTTTACCGATAAGGTCCTTAAAAGGTCCCGCCGGTTTCTTAGAAACAGCCACTCCGATCCCTCCGGTTTCATTGTCATTCTGAATGTCATTGGCCCCGAAGAAAAGATAATACTTGCCGCCCTTTTTGGTGATCGAAGGCGCCCACATGGCCTTATGCGCCCATTTGATATTGGCTTTTTCCAGAACATTCGGATGTTTGACCCAGGTGACCAGGTCTTTGGAGCTAAAAGCATCCATAAAGGTCTGTTCTTCATATTTGGCAGAATAAGTAGGATAGATCCAATATTCCTTGCCAAATATTGCACCCTCAGGATCTGCGTACCATCCCGGAAAGACCGGGTTTCCGGAAGTTTTCTGAGCAGGTTTCTCCTGTGCGGACACAGAAAGACTGGCAAAAGCAAGGCAGAGCAAAAGTTTATGCGGTTTCATCTTTTAAGTTTAGTCGGAAAATGTGATGTTAATCGTGAAATTGACACAAGGTATCATTTTGTAGGTTTTTATGCAAAGAAAATCGTATTGGCCTTTGTTTATAGCGCATCCTGGCTTACCCTCCATGAAATACGTTTATTCCAGCTTTTTAAGCCCTGGGCAAACTTATATCTCCCTGCAAAAATAGCGGTTTGCAACAATAATCTAGTAAATTAGTAGATTTAATTTGTTTTTGTTAAAAATGCATTTACATTTGTTCCTGATAGACAAATCACTAAAACAAATGAAAAAACAATTACACCACGCCAAAGCACAAGCTGTATCTTTCCCGAACCAGTTGATCCTTACCGCTTATTGTTGTTGCTGTATCGCGCAATAGCATTTCCACTATTTGAAATAATAAAGGCAGGATAAGATCCCGCCTTTATCAGGACCTTCAGTATGCAACGCCAATCACTTACTGAATGGTCCCAGTTCCAATCAACGATTCATTAATTAAAACTTTTTAAAGTTATGCAAAATTTTAAAAAGGGGAGGCTTTTATTTAAGGCCGGCTCCTTTGTTAAAAATGCACTGCTGTTATGCAGCGTACTTACGGCATCCACGCTGATGCCGCTGATCTCGAGATCACAAACACAACCCCTGATCAACTCCGTGCTCAACGGACAGGTCATTGACGGTAAGACCAATGTAACCGTGCCGGGAGCAACCGTCCAGATAAAGGGTACCACACACTCTGTTCAGACCAATGCCAGCGGGGCCTTCAGCTTCAAAACGGGACAGCCTTTTCCCTATACACTGGTCGTATCTTATACGGGTTATAAGACCAAAGAAATCCAGGTCGATGGAAGCCCTGTCACGGTCCTTCTGGAAGAGGACCTCAATGAACTGAATGAAGTTCAGGTCGTGGGCTATACCCAGACCAAGAAGGGCGCCAAGACTTCTGCGATCACTACAGTAGCCGCTGAAGATATCGGCAAAGCATCCTATACCAGCGTGACAGAAAAACTACAGGGCCAGGTACCCGGACTGCTGGTTTCCAGTAACAGCGGCGTCCCCGGAACCTCAGTGCTCGTACGCCTGCGGGGGGCTATTTCCATTACCGGAGGCAATGACCCGTTGTATGTCATAGACGGGGTCTTCATCAACAACGAAAATCTGCAGGGCCTGTCGCGCGGGCTGGGCGGGCAAACACCTAATCCCTTGTCAGATCTGAACCCCGATGACATCGAAACCGTATCCGTGTTGAAAGACGCCAACGCCACTGCCGTATACGGAGCCAGAGGCGCCAATGGGGTAATCCTCATTACGACCAAGAGAGGGAGTAAAAACTCGAGGACCAAGCTCAATTTTGCCGCAGATTACGGACTTGGAAAAGCATATAACCTTTGGGAACTTGTCACTGGCCCGGAACATGCCGAACTCGTCAACCTGGTGCATTTAAATGACGGACTATCTTACGAAACCCGTCCTTTCAGACCGGTCTCAGAAGTGATCGCAGGATATCCCGCCTATGGCAATCCGGAAGACCAGCAAACCTATGACCGCATCAGTGATGTATTCAGGGTCGCTCAATCCCAGCGTTACAACCTTTCTCTCTCGGGAGGAGACTCCAGGACCAATTTTTATATCGGTGGAGAATACCAGGACCAGGAATCGACCCTGAAGCTCCAGGACTTTAAGCGTTATTCCTTCAGGATCAACCTGGACCATGCGATCAATCAAAAATTTAAAATAGGGACCAGTAACAACCTGAGCAGCGTGCCCAGACGGCTGGTTCGGGTGGGAGACGGTCCTGCGGGTCTATTCCAGGCTGCATTGCATACCCCGACCTTTTATCCGTTTTACAATCCCGACGGCTCTTTCACCAAACCTACGGTATTCGACAACCACATTGCCATCCTTCAAAACTCAGATACACATTCAACGAGCCTGAGGAGCATCAATAACCTTTATGCCACCTACAATTTCCTGCCCAACCTGTCCTTCAAATCCTCGCTGAGCAACGATTATAACCTGTACAAGGAAAATGCCTATTACAACACCAACCTGGTATACGGACAGCCGGCGGGAGAGGCTAATGACGTGCTAACCTCCAAACAGTCCCTGATCGCCGAACAACTGATCAACTATACGCTGTTCAGGGAAAAGAACGACTTCTCCTTTTTCCTGGGAAATTCAATACAATACACTACCCAGGAAAGACAGACCCTTACCGGAACCGGTTTCCCGAGTAACCAATTCAAACGCATCACTTCTGCAGCAGTTCAGACAGCCTCTTCAACCGGGACAGATTATGGCCTGATCTCCTTTTTTACCGGAGCCAACTATACCTTTGACAACAGGTACATAGTAGACGTCAATGCCAGGTACGATGCCTCATCCAGGTTCGGTTCCAACAACCGCTGGGGTTTCTTTCCTTCCATAGGCCTGGGCTGGAACATCAGCAATGAATCCTTTTTTCCTAAAACAGATGCGGTCAGGAACCTCAAGATCAAGACCAGCTATGGTTATACGGGCAATCAGGATATTGGCGATTTTGCAGCCAGAGGACTATGGGCAGGAGGGAGGAATTACCTGGAGCAGCCCGGCATAGCACCAAGCCAGTTGGGCAATAAAGACCTGAAATGGGAAACGACCAGCCAGTTCAATGCCGGACTGTCGGGCGCGCTTTTCAGCAGCAGATTATCCTTCGAATTTGACTATTACCGCAAATATACCAGCGATCTGCTGATGGACGTACCGGTAGCTGCCAAAACAGGCTTCTCCACCGTGTACCAGAACGTAGGGGAGATCAGCAATACAGGTGTAGAATTGCTGCTGAGTTCCGAAAATGTCAGGACCACAGATTTCAGATGGAATACCACCTTTACCATTTCCCACAACAAGAACATTGTCGAGAAGATCAATAACCCGATCACCGGCAGCTATGGCATGTACCGTACGGAACAAGGTTTTCCATTATATTCGATCTGGGTCTACAACTACCTGGGTGTTGACCCTCAGACCGGCAATGCACGTTTTGAAGACGTAACCGGAGACGGTAAGATCACAGCAGATGACCGCAAGATCGTTGGTGATGCCTGGCCGGACTTTGAAGGGGCGTTTAAGAACACGTTCAGTTACAAAGCCTTCGACCTCAATCTTAACCTGGTCTACAAATCGGGCAATCACCTGTTCAACTATACCGCCTTGTTCCTTGAAGCAGGCGGCACGAGGGGAGTGACCCGGTCGATCCAGAAAAGCGCGCTCAACTACTGGAAAAAACCTGGCGATACCAACGTGCTCCCCAGGCCGACCTCGGTCAGGAATGCGGACGGCAGTCTCAATTACGAAGGCAATACCAGCCGCTTTTTTGAAGACGCCTCATTTATCCGCCTGAGAGACGTCACAGTAGGTTATACCCTGCCGAAGGAACTGCTTTCTAAACTAAAGATCAACAATGCCAGGCTATACCTGACCGGAAGCAACCTGTTTACCATCACAAAATATACAGGTCCCGACCCGGAAACCAACTCTGCCGGAGACAGCGCGAACGGTTTGGTACAGGGACTCGACTTCAACGGGGTGCCGCAGACCAAGAGCCTGAACCTGGGAATCAATGTTACCTTTTAATCAAAAAAAATGAAGAAGATAAATATATTCATGCTACTGGCGATACTGCTCACCACCTCCTGCAAAAAAGTGCTGGAAACAGAACCACAATCCAATATTTCAGATGAAGCGGTGATCGTGGACAAGAAATCTGCGCAGGCTGCACTGATCGGTGTCTATGATGCCCTTCAGGGCCAGGTAGGCTCCAATATCGTATCACTGGAACTCGCGGGCGATAATGTGGTCAACTTTAATGCGCAGAACAGGGTCGTGGCCGATAAGACCGCATCGGGTTCCGGTGGGGGCTTTTCCAACTACTATGTCATCATCAACAGGGCAAATTTTATACTCAATAAGGTGCCCCCACTATCTGATGCAGCAGTACCCAAGGCAGACAAAGACCAGATCCTGGGTGAGGCCTATTTTCTGCGCGGCCTTTCCTATTTTGACCTGGGCAAAACCTATGGCGGAGTCCAGATCGTACTGGAGCCGGCAGTCTCGGCCGACGCACATAAGGGCGTCAGGCGGAGCACGCTGGAGCAAACCTATGCACAAGCCTTGTCTGACCTGAACAACGCAGAAAATTTGCTGTCAGCGACTATAAACCGTAACCGGGCTAACAAATTTACCGCTTATGCGCTCAAAGCCAGGCTCTACCTTTACACAAAGCAATGGGATCTTGCAGAAGAGTATGCCACCAAATCGATCGGCAACAGCAACTTTGAGCTGGTCAAACCCTATGCTACCTTCTTTACCACTAAAAACTCGAGGGAATCCATTTTGGAGATCGCGTTCAGTACCGCAGACAAAAGTTCCTTTTATACCAACTGGCGCTCACCCGAACAAGGCGGAAGATACGATTACATTCCTGAAAGAGGCTTTGTAGGAAAGCTGCTGGATCCCGGCCTGGGCGGCTCGAGAAAGAGCCTGCTGTTCCAGACTCCGCAAGGCATATACGACCTGATCCAGTATGGCAATCAAGACGGTACCAGCTCCATATTCGTACTGCGCATTGCCGAGCAGTACCTGATCAGGGCCGAAGCCCGTACACATAAAGCAGTGCCGGACCTGCGGGGAGCAGTAGAAGACCTGAACAAGATCAAGAGCCGCGCCGATGTACCGGAGCTAACCTATACACCACAGTTAACCGTCAGCGAAGTACTGCTGGCCATAGAGAATGAGCGAAGATTTGAACTTCCCTTTGAAGGACACCGGTTCCTGGACATCGTGCGTACAGGCCGCGCGGCAGAAGTATTCGGAGCAGTCAATGCAAACCTGAAAAATCCTGATTTCTGGGTATTTCCAATCCCTCAATCTGAAATTATCACAGATCCCGACCTGGCAGGAGACCAGAACAAGGGTTACTAAATGAATTAATCCCATAAACAATACAACTCATGAAAAAATCTTTATTACTGGCAGCATCGATGGCATTCATTGCTGCAACAGTCTTCGCTCAGACAACTTCAAAAGTAGGTGGCGCAAACACACCCATTACCATCAACCAAAAATCACCGACCAGGCACGGGCCGGAAAAAGGCTCACTGATCATTATCGGAGGAGGAGGTTCAACGCCGGAGATCTGGAAGAAATTCCTGGAGCTGGCAGGCGGCAAGGAGAAAGCAAGCATTGTAGTCATTACCGCGGCAACCGGTGATTCTGCCGCATTCAGTGTGAGCAGCGCGAACAAGATCAAAAAAGAACTCGGCATCAAAGATGTCACCGTCCTTCATACCAATGACCTGGCAGAAGCCAACAGCGAGAAATTCATCGCACCCATAAAAAAAGCGACCGGAGTCTGGTTTGACGGCGGCAGACAGTGGCGCATTGCAGATGCCTACCTGAACACCCTGACCCATCGTGCCTTCTTTGATGTACTCAATAGAGGGGGAGTGATTATTGGCAGTTCGGCAGGAGCCAGTATCCAAGGTTCATTCCTTTGGCGCGGCGACACCAAAGGACCACACATACTGGTGGGAGACCATACACAAGGACTAGGTTTTCTCAAGAACTCGGCAATAGACCAGCACCTGCTCAAAAGGAACCGCCAGTTTGACCTGGTGGATTTTATCCGGAAATCACCCGAGCTGATCGGCATCGGTCTGGATGAGGCCACCTCCATCCTGGTACAGCGTGATACCCTCGAGGTGATCGGCAAATCCTATGCAGTGATCTATGACCACAATACCATTGTCGGCAAAGGCGAAGACCATGTCAAAGATTCAAAAGAAGACTATACCGCCTCATCGGGGCCATTCATTTTTTTAAGTCAGGGACAAAAATACGACCTGCGCAACCGTAAGGTATTGCCTGCACCCCGCAGAACCCCGCAGCAGCCGGCTGCGACAGCCACATCAGGAAATTAAAAAAGAAGCATGAAGCTGCCATGATTTTTCAGGATCACACAATTGATGATGGGATCAGGGCAGCTTCATCACCACTAAAACAAAATTTAAAAAGATGAAGAAAATAGTATTATACGGTTTATTCGCCCTGACCGCCAGCTCAGCCGCCGCACAGACCCCAATTACCATCGATCAGAAATCGGGCACCAAACACGGACCCGAAAAAGGTACGCTGATCATCATCGGTGGCAATGTAGGCAGTACAGCCTCCATCTGGAACAAATTTACCGAACTGGCCGGCGGAAAGGACAAAGCGCATCTTGTAGTAGTGACCGCAGCAGGCGGCGACTCGGCACTATACGACAACAAATCAATCGAAGAAGTGAAAAAGCAGACAGGTGTAAAAGATGTCGTATTGCTGCATCCCAAAAGCCTGGCTGAAGCAAATACTGAAAAATTCATTGCCCCGCTCAAAAAAGCAACAGGAGTTTATTTTATAGGCGGCAGGCAGTGGAGGATCGCAGACGCATACCTCAATACACTGGCACACCAGGCTTTCCTGGACGTGCTCAACAGAGGCGGCGTTATAGCAGGCAGTTCAGCCGGTGCCAGTATCCAGGGTTCATTTCTATGGCGTGGCGATACCAAAGGCCCTCAGATCCTGGTTGGAGACCATACACAGGGGCTGGGATTTTTAAAGAACTCCGCAATAGACCAGCACCTGCTCAAAAGGAACCGCCAGTTTGACCTGGTGGATTTTATCCGGAAATCACCCGAGCTGATCGGCATCGGCTTGGATGAAGCAACATCTATCGTCGTTCAGCGCGACACACTGGAAGTACTTGGCAAATCTTATGCAGTGGTCTACGATTACAATACGATCACCGGGAACGGGGCAGCCCATGTCGCCAACAACAGGGAAGATCATACTGCGGCATCAGGACCCTTTGTTTTTCTAAGCGAGGGGCAGAAATATGACCTGCGCAACCGGAAAGTAATCGCCGTACCGCGTCAAAGACCAGGAGCAGCAACTGTTCCATCCAATGAATGACCAAGGCAGGATAACCATGACAACAATAAAAACTGAATATGCTTCCCTTGAATGGAAGGAATACGAAAAGACCGCCCTGCGTTTCTTTTCCATTTATTTTATCCTGCAGATCTTTCCTCTGGACTGGAAGTATTATAAAGGCATATTTTCCATCAACTGGCTTGACCTGCACTATGGAGATATCTTTTTCATCAGCAGGTATTATCCGGCCTTCTCCTCTGCAACCGGCAGTTTCGCAGATTGGATCATCATTGCCATTATCGCAGCCATTGGCGCTGCGGTATGGACCAGAAGGGATAAACCTGATACGGATTACAGCACCCGCTATTACTGGCTCAGGACTATTGTAAGATACCGGCTGGCCATAGGGATCATCGGCTATGGCTTTATCAAGTTCTTTCCCTTACAGGCACCCTTCCCCTCGATCAGCAACCTCAATACCAGTTACGGAGATTTCACAGACTGGAAGATCTTTTCCCTTAGCCTGGGCATTGTGCCTAGCTACCAGTCCTTTCTCGGAGGAATAGAACTGCTGGCAGGACTGCTGCTTTTCTTCAGGAGAACCGCATCGGTCGGGGCACTCATCGTATTGGTATTTACCGGCAATGTGTTCATGTCCAACCTGGCTTATGAAGGAGGAGAACTCGTATACAGCTTTTACCTGATCGTTCTGGCCTTATTTGTCTTTGCCTATGACGCGCAGCGGATCTATCAGCTCATCTCATTAGGAAAACCTACCATCCCGAACCTGGTCAGGCCCGTCTTTCCCGGATGGCAGAAAAATACCAGGATTGTGCTGAAAGCGGCACTGATCTTTTTCTTTGTATTCATCTACGGTTTCAAAACCTACAAAGGCTATAAAAATGATCCTTACCAGTTTCCGCAGGCAAAAGGCCTTAAAGGCCTGAGCGGCATTTACAATGTCAGCGAATTCAGGATCAACAATAAGGTCTTCCCTTATTCCGCAACAGACCGCATCCGCTGGAAGGACGTGGTGTTTGAGAAATGGGCAACGATCAGTATCCGTTCCAACAGGCCGGTCATATTGGATTCCACAAACTATGAGCAGATCAGCCGGCGCGATGAAGACCGGAGCTATGAACTGGCAGGCTCTGGCGGGCGGCATTACTACAGCTACACCGCCGATACGGTCAGTCATACGATCACGCTGAAAAACAAGAACAGAAATTATCCGGATGAAACACTGGTGCTGCATTACAGCCGGCCCGACAGCACAAGCATTGCGCTATCCGGTGTCAATGAATCCAGAGACTCAGTTTTTGTACTGCTGAACAAGATCCATAAAAAATATCCGGTGAAGCTGGGGAGACGTGGCGTGCTCAAGCTTTAAACAGGAAAATGAATCATGTATTTTAAAATAAATCGTATGTCTGATATAGAGAACAACCAGAAAAACACCCCTTTAAGGTGGCCGGTATACAAAAGGATCGCATTCCGGATCGCTTTTGTCTTCTTTCTGCTGGTATCGATCCCGCTTGGCGGCAGCTGGTACAAGAATTTATTCGCACTGAACTGGCTCAGTCCGCATTACAGGGATATTTACGATATCGCCCGGTATGGAACCAATGTCCCACCGGTGCTTTTCAGCTCCGGCAGACAAGGTGCAGGAGATGGAGAAGAACAGCAGCGCAAAGCCGGGGATAACCAGAAAGATAAGAAGAAGCACAGGGATTCTCTGAAAAAAGCAGGTCCTGCTGCCGGAAAGAAGAACCAGGACGACAAAAAAACAGAAAGCAGCAAACGTCCCGAACAAAGGAGCAGAAGCTGGCTGAGCGATTACAGTGCCTGGGGAAATGCCCTGGCCATCGCCGTAATCATCGGTCTTATCTGGAGCCTTCTGGATCGCAAGCGGCCCTCCTATAATATGCTCTATTACTGGCTTACGGTCATTGTACGGTACAGGGCCGCCATAGGTATTATCGGGTTTGGTTACACCAAGCTCTTTCCCACACAAATGCCATACCCGTCACTCGGACTGCTCAATACCGATTTTGGCGATTTTACTGCCCAGAAGATCTATTGGATGTCTGTAGGCATTGTCCCCTGGTACCAGATTTTTGGCGGAGTGGTGGAACTACTGGCAGGCCTTCTGTTGTTCTTCAGGAAAACAGCTACCTTCGGAGCGATCCTGCTGATCGGCGCCTTGGGCGACATCACCTTTGTAAACTATGCTTATGATGGAGGAGTGCATGTCTATGCCTTTTATTTTGTATTGCTGGGTTCATTTGTCATCGCCGCAGATGTACCAAGATTGTACAATCTGCTGATCCTTGAGCGCTATACCGTGCCCAATGACTACTATCCTGATTACAGCAAACCTGTTTTAAAATATACGCGGATCGGTCTTAAAGGGCTTGCATTCCTGATCTTCTTCGTCATCCTGACCTATACTGAAGTGATCAACTTTAAATATGATCCGTATAAGCAGCCCTCAACAGCGGGGGTCAAAACACTCAGGGGCAATTACAACGTCAGTGAATTCAGGATCAACGGAAAGCTCATTCCTTATTCCCCTCTGGACAGTGTCAGATGGCAGCAGGCAACCTTCGAAAAATGGACTACGCTAACCTTCAAGGTCAACAGACCAGTGGTGATCGATCCTTCCAATGGAGGTGGCAGTCCGATGCGTGACATCCAGCGTACATTTGAGATCACCGGCACAGCCGGAGGTCAGCGCGCCTTCCACTATTACGCAGATACAATAGATCATGTACTATACCTGCAGGATAAAAATGCAGCAGCCTTAAGAAGAACGCAACAAGACCAGAGCGACGGAAACCAGACTAGAGAAATACGTCATGAAAAACCAGACAACTGGATCAGTGCCGCTGCCTGGAAGCATATAGGCGATGAGAAAAAGATGATCGATAAACGTGCCTGGTCGACCAGGAGAGACCGGGAGTTTTCACGTCCGGAGCGCAGCGTAAAACGCGCAAGAATGGTTTTGAAATACAATACCATTGATGGCAGCAAAGTGGTCCTGACCGGAATCAATGAAAACCAAGATTCTGTGTACATCGTACTGGACAGGACAGATCGCAAATATGTGTTGCCCGAGAGTACCCTGAGCGCAGGAAAGTATTAATTGTAAATTACGGGGGATGCCGGCAGTCCTGTTTTGGTCCCGGGACAGCCGCCCCCTTTTAATGGTATTCTTAAGCAATGCAGCAGCCATCAAAACATAATATTTGATGGACAGGAAAACTATTGGTTTTAATTATTCTACTAAATCGGTAGATTTAATTTGTTTTTATTGAAAATGCCCTTACATTTGCTGCATAATAAAAGATGAATTAAATGCAAATGAAACAAATTCTACACCACTCATCAGCAATTAAGCGCCTTCATCCCGGCAGGCATAAACTAGTCAGATCCTGTTGTCGCTGTATCATGCGATAGCCTTCCCGCTATAAACAATAAAGACAGGATCAGATCCTGCCTTTATCTCCGGTAATCAGTATGAAACGCCAATCCCCTACTGAAACCGTCAGTTTCAACAATAGATTAGTATTAATTAAAACTTTTTAAAGTTATGCAAAATTTTAAAAAGGAAAAGACAACAGTTGTTGCTTCTTCCTTTGTAAGACACCTGCTGCATTTTTGTGGCATTCTCCTGGTACTGGTTATCCTTTCAGCCAGATCAGCAGCACAAACCCAACCCACCATCAATTCAAACCTGCAGGGCAGGGTCATAGACGCAAGCACCGGACAAGGCATACCAGGCGCTGTAGTTAAGATCAAAGGGACCACACATTCAGTCCAGACCAGCGGGGACGGAAGATTTGATTTCATTACCGGACAGAAATTTCCCTATACCATAGAAGTCACTTTTGTAGGATATGAAAAAGCAGAAGCAGAAGTCAACGGTTCTCCCGTCACCATATCCCTCAAAGAAGCAGTCAATGAACTGGGAGAAGTACTGGTGATCGGTTATGGCACACAGAAAAGAAAAGACCTGATCGGTTCTGTCGACAAGGTAAATGCAGCAGAAGTCAAGCAAATGCCGGTAGGCAGTTTTGATGCGCAGCTTCAGGGCAAGGCACCGGGATTGCAGATCAATTCCAATACCGGTGTGCCGGGCGAGGGCGTATTCATCAGGGTCAGGGGCAATACCTCGATCAATGCCAGCAATGATCCGCTGTACATTGTCGACGGGGTATTCATAAATAACAACAGTCTTCAGACCGTAAGTACAGGAGGAAAAGCCACTTCGCCGATCTCAGACATCAACCCAGCAGACATTGAAAGTATCGAAGTGCTGAAAGACGCAAGCGCGACAGCAATCTACGGCGCACGCGGAGCAAACGGAGTGATCATTGTAACCACAAAAAAAGGCGCTTATGACAGCGCACCTAAAGTCGACTTCAATACCTATTTCGGCTTTGCAAAAACAGCCAAAACCTGGGACATTGCAGATGGACCGTTAAACGCCGAGCTCCACAATGAAGCCTGGATCAACAGCGGCATTGACAATCCTGCCTTAAACCAGAATTACAATAACCGCCCCTTCCGTCCGGTGTCAGAAGGGGGAAAGGGGCTGCCCGAAGAACAGCAGACCTATGACCGCCTCAGTGACATCTTCCGTACCGCCGGACTACAGAACTACGACCTTTCCGTGCAGGGAGGCTCATCTGCCACGAGATATTACATAGGAGCGGGCTATACCAACCAGGAATCGACCATGAGGCCGGTATCCTTTCAGCGCGCCAGCTTCAAGCTGAACCTCGACCAGAAGATCAGCAAAACTATCCTGGTAGGGGTCAATAACAGCATATCACGGTCCCTCAGAAACCAGGCCAGGGCAGGAGACGGGCCGCAGGGAGGAATGTTCCAGACCGGCCTGCTGGTTGCCACCTATCTTCCTAAGGTAAATGCCGATGGCACACCCGCCAAATGGGGGCCATGGGACAACCTGGACGTACTGCTCAACAATTATGATGTCCACACTAAAAACGTCAGGTACATAGGCAATGCCTATCTCGAAGCCGACATTACCCCCCATTTAAAATTCAGGAGCAGCTTTGGTCTGGATTACAACGATTACAATGAATCCGAATACTGGAATTCGCTGACACTGATCGGCGCGGCCCCGACCAATGGGCTGGCTACCTCGGCAGTGACCAACAATAGCACCTGGCTCAATGAGCAGACCTTGACCTACCGCAATACATTTGCCGGGAAACACAATTTTGGGATACTGATCGGAAACTCCCTTCAGGGCGATCTACTTACCACAACTTCCGCACAAGGCACCAATTTCCCGAACGATTCTTTTAAAGTAATTGCTTCAGCCGCCAACCGGATAGGTTCAGAATCCTGGGGTAAAAGTAAACTATCCTCTTTCTTTTCCAGAATGGATTACAATTATGCCAGTAAATACTACCTGGAACTGAGCATCCGTGCCGATGGCTCTTCCCGCTTTGGTTCCGCGAACCGTTATGGCTATTTTCCATCCATAGGAACGGCCTGGCGGATAAAGGAAGAAAGCTTTTTAAAGAATGTTGAGCAGATCAGCGATCTGAAACTGCGCGCCAGCTACGGCACCACCGGCAACCAGAACGGCATCAGCAACTTTGCAGCAAGAGGCTTGTGGAACGGAGGCCAGGGCTATCCCGACAATGCCACCAGCGGAGACAAGCCAGGCATTGCCCCCCAGCAGCTGGCCAACCCAGACCTGAAATGGGAAAGAACGAGACAGATCAATGCAGGCCTTGACCTGAGCCTGTTCAAAGACAGGATTGGAATAGAATTCAACCTGTATGACAAATATACCTCAGATCTCCTGATCCAGCTGCCCCTGGCCAATACCACAGGTTTCAATGACTACTACAGCAATGCAGGTGAGGTCAGTAACCGTGGTTATGAACTGAGCATCAGCAGCGTCAACTACAAAACCGATCACTTCCAGTGGAGCAGCAGTTTTAACATTTCCGGTAATAAGAACAAGATAGAAAAGCTGGCCACGCCGATCAATGTATACAGCAGGGACTGGCTTCGGATGGAGCAAGGGCATGCCCTGTATACCTTCTGGCTTTACAAGCAACTCTATGTAGATCCGGAAAACGGGAACGCCGTATTTGAGGATGTCACTAAAGATGGTCAGATCACCGTAGCAGACCGTCAGCTGATGGGTAATGCCATGCCTGATTTCTACGGCGGGCTGAACAACAGCTTTACCTACAAAGGCTGGGATGCCGGGTTCCTGTTCACCTTCCAGTACGGCAACGACGTTTATAACATGAACGAATTCTTTGACATGGGCGGTGGCACGCGCCCGGACCGAGTCCTGTTTGCCAACTCTGCCAGGAGGTGGCAAAAAAAAGGCGACATCACCGATGTTCCCAGGTTCACCACCGTTGGGAACAACTACCGGTTAGAGCAGAACAGCCGCCTGCTGGAAGACGGATCTTTCATCCGGCTGAAGCAATTGTCCATAGGATATACGCTGCCCAAAGCATTCGTATCCAAATTGAAAATCAAGAACCTCAGGGTATATGCGCTGGGTACCAACCTGCTGCTGTTCACCAGATACTCCGGTCTTGATCCGGAATCAAACGTAGCCAACAGCCAGAACGTACAAGGACTTGACTTCGGTACACCGCCGCAGCCCAGTACGTATCAGTTCGGCATTAACCTCACCTTATAAAGAAATATTCATCATAAAGAAATATTCAGATGAAACACATAAAGAACTCCATATTGGTGCTCGTAACTATACTCACCGTATCCTGCACCAAATTTTTAGATGTTGAGCCTAAATTGTCCATTTCAGACGAAAACACCATTAACAATGGTGCCTCTGCTGAAACTGCTGTAAGAGGCCTTTACCGCGGGCTGGCCGACAACAGTTATTATGGCACCACATTTCAGGCCATCGGGTACCTTTCCGGCGATAACATAGAATGGACAGGATCACAGGCCATCGCAGGGCAATTCGTCAACCACGAAGTGCGTCCTGACAACGGCTTCATTGCCTCAGTATGGGCAGCGATCTACAGCACGGTCAACCGGGCAAACCACATCATCGAAAAAGTCGCAGCCCTGCCACTGGAGCCCACCTTCACGCAACAGAAAAAAGACCAGCTGCTGGGTGAAGCCTACTTTATCCGCGCACTGGCTTATTTCGATCTGAACCGGGTATGGGGCGGTGTACCCATCTACCTGACACCGACCCTGTCTGTAAACGACAACCGGGGCAAGCCAAGAAGCACGACGGCAGAAGTATATGCGCAGGTGCTTTCAGACCTCCAGCAGGCCGAAGCACTCCTGCCGGATGGAACCAACCGCCTCCGGGCTACCAAAAAAACAGCATGGGCCCTGCTTTCAAGATATTACCTCTACCAAAAAGACTGGACCAATGCCATTGCCTACGCAGACAAAGTGATCTCAGACGTGTCTTACGTCCTGATCAAGCCTTACAGCTCATTTTATGCCAACAATGCGGTGAACACCCAGGAATCCATTTTCGAGCTATCCTACAGCGCCACCAATACCAACAGTCACCGCGGCAATTGGCAACCTCCCCAAAACGGAGGCACGAGACAATGGGCACCCAATACCGCCTTTCTGAGCCTGGTCAGGGACCCGCTAAAAGGAGGGAACAGGGCAGCAATGGTCAGCTCTACAGCCGACGGTCGCTGGTACGGAAACGTCTATTACAGAAGCCCTGCAACAGATCCGGCCTATATCTTGCGCATTGCAGAGATCAGGCTCATCAGGGCCGAGGCATTTGCTGAAAAAGAAGAAGATGAAAAAGCACTTGCCGACCTCGATGCCGTACGCGACCGCGCAGGCCTTGAGCCAAGTACAGCCAATGGCAGGGAAGAGATCCTGCTGGCCATTGAAAATGAAAGAAGACTTGAATTTGCATTTGAACCGCACCGCTGGTTCGACCTGGTGAGAACGAACAGGGCTGCGGCTGTTCTGGGCATCAATGCCAACCGGTACGTACTTCCCCTGCCGGTCGATCAGCTCAATGCAGACAAAGCACTGGAACAAAACACCGCATATAAATAGACCATGAACAAGGCAATTCCACCACTTCAGCTGATCCGGGTATTTGCCCGGTATGCACTGGCAACAGCATTGGCCATACATGCATTTGTACTTTTGTTTCCGTTGGAACTGCCCTTTCCCGGCCTGAGCCAGCTCAATACGGACTATGGTGATTTTCTGCCTGCTGAAATCTTCAGGCTTACTGTGGGGATTGCAAAGGCCGGATACCAGGCAGCCATAGGACTTGCGTTGCTGGGCGCAGTACTGCTGCTTTTCTTCAGAAGAACCGCTACACTAGGTGCCCTTGTCGCTTCAGGGCTCCTGCTCAACATCGTGTTGGCCAACTATGCCTATGATCTTGGTGACCAGTTGTTCAGCCTGTTCCTGTTTGCGGTGTCGGTATTCATTCTCAGCTATGACCTGCCACGCATGTACAGGCTGATGCTTGAAAAGCCAGTCACCGCTGGCAATAGCCAGGTCCTGCTGACTGAAAAGTGGCAGCAGCAGCTGCGTATCGCATTAAAGGCACTGTTCATTGTCTTCCTTTTAGGCTACGGCAGCTTTGTCTTTGCCAGCTATCAGAACAAGCTGAAGGCAGAACACCATGAAGTAGTGAAAAACATTGATGGCTTGTATAATGTGAAGGAATTCAGGATCAATAACACCCCTGTCCCTTATTCAAAGACCAATCCCCTCCGCTGGCAGGACGTCGTATTTGAAAAGGCAGGCAAACTCAGCATTTCAGCAGGAACAGCACCCAGAAAATACTACAGCTACAGCGCAGATACCACCCGCCATATCCTGAACCTGGAGTCGGAAGCACCGGGCAAAACACCGGAAAAGATAACCCTGAATTATTCGAGACCGGATTCAGTTACCCTGCTCCTGAGCGGCACCAACGGACCCGGGGATACCGTACATGCAGTTCTGGAGAAAATAAACAAAAAGTACCTGCTGATAGAAGGCAGACGTAAACCAATAAAGCTTTGATCATGAGTGCCATTCAAAACATATCGGTCTGGAAACCTTACCAGCTTTTTATCTTCCGTGTTGCTTTTATCTTCTTTATCCTGCTCAGTATCCCCCTTAGTTTAAATTACTACAGCACGGTTTTCTCACTCAACTGGCTCGACCTGGGTTATCGTGACCTCACCAATATGGGACGCTTTAGCCCCAATCTCGTCAATATCGACACAGAAAGCGGCAGATGGGGAATAGCCAGTTATGCAGACTATGCAATTTTGCTGGGGATAGGGTTGGTCGGAGGAGCAGTCTGGAGCCTTTTTGACCGGAGATCCAAAAACTATAACCTACTTTATTACTGGTTGCGCGTGATCGTCAGGTACCGGATCGCTATAGGAATGATAGAATTTGGTTTCGTCAAGGTCTTCCTCATCCAGATGCCGGAAGCACCGCTGGCAACATTGCATACCCATTTCGGAGACATCAGCGCGCAGAAATTGTACTGGCTTTCAGTAGGTGTGGTGCCCTGGTACGAGATCACGCTCGGTTTTGTAGAAGTGATCGCGGGATTCCTGGTATTCTTCCGGAAAACCACCTTGCCGGGAGCCCTGCTCACGGCCGCTGCCTCTGCAAACATTGTGTACATTAATTTTGCGTACGATGGCGGCGTACATGTATACAGCACCTATTTTGTGATCCTGGCAGCCTTCCTGCTGGTCCCTTATGTACCAGAATACTACAGGTTGCTGGTCAAGGAAGAAAATGTAGTGCCCGTCAGGTATTATCCCGTTTTTAAAAAACCGGGCATCAGGATCGTCAGATTGGTCTTGAAAACAGGCATCATTTTTCTTTTTGTCGGGGTGCTGGCCTACCTGCATGTACAAAACCGGAAGCACCGTCCGTTTATCAAGGAACCCATCACTGCAGGAATCCCGGGTACCAGAGGGTACTACGAGGTAGCTGAATTCAGGCTGAACGGGCAACTGCTGCCATACGATCCCCAGGATTCCGTAAGGTGGCATGATGCGATCCTTGAAAAATACAGTACCATATCCTTCAAGCTCAATAAACCTGTAAAGCTGAACCTTTCCAACGGGGTACCGCAAAAGAAAGACGTAGACAGGAGCTGGGAACTGACCGGCACCGCGGGCGGGAGGCAATACTATTATTACGATGCCGACACGGTAAGCAAGGTGCTCAAACTTTACAACAAGAACAAAGCGTCTGAAGGAGCCAGGAAACCGGGTCAGGGAGCCAGAAAAAAAAATAAACCCGAAAAGCAGGAACAACCAGACTATGTATTGAATTACAGCAGACCCGGTGCCGGGACCATCATTTTGCAAGGTAGCTATAAAAGCAAAGATTCCGTGTACATCAAACTCATAAAGGTCAGCAAGGTGTACGCATTGAAGCAATAAAAACAAAAAATGTATATTAGAACGCATTCCGGTGCATGTGAAATATGAACAGAACAGAATATGATGCAATTGTAGTAGGCTCAGGTCCCAACGGACTGGCAGCTGCCATCACCATGCAGCAGGAAGGTCTCTCGGTTCTGCTGATCGAAGGCAAAGACACCCTTGGCGGAGGATTGCGCTCGGCAGAACTCACCCTGCCGGGATTCATCCATGATGTCTGTTCTGCGGTCCACCCGCTTGCGGTCGGATCCCCGTTTTTCGACACCCTGCCGCTGGCAGATCACGGGCTCTCCTGGGTATATCCTGAACTCGCCGCCGCCCATCCCTTTGATGACGGGACAGCAGCAGTGCTGGACAGTTCCCTGACAGAAACCGCAAGACTGCTGGGCAGCGATGAAAAAGCCTATCTGGACCTGATGCAGCCTCTGGTCGCAGAATGGCCGTCCATTGCCACAGATGTACTCGGCCCGTTGCACTTTCCGGAGCATCCCCTAGCCATGGCCAGATTTGGCCTTAAAGCACTTACCTCCGCCACATTTTTAGCCCGGAGATTTAAGACCAAAGCAGCAAAAGGCCTTTGGGCAGGTATGGCAGCCCATTCCATACAGCCACTGACCAATCTCAGTACATCCGCAATCGGCCTGGTATTAATGGCCGCAGCTCACCTGAAGGGCTGGCCGGTTCCCGCAGGAGGATCCAAAGAGATCGCCAATGCACTGGCATCCTATTTCATCATGCTGGGAGGGAGGATCGAGACAGGCAGGTATATACAGTCTCTCCATGAACTCCCGTCTGCAAAAACCGTACTTTTTGATGTAACCCCAAAACAACTGCTCCAGATCGCAGGACATAAATTTTCATCAATTTACAAATGGCAGCTGGAAAAATACCGCTATGGCATGGGCGTCTTTAAAATAGACTGGGCGCTGGACGGAACCATTCCATTTACAGCTCCCGAAGCCAGGAAGGCAGGTACCGTGCACATTGGCAATACACTGGAAGAGATCCGGCTGTCAGAGCAGCAATGCTGGGATGGTGTGCATGCAGAAAAGCCATTTATATTGCTGGCCCAGCAAAGCCTTTTTGACGATACCCGCGCGCCGGAAGGCAAACATACCGCATGGGCCTATTGCCATGTACCCAACGGATCTGTAAAAGACATGACCACCATCATAGAGCAGCAGGTAGAGCGTTTTGCACCAGGCTTCAGAGACCTGATCCTTGGTCGCCATACCATGAATACCGCACAAGTAGAAGAATATAACCCCAATTACATCGGGGGCGACATCAACGGCGGGGTGATCGACCTCGGCCAGCTCTTTACCCGCCCCGCGCTGAGGAGCTCACCCTACCGGACTTCAGCCAAAGGTCTTTATATTTGCTCTTCTTCCACACCTCCGGGAGGGGGCGTGCATGGCATGTGCGGTTACCATGCGGCAAAACGGGCCATGAAAGACATTTTTTCAATTGAACTCAAAGCATGACGTCTGTAGATCGTTGTATCAGCCCCGGAAATGGAAAAATGAATCATAGCCTGAAACTGAAGAAGTACACCTGAAACTGAATAAGAAACACAAATAATCCAAATATAATGTCAGAACAAAAAAAACTAAGCATTCATGAAGACTGGGTCGTCGTTATCCTCGGCGCCCTGATCATTTTGTTGTCCCTTTCAGGCATCCTCTTGCCCGCGCCCAAATTTGACTGGAAAACAGCAGAAGAACTAAGTACCATTGTGCTTTCAGCAGCAAACCTGAAGATCATCGGCCTGCAGTTCATTTACGTGATCCTTGTCGCATTGCTGGGGGCTTTTTTGACCGGAAAGCCGCTCGGCAGTCACCTGAAGACCTTTCCCATCGTCTATATCCTGACCATCCTGGCCCTGGTCATTGCAGGCAACAGCCAGATCAAATATTACGGACTTGAAGCCGTGATCTTCAGCCTGGTCATCGGTCTGCTGATCGGAAACCTGTTCAAGCTTCCCGAATGGTTCCGCTCCGCTTTATCCACTGAGCTTTACGTGAAAATAGGTCTGGTCCTGCTCGGTACCGGAGTCATATTCTCAGATATCCTGAAAGCAGGAGGGCTGGGCCTGATCCAGGCGCTCGTCGTTGTGCTTTCGGTCTGGTACTTTGCGTTCTGGCTCTGCAAAAAAATGAAGGTAGATGAAGAACTGACCATGATGATCTCCAGCGCTGTCTCTATTTGCGGAGTCTCGGCTGCTATAGCCACATCCGGTGCCATCAAAGGGGATTCCAAAAAGCTCTCCTATGTCATCTCCATGGTATTGATCACCGCCATCCCGATGATGATCTTCATGCCTTACATTGCGCATTATTTTAATTTCCCCCAACAGGTCACCGGTGCCTGGCTTGGCGGAAGTATCGACACCACCGGTGCTGTAGTTGCCTCAGGCAGTCTGGTAGGTGAGGAAGCCCTAAAGATCAGTACGATCGTGAAGTTCTCACAGAATGTATTGCTGGGTATTGCGGCATTTGCCATTTCTGTCTACTGGACCTATACCCAGCACCCAGCAGGACAGGACAAAGAAAATAAGCCGACCCTTAAAGTCATCTGGGAGCGCTTTCCGAAGTTTGTGATCGGTTTCGTCGGGGCTTCGCTGCTGTTTTCTTTTTTTATTTCCCCCGATACCATCAACACGGTAAAAGGCAGCCTCAAAAATTTGCAGGGACTTTGGTTTGCACTGGCTTTTACCAGCATCGGCCTGGAAACCAATTTTAAAGATCTGTTTGGAAGCAACAGCAAAAAACCGCTATATGCCTTCCTGATCGCCCAGGGATTCAACGTGATCATTACACTGGTCATAGCCTTCATACTTTTCGGTTAGTAAGGGATCAGATCAATTACATTCCGGCAGCGGGATAACTTCAATCAAACTAAATTACAGCATGACCGGCTCTGGTTAGCCGGTCATGCTATATTACTGCCAGGCTTTAAACCAAAATATTTCTCCATTCAAAATCAACTAAAAATCCACCTTTTATGATAAAAAGTTGGATGATAGTTGGACTATAGTTGGAGGTATACTGGAGGTATAAGATTTGAAGGCAGTACACACCTATGTTAAAGGTGGGTTTATATGATCAAAAGAAATGAGGGGAATATTCTGGCCGGAAACTTTTAAATTGCGGCTTTTAGTCAATGATATGAAGATCCGATTGCTTTTTTTTATTTTTCTGGCCGGGTGCATTTCCGCAGCGCTTGCACAAAGACCTGCCATGATCAAGCAGCCTGCAATGGTCAACCGTGACCTTAACAGTTTAGTCAATGTGTTCCTGGGCAGCTCAGGCGATCACGGGCAACTATCTCCGGCAGCGAGTTATCCTTTCAGTATGTTGAGCATAGGTGCGCAGACCTATCCCAATACCCATACCGGATACGAATATAATGCCAAAGAATTTATTGGTTTTACGCACAACCGTTTTGAAGGAGTCGGCTGTATGGGCAGCGGGGGCAATCTGTTCATCAAGCCCTTTATTGGTAAAACAGATGACCATGCCAACCTGATCAAGGTAAATGAAAATGCCGGGCCGGGTTATTATAGCGTGGGCTTTAGTAACAAGATCTCGGCAGAACTGACCGTCTTTGAGAATGAAGGCAGGCACCGGTATCGTTTCCCGGAAGGGGAGAAGGGGTTTACGCTCGACCTGGGCTATTCTTTCAATGGAGGGTTCGTGGCTGAGGAGCACAGTTATTCGGCTTCTTCACTGAGCGGGTCGATCCGTTCAAAGACTACTTGCCATGCTGGAGAATACCAATTGTATTACTACCTGGAATTCAGCAAGCCGGTGCGCTGGCACAGCGATTCGGAACACCGGCTTACCGCGCTGCCCGACGATAGCTCAGCAGAGATCGAGGTCAGGATCAGTTTCTCATCAACCAGTATCGCCTATGCTAAAAAGAACCTGAGCAAGGCTGGCTTTGATGAACTGAAGGCAAGAAGTGCTGCGGGCTGGAACGCACACCTGGGAAGGATCACAGTGAAGGGCGACCGTGAAAGGGAAAAGTTATTCTATTCATTGCTGTACCGGGCCATACAATCTCCCTACCAGGTTTCTGAGCCGGATGGCGTGTACAAGGCGATTGACGGCAGTACGCAAAGTTATAAGGGAATGATCTACAATGGCTGGGCGATCTGGGACAATTACCGGACACAGCTGCCTTTGTTGTCGGTGGCTTATCCTGAGCGTTACGGGGATATTGCTTATGCTATCGCCAACCTGTACAATTATGGCAAAAAGGATTATGCGACCAAAACGGAGCCGACGCCGACCGTACGTACTGAACATGCGGTGGTGGTGATCCTGGATGCGATGCGCAAGGGGTATAAGGTCGATGCGGGCAGGATACTGGATTCGCTGATCAAAGAAGTGGACCACCTGGATTTTGGGCAGCCGGACAAGGCGCTGGAGTCTTCCTATGATACCTGGGCGCTGTCAGAGATCCTGTCGATACTGGGAAAGAAGGATCTGAGCGAAAAATACCTGGCAAAAGCGCTGGAATATAAGAATTACTGGAACAAGGACTTTAAGGACATCACCAAAGGGGATGTGGACCGGATGCAGGCCCGCAAGCTGTATCAGGGTACGATCTGGCAGTACCGCTGGTTTGTGCCTTTTGATGTCAAGGGGCTGATCGGACTGATCGGCGATGAACAGACTTACCTGGCGCAACTGGACCAGTTTTTTAAGAATGACCTGTACAATCATGCCAATGAGCCTGACCTCCAGGTGCCGGGGATGTACAATGCGACCGGGGAGGCCTGGAAATCCCAGCGGCTGATGCACAATTATGCCGTGGATACCGTAGTACAATATTATTTCAACGACAACAGCCGGGGGATCGATCCTTTTGTGGACCGGATCTACAAGAACCAGCCGCAGGCCTATGTGCGGACAATGGATGATGATGCGGGGGCTATGTCCTCCTGGTTCGTGCTGACTGCAGCGGGTATTTCGCCTGCCTGTGTGGGCTGGCCGGTGTATTACCTCAACGTGCCTTTGTTTGAGTCGCTGCAATTTAACTGGCAGAACGGCAAGGTGCTGAAGGTGGACGTAAAGAACTTTTCTGACCGCAATGTATTCATCAAAGAGGTCTGGCTGAACGGTAAGAAACTGGACCGCAACTGGATCAGCCAGGAGGAGCTCATGGCGGGCGGAACTTTGTCTTTTGTGGCTGCTGATGTACCTCAGGAAAATAAAAATCCCTGGATCACAGAAGTTAAGGCCAGGTAATTGTTGTTGTTTGGGATTTTGTATGGAATCCTGATGAAGAATGAGTAAATTGGGGTATCAAGTATAAACCGAATAGTTATGACTAAAGCGCATCAATATCAGACCAATTTGGCATGGACAGGTAATAAGGGGTCTGGCACAATGGATTACAGGTCTTATGACCGGAGCTATGTGATCTCTGTACCAAATAAACCGGATATTCTGGGCTCTTCTGATTCGGCTTTTATGGGCGATAAAGGGAGGTACAATCCCGAAGATCTGCTGGTCTCCTCCCTGTCTTCCTGCCACATGCTCTGGTACCTGCACCTTTGTTCGCAGAACGGCATCATTGTGCTGGATTATAAGGATACTGCCATTGGCCGAATGACGGAGAGAGAGGACGGAAGCGGGCATTTTACGGAGGTGGTGCTGAACCCTGTGGTGACCATCAACCGGGAGGAGGACATTGAAAAGGCCAATGCGCTGCATGATAAGGCCAATAAGATGTGCTTTATTGCCAATTCCTGCAATTTTCCGATCCGGCATGAACCGCTGTGTGTGGTCGAGCAGAGCTGAACAACCTGTTCCGTATCGGCGGAATTCCGGACGTGACCAGTGATCACCAGTATCAGGATAAAAGGCCTGACCTGGGGCAAATGTTCAGAACAAATCGGTTGCCTGGTTGTTCTTGGGTAAATGATGTTTAAATTATGGCAAGTTTTAAAGAGATCATCAGTACTGATAAACCGGTTTTAGTGGATTTTTCTGCTGAATGGTGCGGGCCATGTAAGATGATGGCGCCTATCCTTCAGCAACTGAAGGGGATGGTTGGTGAAACGGCTACGATCCTTAAAGTGGATGTGGACAAAAATCCGGAGGTTTCCAGACAATACAATATCCAGGGGGTGCCTACGCTGATCCTTTTTAAGGGCGGGGAGACTAAATGGAGGCAAAGCGGGGTTTTGCAGGCCAGCCAGTTGAAAAGTATCATTGACGGGGTTTTGTAAGACTGATCATTATTTACTGATCCAGCCGGTCTGCTGACCTTCGTTGCTGACCAGCTGATAATTTCTGTATTCGCCGAGCAAGGATACTTTCATCCCGCTGCTCAGGTATGTCTTGACCGGTGAGCGGTTGTCGGGACCTTCATATAATTCCTGCTGATCGTTTTTTATCGTGATGCTCCGGATCGGGGCAACTTTTTTGATGGATCTTCCTTTTATAAAGCCTGTTTTTCCATCTGGCAGTGTGATGCGGTACCAGTCTTTGGCCGCGCCATTGACTTGTACGACCTGGTTTTGCGCGAGTGTGATCTGCTGAGTAGCATGCTGGTCGGGTAAAGGGTACATAATGGCGGTACCGGTGGTCCTGGCGGTGCTGCTGATGAGTGCTTTGCTGGCTGTGATGTCCGGGAGGGGTGGAACGGCTGGATTGATAAATGGCAGGGGGTTGATGGCTCCGCCGGTAGCATAGATTCCGAAATGCAGGTGTGTGCCGGTAGTCCTGGCATTGCCGGTGTCGCCGATCAGGCCTAAAGTATCGCCGGTCTTTACATTTTGCCCTTCTGTCGCGATCTGCCGGTCGAGATGGGCATAGTAAAGGGTATAGTCTTTTCCTGCAGGCCGCATCCAGACTACCCGGCCGCCGAGGTTGTTTTCATTGACGCGTACCACCGTTCCTGTAGTGGCTGCAATGGCAGGTGTACCTCTTGCAGCAAATATATCCACGCCTTCGTGCTTCCTGGTATTGTCATCCCGGCTGTCGCCCCAGAAACTGTCTATTTTTTTTCGTGTACCGGTCCTGACGGGAAAGTCCAGGGAGGGACCTGTGCTGATCTCCACGGTATAGTTTCCGCTCCTGAGAAGTTCTGGCTGCAGCCTGATCATGTAGGCTGTGCTTTTTGTAACCTCCAGTTCAACGGGTCTTCCTAGCGAATCCATAGAGGCCAGCAGTTTCGGATTTGCCCGGTCTTCGGCCATCCAGAGGTCTGCATAGATCATGAATTGTCCTCCAGGATTTTTATCAAGGCTTAGGGTGAGTTTTTGTCCCCGTACTGCATTGAAGATATAGGAAACGGCGGTGGCCTTTTCTACGGAAAAATATCCCGTTTCTTTGTATGGAATGTCAATTCTGATGGCATTTTCCATACTACTGCCTGCGGCATTGATCCATGCCGCACCCATAGCGGTCTTGTCGAGTCCTGCTGCGATGAGTTTTTTCTGATATTGTTCATGGAGTGAGGCTGGCTTGAAAAGGCTTAGTGATCCTGATTTACATGAGAATAATCCTAAGATCATGCTGAGCAGCAGATAGTGTGCGGCGCACCGTATGGATCTTGCAGTGTGCTGTATGGATTTTGACGTGTGCGGTGATGAAAACATAAATGCCAGTATTGTTTCTGATTAACAATACTGGCATCCTGATGTTTGGGTAATATTGATCCGTGTTTTTTAATTGACCGCAGGAAGTTCTCTTACCCAGATGTTGCGGAAGCTGAGCGGCTCGCTCGGATCTCCGTGTGATTGCAGCTTGATCGGTGATGCGCCATGTGCCTCACGGTAGGCCGGATCACCGATGTACTGGGTCGGTCCTTTTAGTACTGCATTGTCCTGTACCAGTACCCCGTTGAACAGTACGGTAACTTTTGCAGGGGTTTTCACTGATTTGTCGTCATTGAATGTCGGTGCGGTCCAGATCACGTCGTAGGAGTTCCATTCTCCGGGTTTGTTGGTCGGGTTGGCCAATGGCACCAGTTGTTTGTAAATACTGCCGGCCTGTCCGTTGGTATAAGTGTCGTTCTGGTAAGAGTCCAGGATCTGCAGTTCATAGCCTGCGTCACCTTTTCCGATAGAAGCCAGGAAAAGTCCGCTGTTGCCGCGGCCCTGTCCTTTTCCTTTGACATTGGCCGGCACCTGCCATTCGATGTGCA